>MDSY01011844.1_pt1 | contig 109205 bp, 100 predicted proteins | sample 811131 | NCBI WGS metagenome assembly MDSY01 (sample SAMN05326643, study PRJNA326480) | marine metagenome | isolation source: seawater | place: Atlantic Ocean: South West | collected 2010 | reverse complement strand
TTCGGGGTGTAGCGTAGCCCGGTCATCGCGCCTGCTTTGGGAGCAGGAGGTCGCAGGTTCGAATCCTGCCACCCCGACAATAAACTAATTTCATGAGCCTTTAGCACAATTTACGGGATGTGGCGCAGCCTGGTAGCGCACACGCCTGGGGGGCGTGGGGTCGCAGGTTCAAATCCTGTCATCCCGACTAATTTATATGTTAATGTTTTTATTTAGAGGAGCTATTAAGTTCCTCTTTTTTACTCATACACAACAATAAAATAATCAGCTTTTAATTTGAATTAAAACTCGAAATGACAAATCGATGGAAAATTAAGAGTAAAATCATAGCTAAATTTGATGTAATAATAAAATCATTTTTTTTAAATTATTTGGATTTCAATTTTTCAACCAACTCATCTTGTAAATATTTCTTTTTTTGTATTTTTAAAATTAAATACGCAGCATGAAAAAAATTCGTTTCCTAAGCCTCATATGTTATCTATTTTTTATTTCAAGTTGTGCTCAATATCATGGTCCAGAAATTAAAAACGAACAAAGTCCTAAATACATCACTGAAACTGTTGTAGACGGTATCGATATCCCTTGGGGCATGGCTTTCATTTCGAAAGATGAAATTCTAGTGACTGAGAAATCAGGTATTCTATACAGGGTTTTTAAAGGAGAAAAAACAGAGGTTTCAGGTCTACCAGAAGTATATGTACGTGGTCAGGGTGGACTCTTAGATGTTGCTACTGCTCCAGATTTCGAAACTTCAAAACTCATCTTTTTTACAGCAAGTTCTTCAGATGGTGAGAGCCCTGGTGGGAATACGGCTCTGTATTCTGCAGAGTTGGATGCTGACACACTCACAAATCTAAAAAAATTGTACAAGGGAAATGAAAACTCAAAAAAAGGACAACATTGGGGTTCTCGAATAGCCTTTGACAACAAAGGATATATTTATTTTTCTATTGGAGACCGAGGCAACAGAGAAGTTAACCCGCAAGACATTACTCGAGATGGTGGAAAGATTTACAGACTCAATCTAGACGGAAGTATTCCGACAGACAACCCCTTTTACAACGAAGAAGCGAGTAAAAAAGCTATTTACTCTTTCGGTCACCGCAATCCCCAAGGAATGTTAAAACACCCCCAAACTGGTGCAATTTGGGTTCATGAACACGGCCCAAGAGGTGGAGATGAAATCAACATCATTAGTGCAGGAAAAAACTATGGATGGCCTAAAATAACGTACGGTATCAATTACAGTGGGACTCCGATAACTAAAGATAGAGATCTTCTTGGTCTTGAACAACCATTCTATTATTGGATTCCTTCAATTGCACCATCGGGCATGGTATTTTCTACATCTGAAAATTATCCAAAATGGAAAAATAATCTCTTGGTAGGTTCATTGAAGTTTGAATATCTTGAACTTCTAGTAATTGAGAACAACAAAGTTAGAGAGCGTCACAAGATCTTAGAGGGAATTGGACGAATACGGAACGTAAAACAAGGCCCAGATGGTTTGATTTACATCGGTGTTGAGGGAAAAGGTGTTTTAAAAATTATTCCCAAGCCACCCACAAAATAATATTGTTATGAAACATCTATTTTACATCTATTGTATTGGTTTATTTGGATTCATAAGTTATTTACAACCACCAAAAACTCTGAAAAAAAGTATTTCTGACGGAAAAGAAATTTATCAAGATTTTTGTGTCCAATGCCATTTAGACAATGGAAAAGGAGTTTCAGGAACATTTCCTCCACTCGCAAAGTCTGATTATCTGCAAAACAATATCGAGGCAAGTATTCGTGGAATTAAATATGGTCAGCGAGGTAAAATAACAGTAAATGGAATAGACTACAATGGAATAATGTCTCAACAAGGTCTTGATGATGATGAAGTTGCTGATGTAATGAATTTCATTTTAAATAGCTGGAGTAATAAAGCAAAAGAACAAATAAGTATTACTCAGGTTGCTGAAGTTCAAAAAAATGAATATGCCTTTTAGAGCGTTTTTAAATTTCCTCAGAAGAAAAAATAAAACCTATGTATTGTCCTACATTGCAATTGCGTTTCTATTCATCATTTGGATTCTATTTCTGGATGCCAACTCTTGGATGACCCAAAGAGAATTGAATTTGGAAATTGAAAAGTTAGAACATCAAAAGAAACAATTAAAAAAAGCAATCAATAGAGATCAAAAAATGATTAATCAACTTGAAGACATTGATAGCTTAGAACGTTTTGCTAGAGAATATTATGGTCATAAAAAAGAAAATGAAAAAATTTTTCTAATCGACACTTCCTCTGTTGATGAAGAAAAGTGAAATTTTGACATGAAAATTTACTTTCAGATAGTAATAAATAATCGTATTTTTAAATTCTTAAATAGTCGAAGATGAGTAGAGTCATAGCGATAGCAAATCAGAAAGGTGGCGTTGGCAAAACGACCACATCGGTAAATATTGCTGCAGCCCTTGGTGTACTGGAGAAAAAAGTACTTTTAATTGATGCCGATCCTCAGGCAAATGCCACATCTGGTATTGGCATTGATGTTGAAAAACAAAAAAAAGGCACATATGAGTTACTCGAACACAGTGCTAAAGTTGAGGAGACTATCATCAAAACTGAATCTCCAAATCTGTATTTAATTCCCTCTCACATAGATTTGGTTGCCATTGAAATTGAATTAGTTGACAAACATGAACGAGAATACATGCTTCGCAAAGCAATTGAAAGAGTGAGAGATCAATACGATTACATTTTTATTGATTGTGCTCCTTCTTTAGGATTGATTACTTTGAATGCTCTTTCTGCTGCCGACTCTGTATTGATTCCCATTCAGTGTGAATATTTTGCATTAGAAGGTTTAGGAAAGCTTTTAAACACCATAAAAAGTGTTCAAAAAATTCACAATAAAAACCTTGATATTGAAGGTTTGTTGTTAACGATGTATGACTCTAGACTTCGTTTATCCAACCAAGTGGTAGAAGAAGTTAAAAAACACTTTGGTAAAATGGTTTTCAAGACAATCATTCAAAGAAACATTAGACTAAGCGAAGCACCTAGTTTTGGAGAAAATATTATCCAGTATGACGCAACAAGCAAAGGAGCTCAGAATTACCTCAGTTTAGCACAGGAAGTACTCAAAAAAAATAAAGAAAAATAGAAATGTCCAAAACAAATAAAAAACAAGCTTTAGGTCGTGGATTATCTGCTTTACTTCAAGATTCAAAAAACGACATCAAGTCTGCAAGTGATAAAAATACAGATCAAGTCATTGGCAATGTAATTAATTTGGAACTAAATCTAATTGAAGTAAATCCATTTCAACCAAGAACACAATTCAACGATGAAGCATTGAAGCAATTAGCTTCATCAATCAAAGAGCTCGGAGTTATTCAACCCATAACGGTTCGAAAAATAAACTCGAATCAATATCAGCTGGTTTCAGGAGAACGAAGATTCCGTGCTGCCAAGTTAATTGGCCTTTCTTCGGTTCCCGCATTTGTAAGGTTAGCTAATGATCAGGAATCATTAGAAATGGCATTGGTTGAAAATATTCAAAGACAGGATCTAGATTCCATTGAAATTGCTTTGTCTTATCAACGTTTAATCGAAGAAATTAAACTTACACAAGAAGCGCTTAGTGAGCGAGTAGGAAAAAAAAGATCTACAATAACAAACTATCTGCGGTTATTAAAACTTGATCCAATCATACAAACAGGTATTCGCGATGGATTCCTTTCAATGGCGCATGGTAGAGCCTTGCTAGCTATAGAAGAAAGAGATGATCAGTTAACAGTTTACGAACGAATAATCACAGGAGAATTAAGTGTTCGAAAAACCGAAGCAATTGTAAAAGGTTTAAAAGAAGGAACTTCTAAGAAAGTTACCCACAAACCCTTATTTATTCAAGAGGGTATTGATGATTTTGGGAATTATTTCAATTCAAAAGTTTCCATCAGCTACAAACAAGATGGCAAAGGGATTATTCAAATTCCTTTTGATTCTCAACAAGATTTCAGTCGCATGAAAAAGTTGTTGAATCGTGAAAAATAAAATTACTTTAATCTTAATACTACTTTTTTCATTTAGTTTTGTTTTTGCACAAAAGACTCAAAAGGATACTTTAACACGGAAACAACTTTTAATCAAAGACCCCTTGACACCTTCTAAAGCAGCATTTTACTCCACTGTAGTTCCGGGATTAGGACAAATTTACACCCGAAAATACTGGAAACTACCCATTATTTATGGAGCTTTGGGAACCTCGGGATATTACTATTTTTACCAAAGTAAAAAAATGAAAGTCTTTCGAGATGTTTATAAAAGAAGAATTGCAGGTTACACAGATGATATCTATGCAAGACGTATTTTTCAGAACGACCAACTAATTCAAGGAATGAATTTTCATAAACGATACAGAGATTTATCGGTTTTATTTTTTATGGGATTTTATCTTTTAAACATACTGGACGCGAATGTTGGAGCACATTTAATGCAATTCAACGTCGACAATAAATTGACTTTCCGGCCTCATCTTGAACCTGATTTCTTAGATTCCAATCTAAATTATGGTCTTACGCTAAATATAAAACTTTAAATCATGAAGATAGCACTTTTAGGATATGGAAGAATGGGAAAGGCCATAGAACTAATAGCCGTTGAACGAGGACATTATGTGGTTGCAAAAATCGATCAAGACGAAACCTATGGCAATCTTTCTGATGCTGATGTTGCGATTAATTTCAGTATTCCAGAAGCAGCAGCTGAAAATATCAAAACTGCTTTAAAAATTAACATCCCTGTAGTATGTGGAACAACAGGATGGCTAGATCAACTGAAAGAAGTAGAGGATTTTTGTAAAGCTAAAGAAAGTGCATTTATTTATGCTTCAAATTTTAGTGTAGGAGTAAATCTGTTTTTTAAACTCAATGAAGTTTTAGCCAAACTAATGTCCTCTCACAAAAGATATCAGATCACAATGAAAGAGATTCACCACATACACAAACTTGATGCACCAAGTGGAACTGCCATAACTCTAGCCGAAGGAATTGTTGACCAATCAGATTATACACAATGGACACTTGATAAAGCAACAAAAGAAAACATGCTCCCCATTGAAGTTGAGCGGACTGGAGAAGTGCCTGGTAATCACGCTATTAAATATGAGTCAAGTGTTGATTCTATTACTATAGAACACGAAGCCCATTCGCGGAATGGCTTTGCACTTGGGGCAGTTATTGCTGCTGAATGGATACAAAATAAAAAAGGTGTTTTTTCTATGAACGATGTACTCAGTCTTATATAAAACGTAACAAAAAAGTAAAACTATCGTCTAAACAACTAAATGCAAAACTTAGATTATGACAACATTCCAATGGTTTTTATTCTTCCTAATTATTCAAGTAATTCATTTCTTGGGAACCTTTCAATTGTACAAAAAAGCTGGAAGAAAAAGTTGGGAAGCAATCATACCTATTTACAATGCTATTGTATTAATGCAGATTATCCGAAGACCTAAATGGTGGGTTATTTTACTTTTTATACCAATCATCAACTTGCTAATGTTTCCTGTTGTATGGGTTGAAACGCTTAGAAGTTTTGGTAAAAATACTTCAAAAGACGCTTTACTAGGCATTTTAACTTTAGGGTTCTACCTATTTGTGGTAAATTTTGATCCAAAAACAACTTACAATCAGGATCGTGATCTTAGCCCCAAAACTTGGTTTGGAGAATGGGTAAATGCGATATTGTTTGCTATCATAGCTGCAACATTGGTACACAACTACTTCATACAACCTTACATCATACCTACTGGATCACTCGAAAAAACTTTGTTGATTGGAGACTTTTTATTTGTAAGTAAATTCCATTACGGTGCCCGCACCCCTACCTCTGCTGTTTCTTTTCCTATGGTACACGACACCATACCAATCATCAAAACAAGATCATATCTAAAAAAACCACAACTCCCATACTTTAGGCTTCCAGGATTTCAAGAAGTAAAAAGAAACGACATTGTTGTTTTTAGTTGGCCTGCTGATACAGTTAGGAAGTTTTTTGTAAAAGAAAAAGGAATAAAAAAACCAATTGACAAAAAATCCAACTATGTAAAAAGATGTGTTGGAATTCCTGGAGACACTCTTGAAATCATTAATGGTTTTGTGCATATCAATGGAATACAAAATAAACTTCCAGAACGAGCCAGAACGCAATACTCTCATTTTGGTTTCAACAAAAAAGGAGTGTCCTCTAAAATGCTTTTAGATAATGGCTATAAAAATTTCACCAGAAAATATAGGGTTGAAAATATTACTCAAGAAAGTTATGACGCAATAGCCCCCTACATATTAGGGAGAATAACAAATGATATCAATAATTTTATAGTAATAACTCCATCGGCTGGTTTACCTCCTAGGTTACTCGGTAAACTAAGATTGAGAGCCAAAGAACTTTTGGATATTCAGAAAGAACTTACCCTGACCCTAAAAGAAGCTCGAGAACTTCAAGAAAAAGGAATTTTAGATAGTATTGTCAGAAAAATAACCAAAACAAAAACAGCGAATTCTAACTTTTTCCCAAATGAAATTCCTTTCGACTGGAATGAAGACAACTTTGGGCCAATCTTAATCCCAAAATCTGGGATGACTGTAGAACTCAATAAGAGTAATCTCCCACTCTACAAAAAAATTATTCGCGAGTATGAAAACAATACTTTAACCAAAAAAGGTTCATCTCTTTATATTAATGGAAAGGAGACCACGACATACACCTTTAAAAAAGACTACTTTTGGATGATGGGAGATAATCGCCATCGATCTGAAGACAGTCGTTACTGGGGGTATGTTCCAGATGATCATGTTCTAGGAAAACCGATACTGATATGGTTTAGTATTGACGGAATTAATGATGGAATTAAAAACTGGAAAATTCGCTGGGATCGACTCATGACAACCGTAAGTGGAAGTGGAAAACCCACTTCGTTTTTTCCTTATGTAATGGCTCTAATTATTGGATGGCAGATTTTTATTTATGTACAAAAACGAAGAAAAGCATAGTGTGTCAATCGAAATCATCAGTTCCTATATTCCCAATATTGCCACTATGGCGTTTCTATCAAGACAGGAAAAAGCAGTAATTCAAACTGATGCTTTTTATCAAAAACAAACCTACAGAAATCGCACCACTATTGCTGGAGCGAATGGAATCATAAATTTAAGTATTCCTGTCAACCGAAGCTCAAAAGAAGTCCGTTTGAAAGATAATGAGGTTAGTATCAATTACGATGAACAATGGCAAAATAACCATTGGAAATCATTTAAAAGTGCATACAGCTCTTCTCCTTTTTTTGAGTATTATGAAAATGGTCTGAAAGAAGTATTTTTTACACATAAATCCAACTTAATTGATTTCAATACAAGCTTGCTCTATTTATTTTTAGAATGGTGTGAAATAGAAGTTAGAATATCAATGAGTCAAGAAAAAGTTATTTTCCATCCAACCACAAATATGCTCATATCCTCAAAGGAAGTTCCTCCTTTAGCCTTTCCAAAATACACTCAAGTATTCGATAATAAATTTGGCTTTTTACCAAACTTAAGTATTTTGGATCTTGTAAGTAATTTAGGTCCTGAAAGTTCTTCTTATCTAAATCTTATTGATATCAGTCCCATGCTAGAGTAGTAATTATGGGTAAATGATCCGATAATTCAATGTCATAGGAATTAAAAGTGTTGACTTTAAAACTGGGATCTGTAAATATAAAGTCGATTCGTAAAGGAAAAAAATAAAAATTGAAGGTAGTACCAAGCCCAGTCCCTGCCTCAACGAAAGTATCTAAATGATTTTCTTTTAATGTCCTGTAAATTTTAGAAAACTGAGAATTATTTAGATCTGTACATATGATAGTGGGGTGATTATTTTCAATATCAATCTCCTGAAACTGTTTTATTTGTTTCAATTGCTTTTTAAAAACCTGATTAAACTTTACCTGTAGCTCCTCAGAATTGACTCTAGTAATAAGGGTATCCTGAAAATCGATTCTCAAAGACTCTAAATGTAAATTATAAACGCGAGCCTTTTTACCACGATGTTCAATATCTGAAAAAATACCACTGTTAGTAGAATTGTCAAAATTGATATATCCGCTATTGACAATTGGGAATTTAGAAAGTATTGCAACTCCAGATTTTCCATTTGACTGAATTGGCTGGATGTAACGATAAAGATAGGAAGAAAACTCAGGTGCCTCTTTTCTTGAATATTCTTGCAAACAAATAATATCGGGTTGTTCTTGATCAATAAAATTTTCAATTCTCTCTGGAACATCAACCTCTTTTATCCATCCGTATCGATTAAAAAGACGCACATTATAGGTCATTACTCTAAGTGTATTGGCATCCATACGCTCAGCATTCCTTGGAAATTGATACAAAAGACCCCATTCCCCATAACCAATCAGAAAGGTTAGCATAAATAATAAAAAGGCCCATTTCATTTTTAGAAGCCAGTATACAAAGAAGCCAACATTAATCAATACTAAAGCTGGAACAAACAAGTTTAAAATTGAAAACTCAAAAAAAGAGGGAATACTTCCCATCAACATCAATTGAAAAATCAATAACGGAATGTTAATCAGAAGCACAATTTTTTCAAAAAAGGTTAATTTCATTTTGTCATTGTGGAGTTTTAATTATTTTTCCCTGCTTTAAATAAAAAGTCTTTTTCTTTTTGTGTTAGACTCTCATAACCCGATTTACTTATTTTATCAAGAATTGTATCAATTTCTTCTTGCTGCAAATTACTAGGATTTTGTTTTGACCTATTTTTTGACCGATGAACGGTTCGCAAATTGTTCTTTTTATTTAGAACAAAAAATGAATTAACATAACCCCACATACGGTCCAAAACAGCACCAATATCATTCCCTTTTTGCAATTGATTTGCATAGATAAAACCAATTAAAGCACCGCCCAAATGAGCTAATCGACCACCAGCATTTCCATTGGGTATTTGAAGAACATCGAGAATCACTAGCGCAATTCCAATGTACTGTAGTTTGATATTAAAGAAAACAACTCTAACCTCTTGATTGGGAGTGTAGGTTGCAACAAAAATTAAAATTGACATAACCCCAGCCGAAGACCCTACCAATGGCGGAAATATTCCATTAAAAACCGGGAACACATTGTAGCTTATTAAAAAAACTAAACCTCCTGTAATAATTCCAAGAAAAAAATTTTTAAGAAACTGCCTCTCCGAAAATAAATTCAAGTACAAGCGAGATGCAAAAAATAGAAGTAACATATTCCAAAGAATATGACTAAAACCTCCATGCAAAAAACCATAAGTTATTAGCGTCCATGGACGATAGAAAATCAAATCGAGATTTGGAAGCAATTCAAACCATGAAAAAAAAGATGCACTTGGGATTTTAAAAAGATAAAAAAGAGTTTGAAGAAAGAAAGGAACAACGAAAAAAAAGACATTAACTACAATCAGTTTTTCAGCAATTGAAAATCTTTTAAATTTATATTTAAAGTTATTAAAAGTATTCATAAGTCCCATCTGTTTTTATTGAACTGACCCCTTTTCCAGTAACGCATCATAATAAAACCCGTTATTGCTCCTCCCAAGTGAGCAAAGTGAGCAATAGGTCCAATTGAGAAAGAACTAAATCCAAAGAAAAGGTCGCCCAATATCATAAAAGGAATCAAATACTTAGCTTTAACGGGAACAGGAATGAACATCAAAAACAACTCGGCATTAGGAAACAACATTGCAAAAGCAACTAAAATACCATACAAGGCACCAGAGGCACCAACCATTGAGGCATAATAAGATTGGTAAAATCCAGACAATTGATCTTCACCAATACTATCTAATATTGAACTACGATATTGTCCGCTGTTGAGAATTGTTTCAATTGCGTCTCGACCATAACCTAAACTTGTCAACTCTGAGTAAACCGAACTAAATTGAAAGTGATAGACAAATAATTGAATTATTGCAGCACCAAAACCAGCAGATAAGTAAAAAAAGATGAATTTATTTTTGCCCCACAACTGCTCTAGAGGAGAACCAAACATGTACAATCCAAACATATTGAATAAAATATGGTTAAAACTTCCATGCATAAACATATGAGTAAGAGGCTGCCAAAATTCAAAGCGAGGGTTTTTAAAATAGTGTAATGCAAACCAATTGTAAGCTTCATCGCCTAAAAGATTGACCGCTAGGAAAAAAATTCCGTTGATGATCAGTAAGTGTTTTATGGTATCGGTAATTCTTCCCATCAATTCAATTTTTTTTCTAGTTCTTCTTGAGTTAAAGTAACAAAAATCTGTTGATTAAATGGAGATACTTGAGTTTCTTTACATGCAAATAAATCATCTAAAAGTCCCCGTTGTTCCTCGGGTTTCATAGGTACACCCCTTTTGATTGATAAGGTTTTGGCTAAAGATTTAGACAACACATCAGATTGACTAAAACTATCGGCAGGTAAATCGCTTTCTAATGAAGCAAATAGATTTTCAAAAATATATGGAATTTCATTCTCAGAACTAGAAACTGGAATCCCTTTTATGATGATATCCGTTTTTGAATTCCGTTCAAAAACAAAACCTGCTTCCGAAAGAACATCCTCTAAATCATACAAAAATACTTGTTGACTAGGGTTCAATTCTAATGAATATGGAAATAATAATTGCTGACTTGCAGTTTGTTTTTGAGTAATCGTTTTTAAAAATTGCTCATACAAAATTCGCTCATGTGCTCGTTGTTGATCAATTATTAAAAGTCCTGACCCAATAGAACTTACGATGAAACGATTCATCAATTGAAAAAGTTTTACAGCATCGAAGCTTTTACCTTCAATGCTTTCATGCTCTAAAAGTTTGGGGACTGGTTGAGATTCAACTTGTACATACAAACTTTCCCAACTGGCTTCTTTGGGTTTTGAAAAACGAGGTGCATCTGGATTTTTGAACGGATTGAAGTTGGAATCTACTTCTAAATTTGGGGTTTCAGCTTGTTTTGTGATTTGATTGTAGGGCATATCCAAATTGGGATCGCGATCAAAATCTAGCGTTGGTGCAACACTAAACATACCCAGACTGTGTTTTACACAAGACCGTAAAATGGCATACAAACTTTGTTCATCTTCAAACTTAACCTCTGTTTTAGTTGGGTGAATATTAATATCAATAGTCTTGGGATCTAGATTAAAAAAGATAAAATAACCAGGAACAGTTCCCTCAGCCAGTAAACCTTCATAAGCGTTCATAATGGCGTGATGCATAAATGGGCTTTTAATGAATCTGTTATTTACAAAGAAAAATTGATGCCCACGTGTTCTCTTAGCAGCAGCTGGTTTTAAAACAAATCCAGAAACAGATGAGACCGATGTTGATTCTTCAACTGGAACTAGCTTTTCATCCATCTTAGAACCAAAAATATGACTGATTCTTCTTCGCAGGTTGGTTGCCGGTAAGTCAAATATCTCGTTCCCTCCTTGAAAAAAAGTAAATGCAATTTGTGGATGAGCTAGGGAGACCCTATGAAATTCATCAATAATGTGTCGTAATTCAACAGCATTGGATTTTAAAAAATTTCTTCGCGCAGGAATGTTAAAAAACAAATTCTTAACCGCAATAGAAGTTCCTTTGGAAGCAACAACGGGTTCTTGTTCTTGAATATCATTTCCAACAATTTTTATTTGGGTAGCTACTTCGTCTTCTGAGGTACGGGTCAACATTTCAACATGGGCAACGGCAGAAATAGATGCCAAAGCTTCACCCCTAAATCCCTTGGTGTGTAATTCAAAAAGATCAGAAGCTGATTTTATTTTAGAGGTTGCATGACGCTCAAATGCCATTCGAGCATCTGTAATACTCATCCCTTTTCCGTCATCAATAACTTGAATGAGTGTTTTTCCTCCCTCCTTGATAATCAAATGAACATAACTAGAATCTGCATCAATGGCATTTTCCAACAACTCTTTGACAACAGAGGCTGGCCGTTGAACAACCTCTCCAGCCGCAATCTGATTAGCCACATGATCCGGTAATAATGTTATGACATCTCCCATGGGTTAGGTAGAAAAGATTGATAAATCAAAATCAATAATACACAAAAAAATAAGGCATAAAACCGCTATAACAACCAATAATGTAGGATTAACTGACCGATTGGAACGGTTTCGACTATCCAAACGCGCCTCTTCCCATTTCTTCCCTAAATCATTGGAATTGTATGTCTCACGGTATTTTACAAACTTAGAATCAAAATCATAAAGGTTTTCAATCGTTTTGCCTTGATAATATCGAGGTGTGTAATTGTAACGTTTATTTCGATTAACTTTAAAAAGATTTGTTTTGAACATTAGCATTTCCCTTAAAACATAAAAATACATTGATTTTACTAAAATCCAAATTTGATTCCTCAGAACTAAGTGAAATGTTGAAAACTTATTGTTTGGAAAGAAAAGCCATTTTAAGTGCAGCAACAGCAGCCTCAATACCTTTGTTACCAAACTGACCACCAGATCGATCAATAGCTTGTTGAAGCGTGTTGTCTGTTAAAACACAAAAAATCACAGGAATCTTAGATTGAATATTTAAATCTTTTATTCCTTGAGATACTCCTTGGCAAACAAAATCAAAATGCTTGGTTTCGCCTTGAATCATACTTCCAATTACAATAACAACATCAAAGCCTTTAGATTGGGCATGTTTTGCTCCGTAAATCAACTCGAAACTTCCCGGGACATTAATTCGGGAAATATTCTTCTCCTCAACTTTATGGTTTCGCAAGGTATCATAAGCTCCCTCAAAAAGTGATTCAGTAATTTGAGTATTCCATTCAGAAACAACAAGAGCTACCAATAAATCTTCACCCGAAGGCAGTTGTCCGGGGTCATAAACGGATAAGTTAGAATTAACCGTTGCCATAAATACTATTTAAGGTTTTCTAAACGTCCGATCTGAATGTCCACTTGAACAGCCTCAGTAGAATTTGGATATTCGTCTTTAATACGCTTAAAGTAAGATAGTGCTTGACTGTTTTTTTCTAAATTACTGCTTAGCAATCCAGCTTTAAATAAATATTTAGGAGTTGTGTAGTCGTTTTCACTAGCCTTGATCGCTTTGATGTAATAATCCAGTGCATCATCCTCTTGTTCGAGTTGTGCATGTGCATCTCCAATAGAACCGTTGGCAATAGCACTCAACAAAATATCATCTGAACTAAAGTCCTTCAAATACTCTATGGCCATATTGTAATCTTTCATGTTGAGGTAGGCCATTCCTGCACTAAATGATGCAAGATCTGAAGCAGGAGTACCACTGTAGTTTTCAATAATATCCTTAAAACCATACTTTCCTTCTCCACCTCGAATCGAGCGAGCATAAAGTGAATCGCTATCTTGTCCATTAACCGCTAGATTAAAATAATATTGTGCTTGGTTCAATTCCCCAATAGCTTCTTTAGAAGTCGGTTCAACTATAAAAGATTGATATCCCAAAGAACCCAAAACTCCAACTGTCACAACACCAATTACAATCAAAATTACGTTTTGATACTTTGCAACAAACTCTTCTGCCTTAGATGCTGATGTATCGAGTGTTTCAAATACCTCAGCTGTTGTACTATCCGTTTGATTTTCGCTAACTTCAGCCTTAGTTACTGATTTTTTTGCTCCGCGTTTTTTGTATGTGGCCATCGTAGTTTTTTAAAGTCCCCAAAAATAACCTTTTTATTCTAATTCATAAAGCTCATTTTTTATATTTTAAAAGAAAACAATAATTTTAATTTTTTCTTATCTTTATACTTAACATTTTTAAGGAAAATCCGCTACTAAAAAAGTGCTTATTCATAGATTTTTTTAGGTTTTTTTAGGTTTTTTTAATCAAAACAAGGCCTTTAAAATGTTAAAAAAAATCAAAAATATACAAAAGGAATTTTTTTATTACAAATCAGTTGGAGACATTACTTTTAAACAACTGAATGAAAAATAAATCCTTTGGAAACCGAACTCAAATTCAACTAGTATTGTTTTAATTATAAAACATCTTAATGGAAATATGCAATCTCGTTGGACCGATTTCCTAAATTCTGATGGAGAAAAAAATGGAGAAATCGAGATCAGGAATTTATTGAGCCTCAAAAAACCAAAAATGAACTTCTTAAACTCTTGGAGTCGGGCTGTTCTTGTTTGTTTCATGCCTTAGAAGGGTTAAGTCAAAAAGATTTAGAAAAAGAGTTATTCATAAGGAATGTGGGACAGAGCGTTCGGGCAGCTATTGAACCGACTATTGTGCCATTATAGCTATCATGTGGGTCAAATAGTTTTTATTGGAAAAATGATTATAAGAGAAAATTGGAAATCCCTATCCATTCCTTTTTGAAAATCAGAAGCCTACAACAAAGAACGACTTTCAAAACTAAAACGAACAAGTCATTTTACTGAGGAATAAACGTCTACAAAGTTAAACGTAACCCAGAATAAATATGTCGTGTTGGAGCAGGTTCATAATAACGCCCTCCAAAAGCATTTATTCGAATATTATCGTTGTAGATAGAATTCCATATATTATTGATACCAAAAAAAGGAGTCCAAACCAAATTTCCCCTCTTAATAACATAACTCATGTTTAAGTTAGAAAGTAAATAAGAATCTTCTTTCGTTTCATTTGAATCATCGGCAAATAGACTGCTTTGGAAACGACTATTAAAAACAACTTTCCAATTTCCTTTAGTGAAATTTGATTGAACAAAAAACATGTGTTTTGGTATTCCAGGGAGTTGGTTTCCACTAAAATCGCCATTGGGTTTTTCAAAAGATTCGTAAGTAAAATCTGAATAAGTGTAAGAAATTTTTGTTTCCAAATAGACGGATCTTTTCAATGAATAAGAAACCTCCAAGCCCTTGCGATTGGTCTTCCCAGCATTCCTATAAAAATTTCGATCGGGAAATGCTTCTAATTCATAGGGAACAAGGTCATTTTTGGTTTGGGTGTTAAACAAGACAACTTCAAATTGTGATTTTTGTCCAATTGAACGAAATCCAAGCTCTGTATTTCTTGCTTTTTGGGGAGACAAATCGGTGTTAAAACCTCCCATCCCTATCGGATTTGCCGATAATTCACTCAAAACAGGGGTTTCAAAACTTGTTCCAGAAGATGCAAACAAATATTGCTTCTCATTCAACTGATAATTGACTCCTAGAGAAGAACTCCAAGCATTCAAAGAAAGTGATCCACTATCATTCCCATTAGCCAAGTACCGATCTGAAGCTTCTAGTTTGTTGGTGTCATATCGAAATCCTGCAACAATTTTTAAATTTCCAAAAGAAAGTTCATCCAACAGATAGAAGCCCAATGCATCAAATTTTTCGTATTGATCTAAGGTAAGATCCCCTCGAACCCCTTGCATGTTCATGAAGCGTTTTCGGTGATCCGATTGGCTTGCCCAACTGTAACCCAATTGAACTTGATGTCGAAATGATGTTCCCCCTTGAAAACTGAGTTGAGACCCTTGCCCAAAATACACTCGATCCAATTCAACTTGTCCTCCAAACTCAAAAGGCAATGATGTATTAAAAGCTCGGGTAGCATAAAAACCATAAGTAGAAAAAGAAAACCTAGAATTCCATTGCTGGCTAAAAGAAATACCCGATTTAAATTGCTGAACAGCCTCTTGAGTCATAAACTGAATATTGCGGTCTCGAGCCTGGAAACGTTGCGTTTGTGTTGCTTCAAAATTCAGACCCCCAGCGTCTTCGGCTATTGGGCTATCTGTAAAATTCAACAACACATTCAATTCAGCCTTTTGATTGAATCGATGTTTTATTCGGGCATTTAGTCCACTACTTTTAAAACCGCTGTGTACTCGATATCCATTGGTCTTCATTCTATTGGCTAGTAAAATGAGTGACGTTTTTTCTTTCTTAACTCCAGCTCCTATTTGAATGTCCTGCATCCCATAGGCACCCATCGTTATTCCTGTTTTCAAATAATTACGATCCAATTCACTCTGAGTTTGTATGCTGATTACTCCCCCTGAAGCATTCCCATAAAGTATGGATGCAGGCCCCCGAATAACTTCAACAGACTCGATACTTCCCAAAGACAAATTGTCAATTTGTCCCTGACCATCAGGAGTAGTTTCGGGAATACCATCCACCAAAATTTTTATCCCCCGAATTCCAAAAGCAGCTCGAGAACCAAACCCTCTAATTGAAATTCTTAAATCTTGAGAAAAATTATTACTATTCAAAGTAAATAAACCCGGAACACCATTGAGGTAATCACTGAAATACAACTGTTGAATTTGTTTTTGAGAATCTTTAAAATCCAATTTAGAGACAGACCAAGTTGATGAATTAATCGGGTGATCATATCTGGCTACAGAAACCTCAACGACTTCTAATTTAACGGTCTGTAAAGAATCAATTTGGGCAAAAATAGGAAACTGACTTCCCAAAGAAAAAAGGAAGATATACAAGAAATTTTTCAAATGCTTTTTTTTCAAAATTAAGAAGAATTCACAACTCTAAAGCTATTAATACTTTTATTAATCTAGTAATTCTAGATAAGCTGAAAATTGAAATTATCTTCTAAACACATATTTATATCTTTGTTAAAAAACTCTAATCGGGAAGCTCTAAGTTTTTATCTTTGTGTTCATGAAACTAAAAAGCCTTTCGCTAACCCAATACAAAAATATTACCTCCAAAAACTTTGAATTCGACACGCGTATCAATTGTTTTATCGGAAATAATGGAGTTGGAAAATCTAATATTTTAGATGCAATCTACCATTTGTGTTTTGCTAAAGGATATTTTAATCCAACTGCTGTACAGAACATACAATTCAACAAAGACTATTTTGTTTTAGATGCTGTTTTTGAAAAAAATGAACGAACCGAAAAAATCTTATGTAGCCTCAAGCGTGGGCATAAAAAAACCCTTAAGCGAAACGGTAAGGTTTACGAAAAAATATCAGACCACATTGGTCTATTGCCACTTGTGATCATTTCACCCTCAGATCGGAACCTAATTAATGAAGGAAGTAGCATCAGACGAAAATTCATGGACGGGGTTATTGGTCAGACCGATCCCGTTTATCTAAATAATTTACTTGATTACACAAAAATTGTAAGTCAACGTAATGCCCTTTTAAAATATTTTGCTGTGAATCAAACTTTTGATTCAGAAACATTAGAAATTTACGATCAACAAATGATTGCTTTGGGAACTCCAATTCATGAAAAACGCAAAACCTTTCTAGAAACGTTTACATCAATTTTTGAACAACATTATCAAAGCATAAGTAAATCGCAAGAAGAAGTCACCCTTTCATATGAAAGTACCTTACTAAAAAAATCTTTTGATGAACTTCTAAAAAGCCAACTAGCTAAAGACCGCATGTTACAATTTAGCAGTACGGGTATTCATAAAGAAGATTTATTTTTCTCAATTAGCGGAGAATCCATAAAAAAGTTTGGAAGTCAAGGACAGCAAAAATCTTTTTTGATCGCACTAAAACTTGCTCAATTTGATTTCATAAAAAAACAAGCAGGAGTTGCTCCTATTGTTCTTTTAGATGATGTTTTTGATAAACTCGATCAACAACGTGTCAGTCTTATTATGCAATTGATAGAAAACAAACACTTTGGACAACTCTTTCTTTCGGATACCCATGAAGAAAGAACCTTACAAGCTTTAGAAACAACGCAATCATCGTACAAGATTTTTAATCTCAGTTAAGATTCTTATCTTTAAAAACATATTAATTTTATTCGTATTGAGCATGAAAAAGAAAATAGTTTCTTTACTTTTTTTAATATTTACCGAAGTATTAACCAGCTGTTCTAGTGTTTCACAGAAAGACTTAACCCTTTTGAATGGAACTTGGGAAATTGAAGAAGTTCAATCTCACGGAGAAATATTTAATCCAAAAAAAGGAGCTATTTTAGTTGATTTTTATAAAATAGATGCTAATCTTGGGTATCGAAAAAAATTAACCCCTAGTTTTAGAAAAAATTATTTTAGCTCAGAAGATCGATTTGATTTTATTATTGAACAAATTGAAGGGAATTTTTATCTATCCTACGACAACGCCTTGAAACCATGGAAAGAAAAAATTGTAAAAATTTCTGAGAATAATTTAGAATTGGAGCACAGCGGAAAAACCTACCGATACATTCGCCATAAAAAGATAAGTTTGTAAACCATGACAAAGAAAAAAAGATCTTTTGAACCACAATCCATCTCAGAAGTGCTTGGCGAGTTGATCGATCAAAAAAATATAAAAAGTGGAATTACAAAAATTCGCGTTGAAAAAGCGTGGAACACCACAATGGGAAAAAGTGTTGCTCAATACACTCAAAAGGTTACTTACAGAGGTACTACCCTATTTGTAAATTTAAACTCTGCGGCACTGAGAGAGGAACTTTCTTATGGATATGAAAAGATTTTGCTCCACTTAAACGAAACACTCGGCGCAAATCTTATTACCAAACTGGTACTTCGTTAAAAGATCTCTCTTTGCGAAAAATGAAAAGCACCTTCTGTGGCAGCATTTTCATCACTATCAGATCCATGAACAGCATTTTCCCCCATTGAGATAGCATACAAATTTCGGATTGTTCCTTCGGCAGCCTCCGCTGGATTTGTTACTCCTATCAATACTCGAAAATCATTTACAGCATTATCTTTTTCAAGAATAGCAGCAACTATCGGGCCTCTAGTCATGAACTTTACCAACTCTCCAAAAAAAGGACGTTCGCAATGAACGCTGTAAAATGCTTGGGCTTCGTTAAGGGTCAATTGGGTTTTCTTTAGTGCTAAAATTTTAAAACCCGCAGAAGTTATTTTTTCAAGGATAGATCCGATATGACCGTTTTCAACAGCATCAGGTTTAATCATCGTGAATGTACGATTCGTTGTCATAGAATTTTTTTTGTGATGCAAATTTATCAAAAGGAGTCGAAACTTTAGTTAGAAAGACCTTTTTTTAATTACATCAAGGAAAATAAGCTTGATCCTTTGGTTTGTTTATAAATAGTGAATACTTTAATTGTAGAAACAATAGAATTTTTTGAGAAAGGATTGGTATCTTAGCAGGGTATGAAAAACAACTTTATCCTCACTCTGAAAGAACAGCTTTCAAACCGAAAGGAAATCGTGATTATTCCACATAAAAACCCCGATGGAGATGCCCTTGGGAGTTGTTTAGGATTGAAGCATTTTTTTGATTTAATGGGTCATTCGTGCTCGGTTATTTCGCCAAACGAATATCCTGAATTTTTAGAATGGATTCCAGGTCAAGAACAAATAATAAAATACAACAAATCAGAAGAAGAGAGTGAAAAATTACTCCTAGAAGCTGATCTCATTTTTACTTTGGACTTTAATAGTTTGAGTAGAATTAAACCTATGGATGAAGTCATTGACAATTGTAGGGCAATAAAAGTTATGATTGATCATCATGAGCAACCCGATGATTATGCCGACTTGATGTATTCTGATCCCAGTCTTGGTTCTACTTGTGAAATGGTTTACAACCTTATTGAAGCACTAGACGTTTCTCTAATCAATAAAACCATCGCAACCTGTATTTATACGGGTATCATGACGGATTCAGGTTCATTCCGCTTTAAATCAACCACCGGTGTTACCCATAGTATTGTATCGAACCTCTTGGATATGGGTATCAATCATACTCAGATCCATATTAACATTTACGATACCTACAGTTTTGGTCGGCTACAACTTTTAGGTAAAGCACTAACCAACTTGGTGAAAGTTGAACCACTCAATGCAGTTTACATTACCCTAAGCCAAAAAGAGCTTACCCAATTTGATTTTAAAAAAGGAGATACAGAAGGTTTTGTAAACTATGGTCTCAGTTTAGATGGCATAAAATTTGCTGTCATCTTAATAGAAAATACGCAAGAAAAAATCATTAAAATGTCATTCCGTTCAAAAGGAGAATTTAATGTAAATCAGTTTGCTAGAAAACATTTTAATGGAGGTGGGCACCACAATGCAGCTGGTGGGGTTTCATACGAAAACTTGGAGATGACAACTCAAAAAGTTCATGAAACCATCTTACAATACAAAGACCAATTGAAATGAGTTTGCACAAATTACAATTTAATTTTATTCTACTTTTTTTAGCCATCGGTTGTACACAACACCAACCACGTAAACCCATTAACATAAAAAAAGAATCTTTTTTAAAAGGATCGGTCGAGCGAAATAAAAATATAATCAACCAACAGCAGCTACAATTTAAAAAAATCATATTTCGAGATTCAACACGCAATTACATTGCTTCTTCTACAGGTTTTTGGTATGCCTATTTAGTTGAAACAGATTCATTAAAAGTAAGACCCAAAAGAGGAGACATGGTTGGTTTTGATTACAAAATAGAAGCTCTAGATGGAAAAGTTCTGTACGATGAAATGGAACTCGGAACAGTTAGTTATTTGGTAGATAAAGAAGAATTGTTACCTGCATTACGAGAAGCTGTTAAGGTTTTAAGTGTTAATGAAGTCGCCACATTTCTTTTTCCATCACACCTTTGCTACGGATACAAGGGAGATGACGAAAAAGTTGACATTAATCAACCCCTGCGTTTTACAATAAAATTAGTCTCACATTCAATTAAAAATTAAAATGTGCATCTTTGCATCAATATCTTAAATTAATTCCATGAATAAAATCACCCATTTAATCCTATCATTACTCATTCTTGTTGGCTGTGCATCTCAATACCCAGAATTAGATTCAGGACTTTATGCTAACATTGAAACCAATAAAGGATCCATAGTTGTTTCTTTGGAACTCGAAAAAACACCTGTAACAGTTGCTAATTTTGTTTCACTCAGTGAAGGAGAAAACGAAATGGTAAGTCAGAATTTTTTAAATAAAAAATACTACGATGGTATCCTATTTCATAGAGTTATTACAGACTTTATGATTCAAGGAGGTGACCCAACTGCAACGGGATCTGGTGGGCCTGGATACAAATTCGACGATGAAGTTAATGAAGACCTGAGTCATAGTGGACCTGGAATTTTATCGATGGCAAATGCAGGGCCAGGTACCAACGGAAGTCAATTTTTTATTACTCACAAAGCAACCCCTTGGTTGGATGGAAAACACACCGTTTTTGGGAAAGTTGTAATCGGTCAGAATGTTGTTGATAGTATTGCACAAAACGACACTATCAAAAAAGTAACAATCATCCGTAAAGGTTCTGATGCAAAAAACTTTGATGCTCCCAAGATTTTCAAAGAACACTTTCAAGAAATTGAAACTGAAAAAGTAGAAAAGGAAGAAAGACGACAAGTCATTGGGTTAAACACATCAGACAAGTTTGAGGAGCAAAAAGCAAAAGCAACAACTACAGCTTCAGGACTTCAATATATTATTACAGAAAATGGATCGGGACCAAAAGCTACTACCACTAACAAAGTAAGAGCACATTACGCTGTTTACTTTGAAGACGGAAATTTACTCGAAACCAGTAAACTCGAAATTGCAGAAGCTTTGGAAGCAGTAAACGAGCAACGTAAAATTGCCAATGCTTATCGCCCCATTGAGGCTGATTGTAGCCCAGAAGCAAAAATGATTGAAGGTTTCAAAGAAGGTCTAAGACTTTTAAGGCTGGGTGATAAAGCAACTATTTTTGTACCCTACAACCTTGCATACGGAGAGGAAGGAGTACAAGGAATTCCTCCAAAATCTAACTTAATTTTTGAACTTGAAATAGTTGAGATTATTAAGTAAAAAAACAATATTGGTGAAATTGTTCCCAAAAAAAACAAGCACAACCCCTAAAAAAATCCTGATAAAACATCTTTACTTCTTGTCATTTCTTCTTCCATAAGTGTAAAGCGAGAAGAAAATAAGAATTGTTAAGCCTTCTTCACTTTGCATTGGTAAAATGAAAACATTGAAAGTACTTTTGGCACTTAGCTTCCTTCCTCAAATACTTGTGGTAAGAATATTAAGTCATTATCCTGAAAAAGTTGAGTTTTATTTTTCACAAAAAATATTCCCAATTCTTTTCAATGTTAATCAATTTTTATTCAAACACATCCCCCTCTCTTTGGGAGACTGCTTGTATTTGACTCTAGGCATTTACCTTAGTTACTCAATAGTTTATTTCATTTTTAAACACAGAAATCTCAGTTTCAAAAGTTTAATCAATCTTGGAATAACCACGAGCTTAATTTTTTTCATCTTTCAGTTAAATTGGGGCCTAAATTATTATAGAGTTCCTTTGGCAAAAAAACTAAATGTTCAAAAACAATACTCAGATTCTTTACTAATTGATTTAACGTGTCGTTTCGTACTTTTGAGCAACAATCTTCACAATCAGCTGAGTGAATCTGATACCCTGGCAATTATTATTCCCTATTCCAAAAAAAAAATAGTTGATAAAGTACACAACAACTATTCAGATTTGTGGGACAGTTCCATAAAAATTCCAAAAGTAAAAGGTTCAATTTTCAGTTTACCTTTAAGTTATATGGGATATGCAGGTTATCTCAATCCTTTTACATTAGAAGCCCAAGTTAATATGCTGATACCCAAAGTCAATTTACCCGTTACAATTGCACATGAAATGGCACATCAACTGGGTTATGCTGCAGAAAACGAAGCCAATTTTATCGCTCTAGTAAACACACTGAAAAATAAGGATCTTTTTCTAAAATATACCGCCGCACTCTTTGCGCTAAGACATTGTTTCAGCGACCTCAACAAAAGAAAACCAGATCAAGCTAAACAATTACTTCAAGAATTGAATGCTGGGATTTTTAAAAATTTAAGGGAAAACCAAATTTTTTGGGAGAAATACAAAAATCCTTTTGAACCTTTATTCAAAAGTTCCTATGACAACTATTTAAAATTAAATGGTCAGGAATCTGGAATTAAGAGCTACAATCAAATAGTAGCTTTATTAGTGGCGTTTTACAATGAAAATGAATTTGAGTTTTTAAATTAAAAAAAGCGTAAATTGAATAACTAAATTTAAACTCAATGAAACCAATTCACTTGATTTTCACTTTTTTTATTTCTTTTAGTTCTCTGGTAGCACAAGAATACTTTCCTACCAACACGGGAGTTAAAACTTTAAATTCAAAACAAATTTTAATTACTGGAGCAGTCCTACACATCAATCCACTGAGGCAATTAGAAAAGGGAATGATTCTAATTGAAAACGGGAAAATAACGAATGTTGGAAACTCAATTGCTATTCCTCGTAATGCTGTAGTTTACAATTTTGAAGGAAAGCACATTTATCCTTCTTTCATAGAGCTACATTCGAATTTTGGAGTTCCTGCCCTCAAAGGAAGTCCAAGTGGGCGCAGGAGTATCCAATACCATTCAAACAGAAAAGGGTTTTATTGGAACGATCATATCCTTGCTGACTACAACAGTCATCAGGATTTTAAATACGACCCAAAGAAAGCAAAAGAATTACGAGCATCTGGGTTTGGAGTGGTAAACAGTCACCGGAAAGAAGGGATTCATCGAGGAACAAGTCTATTGGTTGCCCTAAACGACGATCAAAACAATGGACACCGAATGTTAGAAGATCGAGCAGCACAACATCTATCCTTTAAAAAAAGTAATACCTCAGGGCAATATTATCCTGGTTCAATCATGGGAGCTATGGCGCTTATTCGCCAAGTTTATCACGATACCAAATGGTATGCAAACGGGGGTGCAAAAAACAAGGATATGGCTTTAGAGGCCATAATAAAGAACCAATCACTTCCCTCAATTTTTGAAACTTCTAACAAACTTGATGTGGCTAGGGCTGCTAAAATCGGTTATGAATTTGGAGAAAAATACATTATCAAAGCCTATGGAAATGAGTATGAACAACTCAATACTCTTAAAAAATTAAAACCACAGCTGTTGATTCCTGTCAATTTCCCTGATGCCTATGATGTTGAAGATCCCTTTTTAGCACAAAAATTATCTTTAAATCAAATGCGCTATTGGAATCAAGCTCCAACAAATCCCAAACAAATTGCAAATGCAGGCATTAAATTTGCATTTACATCCAGTGACTTAAAAAATGTAAAAGACTTTTTGCCAAACATCCGAAAAGCTGTTCAATACGGATTATCTCCTGAAAGGGCTTTGGCTTCGCTAACAACAATCCCGGCACAATTAATCAACCAAGAAGGAAAAATAGGTGAATTAAAAAAAGGAGCTTTGGCAAACTTAATAATAACCAACGGCCCTCTATTTGACAAAGAAACTGAAATCGAACAAAATTGGGTTCAGGGACATCAACACATTACAAAATCAAAACCTAAAACATCAATTGACGGAGAATATGCTCTAAATATAAAAGAAACTTCATACAAACTTGTCCTTTCAAAAAGTAAATCCAAAATAAATGCAAAAATCACCCAAGACTCTACCAAATTAAAAACAACAGCAAAATACATAAACGGATGGTTAACCCTTAGATTTTCTGACAGCACTAATGCAAAGTTTGCGCAACTTAAAACTAAAATAAACAACGCAGATAATCTAAAAGGTGACGGTATTTTCTTTGATGGAACCTATGTTAACTGGAGTGCTGATAAAGTTGAGCAAACCAAAAAAAAAGATAGTAAAAAGAAAAAAGAGGTTTTACAAAAAATACTTCCCATTACCTATCCAAACAATGGTTTTGGATTTAAAACCCTTCCCACCTCAGAAAACATTCTTTTTACCAATGTAACTGTTTGGACTAACGAAGAAGAAGGTATTCTTGAAAATGCAAGCGTTTGGGTTGTCAATGGTAAAATAAACGCAGTAGGGAAAATTGATACTGCCGAGGGTGCAAAAATTATTGATGGAACAGGAAAGCACTTAACCTCTGGAATTATCGATGAACATTCGCATATTGCTGCATCAAGTATTAATGAGGGAGGACAAAATTCTTCCGCAGAAGTTGCTATCGAGGATGTAATCAATCCAGATGACATAAACCTTTATCGAAACCTTTCGGGAGGAGTTACCACTTTACAAATCTTACATGGATCTGCTAACCCAATAGGGGGATGTTCTGCAATTATCAAACCAAAGTGGGGAGAAAGTGCTGATAAACTGCTTTACCCTAATGCAGATCTCTACATCAAATTTGCACTAGGTGAAAATGTAAAACAATCCAACTGGCAAAGTTATGGACGTTTTCCCCAAACTCGAATGGGAGTTGAACAAGTGTTTACAGATTATTTTCAAAGAGCTAAAGAATATAAGGAAACTTGGAGAAAATATAATAATTCGCCTAAAAAAATAAAAGCGAAAATAAATGCACCTCGTTATGATATTGAAATGGAAACTCTAGTTGAAATTTTAGACGGAAAACGATTTATCTCATGTCATTCTTATGTTCAAAGTGAAATTAATATGCTCATGAAAGTAGCTGATCGTTTTGGAGTTCGAATCAACACCTTTACCCATATTTTAGAGGGGTACAAAGTAGCCGACAAAATGAAAGACCACGGTGTAGGAGGATCAACATTCTCTGATTGGTGGGCTTACAAATTTGAAGTTAATGACGCAATACCATACAACGGTGCTATCATGCATAGTCAAGGGGTAACAGTTGCATTTAACTCCGATGATTCTGAAATGTCCAGGAGGCTGAATCAAGAAGCTGCAAAAGCAGTGAAATACGGAGGGGTATCTGAGGAAGATGCATGGAAATTTGTGACACTAAACCCTGCAAAATTACTTCATATTGATGATGAGGTGGGAAGTATTAAAGTTGGAAAATCTGCAGACCTTGTTCTGTGGTCTGATCATCCCATGTCTATTTACAGTATAGTTGAAAAAACCATGATTGATGGTGCTTTTTACTATGATCTTGATCGGGCAACTGCTCAAGTAGATCAAATTACCAAAGAAAAAAATAAACTGATTCAAGACATGCTTTTAGCCAAAAGTGATGGAGTACCCACTCAAAAACCAAAACAAAAAAAGAGCCTAGAATTTCATTGTGAAACCCTCGATTAAAATATTACTTATGAAAAATTACATTTGTACATTAATTGTTTTACTAAGCTGCAATAAAGGATTTGCTCAACAAACCCCTGCAGTTGATCAAAATAAAGCCATACTCATTATCGGAGCAACGGCACATATAGGAGACGGTAGCCTGATAGAAAATAGCGCCCTGGGTATTCGGGAAGGAAAAATTGTAGAAATAACAACTTCTGATCTTGTTAAAAATCAATACGATAAAACCATAAATGCTGAGGGGCAGCATCTTTACCCTGGATTTATTGCTGCAAATGCTACTGTTGGGATGGTCGAAATTGGTGCTGTTCGTGCAACAAATGATCTAAATGAAATTGGTGAGTATTTACCTCATATCCGAACAATCATAGCCTACAATGCAGAGTCAAAAGTAGTGGAAAGTCTCAGACCCAATGGAATTTTATCAGCACAGATAGTTCCAACACGAGGGGTAATTTCTGGAAGCTCTTCAATTGTTCAATTTGATGCTTGGAATTGGGAAGATGCTGCAATAATAACCGATGAAGGATTGCATATCAATTGGCCAAGAGCATACACTTCTAGCAGAAGAAGTAGTACAGCTGAATTGAAATACAATCAAAAGAGTTATGAAGAAAAAATTAAATCTTTAGATCAATTTATCAGTGAGGCATTTGCCTACAACCAAACCCAATCAAAAACAAAACACCTCCCTTTTGCGGCAATGAAAAATGCTTTTACAGGAAACCAAACCGTTTACCTTCATGCAGATGGTCATAGGGAAATAGTAGATGGAATTCAGTTTTTAAAAGAACATCAGGTCAAAAAAATCGTGTTGGTAGGTGGAAAAGAAGCATATTTAACAACTGATTTTCTTACGGAACACGACATCCCTGTTATTGTCTCAAGGCCCCATCGTTTACCCACGCTGGAAGATCAAGACATTAAACTTCCTTTCAAAATGGCTAAAATCCTAATGGACGCTGGGCTTACAATCACCATAGATGTAAGTGGACGAATGGAGCGAATGAATACACGGAATCTCCCATTTTATGCAGGAACTTTTGCAGCCTATGGTGTACCCAAAGAAAAAGCAGTTCAATTAATCACACTGAATGCAGCTAAAATTCTTGGAGTAGCAGACCGTTTGGGGAGCCTTACTGTTGGTAAAGATGCAACCTTATTCCTGTCATTAGGAGACGCGCTAGACATGAGAACAAACCAATTAACCCATGCGTTTATCAATGGTAAAAATATTTCTCTAGAGACACACCAAACTGAACTGTGGAAACGCTACATGGAAAAGTATTCAAGGAAATAAAAAGATGGGATATATTTCGAGTGCTCAAAACCCTAAAATAAAAATCCTCAAAGCCTTACAAGAAAAACTTAAAAAAAGAAAAGAAAACAATCAATTTGTAATTGAAGGTGTAAAAGAAATCAAATATGCACTTCGTGCCGGCTACAAAATAGAAGAACTTTATGTGCCTGAAGAATATCAATCCCAAAAGATAAAACTTTTAACACAAAAACTGATGGGTCTAAAGGTTGAGCTTCATCAACTAGCTAAACCTTTGTTTAAATCTTTGTGTTACCGAACCAATACCAGTGAGGCACTGGCGATCGCACAAAAAAAAGAACATCGTCTATGCGAGCTTCAACTTAAAGAAAACCCTCTAATTTTAATTGCTGAATCCCCAGAAAAACCAGGGAATATTGGTGCCTTGGCAAGGACTATAGATGCTGGTAAATTTGATGCATTGATCATTACCAATCCCAAAACTGACTTGTACAATCCCAATGTAATACGATCCAGTGTAGGTTGTCTCTTTTCAATACCAATTGCTATAACAAGTAATGAAGAAGTTTTTCAATTTTTAGAATCCAACAAAATAAAACTTTACAGTGCAGCGCTATCACAAGAAGCAAAACTCTACACCAAAGAAGATTTTACAACGGCCACTGCAATAGCAGTTGGAACTGAAGATACTGGTCTTTCAGAGAGTTGGTGTAACCAAAGTGAGCATCATATCATAATCCCAATGAAAGGATTAAATGACTCGTTAAATGTATCTGTAGCAGCCGGAATAATACTTTTTGAAGCAATTCGTCAAAGAAATTTATGAGAAATTTGTGGAAGCTTAATTAGTTTCCGTAATTTACTACTGAATGATTGTTGATGAACAACTAGAAAATAAAGAAATTGCCAAGCAATACAAGGAGCTTCTTCGTATCAGTTACCTCCAACTCACTAAGGAAGACAAAAAACTAATTCGTTTAGCTTTTGACACCGCCGTTGATGCCCATAAAGAGCAAAGGCGTAAATCGGGTGAAGCTTACATTTTCCATCCTATTTCAGTAGCCAAAATAGTAGCCTCAGAAATTGGGTTAGACGCAACGTCAATTGCCGCAGCTTTACTTCATGACACCATAGAGGATACCGAATATTCCTTAAATGACATTGAACGTATTTTTGGAAACACCGTAGCTAAGATTGTTCATGGATTGACTAAAATTTCAAGACTCAAAAAAGATACCGATATTTCTCTTCAAGCAGAGAATTTTCGTAAAATGCTTTTGACACTCAATGATGATATTCGAGTTATCATCATCAAAATTGCAGACCGTTTACACAACATGCAAACCATGGATTCCATGCCGGAATACAAACAAGTCAAAATTGCCTCCGAAACCCTTTACATCTACGCTCCAATTGCTCATAGAATTGGAATGTACAACATAAAAACAGAGCTTGAAGACCTAAGTTTAAAATATACAGAACCTCTTCGTTTTAAAGCAATTAAAGATAAAATTGAAGAAAGCCAAGAGGAACAAAAAAAATACATCAAAGATTTTTCAGCCTTTGTTGAAAAATCACTCCAAGGAGAACGTCTTAAATATTTTATCAAAGGACGAAGCAAATCTATATTTTCAATTCATAAAAAAATGCAAAAACAAAATATTCCTTACAAAGGAGTATTTGATAAATTTGCAATCCGAATAGTTTACAAATCGACTCCTAAAAACGAAAAGTTTTTGGCTTGGAAAATTTATTCCATCATAACCGATCACTTTACACCGAACCCTACTCGACTCCGGGATTGGATTTCATCACCAAAATCAAACGGATATGAGTCTCTTCATATTACGGTAATGGGGCCAAACAGCAAATGGATTGAAGTACAAATTCGATCGGAGCGAATGCATGAAATTGCAGAAAAGGGCTATGCCGCACACTTCCGATACAAACATGGAGAACAAAAAGAAAATGGTATTGAATCTTGGTTGAATCGTATACAAGAAGTCCTAGAAAATAAAGAAGGTAATGCAGTAGACTTTGTTGAAGACTTCAAACTTAATTTGTATTCAGAGGAAATTTTTGTGTTTACACCTCAAGGGGAACTAAAGTCACTGCCAAATGGTTCTTCGGTTCTAGATTTCGCATTTAGTATTCATACAGAAGTTGGTTACAGAGCTAGAGGAGCAAGAATTAATGGAAAATTAGTCCCCCTTAGTAGAACCCTCAAGAGTGGTGAAAATATAGAAATCATCACCTCAGTTAATTCTAAACCCACCGCCAACTGGTTGGATCACGTTATTACCTCAAGGGCGCGCTCCAGAATAAAATCAGCAATAAACGAAGAAAAAAAACGCATTGCTGAAGATGGAAAAGAACTATTAAGAAGAAAACTCAAACAACTCCGCATCACCCTCAACGATAAAACCACCAGAAGACTTGTTAGCTATTTTAAGGTCAACACAAGTTTGGATTTGTTTTACAGAGTTGGAATTGGTACCGTAGATAACAAGAAAATTAAAGAGTTTGCGGCTAGTTATAGCAATACCTTCATCAATTTCATTAAAAAAAGAATTGGTTCGAGTACTCGAACCAAAATCAATGATAGAGATGAATTTACCTCCAATTACGATAAATTAGTTTTTGGTAAAAACAAAGAAGAACTACCCTATTCCTTATCAAAATGTTGTACACCAATTGCTGGGGATAAAGTTTTTGGTTTTCTAACAATCAACGATGGAGTTAAAGTTCATCGTCATGATTGTCCAAATGCACTTTCTCTGCAATCAAACTTCGCTTATCGGGTATTACCAGCATGGTGGATCGATTCCTCTGAACAACGCTTTAGCGCCAAGCTAAAACTTAGTGGTATTGATAATATTGGACTAGTCAATCAAGTAACCAGAGTAATATCAAACAACATGAATGTTGATATATACAAAATTAACTTTGATACTGACGAAGGTCTCTTCAAAGGAAGTATAAATGTTCATGTGAAAAACAAAACAACCCTAAACAAACTGGTTAATAATCTGTTAAAAATAAATGGAATTGAAAAAGTTACCCGAGAATAGCCAAAGAAAAGGTACCTTTGTATTTTAAACCATGAATATGATAGAAACACAGAATCCTCAAGAAATTGTAAAGAATGTGTTTATTAAATTTTTAGATCAAAATAAACATCGTAAAACTCCTGAACGTTTTGCTATTCTCCACGAAATATATGAGAGCAAAGATCATTTTGATATCGAGTCGCTTTACATAATGATGAAAAATAAAAATTATCGCGTTAGTAGAGCTACCCTGTACAATACAATTGAATTACTACTTGATTCTAGATTGGTAAGAAAACACCAATTTGGAAACAATCAAGCTCAGTATGAAAAGTCCTTTTTTGACAGACAACATGACCACGTAATACTTACAGATACTGGAGAAGTAAAAGAATTTTGTGATCCCAGAATTCAAAGTATTAAAAAAACAATAGAAGAAGTATTTAATCTTGACATTCATCATCATTCTTTATACTTTTACGGCACAAAAAAAGAATCTTAAATAACATACGCATACATGTCTGTTGACTTATTACTAGGACTCCAATGGGGAGATGAAGGAAAAGGTAAAATTGTAGATGTCCTTACCAAAAATTATAATATAATTGCTCGTTTCCAGGGAGGACCTAATGCAGGCCATACCCTGAAATTCGATGGTCTTTCTCACGTATTACACACCATTCCCTCAGGGATTTTTCATCCTACCGCACTAAATTTAATTGGAAATGGAGTTGTTATTGATCCTGTGATTTTCCAATCAGAGATTGAAAAACTAATTCCATTTAAAATTGACTTTCCAAAAAAGCTTTTTATCTCCAAAAAGGCACATTTGATTCTTCCGACGCACCGCATGTTAGACGCAGCATCCGAAGCTTCAAAAGGGAAAGCCAAGATTGGATCAACCCTCAAGGGTATAGGTCCAACCTACATGGATAAAACTGGACGAAACGGAATACGTGTTGGAGACATCTTACTTCCCGATTGGAAAGAACGATATAAAAACCTTAAAACCAAGCATTTGAAAATGCTTGAATACTACGAAGGGAAATTAGAATTTGACCTACCCGTACTGGAAAAAGTCTTTTTCAGCGCCATAGAAGAGTTGAAAAAATTACCTATTGTTGACAGTGAAAACTTACTACACAATGCCATCAAACAAGGAAAAAAAGTTTTGGCAGAAGGTGCACAGGGTTCCCTCCTAGATATTGATTTTGGAACTTATCCGTTTGTAACCTCGTCCTCAACAACAGCTGCAGGAGCTTGTACAGGATTGGGCATTGCTCCAAATTCAATTGGAGATGTTTTTGGGATTTTTAAAGCCTATGCTACCCGAGTAGGAAGCGGTCCTTTTCCAACTGAACTCTTTGATGCAGATGGGGAACGAATGGGAAAAGTAGGAATGGAATTTGGAGCTACTACAGGACGTGCCAGAAGATGTGGCTGGATTGATCTAGTTGCACTCAAATATGCAATACGTATTAATGGTGTTACGCAGTTGATGATGATGAAAGGAGATGTACTTTCTGGATTCAAAACCATTAAAATATGTACATCATACAAAACAAAGGAAGGATCAATAAAACACTTGCCTTTTAGTATAGAACCGGAACATGTAACACCTGAGTACCTAGAACTTCCTGGGTGGGAAGAAGATCTTACCAAATTAGCTTCTGAAGATCAGTTTCCAGAAGAATTTAATAACTACATCGTTTATCTTGAAAAAGAATTGGAAACACCCATCAAAATAGTTTCTGTAGGGCCCGATCGTAAACAAACAATTTTCCGCTAGACCATAATTAATTACAACAACTTAGATTTCATGAAAAAACTTGTTTTTTTGTTTTTACTGGGTTGTATGAGCCAATATGCAACTGCGCAAGAACCTAAGATTGTAGAAATTCGGCAAGCAGGTTCTTTCGAAAAAGATGAAGCCTTATATCCTGAGGCGAATATTTTACTAAAAATAGGAGACACGAGGGTACATCTTTTTCACAAAGGTGCGTTGGTTGTTTCGGATAAATCCTTCTTTTATTCCAAAAAAAACTTTTTTGAAGCTGAAGGTAAAGTCGTTTTTACTCAAGGAGATACCTTACGCATGACCAGTGAATACTTAGAATATGATGGTGCAAATGGAAAAGCGAAAGCATGGGGTAATGTTTTTCTCAAACAACCTGACATGACCCTTGAAACGGACACCCTTTACCTCGATCGGAATAAAAACGTAGCCTATTATGAGACCCCTGGTACAATAGTTGACAGTGCCAGTATTTTGAAAAGTAATCGCGGAAAGTATTTTATGAATGAAAAAAAATATCAATTTATTTCTAATGTACGAATCAATAATCCAGAGTACTGCGTAACCTCCACTCAATTAGATTATTTTACTGAGACAAACAAAGCCTTTTTGTACGGACCAACAAAAATCGTAGGAGCTGATTATGATATTTATTGCGAACGGGGATTTTACAACTTAGATGCGCAGCGAGGGAATTTCAAACAAAACGCATTGATCAATTACAACCAAAAAATAATTGAAGGAGATAGCCTGTATTTTGAAAATGATAGGGAATATGCATCGGCAAATTATGATGTATCGATAACCGATACCATCAACAAATCTATTATTTACGGGAATTTTGCTGAAATTTTTAAGGCAAAAGATTCTGCAATAATCACAAGAAAAGCATACGCTATAAACATTTTACAAAACGACTCCCTCTTCATAAAAGCAGATACGTTGATTGGAACTGGACCTCCAGAACACCGAGTATTAAGAGGTTATTATGGAGTCAAAATTTTTAAATCCGACATTCGAGGTAAATCAGACTCTTTGTATTTGGACGATCAGATTGGAAAAATAGAATTACACAAAAGACCTCTGACCAAAAAACAAGCTCAAATTCTCAGCGATGATGAAAAAAACATAAGAAATCCTGTCCTATGGTTTGGTGCCAGTCAAATGAGTGGAGAGGTAATTCATTTGTTAACAAAGAATGCTGAAAAAAAATTAGATTCCCTTCAGATTTTCGGAAATGCCTTCATCATTGAAAAAGACACTCTGAGTAATGATGGTTACAACCAAATAGTTGGAAGTGAGCTTTATGGAAATTTTGAAGAGGGAGCCCTAAAAAATTTAGATGTCATTAAGAATACTATGGTAATTTATTATTTGTACTCCGAAGAAGGTGAGCTTATTGGAATCAACAAAACCATTTGTAGTGCTTTGGATATCGTGTTCTTAAACAATGAAATTAATGAAATCTCCTTTTATGTAAGTCCAGATGGAGAAGTATTTCCTGAAAAACAAATCGATAAAAATCTAAGAAAATTGAAAGGATTTTTATGGAGAGAAAATGAAAAACCAAAAACCTTTGGAGACTTATTCAAAGTTGATGAAGTAGAACAATCTATGACTCCTGTAAATCCTAATGTTAAGGAATGAAAAGTTTAAGAGAGGATTTTTTGAAATATCAGGCAAAAACTACCCCCTATCCTCTTGGAATTACAATTGATTACGCCAAAGGAAGTTATGTCTATGATAGCGATGGGAAATCCTATTTAGATTTTATTGCTGGTGTTTCGGCTTGTACACTAGGACATTGTCACCCTAAAATTGTAGCCGCCATAAAAAAACAAACTAACCGCTATTTACATGTTATGGTCTATGGAGAATTTGCTCAAGAACCAAGCGTAAATCTTGCTAAAGAACTTGCTGGCGTACTGCCAAAAAAATTAGAAGTCACCTATTTAGTAAACTCTGGAACTGAAGCGATAGAAGGAGCAATAAAATTAGCAAAAAGAGTAACTGGAAGAGCAGAATTAATTGCAGCTCATAATGCTTATCACGGAAGCACACACGGGGCTTTGAGCCTACTAGGAGCAGAACAACAAAAAAAAGCATATCGCCCTTTACTGACTGGAGTACAATTCATACAATTTAATGATCTAAACGATCTTGAGAAAATAACAACTAAAACTGCAGCTGTAGTATTAGAGACCATACAAGGAGGTGCAGGTTTTGTAACCCCAAAAAACAGCTATTTAAAAAAAGTGAAAAAACGATGTGACTCTGTTGGAGCTCTTCTCATATTAGATGAGATTCAGTCCGGATTCGGGAGAACAGGAAAACTATTTGGATTTGAACATTACGGAGTTATTCCAGATATTTTAGTAATGGGAAAAGGAATGGGAGGAGGTCTGCCCATTGGAGCATTTAGCAGTTCCGAAAAGTTTATGAATTTATTGAGTGAAAACCCTAAGCTGGGTCATATTACTACTTTTGGTGGCAATCCTGTTGTTTCAGCTGCCGCACTTGAAAATCTAGTTGTTCTAAAAAAAGAAAAAATAATTGAAACCATCCCAGAAAAAGAAAAGCTATTTAGAAAACTATTAAAACACCCTTTGGTAAAGCAAATAAACGGAAAAGGACTGATGCTAGCTCCACTCTTTGAAACCTTAGAAATAGCCAATAAGGTTGTACTAAAATCTAAGGAAAAAGGCTTACTCCTATTTTGGTTACTTTGGGAAAAAAAAGCCATTCGAATTTCACCACCCTTAAATATTTCAATAGTAGAAATTAAAAAAGGTTGTGCAATACTAAATGAGATATTTGATGAAATCCTAAGGGAATCCTGTTAATTACTTTGTTAAAAACAATCCAGAACAACTCTAAAAAATGACAGACTTCTATTTAACTTTATTATAGTAACATTTTCATATGCAGGACCCTTTTTCGAATAATTCCGATTCACCGATACCGCGGTTTGAGCAAATGCTCAAAACCAATGAAATATACTTCTTTGATGCTGAAGATTTCGAATCTATTGTTCAATATTACATTGATTCAGGCGAAATTAATTTAGCAAAAAAAGCGATACAATTAGCAACTAAACAACATCCCATCCACAGCGAACTACTGCTTTTAAAATCTGAACTTTTGATTTTTGATGGAGCATATGAGGATGCCAAACTTCTACTAGAATCAATTGAAGAAATTGACCCTAAAAATCAAGAAACTTTTGTGCAAAGGGCCACGATTTTTTCAAAAAATAAAAATCACCAAGCTGCAATTGATTTGTTACTGGAGTCTCTAAAACACTCCGAAGAATTGATCGAGATATGGTGTCTTCTGGGTATGGAGTTCATGGTCATAGAAAAGTACAGTGAGGCAATAGAATACTTTAAACTTTGCATAGAACAAGATCCTGAAGATTACCAAGTACTCTACAACCTTTTATTTTGTTTCGAATTTCTCAGAGAGTACGAACAGGCAATTGAGGTACTCAATAAAATTTTAGAAAAAAACCCATACAACGAAATTGCTTGGCATGAAATCGGAAAGCAGTATCTCAACTTAGATCGTGATAAAGATGCTCTGAATGCCTTTGATTTTGCAATCATTTCTGAGGATCAGTTTACAGGAGCCTATATTGAAAAAGGCAAAGTTTTGGAAAAAATGGGTAGAACAAATGAGGCCATTGAAAATTATCAAATCTCAATTCAAATCGACGATCCCAGTGCTTATGCCTATTTGAGAATAGGAAAATGTCATCAAAGACTTGGAAACGATATGTTGGCAATTCAATACTATAAAAAATCGGTGCAAGAAGATCCCTCAAATGAAAAAAGCTGGATCGCATTAATCGATTTTTACATTAATAAAGAGGATGTAAAAAAAGCCTTACACTATACAGATAAAGCACTTCTGCTAAACGAAAATAGCTTAGAATACAACAAAAGAAATGCTCTTTTACTTCAAACTGTCGGAAAATACATTGAGGCAGAAATTGCATATCAAAATACTATCGAACTGGGTAATTATGAACTTAAAATTTGGATTGAGTGGATGAATACACTCATCTTCTTAAACGAATGGGAAAAATTGATTACCGTTGGTCTTCAAGCGAAAGAATTTTATCCCAATGAGGAAGAATTAGATTTTCGGATTGCTGCCAGTTATCAAAAATTAAGTCGTTTAAATGAAGCTGATTTTTTTATTCAAGACCTCTGTAAAAAGAAGAAAGAACCTTCAGAATCCTTCCTAGAGTTTTTTCCAGACTTTAGAAGAATATTCAATAACCACTAATTTCATATTACTGAAAATCATTTTTTGAAAAGAAACTCAAATACAAAATTAAGCCTCTTTTTCAAAGGTTTAGCCATGGGAATAGCGGATGTTATTCCAGGAGTTTCTGGAGGAACAATAGCCTTGATTACAGGTGTTTATGAAGAATTAATTACAACGGTAGATCAACTAGGAATCCATTCGCTTTTGATACTCAAAAAAGAAGGATTTACATCCTTGTGGAAAAGTATTAACGGTAACTTTCTTTTTCCTCTAATACTCGGAATTGGGGTCAGCATCATACTTTTTTCGGGAATCATACATTTCCTTCTCCAAGAATACCCAATACCGTTGTGGTCCTTTTTCTTTGGATTAATCAGCTGTAGTATTCTAGTACTACTGAAAGATACTAAACTCGTAGATTTCAAATCAATACTTTTTCTAATTCTAGGATTTATTGTGGCCTTTGGCATTACTCAAATAACCACAAATGGTGGAGAAATCAGTTTAGGGTATCTCTTTTTTTGTTCAATGATTGCAATTATCGCAATGATACTTCCAGGTATTTCTGGCTCATTAATCTACATCCTTTTGGGGGCGTATGAAGTTGTGATACACACTTCAAAAAACAGTATTCCTGCTTTGTTAAATTTTGAATGGGAAAATTTTACGCTTGTGTATTCTCGTCTTTTGGTAATAGGTCTTGGAATTGTAATTGGTCTGAAACTTTTTTCAAAAATACTCAAATGGCTATTTCACAATCAAAAACCTGCTACCATGACGGTCTTGACAGGATTTATGATAGGCGCTCTACCCAAGATATGGCCCTGGAAAAAGGTAGTATCTTTTGAAGTTGTTGCTAAAAATAAGATAGTAGCCCTCAAAACAGAATACATCGCCCCTTGGAATTTTGAGGGAGAACCCCAACTTCTTACAGCTTTGGTATTGATGGTTTCCGGATTTCTTTTTTTATATTTCCTAAAACGAAATTAAAATAAAAAAAATGCTGCTTAAAAAAAGAAATATATCTCAAAAATTACTGTTGATTTGTAAGGGAATTGGAATGGGAGTTGCAAACAAAATTCCAGGAGTATCGGGAGGAATTGTTGCTCTTGTTGCAGGATTTTATGAAGAACTTATTTTTTCTTTTTCAAAATTCAATAAAACAGCATTTTCCCTTCTACTGAAACGTGAATTTAGAATTTTTTATCATCACGTAAACGGATCCTTTTTAAGCTTACTTTTTTTTTGGTGTAATTATTAGTTTTTTCAGTGTTTCACTAATTTTAGATCAATTGATTCAAAACTACCCCAGATATGTATGGGGGATTTTTTTTGGGTTTGTTCTTGCTTCGGTTTTCTTTATTTGGATGCAATCAAAACGACACACATTTCAAGAATACATCCTTACCCTTTTGGGGACAATCGCTGGATTGATGGTTTCCTTTTTGACTCCAGGTCAAGAAAATGATAATCTATTTTTCGTTTTCTTCTGTGGAATGATCAGTATTTCTGGAATGATTTTACCAGGATTGTCGGGTTCCCTCTTGATTCTGATATTAGGAAATTACACCCTGCTTTTGGTTGATTCTGTTAACGCACTTTACTTCACATTAGTCGATTTAGCTTCCTTTGACTTCAGCTTTACTGATGACTCCAATCGCATGGAGCTTTTGGGAGTAATGCTTGTATTTGCTCTAGGATCACTCACAGGACTTCTTGTTTTATCAAAAGTATTGAGGTGGTTATTATTGAACCACAAAGAAAAAATTATTTCAACTCTGGTAGGTTTTATTTTGGGGTCATTAAATGCATTATGGCCTTGGAAAAGAGTCGTTAAAAAGAGTAATAATGAGTTGAATCTCGATCGTCATGAACTGTTTTGGCCTAAGTTCGATCAATCAGAAAACATCTATGTAATCCTTTTCATGTTTTTAGGCTATGGAATTGTTACATTACTAGAAATTTATGGGAAAAGAAGAACAGAAAATTAACCGTTATGGACTTGTTGGGAAAAACATAGAATATTCTTTTTCTCAATCCTATTTTGCTAAAAAATTTAATAAGGATAAAATTGAAAACTGTTCCTATGAAAATTTTGATTTGGAATCCATTGAAAAAATTAAAACAATTTTAGAAAAAGAAAATGTAAAAGGTCTGAACGTAACAATTCCTTACAAAGAATCAATTATCAATTATTTGGACAGGCTCTCAGAAGATGCCCAAATTATTGGGGCAGTAAATACCATCCGGTTTTTAGAAGACGGAACTACTGAAGGCCACAATACAGATGCCTTTGGATTTAAGGCTGCATTACTCAAAAAATGGAATAATCACAGTAAAAAAGCCCTAATATTAGGGACAGGTGGGTCATCAAAAGCAATTGAGTATGTAATTAAGAAAATGGATATTAAACCCCTGTTCGTGTCCAGAAAACCCTCAGAAGGTCAAATAAGCTACGATGAAATTGATAACCGCATTATGACATCCCATCTATTGATCATAAACTGTACCCCTATTGGAACGCATCCTGATCTAAACAAAGCACCAAGCATTCCATATGACCTTCTAAAAAAGGATCATTTTTTGTTTGATTTAATTTACAATCCAGAAAAAACACAGTTTTTGAGGAAAGGTATCGAAATTGGATGTACAACTCAAAATGGTTTACATATGCTTGAACAGCAGGCCGAAAAATCCTGGAATATCTGGACAGAAATCTAAGTTTAATATTTTTTTTTGTAAATTCTACCTGTAATCAGAACAGTCGCTTACTTTAAATCGTACAAAAAAAAAACTGATGATGGAAAAACCTACTGAACCTAATAAATCTAATTTAGAAGAGGGGCTCAATAAGTCTTCTGATAACAACACGAACTCCAGTGAAAAAAAACAAGCTAGTAAATCTGAAGCTGTTCCAAAAACGGTCAAAAAAGAAATCAATTTTGAAGTACTCGAACTTGAAGCCTATCCAGAAGTTTTAAAGAAATTTATTAATTCCGACCAGTGGACAAAAAAAGGAAAAGAAATTCAAGAAATTATTTCCCAGTTTGACACTCGTTTTGGAAAAATTTTAGGGAAGAAAAGAAAGGAATACATCGATCGAGAAGGGAATGATCTTAATTTTGAATTTAGCCCGAACTACAAAAAAGAATTTTACGCACTCCACCGAGATTACAAAAAAAATAAAAGTATTCATTTCAAAGCTCAAAAAAAAAGTCAAAAAGAAAACCTAGAAAAGCGTCTTGAAATTATAGAACACATCAAAGCATTGATTGGAATAAGTGAAAACAACTCCAATAATTATAAGGAATTTAGAGTCCTTCAAGAAAGTTGGCATAATACAGGTCCTGTTCCCAGAGAAGAAAGCAATAATATTTGGGAAACCTACAAGCATCATGTAGAGCGTTTCTATGACTTCCTGCATTTAGATCGTGCCCTTAGAGACAAAGATTTCAAATACAATTACCAAGAAAAGTTGAAATTAATAGAACACGCAGAAACACTGGTCGATCATCCAGATATCATTGTAGCCATTCGAAAATTAAATATCTTACACCGTAACTGGAAAAATGATTTAGGCCCTGTTCCCCGAGAGCACCGCGAAGAACTTTGGAAACGCTTTCAAAAAGCGACTTCAAAAATTCACGAGCTTAAAAACGAGTATAACAAGAATATTGATGCCATTCTTCAAGAAAATCTGGATAAAAAAAGAGTAATACTGGTCAATATTCAAGAGCTCTACGCCAACAATCTCAATAATCATAATGCATGGCAAAATGCCTTAAAAAAAGTAAACACACTTAAAAAAGAGTTCTACAGCATAGGAAGGATTCCCAGAGCTCAAAATAAAGACAATTGGAATCAATTCCGCTTGGTATTAAAAAATTTTAACCATCAAAAGAATCAGTTTTACAAAGAAAAGAAGAAGGAAGAAAAAGTTCATATCGAACAAAAAAGTGCTTTAATTGAAGAAGTGAAGTCCATACTTGTAAGTTCAGATTGGCGATCGTACATTAATAGAATGAAAGCCATACAGGCTGATTGGAAAAAGACAGGGAGAATATCCCGAAAACTTTCTAACCAACTATGGGAGGAATTCAAAAAATCTACGGATCTTTATTTTGATCGCTTAAAAAACAAAGAAGAAGCTTTTACTCCAGAAGACCAGGCAATCATAAAAGCAAAGCGAAACTATTTTGAAGCTTTCAAAACACAAGTCGCTCCTACAGAGACAGAAGCTTTAACTGAATACATTAATCACGCATTTATTCAATGGGAAGAAATAGGGAATCCATCGCAAGGAGTAAACTATATATTAGACAATGAGTACAAGAATTTCTTGAGTGGTCTTTGGGATCAAACCAAACTAATTGATGAAGAAAAACAAGCAGCTCGTTTTAAAATTGATCTAATTTTACTCAAAAACAACCAAGATGGGTTGAATAAAGAACAAATTTTGCTTAACAAAAAAATTGAAGAATCCAATACAGAATTGATTCAACTTCAAAATAATTTAGCCTTTTTCAGTTCTACATCAAGTGAAAATCCACTGGTCCAGGAAGTCAACTCTAAGATTGAAAAGTTAAATAATAAAATTGAGCAATGGAAAACCAAACTCAACCAAATCAAAAGTCTTTCTAGAACTTTAAAAAAGCAAAATCAAGCTCCTGATCCTGAGGTTTTTTCGGAAGAATAGACAGAAGAAATCAAAGATTAATTGCTCAAATTTTCTGGCAGTTGTTGCCTGATGCAGTAGGGTTTGTAACTCCTCTTGACCTTGCAAAAAAATGCCCACTGTTTTTAGACCTTGTATTTTGGAGTTGGTGGTTTGAATCCGTTACTTTAAATTTTCAATTAAAAAAAGGTATTCTTTTAATTTTTCCAGCATGAATTTTTTCTTTTCATCCAATACATGATAGGTAATTTTGAGTAATGTATCGCCTTTTGCAACGGTTCTGTGCGAATCTTATTGTGTAAATACTACCTGTCCAGATTAGGTGATAAGTATAGGAATAGGCTCTTGTTAAGTTTTTAATTATACCGCGAACAGAAGTAATGAGGTCAACCTAGATAAAGGGGGACTGCAAAGGATACCAAAAATCAAAAGAAGGATACCTACATAAATCCGCTTACTCTTTTTGCTGAGCCTGAACTGATGAACTTCGTAAGTATTTTCTAGAAGCTCCTCTGGGAAAATCTGTTTTTTAATACTAAGGTTTAAGGGTTATTAAAAAACAGATTGTTTTATTAAAATCCTAATTTTCTTTCTTTGCTTCTTCCCAATAAACATCCATTTCAGCCAAGGTCATTTGCTGTAATTTTTTTCCCAATTCTTTTGCTTTGGCTTCGAGATATTGAAAGCGTTTGGTGAATTTTTGGTTGGTTCGTTCAAGGGCAGTATCAGGGTTTATCTTTAGGAAACGAGCGTAATTGATCATAGAAAATAACAGATCTCCAAATTCAGCTTCTCGATCTTTTGAAGAACCGTTTTTAACTTCTGTATTGAACTCAGACAGCTCTTCTTGCACCTTCTCCCATACATGTTCGGCTTGTTCCCAGTCAAAACCTATCCCGGCTGCTTTATCCTGAATGCGTTCGGCTTTTACTAGGGCTGGGAGTCCTTTGGGTACTCCTTCCAATACAGATTTTTTTCCTTCCTTGAGTTTTAGGGCTTCCCAGTTTTTTTTTATTTCTTCTTCGTCTTGTACTTGCACGTCTCTATAAATATGGGGATGTCTGTTAATCAATTTCTCGGATATGCTATTCGCTACATCGGCAATGTCAAAAGATTTTTCTTCGCTTCCCAATTTGGAGTAAAATGCAATGTGGAGCAATAAATCTCCCAATTCATTTTTGATCTCCTCCAAGTTATGATCCAAGATCGCATCACTCAGCTCATAGGTTTCTTCAATTGTCAAATGGCGTAAGGATTCAAAAGTTTGCTTCTTATCCCACATGCATTGCTCACGCAATTCGTCCATGATGGTTAGCAAACGGTCTATGGAATCGAGCTGTTGACTTCTAGTATTCATTGTTCTTTTGTTGTGGAGTTATACTCTTCTTGAACCTCATATGCTTCTGCGGTAAGAAGTCCTTTATCAATCAAAATATTGTACCATTGAATGATTTTTTTGATATCGCTTGGGTACACACGTTCCTCATCATAATCTTGAAATAATTCAAAAAAATAAGCTTCTAAATCCGATGCAGGATCTTTGGGCTTTATAGTACATTTTGCCCCATTTTCATGAGTGATCATTTTTTGAAAAACCTCTGCTAAAGGAACTTCTGCTTGCAATCCATAGATGTTAATTTCAGATAACATACTTACTTTATCTCGAAGAGATGACGTGACTTTTTTTCCATCGGTCAATGAATGTGCAATAAACCCACTTCGGGTTTGAACCTGAACTTCATAGAGGCCTGGCCGACCTGAAATTGCTATTATTTTATCTAATTCCATAGGGGTATTTATCTTTTTTTGGACGCTAAAGGAAAACGCATTTTGTAATCTACTTGAATGTTTCCTTTTGCAATATTATTTAATTTTCCTTTGATTAATTTTTTTTTGAGTGGGGATAGTTTATCTGTAAACAATATGCCCTCAATATGGTCGTATTCATGTTGAATCACTCGGGCAGGTAATCCTGTAAAAAATTCTTTATGTTCTTTAAAGTTTTCATCAAAATAGGTGATGTGTATTTCTTCTTGACGATAAATATCCTCGCGAACTTCTGGAATACTTAAACAGCCTTCGTTGAACGCCCATTCTTCTCCCGATTCTTCAAGCTTAGGGTTTATGAATACTTTTTTAAACTCAATCAGTTGTTCTCTTTCTTCATCTCTCAATTCTTCGCCCTCGGCAAAGGGTGATGCATCAACCACAAAAAGACGAATTCCAACTCCAACTTGAGGGGCTGCCAATCCTACCCCATTCGCTTCGTACATGGTTTCCCACATATTGGCTATGAACTGATCGAGTTCTGGATAATCTTGTGTTATGTTTTTGCCTTCTTTTTTCAATACGGGAGTACCGTATGCTTCTATGGGTAATATCATAAACAATTATTGTTTTGTGCTTCTAAATAGGACTGCAAGATAATAGTTGCACTAATTTTATCAATCAAACCTTTCTCTTTTCTAGTTTTCTTTTTCACTCCAGAATCAATAAGGGTTTGAAAAGCCATTTTTGAAGTGAAACGCTCGTCAAACCGCTTCACTTCTAGTGAAGGTATTTTGGTTTTCAAATTTTGTATAAACTTCTTTATTTCAGTTTCTACTTCCGAGAAAGTACCGTTGTGTCTTTTGGGCTGACCAACCACACAGCTTTCTACCTCATGACTCTTGAGGTAGTTGACTAAGAAGGGGATTACGTCCTGACTTGGAAGGATTACCAGACCTGATGCAATGATCTGTAAAGGATCAGTTGCGGCAATTCCGGTACGTTTGGTTCCAAAATCAATTGCAATAATTTCTGCCATGCGTAAATATACGTCTCCTTGTTGGCTTCGTGTAAAAAAACCAAAATAAAGTCGAGCAAAAGGCGTAAATTTGTGCAAAAATTTAAGATCAATTTCATGAGAGCAATTATAGAAGCGGCTTGGGAAGACCGAAGCTTACTGGAACAAGAAGAAACACAAAACGCAATCCGTTCAATCATTACCCAATTGGATGAGGGTAGTCTTCGTGTTGCCGAACCTACTTCGGAGGGTTGGCAGGTAAATGAGTGGATAAAAAAAGCGGTTGTGCTTTACTTTCCAATTCAAAAAATGGAAACATTGCATGCTGGCCCTATGGAGTTCCATGATAAAATGCCACTCAAGAAAGATTATGCAGCCAAAGGAATACGAGTAGTGCCTCATGCTGTTGCAAGACAAGGAGCCTACATAGCATCTGGAGTTATTATGATGCCCAGTTATGTAAATATTGGTGCTTATGTTGACTCGGGTTCTATGATAGATACTTGGGCAACCGTGGGAAGTTGTGCACAAATTGGAGAAAATGTTCATCTGAGCGGTGGTGTTGGAATTGGGGGAGTTTTAGAGCCACTTCAAGCTGCTCCCGTTATCATTGAAGACGATGCTTTTATCGGTTCTCGTTGTATTGTAGTAGAGGGGGTTCACATTGAACGTGAAGCTGTTCTGGGTGCAAATGTTGTACTCACTGCCTCTACAAAAATAATTGATGTAAGTTTAGATGAAGCTGTGGAATACAAGGGTAGAGTACCTGCTCGGTCTGTTGTAATTCCGGGTACTTATCCAAAGCAATTTAATGCTGGTGAATACCAAGTCCCTTGTGCTTTGATCATTGGAAAACGCAAAGAAAGTACCAATAAGAAAACCTCTTTAAACGTTGCTTTAAGAGAACACAACGTTGCTGTTTAGTTTATTCAAAATAAATGAAAACTTTTGTAAATGAAGGTTGCGAAGCACTAGCCCAAGGAAGTACACTCCTCTTCCCTACTGATACCATATGGGGAATTGGATGCGATGCCACAAATTCTGAGTCAATCAAAAAAGTGTATAGCTTAAAAAAAAGAAAAGATGTTAAAGCTTTAATCTGCCTAGTTTCGGATTTTGAAATGCTTGAACTACTTACAGGAAAACTAGAGGATGACATCAAAAAAATTGCTTTAGCAAGCAAACCAACCACTGTAATTTACCCCAATGTGAGAGGAGTTGCAGCAGATTTAAAAGCTGAAAATGGAAGTGTTGGTATTCGGATTGTTCAAGATGAATTTTGTAGAAAACTCATTGAAAGGTTTGGGAAACCCATTGTTTCAACTTCTGCAAACATGAGCGGCTCACAAAGTCCAAAAGAATTTAAAGAAATTGATCAAGCCATTTTGGAGGGAGTCGACCATATTGTAACTTTGAAAACAAAAGAAACCAGAACCAGTCCATCGACTTTAATATTGATTGATACTGACGGGAATCTAAAAACACTAAGAGCCTGAGTATGTTGAAAAAAAACTTTAACGTCATCTTAAACACAGTGCTTTTCAAAACTGTTCAAGAAACTGCGGATAAACTCCAATTGGAAACCTATGTGATTGGTGGATTTGTTCGAGATCATTTGCTCAGTCGCAAAAGAAATCAGACCGATATTGACATTGTCGTTATTGGATCGGGAATTAAGCTTGCTCAGGCACTTCAAAAAAAGCTAAAAAAGTCCTCAAAAGTTAAGGTTTTTAAAACCTATGGAACTGCAATGCTCAAATGGGAGGGCACTACTATGGAATTTGTTGGGGCTAGAAAAGAATCATATGTTCCAGAAAGTCGCAAGCCCAAAATAACTCAAGGGAGTTTAGAGGATGATCAAAAAAGAAGAGACTTTACCATAAATGCTTTGGCAGTATGCTTGAATAAGAAAACTTATGGGAAGTTACTGGATCCCTTCAATGGAATTACTGATTTAGAAAATGGAATCCTTAGAACACCCTTGGAGCCCAGAATCACCTATTCCGATGATCCTTTGAGAATGCTGCGTGCTGTCCGTTTTGCTTCTCAATTGAATTTTATTATTGAAAAAAAATCACTGGATGCCATTCAAGAACACGCTGAACGAATCTCCATAATCACCAAAGAAAGATGTGTAGATGAGCTTCACAAAATAATGATGTGCGACACCCCGTCGCATGGAATTCTTTTGCTAAACAAAGTAAAAATTCTCCCTCTTCTACTTCCAGAATTAATTGATTTAAAAGGGATTGAAGAGGTAGAGGGGCAATCTCATAAAGATAATTTTTTTCACACCTTTGAGGTTGTAGATAATATTTGTCCAAACACTAATAATTTATGGCTTCGCTGGGCAGCATTGCTTCATGACATCGGAAAAGCACCAACAAAACGCTTCCACAAGAAAATTGGTTGGACATTTCATGGTCACGAATTTGTAGGGGCTAGAATGGTTTACAAACTATTTAAACGTTTAAAAATGCCTTTGAACGACAAAATGAAATTCGTTCAAAAAATGGTGCTTATGAGTTCAAGACCTATTGTAATTGCCGAAGATCTGGTTACAGACTCTGCCGTTAGGAGGCTTATTTTTGATGCTGGAGACCACATCAATGACTTGATTACGCTTTGTGAAGCAGACATTACAACCAAAAATCCAAAGCGATTCAACCAATATCACGACAACTTTAAAATTGTCCGTAAAAAAATTGAAGAAGTAGAAGAACGGGATAATATCAGAAATTTTCAGCCTCCTGTTTCGGGAGAAATCATTATGAAGTCATTTAATCTAAAGCCCTCTAAAGCCATTGGACAAATCAAAGAGGCAATAAAAGAAGCAATTTTGGAAGGAGAAATTACCAATGAATTCGATGCTGCATTTGAGTTGATGAAAAAAGAAGGAAAAAAAATAGGATTGAAATTTATTGAAAATTAACGCTAATGAAAAAAAGATTTCATTTTTGGATTGGGATTTCATTGGTGTTGGTTTACATAGTTATTGCTGCTGGAGCAATAGTTAGAGTTACTGGAAGTGGAATGGGGTGCCCCGACTGGCCAAAGTGTTTTGGTTACCTTATTCCACCCACTGAAAGAGGACAATTGGATTGGATTTCTGAACATAACTACAAAACCGGTGAAGTAATCATTGTGAATGAAAATTTACGTGTTGCCAAAAAGAACTTTACCAGTGCAAATGAATATTCTGAATCCAATTGGGAGCCTTACGTAAAACACGATTATGCACATTTCAATGCTTTTCATACATGGGTTGAGTTCATTAACAGATTGGCAGGGGCACTTGCAGGAATAGCAACCTTAATTGTGGGTATCTTGTCTTTGAGTTATTGGAAGCAGAAAAAAAGAATTGTATTTTTTTCTGTGTTTGTAAACTTAGGAATGGGATTTCAGGCTTGGTTGGGTAAGACGGTTGTAGATTCTAACTTGCTTCCCACAAAAATTAGTCTCCATATGATCATGGCTTTATTCATTGTTGCTTTTTTGGTTTACCTGTATGCACTGACGTCTTCAGATGAATCAAAAAATACAAGCACATTAAAAATTAAAAACTTAGGAATCATAGCATTTGTATTGACTTTAATTCAAATCAGTATTGGTACACAAGTTCGGCAATTCGTTGACATTCAGATTGACTTTCACGGTATGGAACAAGTTGTAAAATGGTTAAATCCTGCTCCAATCAAATTTTATGTGCATCGAAGTTTTTCTTTGATAGTAATTTTGATTAACGCTTATCTTTTTTACAATATTCAAAAAATAAATCTTAGATTTCCAATTTACAACTGGGTTTTACTGATTTTAGGAACAGAAATTTTAACAGGAATTTTGATGTATTATTTTGATTTTCCAATCGCTACACAACCGCTACATTTATTATTAGCCTCCCTTTTGTTTGGTGGACAACTTTATTTTTTATTACAACTTTTCAATCAAAACTTAAATACCAATAGTCATGATTTACAGATTTAGAATTATTCTCGATGCTAAAGAAGATATCTTAAGAGATATCGAAATCGAAGGATCAGCTACATTAGAAGATTTTCATTATGCAATTGCTCAATCGTTCGGGTTTGGTGGAAGAGAAATGGCTTCTTTTTACAAAACAAATGAACAATGGGAACAGGGTGAAGAAATTCCGTTATTGGATATGGATGAAGGTATTGAACCCATGGGTCAAGCTTCTGTTGATAGTATTTTTAATACTGAAAATCATCATTTAATTTATGTTTACGACTTTCTAGCTTTATGGACTTTTTTTGTTGAGTTGATGGAAATTGGAGAACAAGAACCTACTAAACTTTACCCCAATCTGATTTTTGCTCAAGGGGAAGTACCAGAGGAAGCACCTCAAAAAGATTTTCTATTGGAAAAAAATAATTCCGATACCTCCGATGATATGATCAAGGATGATTTAGGAGAGGGAGAATATGACGATGCCGACTTTTATTAGATCAAGAGTTGATCAAATTTGACATGTTTAAATTTTCATAATTTCTTCGCACATAAGTAAAGGATGCTTTCATAACTTCTCCCATATTTTTACTTTTCTTAAAGGCTGCGTCTTTGGTGAATTTAAAAATCTCAGAAGACAATTTCTTTAGATTTTCTGGAGTTGTTAAAGTATCCAAGGTCATGATGTCCAACAAGCTACCCAATCGGTCTCCAGAACTCAAAATACGTTTGGCAAGAATGGAGCGTTCCTCTATTTTGTATTGAATGATTGATTCTGGTGAGAGTTTTTCTTTTACTACAGAAATCATAGGGAAATTTTCTTTGAAAAACTGTGGACGATAAACCATCAGCTTCCCTTCAAAACTTTGTTGATCAAAATCGATTGCCCGAATCTTATAAATTACTTGATCAAAATCATGCGTAGGAATAACTACGTAGTTGTATGCCCGCATATCACCCAAGAGTCGAATCATGGATCTTTCATTGAACTTTACATACTCTTTTGCTATTTGAGCTTGTTCGGAAGGGGAACATTTATCTAAGTATTTTTCAATAAACACATCCCCTGGAATACCTGCTATGTGCTCTTCTATCAAAGTAGAATCATTTATTAAAAAATTCAGATTGTGAGGAGAGAGCATGTGTTCAAATTCCAAACCATAAACTCTTGATGCATCTGTTTTCTTGATGTAGAAGTAAGTGAAATTATCATTTAAAACATTTCGAACCTTAATTCTGAATGGTTTTGAATTTCCAAATGTGCAATAATCAATGGCATCAATATTTAAAAACGGCATGGAAGTTTCGTTTCCATCTGAATGCAAAAGAGCATAAACTTTTTTGAGACTGTAATCAATTTCTACTCGCTCGCTATCCGAATAATACACCCGAATCCACAAGGTGTCGTTCTCGTTTTCATCATAAACGACTACAGAACCAGCAAAACGAAGTAAATCTTCGTAATACACAGGCGTGTAAACCCAACGACTGTAGTGTTTTAGGTAATCGTTTAACTCTTTAATTATTGGATAAAAAGGTTTTTTCTGTGAAATTAATTTTTCTTCCATAAAACAGGATTTATTCAAAGGTACTAACTTTATTTCATTGATTTCATTTTGTAAATGAAGTGACAAAGGTTAGTTTTCTTATGTTGTAAATGCTTAAATTTAATGTTTGAAAAATAAACCATGGCTTTTAAAATAGTATCTGAATTTTCACCTACTGGTGATCAACCCAATGCGATCAAGGAAATTTTAGACGGATTTTCACAGTTGGAAAAGTATATGACCCTACAGGGGGTGACTGGGTCTGGAAAAACATTTACTGTTGCAAACGTTGTTCAAGAATTGAATCGTCCTACTCTTGTGTTGGCCCATAACAAAACTTTGGCTGCTCAGTTGTATTCTGAATTTAAACAATTTTTCCCAGACAATGCCGTAGAATATTTTGTTTCTTATTACGATTATTATCAACCGGAGGCCTACATTCCAGTTACGGGTACTTACATTGAAAAAGATTTATCGATCAACGAGGAAATAGAAAAACTCCGCTTGAGTACCACTTCTTCTCTACTTTCTGGAAGGAGAGACGTTATTGTAATTGCATCGGTTTCTTGCTTGTACGGAATTGGAAACCCCGCTGAATTTGAAAAAAATGTAATCTCTATTAAAAGAGACCAGGTACTCTCCAGAACAAAATTTTTACACCAGTTGGTTCAAAGTTTGTACTCTAGAACCATGGCTGAATTTCAGCACGGCAACTTCAGAGTAAAGGGAGATGTGGTTGATATCTATCCCAGTTATGCCGATACTGCTTTTCGAGTTCATTTTTTTGGTGATGAAATCGAGGAAATTGAAGCTTTCGACCCAATAACAAACGAACGAATCGAACAACATGAACAATTGAACATTTATCCAGCAAACATGTTTGTTACTTCACCCGATGTTTTACAAAATGCGATTCATCACATTCAGGATGACTTGGTCAAACAGCTAGATTTTTTTAAAGAAGTAGGAAAACACCTAGAGGCAAAACGCTTAGAAGAGCGTACAAATTTTGACCTTGAAATGATTCGAGAACTCGGTTATTGTTCGGGGATTGAAAATTATTCTCGTTATCTGGATGGAAGAAATCCGGGATCCCGCCCCTTCTGTTTGTTGGATTATTTTCCCGATGATTTTTTGATGATCATTGACGAAAGTCACGTTACCGTTTCGCAAGTTCATGCAATGTATGGAGGAGATCGAAGCCGAAAGGAAAATTTAGTAGAGTACGGTTTTAGACTCCCAGCTGCTATGGACAATCGTCCTCTTAAATTTGAAGAATTCGAACAGCTTCAAAATCAAGTTCTCTTCGTGAGTGCTACTCCTGCAGATTATGAATTGGAAAAAACCGAGGGAGTTTTTGTGGAACAAATAATTAGACCAACTGGCTTACTTGATCCAATTATTGAAGTTCGTCCCAGTGAAAATCAAATTGACAATTTGATTGAGGAAATTCAAAAACGAAATGAAAAAGACGAACGCACTTTGGTTACTACGCTTACCAAACGAATGGCTGAGGAATTGACAAAATACATGAGTCGGATTCAAATACGATGCCGCTACATCCACAGCGATGTTGATACCTTGGAACGAGTGGAAATAATACAAGATCTTAGAAAAGGGGTGTTTGATGTTTTAATCGGAGTAAACCTTTTACGAGAAGGTCTGGATTTACCCGAAGTTTCTTTGGTTGCAATTTTGGATGCCGATAAAGAAGGTTTCTTGCGTTCTAACAGATCACTGACTCAAACAGTAGGTCGCGCAGCGAGGAACGTCAATGGACTAGCCATTTTCTATGCAGATAAAGTTACCAAAAGCATGCAGTTCACTATGAATCAAACCCTGTACAGGCGTGAAAAACAAGTAGCTTACAACAAGCTCCATAATAAAGTCCCTACGCCCTTAAATAAATCTTTGGACAGTGCATTATCTAAAAATTCTGTAGCAACTTATGCCTCAGAAAAAGAATTGAAAAAAGCTGCAGAAGAAGCTACAAGGTATTTGACTAAACCACAGATTGATCAAAAAATTAGAGATACCCGAAAGCTGATGGAAAAAGCTGCTAAAGATTTAGATTTTATTGAGGCAGCACGTTTTCGTGATGAAATTAAAAATCTAAAAGAACAATTAGCTTAAAAAAAACATGCCAACAATAAGTTATTGGGAAGACAAATGGTTTAAAAACTATGACTTTACGGTTATTGGTGCTGGAATTGTTGGTTGTTTTACTGCTTTGAAATTGATTCAAGAAAAACCAAATGCCCGTATTGCAATTTTTGAACGGGGGCTATTCCCTTCGGGTGCCAGTACAAAAAATGCAGGTTTTGCTTGCTTTGGTTCACTAACTGAATTGGAAAATGATCGTAAACACCTGAGTGATGATGATGTAAAAGCATTGGTGAAATTAAGATATGATGGGCTACATCTTTTACGAAATACTTTGGGAGATGAGGAAATTTCCTATCGAGAAAATGGGGGATTTGAATTATTTTTGAAACCTCCCTATGAAATTGAAACTCGAATTAAGGAAATAAATACCTTACTGTATACTATCTTTAGAGAGAACATATTTTCACAAGAAAATAATCTTATTGAAAGTAATGGTTTTGCCAAAAACAGGGTGAGTACTTTATTAAAAAACAAATTAGAGGGTAACATTGACACGGGTAAAATGATGTGGTCTTTACATGAGAAAGTTCGCAAAAAAGGTATTGCTCTATTTACTTCTACAAATATTCAAAACTTCAAAGAGCAGAGCGATGGCGTAGTGCTTGAGGCCCAAAGTGAAGGGAACTCAATCGAAATTAAAACGCAAAAGCTTGCTATTTGCACCAATGCATATAGTGCTAAGTGGTTTCCAAAAGAAGAAATTAATCCAGGAAGAGGAATGGTTTTGATTACAAAGCCAATATCCAATTTAAATATCAAAGGTTGTTTTCATTACCACCAAGGGTATCATTATTTTCGAAATATCGACAAACGTATCCTTATTGGTGGAGGTAGACAATTGGATATAGAAAAAGAAAATACATCTGTTTTTGGTATCAATGATAACATAAAAAGAGTCCTTATTGATGATTTAAAAACCTACATTTTACCCAACACCCCTTTTGAAATTGAGAAAGAATGGTCTGGGATAATGGCTTTTGGCCCAAATAAACTTCCTTTAATCAAACGCTATTCTTCGAAAATTGCTGTTGGCGTACGATTAGGCGGAATGGGGGTTGCCATAGGTTCGATAGTCGGAAACAAAACTGCTGAGATTCTTCTTGAGTAATTGTAAAATTTTTATTTTTATTGAATGAATTTATTGCTTGAAATACTTTCTGTAGCACTGAGTCTTACTTTTTTAATTCTATTAATTAAAGAAAATATTAATTGTTGGATTTTTGGAATTTCAGGGTCGCTAATCAGTATTTTTTTATTCTACAGAATAGGACTTTACGCCGAATCTATTTTATATTTCTATTATGTCATCATAGGAATTTACGGCTACCAACTATGGGGTACTAATAACAAATCAGAACTTCCTGTAATTGATATTCCCAAAAATAAGCACCTTACTTTCCTGATAATTGGAATTTTTTGTACCCTTTGCTTAGGCTACATTTTAAATACATTCACCGATGCGAGCAATCCTTATCTGGATGCATTTACGACCATATTCAGTTTTATTGCAAGTTATTTGGAGGCAAAAAAAATATTAAGTGGATGGTACTATTGGATCATAGTCAACGGGATTACTCTAGGTTTGTACATTAACAAGGAACTTTATCTTTATTTTACGCTTACCCTACTTTACTTTACCCTATCATTTTATGGCTTAAAAACTTGGAAACAAAAGGTTGTTTAGACTACTGAACATACCGCAGCTTTTCCGTTTTCACCCTAGTTTTCTGTTAAAATCCGAAGATCTTCATTTAATTTAATTTTAGATTAATACTGTAAGTTAAAAATAAATCAATTAATCCTATGAAACATTTATAAACTAAGCATTTGATTTTAATTTATTGAAAGTAAAATTAAATAATAAAAATCGTAGTTTTAAAAAAATTAAAAAAATATTTAATGATTCAATCCTATAAAAAACCTCATAAACTCGAAGATCAATATGATGCGATAATTATCGGAACGGGAATGGGAAGTTTGACTACTGCTGCATTTTTAGCCAAAGAAGGTAAAAAAATACTTTTATTGGAGCGGCATTACACCGCTGGGGGTTACACGCATGCTTTTAAAAGAAAAGGTTATGAATGGGATGTTGGTATTCATTACATAGGTGAAGTTCAAAAAGAGAATAGTGCCCTTCGAAAAATGTTTGATTACATAACTGACAGCAAATTACTGTGGGCAGATATGGGCGAAGTTTACGATCAAATTATTATTGGGGATAAGAAATACAATTTTGTAAAAGGAGTTGACGCCTTTAAAGACCAGTTAACCGAGTACTTCCCTGAGGAAGAAAAAGGAATAGAAGATTACATTGAATTAGTTTTCAAGGCCAATAAGGCTATGGGAAAATTCTACATCAACAAAGCTCTTCCTAAATTCCTAGGGAATATTATTGGAGGAATACTTAAGAAACCCTATCAAGAATTTTCTAACAAAACAACTTATGATGTATTACGGTCTCTAACTGAAAATGAAGAACTCATTAAAGTATTATGTGGTCAATATGGCGATTATGGGCTTCCACCCAAACAAAGCAGCTTTGCAATGCACGCTTCTGTTGTAAAACATTATTTTGGTGGGGGAAGCTTCCCTATTGGAGGATCATCACAAATTATAAAAACAATCGATCCAGTTATTGAATCGGCAAAAGGAACTATCCTGATTAATGCTGAAGTGAAAGAAATTATTACTAAAAAAGAAAGAGCAATAGGAGTGAAAATGAGTGATGATAAATGTTTTTATGCTCCGATTGTTATCAGTGGTGTAGGAGTAATTAATACCTTTAAAAATTTAATTTCCAAAGAAAATAGGTTTAGCAAAATCTTTTCTGAACAACTCACAAAAGTAAAACCATCGGTAGCCCACGGTTGTTTATATATTGGTTTAAATGGAACACCAGAGGAATTAAAGTTACCCAAAAAGAATTTATGGATTTATCCTGATGATCTCGATCACGATGAGTGTGTGGATCGATTTTTAAAAGACCACAATGAACCTTTTCCCGTTGTTTATATTTCTTTTCCGTCTTCTAAAGATCCAAGTTGGTCTGAAAGGTACCCACACAAAAGTACCATAGACATCATCACATTACTTCCATTCGAAAGTTTTCATCAATGGGAGGATAGCAAATGGATGAAAAGAGGAGAGAGCTATGAAGCCTTTAAAGAAAAATTTGCTCAACGATTAATTCAACATTTGTTTGAATTATTTCCGCACCTCAGGAATCAAGTAGACTGTTATGAATTATCCACTCCCCTGACAACAAAACATTTTGTAAACTATGAAAAAGGAGAACTTTATGGTTTAGATCACAGTCCAGAACGATATCAACAAAGTTTTTTAAGCCCAAGGACGCCTATTAAGGGTTTATATTTGACAGGACAGGATATTGTTACCGCTGGGATTGGAGGTGCACTTTTTTCAGGATTCATTACAGCAACTACCATAGAAAAGAAAAATTTCTGGAAGAAAATTTATGCCTAAACCTTTTGAGTATAAAAACTAAAAGAAATTGCATATATTGATTGTGAATAGTAACTTAAATTATATCTTTCAAATCAACTATAATTGTGTCTAATGAAAAATTTAATTAAACTATTTGCAGTTGCTCTCGCATTGAGTTCTTGCACAACAATGTCAACAACTGAAATTAAAGAACGTATGATTGGATTTCATCCAAACGCAGAAATACAAGACTTAAAGTGGCATTTAGGAACTCAAGAGGCTATCGATCACGTTATCACTTTAGATAAAATATGGGCTGCAAAAGACTACGAATCAATGAGAAGTCATTTCGTTGATACAGTAAAAGTAACTGATTGGAATGGGAAAGTATCTTCAAATTTCGATGAGTTTAAAGCTTCTATGGAAGCTGACGATTTAGATGTAAGCTGGACTTTTGACTATGCTTACTCTGTGGACATCGATCCATCAAGGGGAGGAGAACATGTGCAAGCAGGTTTTAGCATCAGTTCACCAAAAAAAGATGGATCTTTTGAAAAATATTATATTCATGAGAGTTACTACATCATCAACCAGAAGATTGTAACACTCAGTCAATATAAACAAGCATCTACTCCGTCAAAAGAATAGACTTCCAATAATTTACTACACAAAAAACAGCTCCAAAAAGAGCTGTTTTTTTATTGAAAAAATGTTTGAATTATTTTACTTTAATCCATTTTTTTGGTTGCGGTAAAGTTTCTTTCTTTTTGGGGAGAACTAATTTCAAAACACCATCATTGCATAGAGCATCAATTTTGTCAACAGCTACACTATCAGGAAGGGTAAATGATCTTTGAAATGAAGAATAACCGAATTCCTTTTTATGGTAAAGATATTCGTTTTCAGAAATCTCATTTTCAGTTTCTAAACTTATTGTAAGTATTTCTTGATTTACTTCAATTTTAAAATCACTTTTGGTTTTCCCAGGCACAGCTATTTCCAACAAAAATTGGGTGTCGCTTTCTGAAATATTAGTAGCGGGCTGTTTCTCCATTGAATCTTTTTGACGTCCCAATTCATTATAAATTAACTGATCAAAAAAAGATGGGGTAATTTGGTGTTTTCTTTTAACTAAGTTCATATCATATTATTTTTAAAGTTAGTACTCGAACTGTACTGTTCAAATAAAATACCAATTCAATATAAATGACATTGTGTCGTTAAAATTAGATAAAAATATGACAAATTGTCTTATTTTATAGCTTGTTGTATCTTATCGGCTGCTTCTTGGAAGGCGGTTGCTGAAAGAACATTAAGCCCAGAGCTATCGATTAGTTCTTTTGCTATATCTGCATTAGTACCTTGAAGACGAACAATAATTGGGACATTAATAGCATCACCAAGATTCTTGTAGGCATCAACAATCCCTTGAGCTACTCGATCGCATCGAACAATACCTCCAAAAATATTAACCAAAATAGCCTTTACGTTCGGATCTTTTAAAATTAGACGAAACGCAGTTTCAACTCGAGCAGCATCTGCAGTCCCTCCTACATCAAGAAAGTTTGCAGGATCTCCACCAGTTTGTTTAATCAAATCCATAGTTGCCATAGCTAAACCTGCTCCATTAACCATACAACCGACGTTCCCATCTAAGTCAACATAATTCAATCCTACTTCTCCAGCTTCAACCTCAATCGGGTTTTCTTCTCTGATATCTCGTAGAGCTATGTAATCTTTGTGACGAAATAATGCATTATCATCAATAGAAACTTTAGCATCAACGGCTAAAATTTTATCATCTGAAGTTTTTAAAACAGGGTTTATTTCAAATAAAGAAGAATCAGATTTATCATATGCTGTATATAAAGCTGAAATAAATTTGATCATTCCTTTAAAAGCTTGACCACTTAACCCTAAATTAAATGCAATTTTACGAGCTTGAAAAGGCATCATTCCAGTGGCCGGATCAATTTCCTCTGTAAAAATCAAATGTGGAGTTTCTTCAGCTACAGTTTCAATATCCATTCCTCCCTCTGTTGAATACATGATCATGTTTTTTCCAGTTGAACGATTTAATAATACTGAAACATAAAATTCACTGATTTCGCTTGCACCGGGATAATAAACATCTTCAGCTATTAATACTTGATGAACAGGTTTCCCTTCCGGGGGTGTTTGTGGAGTGATTAATTGCATTCCTATAATTTGATTGGCTATTGAAGAAACCTCCTCTAGATTTTTAGCAATTTTTACACCGCCACCTTTACCACGACCACCAGCGTGAATTTGAGCTTTAATAACATGCCATCCTGAACCCGTTTCATCAGTAATTTTTTTGGCGGCGGCTACAGCTTCTTCTGGGGTTTGAGCAACAACACCTCTTTGTATTGCTACACCATAGCTGGCTAAAATCTCTTTCCCTTGATATTCGTGTAAATTCATTATTCTGATAATTTATGAGCACAAAAGTATTGAAGTTAAATCAAATAAATTGAATCCAGTTAAAAAGTATTTTGTTATATATGTAACATTATTTTATATTTTTAATCAATTTTTCTAAAGCACAAAAAAGAATGTAAATAGTTCTTATTTTTGGAAAAATCTGTAATACATGAACCAAGCAAATTTACAATCGATAGCAAATGAATTTGGAGGACCACTATATGTTTACGATGCTGAGAAAATAGAGTTTCAATACAGGCGTCTTAGCAATGCTTTCATTGGAGTAAAGAATCTAAGACTGAACTATGCCACAAAAGCACTTTCTAATGTATCGATTTTGAGTTATATTCAAAAGTTGGGAGCCGGATTGGATACAGTCTCCATTCAAGAAGTACGTCTAGGGCTTCAGGCGGGTTTTAAGCCGAGTTCAATTATTTACACTCCCAATGGTGTTTCTTTAGCTGAAATTGAGGAAGTAGCTGATTATGGAGTTCAAATAAATATTGACAACTTATCAATACTTGAACAGTTTGGAAGTAAATATCCAAATACACCTGTTTGTATAAGAATCAATCCCCATGTAATGGCAGGAGGAAACAGCAACATATCGGTGGGGCACATAGATTCTAAATTTGGAGTTTCTATTCATCAAATTCCGCATTTACTTAGGATAACCGAAAACACTAAAATGAACATAAACGGAATTCACATGCATACTGGGAGTGACATTTTAGATATTGATGTATTTCTTCACGCTTCTGAGATTTTATTTGAAACCGCAAAAAAATTCAAAAATCTAAGTTTTATTGATTTTGGATCTGGATTTAAAGTTCCTTATAAAAAAGGAGATATAGAAACCAATATTGAAGAACTAGGGGAAAGATTAACTGAGAGATTTAATCAATTTTGTGCAGATTACGGAAAAGAATTAACCTTAGCATTTGAACCCGGAAAATTTCTTGTAAGCGAAGCTGGGTATTTTATTTCAAAAGTAAATGTGATAAAGCAAACTACTTCAACGGTTTTTGCCCAAATCGACAGTGGTTTTAATCATCTAATACGTCCAATGTTTTATGGATCCCATCATGAAATAGAGAACATTTCAAACCCTAAAGGAAGAGAACGTTTTTATTCTGTTGTAGGCTATATTTGTGAAACGGACACCTTTGGAAGTAACCGTAAGATTTCTGAAATTAACGAAGGAGATTTCTTAGTATTGAAAAATGCGGGAGCTTATTGTCAAACCATGGCAAGTAACTATAATTCAAGGTACCGCCCTGCGGAAGTTTTATGGATAAACAATGAAGCTCATTTGATCCGAAAAGAGGAAACATTTCAAGATATTCTTCACAATCAAGTGCTTTTAAATTTTGATAAAGTAAACGAGAGAAAAACGGTGTAAACTTAAGAAATAACTCCGGATCCCAATAGCTCATCATCAACATACCAAGCCACAAATTGCCCTTCACTAATAGCAGTTTGAGGCTTATCAAAAAGAATATAAAGTCCGGTGGCTTCATTGTATAGAGTTGCTGGTTCCAGGGGTTGACGATAACGAATCCGTGCATCGACCTTTAGCGTATCTCCAATGATCAATTGAAGGTCTTCTCTGACCCAATGAATCTCATCCGGTGCAATAATCAAACCTCGGCGAAGTAGACCGGGATGATGTTTTCCTTGCCCGGTATAAATAATATTCTCTTCTACATCTGTATCGATAACAAATAAGGGTTCTGGGGTTCCTCCTACGCCTAATCCCTTTCGTTGCCCTTTGGTAAAAAAATGAGCGCCTTGATGCTGACCTACTAAATTACCGTCGGTTGGGCTATAATTCTTTTTTGTAGTGTGAAAGATTAGTCGTTCTTTTTGAGAAGAAAAATTGATTTGCTGGTTTTGATATCCCTGGTAACTTACATCTATCTCGATAATCTCTCCAGATTTAGCTTGAAGTTTTTGTTGTAAAAAATCAGGTAAACTAACTTTACCTATAAAGCAGAGTCCTTGAGAGTCTTTTTTGTCGGCTGTAACAAGATCCTGATCAGAAGCGATTAGTCTAACTTCTGATTTTTGTAACTCACCTAAAGGGAATAAAGCCTTTGAAAGTTGTTCCGGAGTTAATTGGCATAAAAAATAGGATTGATCTTTATTCAAATCGCAACCGCTCAGTAAACGATAAATAGACTTACCCTCAGAATCGACCTTAACATCTCTTCGACAATAATGACCTGTGGCTACAAAATCAGCACCTAAAGAAAAAGCAATATCCATAAAAAGTGTAAACTTGATTTCACGATTGCATAAAACATCTGGATTTGGTGTCCTTCCCTTTTTGTACTCATCAAACATATAGTCAACAATACGTTCTTTATACGCAACACTTAAATCGACAGTTTGAAAAGGAATACCCAGTTTATCAGCAACGATCATCGCATCATTACTATCTTCTAGCCAAGGACACTCATCGGATAATGTCACACTTTCATCGTGCCAATTTTTCATGAAAAGTGCAATTACCTCATACCCTTGTTTTTTCAATAAGTATGCGGCAACACTTGAATCAACACCTCCAGAAAGACCAACAACAACTTTCTTTTTCATAAAACAAAGTTAGAGAATTGAATCGATACATCTGATCTAAATGCTCAGCCCTTTTAACTAGCGTTTCCCTCTAGCCTTATTTTGTTGTTCAGCCTGTTCCATTGCTTGTTGTAAACGAGCAGAGAAACCTCCTTTTTTCTGTGGCTTCTTTTTGTTTTCCTCTATTTTTGCCAAGATCTTTTCATCATCAACAATAAAGTTTTTAATAACAAGCATTAAAATTATTGTAAGCAGGTTAGAAACGAAATAATACAAACTCAATCCACTTGCATAATTATTGAAGAAGACAAGCATCATAAATGGCATGATGTACATGATAACCTTCATATTAGGCATTCCTGGCTGTTGTGGAACTGATTGTTGTGCTGTAGTCATCATGGTGTAAAAGAATATGGCTACCGAGGCTAAAATTGGAAATAAACTGATGTGATCTCCATAAAAAGGAATGTTAAAACCTAGTTCTAGAACAGAATCATAAGACGATAAATCATCTGCCCATAAAAAGCTTTTCTGACGCAAGGCAAAAGCAACAGGGAAAAAACTAAATAAAGCATAGAAAACTGGTAGCTGAATTAAGGCAGGCAAGCAACCCGACATTGGGTTTGCACCAGCTTTACTGTATAACGCCATCGTTTCTTGCTGTCGTTTTACAGAATCGTCCTTGAATTTTTCTGTAATTACATCTACCTCAGGTTTCAGTACTTTCATTTTAATCTGAGAAACATAGGATTTGTAAGTTACTGGTGACATAACCAAGCGAACAAGCACAGTCATGATAATAATTGCAATACCGTAAGGCAAAAAAGAACTCAAGAAATTAAAGGTGGGAACAAAAACATATTTATTGATCCAACCAAAAATTCCCCAACCAAAATCAATAGATTCTTCAATCCCTAAGTCGTATTTCGCTAAAGTCTTGTATTCTGTAGGACCAAAATACCACTGAAAGTTTTGAAGGATTTCTCCAGAGACATTTACTGGGATTTCAGCATGATATTTTTTGGTAAACTGCTGATCTACAATATCGGAATCTAACAAACTCTCAGAAGTAAACCAAACGCTTTCGAAAGATTTTGCAGGAATTAAAATGGAATTAAAAAAATGCTGTTTAAAAGCAATCCAATGGACATTATTATCTTCTTCCTCATCTGAAGAAGACACCGATAAATAATCAATTTTATCGTCTTCAAAAGAATAAGTCAATTCATGATAACGATTTTCATATTCAATGCTTTTGGAGTTTCTAAAAGCTTTTAAGTCCCAAGTAATGTTTTGTTGCTTGCGAGTATTCATAAGACGAACCATACCTTCCGAACGAACAGAGAAATCAATCATGTAACTATCAGCATTGATTTGATATTCAAAAACAATAAACTGAGATGAGCTGACTGCAGCTGTAAAAGTTAGAGTTTGTTTTCCACCTCTTTCTTTAATTTTTGGAGTAAAATAAAAATCAGCCGTATTTAAAACTCTACCATCAGAAGTTGAAAAGCTGTAATTAAAATTTTGATTTTCTTTTATCAGATACAAAGGTTTCTCTTTATAATTGTTAAATTCTTTTAAAAACAAGCTTGATATTTGAGCTCCTTTTGAAGAAAAAACAATGGATAGTTTTTCATTCTCTAAAGCAAGTTCTTCGGTTGTATTTACTTGAAATAAATTTGAAAACGCACCATAAGCAACTGTCATTTGTTGATCTTTAAGAGAATTACTTAAAACAACTTCCGAAGAACTTTCAGAGGCTGTATTAGTTGAGACTTCCGTTTGTTTTTCATTTTCTGTGACAACTTCTTCAGTGGGCTGTTGATTGTTCAGCATCCATGTTAGGATTAGTGCTATTAAAAAAAATCCTACAAATTGCCAGGGATCAAATTTTTTATTTTCCATAATTAATTAATTCAATCTATTGATTTTATTTAGAGTGATTGTATTTCAAACTTGCTTTAACAAAATCAACAAATAAAGGATGTGGATTAAGTACCGTGCTTTTGTACTCAGGATGATATTGAACACCAATAAACCATGGGTGGCTAGGGTTTTCAACCACTTCAACTAATCCTGTCTTGGGATTAATACCCGTTGCTTTTAATCCGGAAGCTTCAATTTCTTTTCTGTAGTGATCATTGTATTCATAGCGGTGACGATGACGTTCAGAAATGGAATTTTTCCCATATGCTTTATATGCTAAATAGGCTGTGTCTAAATCACAATCCCATGAGCCTAATCGCATTGTACCCCCCATTTCGGTTATGGCTTTTTGGTTTTCCATAATTGAAATGACTGGCTCAGAACATTGCTCATCTATTTCAGTAGAATTTGCATCCTTTATCCCCATCACATTTCTTGCATGCTCAATAACTGCCATCTGCATTCCCAAACAAATTCCAAAAAACGGAATCTTATTTTCTCTCACATATCGAACAGTATCAATTTTTCCTTCAGTTCCACGACCTCCAAAACCAGGAGCTACAATTACTCCATCAATGTCTTTTAGTTTTTCTGAAACATCCGAATCTGATAAAAATTCAGAATGTATGGATTCAACAATAATCTTTACCTCATTAGAGGCACCAGCATGTATCAAAGATTCGAGAATTGATTTGTAAGAGTCTTGTAACTCAACGTATTTTCCAATCAATCCTATTCGTATTTGTTGCTTTGGATTTTTATATTTTTGTAAAAATTCTTCCCAATGAACTAGATCAATGGACCTACTCTCTAGTTTTAATGAATTTAAAACAACTTTATCCAATCCCTCGTTCAGCATCAATAAAGGAACATCATAGATTGTTTCTGCATCTATTGATTGAATAACTGCTTCTTGCTTTACGTTACAAAACAAAGCGAGCTTTCTTCGGATATCATCTGAAATTTGATGTTCTGTTCTACAGACCAAAACATTGGCTTTTACCCCGCTTTCCATAAGGGTTTTTACAGAATGTTGAGTAGGTTTGGTTTTTAACTCCCCAGCAGCCGACAAGAACGGCACAAGGGTCAAGTGAATTACCATGGCATTTTCATCACCCAACTCCCAAATCAATTGACGTACTGCTTCAATATAAGGTAAAGACTCGATATCTCCTACGGTTCCACCGATTTCAGTAATTATGATATCATAATCTCCCGATTCACCAAGTAGGCACATTCGCTCCTTTATTTCGTTGGTTATGTGGGGGACAACTTGTACGGTTTTTCCTAGAAAAATACCTTTTCGTTCTTTCTCTATCACACTCTGATAAACCCGACCTGTAGTTACATTATTGGCTTGAGAAGTGGAAACATTCAAAAAACGCTCGTAATGTCCTAGATCTAAATCTGTTTCGGCACCATCATCAGTCACAAAACATTCTCCGTGTTCATAAGGGTTTAGAGTACCTGGATCAACATTGATGTAGGGGTCAAACTTTTGAATTGTTACGCGATACGTTTGAGCTTGTAAAAGCTTGGCTAAAGAAGCTGCAATAATTCCTTTTCCAAGGGAAGAAGTAACTCCTCCAGTAACAAAAATATATTTGGTGTTTGACATCCGGTTTTTATAAAGTACGTTTTAATTATTTACCGGGCTTAAAATTACAAAAACTATTGAGATAAATAGATTTCTTAGCCTTATTTCTTGATTTCTAAAAGTTCATAACCTTGGTGTTCCAATAAAAAATATGCTCGATTTTGATACCCTTGACCCTTGTGGGGAACATAATCAAATCGGCTTTCAATGTAGTCGGTTTCTCCTAAAGTATCTGAACTCAATTGCTTCTGATGTGCCCAGCGTAAAATCACATCTAAGGTTAAATCATAGCCTCGTATAGCTTCTCGTTTGGGTAGGTCTCCAAAAGAACTTAGATAAAGAGAATCAAATGCTTTGGTGCGCTTATTCTCATCAGAAAAAGTTCCAGCTGTGAAAGTAAATCTTAAATTACCCAATTGTTTTTTTGAAATATTAGAATCATCGTAAGCATTGGATCTGTAAGTTGTGTAAAGTTGGACAACTCGATCTTTTGAAACCTGAGAATTGAGAAGTGAGGTCACACTCGCTATGAGTCCTAAATTTTGCGATTCAAAAACTACTTTATTTGTTAAGGAATCTACTAGTAAAGAATCTATGAGATCAGGAACAATATATCCTCCAGGCTCTGGACGTAACATTTGAGCAAAAGGATAACGGTTCAAAAGCTTTTCTTCTATTTCATAGTTCAATGAATCGGCAATTACCAAAACATTTTGTGTGGAATCAATTGCAGTGTCTAAATAATCAAACATTTTTTCTCTTAACAACATAGGAGCGGTAATGGATTGATACACATTGGGACGACTGATGACAGGGTTAGAAGAAAGAGGAGCAATCATTGGAATCAGTTTTAAACTGTCCTGAAGGGATAAAAAATCGAAGTTGGAGGGAATCAATGGACCGATTACCACATCATTATCTGACCAATTCAGGCTATCTAACTTTGATTTTAGATATTGTTTATCGTTTTGAGTATCCAGAACATTAAGTACAACTTCCACGCCCAAACGTGCAGCTTCTTCAACCGCTATTACTACTCCAGAATAAAAATCTAATGCAATGGTATGAAGGTTACGAGTCTTTAGTTTGGTTTCGGTATCCTGAATTGAATCAAACTCAATTTGGTTTAATTTAAAAGGTAACAAAAGGCCTAGGGTGACTTTGGAGTCCAGAGGAATAGAGTCACGTAAATTATTTTTTTCAACCAAAAGATCGTTCTCTATTTTAAAATCTCCTGTTAGCTCCAAAGGAATTTTCAAAATCATTCCAACCTGGAGTCCATTTGTTTTGAGAAGAGGGTTTAATGCAATTAGATCGGAAGCAACAACTCCTAATTTTTCCTCTAAACGATAAAAACCTTCTTTAGGTTTTACCTTGTAATAATTAAATTCTTTTTCTAAAGCTAAGGTTTCGGCCTCGCTTTGTTTGGGAACAATAATTTGTTGTCCTATTTTGAGACCAGATACAATTTCAGGATTGTATTGTTCTAACTCTTGAACTGTAATCCCATAACGATAAGCTAAGCGCCACTTTGTCTCTTTAGGCTGAACCAAGTACATCGACAATGTATCGGGTAAACTTGCCTTGGTAACAGATTTTAGCTTTATATAAACAGGGATTTGAAGAAGCATTCTTTTCTTCAATCCGATTTTTTTTATGAGGGGGTTGTATTGATAAATTTCCTCAATTTGAATATCATACTTTCTTGCTAATCCATACAGCGTTTCTTTCTTTTTTACTCTATGGCTTGTGAAAGAATTGGGTTCAACCTGAGCAGATAAACTCGAAATGAAGAAAAAAAGTAAAGAAAATAAAAATTGTTTGATACTCATAAAGACGGTGTTTGTTATTCCCATTCAATGGTTGCTGGAGGTTTTGAACTAATGTCATAAACAACTCGATTCACTCCCTTAACTCGATTAATTATTTCATTTGATGTTTTTTGTAAAAACTCATAAGGTAAATTTACCCAATCAGCAGTCATTCCATCTGTTGAAGTTACTGCACGAAGCGCTACACATTTTTCATAAGTGCGTTCATCTCCCATTACCCCTACACTATTTACGGGAAGCAAAATAGCACCCGCTTGCCAAACTTGATCGTACAGGCCATTGCTTTTGAGTCCATCAATAAAAATCGCATCAACTTCTTGTAACATACTAACCTTTTCTTGAGTAATCTCGCCCAAGATACGGATTGCTAGCCCAGGTCCAGGGAAAGGATGCCTCCCAATCAATTCCGAGTCAATACCCAAACTTGTACCTACACGTCTTACCTCATCTTTGAATAGCATACGTAAAGGTTCAACAATTTTCAATTTCATGTAATCCGGTAAACCTCCTACATTATGGTGTGATTTAATTGTAGCAGAGGGTCCATTTACTGAAATGGACTCTATTACATCGGGGTAAATTGTTCCTTGAGAAAGCCAGGTTGCTCCATCTATTAATTTAGATTCATCATCAAAAACATCAATAAACGTATTTCCAATAGCCTTGCGTTTTGCTTCGGGATCAGAAATCCCCTCGAGTTTATTAAGAAAACGTTTCGATGCGTCTACCCCTTTAACATTGAGACCCATTCCTTTGTATTGCTCCAAAACACTAGAAAATTCATCTTTTCTAAGAAGACCGTTATTTACAAAAATACAGGTCAATTGATTTCCAATCGCTTGGTGTAACAAAACAGCTGCAACAGTAGAATCAACACCTCCAGACAAACCGAGTATTACTTTTTCTTCTCCAACTTGTTTTCTGAGCGACTCTAGAGTCATTGAAACAAAAGAATCTGGTGTCCAGTCTTGCTTTACTTGAGCAACATCTACCAAAAAATTAGAAAGCAATTGTTTTCCATCGGTGGTATGATAAACTTCTGGATGAAACTGTATTGCATAAGTTTCTTCTCCTTCTATTCGGTAAGCGGCGTTTTCAATATCTGCAGTACTTGCTAAACGCATTCCTTCTTTGGGGAGTTCTTTGATTGTATCGCTGTGACTCATCCAAACTTGGCTTCCTACTTCAATAGACTTAAAAAAAGTTTCATAAGGAGCAACGTAAGATAAATTTGCACGTCCGTACTCCCTAATGTTGGATGGACTGACTTTTCCACCAGAAAAATGGGCCAAATACTGTGCTCCATAGCACACGGCCAACAAAGGAGTATTCCCTCTAATTTCTGATAAATCAGGATGAGGAGCATCTTCCGAACGAACAGAATAAGGAGATCCCGATAAGATTACTGCTTTGAACGGTTTTAGATCTTCAGGAGGATTATTATAAGGATATATTTCACAGTAAATAAATAACTCTCGGACACGCCTTGCGATTAATTGTGTGTATTGCGAACCGAAGTCTAGTATGAGCACTTTTTCTTCCATATACAAAAATACAATTTAATCTTCGTTCAATAAAAGCTCTAATGATTTTTTAGCAAAAGAATTAGTCTAAAATAATCCAATCAAATTTTAAAGATAAAGGATCAATCTTTTTGGATAGAATCGATAATAATTCGTTTCCGTATTGAAGATAAAACTCTGAAAAATTAACGGTTCGTTCTTGCAATGTTTCATTTGGAAAAAGGAAGTCATGAAGTAATATCAGCCTTTGTACTTGACCTGTTAGCTTTTGCTTCTGAGCTTTTAACAAGCGTTTTTCTAAATGATCAATACCCTTGAACTGTCTCGCTTTCTGTGCTTTTACGGCTCCTTCAAAAGAAGCATCGACCTCAGTTACTAACTTTTCTAGTGAATTAAATTGAGCTTCTAAAGTTTTCTTTAAAGATTGAAGATCCAAATCGATGTTACTGATTTGACGGACTTTTTTATTGATTAATGAAGGACGCTTTAAAAAAAAATCCAACGGTGATAACTGCATATTATCGATTTTTTTGGCAATTTTTTTGGGGACTAAAACTGCTGTATTTCTATGCAACAAAATTGGAAATAAAACTTTTTGAGATTCAAAATATGACTTGAGTTCTAACCAATAAGCCAGCTCCCCACCTCCTCCAACATAACACAGGTTGGGTAAAATGGTTTCTTGATACAATGGACGCATCAATACATTGGGTGAAAAGCGTTCTGGAGTTTTCTCAACCTCATGCAGTAATTCTTCAGCAGTCCATGACATGGTTTTATCTGCATCGGTAAAGCCTGTTGCTGTTCGAATAAGTCGTAATCGATCCTTTGCTGTTAAATAAAACAAGTTGATTTGTCTGGGATTTACCTGTGGTAAATAAGAAGAATCGTAGTCTGTTTGTATTTTACTTATGGTTTTGTTGACATGAATCTCACAGCTACTGGACTGTAATTCTTCTTTTATTTTGGGGGAAAATTCCGTTTTTAAGTTACGATTGTCACCATCTAGAATAACCAAACCCTCTGATCCAAATAACTTATGAACAAGTTTTCTGGTCGCCTCTGCCAGAGTTTTTGAGGATAAATAACTTACTCGAATCAACTCTTTAATCTCCTCTGCAGTTGAAGAGGAGCCGAGGTTTTTTTCAAACACAGAAAATAAATACTCGATACCTTCAAGAGAAAATTTACCTACCGCTCCTGCTTTATTTCGATTCCATTTAAAATTCATTCTGTTAAAATTAAAAAAAGAAATTTCGTCAAAGTCATGGTCTTCAGTAGCCATCCAATAAACAGGAACAAAATTAGATTCTGGATACGCTATTTTTAACTTTTTACACAAGTTAATGGTGCTTATTATTTTAAATAAAAAATACAAAGGCCCTGTCATCAGATTGAGTTGATGCCCTGTTGTGACTGTGAAAGTATTATTCAGTGAAATACTCTTGATGTTTTGATAAACTAAACTATCCTTCAACAAAAGAGTGTCGTATTGGCTTATAAGTGAATCAACCAAAACTTTTCTCTTCTTTTTTGTGAAAGTTTTCTCTTTTTCTGAAAATTGATTTTTAAAATTATCAATCTCAGGATTCTCTCCATAAAATTGACTTAACTGTTTATTTCCCTCAAATAGATCACAAATGATTTTGGAAACATAACCTGAATTTCGATAAGAAATTTGTTGAGACCGCATAAAGCATTTTCATATTTGTAAAGATATTCCTTATAAAGTAAATATAAAAATATCGGATAAATTTTATCTTTACGTTTCCGAAATATTAAACATATGAAAAATTTAGTTTTTAGCTACCTCGTTGCCCTATCATCTCTGCCTATGATTTCTCAAAATATCCCTTCCCCAAGTGAGTTTCTTGGATATGATTTGGGAACACAATTTACTAGACATCACCAAGTTGTTTCGTACTTCAAAGCAGTTGCTTCTGCTTCTGAGCAAGTCAATCTTTCGTTTTATGGCACAACATATGAAGGAAGGGAGTTACAATTAGCAACAATTTCAAGTTCAGAAAACTTATCTAATCTCGAGGAGATTAAAGAAAACCACCTTGTTGAATCGGGTTTAAAAAAAGGAAATGTATCAACTTTGGATCCAAAAAGTATTGTTTGGTTGAGTTACAACGTCCACGGAAATGAGGCTGTTGGTGCGGAAGCTGCAATGAAAACAATTTACACGCTGATAACCCAAAAATCAGATTGGCTACAAAACACGATAGTTATTATGGATCCTTGTATTAATCCTGATGGACGTGACCGCTATGTGAACTGGTACAACCAAGTGAAAAGTACTCCTTTCGACAACTCGCCCATTGCCAATGAGCATTATGAAGATTGGCCCGGTGGTAGATCCAACCACTATTATTTTGACCTCAACAGAGATTGGGCATGGGCAACTCAAAAAGAAACTCGGCAACGCCTAAAAGAATACCACAAATGGTATCCACATATTCATGTTGACTTTCACGAACAAGGTGTAGATAGTCCCTATTATTTTGCACCAGCAGTAGAACCTTTGCACGAAATCATCACAGACTTTCAAAAAGAATTTCAACATACAATTGGAAAAAATCATGCACTTTATTTTGATAAAGAAGGTTGGTCTTACTTTACTAAAGAAATTTTTGATCTTCTTTACCCAGGGTATGGAGATACTTACCCAATGTTTCATGGAGCAATTGGGATGACCTACGAACAAGGGGGAAGTGGTAGAGCAGGCTTGAGCATAAAAAATAAAATTGGAGTCAATTTAACCTTAAAAGACCGTATTGCCCACCACTACACCACTGGGCTTTCAACAGTCGAAACTGCTGGAAAAAACTCTAAACTACTCAATGATGAGTTCAAAAAATATTTCCAAAATGATAACGTAAAATATGTAACATACGCCTTAAAAGGGGAATTCGATAAAATAGCTAGACTCAAAAAATTACTGGATACACATCATATCCCCTATGAGCATCCAAAAGCCAAAATAAGTATCAAAGGATGGGATTATGAGAATCAAAAAAACAATACAATTTCCTTCGGAACCAATGCATTAATATTGAATGGTGAAGGTAAAAAAGGTAAACTGATTCAAGCCTTGTTTGAACCCAAAACTCAACTTTCAGACTCCGTTACCTATGACATCACATCTTGGTCTTTACCATATGCATACGGGCTAAAAGCTTTAGCAAGTCAACAAAAAATATCAAATACAGATCCATTTAAAGAAGAAGCTGTTGTTTCTTTTCCAGAAACTAATGCCTACGCATATGCAACAGGCTGGAGAAGTCATAAAGACGGTAAATTCTTAGCCGCATTACTAAAAGAGAAAATTAGAGTTCGCTACAACCTTAAGCCTCTTGTTAATGGAGGAAAACGTTGGGCTGAGGGAAGTCTTTTCATATTAAAAGGAGAAAATAAAAACATTGATGAATTTGATGAAACAATCCGGAAAATTGCTTTAGAAAACAACCAAAATATAACCGCTCTAGCTTCTGGGTTTTCTGATAGCGGCATAGATTTAGGATCAAACCTGATGGAGTTTATTACACAAAAAAGAGTAGGACTCATAAAGAGTAATAATTCAAACCCCCAAGGGTATGGAGAAATTTGGCATTTTTTCGAACAACAACTAAAATATCCCATGACACAAATTGATGTAAATCGATTGAACGATCGCAATCTAGATAAATTTGATGTTTTAATTCTTCCACCAGGATATTACAACTTATTTTCTAATGATGATTCTGAGATTTTGAAATGGATAAAAAAAGGTGGGCGTCTTATCGCTTTGGGATCAGCAGTTAGAACATTTTCTGATCAAAAATCTTTTGATTTAAAAATCAAAAGTACAAATGATCAAACAGATGAGTTTGTTCCTTTTGCAGAACTGGAAAGAAAAGATATTAGTTCAGCAATTTATGGAAGTATTTATTCCGTAGATATTGATACCACCCACCCCTTGGCTTTTGGTTATGATAAAAACTATTATAGTCTAAAAAACAGTGCTACCTCCTACCAACTTTTGAATGATGGTACGGTAGGAAAACTTCCGAAGGGAGCTAAACCCTTGGCTGGTTTTAGTGGGAATAAAGCCATTAAACGCCAAAGTGAATCGTTAATTTTGGGCATCGAGTACTTAGGCATTGGAAGTGTTGTTTACATCGTAGACAACCCTTTGTACCGAGGATTTTGGGAAAACGGTAAACTCTGGATAGTAAACGCAGTATTTCACTAATAAACACTATACTGGTTCGGCATAGAGATCAAAATCGGCTGCCTCAATAATGGTAAGGTTTACATATTCTCCGTGTTTGAGGTAAAACTTTCTTGCATCAATTAAAACTTCATTATCGACATCTGGTGAATCCATCTCAGAACGACCTACAAAAAAGTTTCCCTCTTTTCGATCTATTACGCATCGGTATGTTTTTCCTACCTTTTTCTGATTCAATTCCCAGGAAATTTGTGACTGAATATCCATTATTTCAGAGTACCTTCTTTGTTTTTCAGCTTCAGGAACATCGTCAACCAACTGATGTGCGTTGGTATTTTCTTCATGGCTGTAGGTAAAACATCCTAAACGTTCAAAACGCATTTCTTTTACCCAAGTTCTTAACTCCTCAAAATGTTCTAAAGTTTCGCCGGGATAACCCACAATCAAACTGGTTCGTATGGTAATCCCAGGAACATGTTTTCTGAATTCTTTGAGAAGTTTTATGGTTTTCTCTTTGGTAGTACCCCTTCTCATAGATTTCAAAATATCATCTGAAATATGTTGTAAGGGAATATCTAAATAATTACATACTTTGGGTTCGGATTTCATAACCTCCAACACATCAAGAGGAAAACCTGTGGGAAAAGCATAGTGCATTCTTATCCATTCTATACCCTCGACCTTAACTAAGGCTTGTAACAGCTCTGCTAAATTTCTTTTTTTGTAAATATCCAAACCATAATAAGTCAAATCCTGAGCAATTAAGATGAGTTCTTTAACTCCGTCACTTGCTAAAGCCTCTGCCTGTTTTACTAAATATTCAATTGGTGTTGATCGGTGTTTTCCTCGCATCAAAGGAATTGCACAAAATGAACAAGGCCTATCGCAACCCTCAGATATCTTGAAATATGCAAAATTTTTTGGGGTTGTTGTTATTCTTTCCCCAAGAAGTTCGTGCTTGTAATCGGCTTCTAATGCAGCCAATAATTGAGGTAATTCACTGGTTCCAAAATACTGGTCAACATCAGGAATTTCCTGTATAAGGTCTGGTTTGTAACGTTCACTCAAACAACCTGTCACAAAAACCTTGTCAATTTCTCCAGCTTCTTTTCTGTGAATGTTTTCCAAGATTGTATTTACAGATTCTTCCTTGGCGTTATCAATAAAACCACAGGTATTAATTACAACAATATTTCCATCTTCTTCATGCACAACATCTTTATCGTTGGCTTTGAGTTGTCCCATCAAAACTTCAGAATCATAAATGTTTTTGGAACACCCAAGGGTAATTACATTGATTTTATTTTTAGTAGAATTTTTTGTTCGCATTTTTATTTCATAGGTAAGTGAGTTTCAAAAAAACGGATACTTTCTTTGGTAACCCCTTCAACATCATCACTGGTAATGTATGATGTCATTACGTGATTCCCTGACTTGGGAAAAGCCATTTTCTCTTTTAGTGTGGTCGAAGTCCCCAACTGATCAAACATTTCTATCATTGCGTCTACAGAAACAACATTATCTTGGTTAACTTCGTCCTTGTAATAATACCCCATAAAAACTGGTTTTTTTATTTTCTCAAAGGTTTTGGGAATCATGGCTACTTCAAGTAATTTTTGAACATGGGTTATTGCTTTAATATGGTATCGTGTTGTCCAAAATTGATCTTTTGGAGAGACAACATCTTGCATAATATGATAATCTGTTCCTAAAGCAAAGGTTGCTATTTCTAATCCCCATGGAAGGGTTCCAATTCCTGTGAGTGAGTTTTTGATTTTAATGTTGGGAGAATACAATCCAATAATTACAACCTCTGGGTCATTTCCTAGTATAAGACTAAGTGCTCCACCATTTGAAGTTCCCAAAAGAATTACTTGTTCTCCGAGGGTTTTCGCAACTTGTAGTGCTTCTAATGCACTGGCTATGTATTGATCTCCACTAAACTCTTCCAAGGGACTTTCATTATCTATTCCATGTCCAAATAAACGAGGTAAATACAAATTTGCTTTAAAGTGTTTAGCAATATTTTGATGAAAAGGAGCGCCCTCTTCAGAGCTTGCAGAAAAACCATGCAAATACAAAACACTGTATTTTGTTTTTTGAGGGATCGAATCGTAGAACTCAATTCGAGATTCATTTCCCTTCTTCAATCCTTCAACTTTTACTTCTCGAGCTATGATCCAATCATATAATTCTAAAAGGTTCTGGGGAACAGATGGGGAATCTTGATTTAGATTAGGCTCAGCTACTTTTGGCCCATTAAAAAAAATGATGAATCCAATTCCGAAAATTCCAAGAATAATTTTAAGTTTTTTTTTCATCATTTGATATTAATTAAAAAAAGAGTGTAAAAAAGATTCTACATTGAAAAGTTGAAGATCATCAATTCCTTCGCCTACTCCAATAAATTTAACTGGGATCTTGAAAGCATCTGAAATTCCAAGAACAACCCCACCTTTTGCAGTTCCATCGAGTTTGGTAATTGCCAATGAGGTGACTTCTGTTGCTTGCGTAAATTGTTTCGCTTGCTCAAAAGCATTTTGACCTGTTGAACCGTCTATGACTAAAAGAACTTCATGGGGAGCATCGGGTATCACCCGATCCATAACTTTCTTTACTTTTGAAAGTTCGTTCATCAAATTCACTTTATTGTGAAGGCGTCCAGCAGTGTCTATTAAGACAACATCTGCTTTTTGTTTTTTAGCAGATTCAAGGGTGTCAAATGCTACTGCAGCTGGATCACTTCCCATTTGTTGTTTTACAATGGGAACATCAGATCGATCTGCCCATACTTGCAATTGATCTATTGCACCTGCTCTAAAAGTATCGGCAGCACCCAGTACCACACTTTTACCAGCATTTTTCAAATGATACGCTAGCTTACCAATAGTTGTTGTTTTCCCAACACCATTTACTCCGACTGCCATAATAACATGAGGCTGATGCGAGAACGTATCTGAAAATGAAAAGGGTTTTTCGGGTTGTTGTTGATTTAATATTCTCGAAATTTCCTCTTTCAAAATTAAACTCAATTCCTTTGTTCCTAGGTAGCGATCTTTGGCTACGCGCACTTCAATGGCATCGATAATTTTTAGCGTAGTTGTAACTCCAACATCCGATGTAACTAGGACTTCTTCTAAATCATCCAACAAATCAACGTCTACAGATGATTTTCCTGCTATAACAGTTCCAAGTTTTAAGAAAAAAGATTTTCGAGTTTGTTCTAGCCCCTTATTCAATTTTTTTTCTTGATCACCAGAAAACAATGATTTTAATAAACTCATAAAGTTGTTAAATAAAAAAAGCTACTGTAAAAGTAGCTTTTTTTTAGATTGAATACTTGTATAATTATTAGTGTTTACTCAACCAGTCGTTCACAAGATCTGGTGCAGTAATTGTTTCTACGAAAGAATAACTTATGGCGTCATCTTTCTTTACCATTTTAATTACTTTGGTGAGTCTTTTTGATCCCGTTTGCAGGGTAGCTACTGATTTCTTTGCCATGGTTATTTAATTTCTTTGTGAACAGTCATTTTCTTTAAAATTGGATTGAATTTTTTAATCTCCAATCGATCTGGTGTATTCTTTTTATTTTTCGTTGAAATGTAACGAGAAGTCCCTGGTTTTCCCGAATTTTTGTGTTCAGTACACTCAAGTATAACTTGCACACGATTTCCTTTTCTTGCCATGATCTACTATTTTAGATGGATTTTCCTTTTGCTCTGGCTTCTTTCAAAACCGCAGAAATTCCTTTTCTATTTATTGTTTTTAATACAGAAGCAGTAACTTTTAATGTAATCCATTTGTCTTCTTCAGGGATAAAAAATCGCTTCTTGATTAGATTAACCTCAAATCGGCGCTTGGTTTTGTTAATGGCTTTAGAAACACTGTTACCGAACATTGCTCTTTTTCCACTTATTTCACAAACTCTTGACATAATTATAGACTTTAAATGTTCCTTTAAAACGAGGTGCAAATTTAGTGTTTTTTATGGAGTATCAAAATAGTTTCCAGTCAAATTTCAAAAGACTTTTTTTGGTTTTAAACAACAAAACCTTTTTTTTAGCCATTTTAAATATCAAAACTTACACTAGTATCGAAAAAATGATTTAATCATGTAATAAGGATCTTTTGTTCAACATAAAAACACAGTCGGAAATATTGGATATTAAAAAACTTCTTTGTGTAGAAGTTCCATGGCTTTGTTTATAGTTTTTTCAACGACACGCTCTCTATGTTTTCCTAAATGAAGTTCATGACTTACAACTCCTTTACTAGAAGCTAAAGCAATAAAAACAGTTCCTAAATCTGCGTCAGATTCTCCTTTGGAAGGCCCCGAATTACCTGTTGTTGAAACACCGATCGTTGCTCCCAATCGTTCTCGAACTGCCACAGCCATTGCCTCTGCAACTGGGGAGCTTACTACAGAATATTCATTTATCAAAGATTGGGGCACTCCCAATATATTTACTTTGACATCAGTTGAATAGGCAACCACTCCTCCCTTAAAAAATTCAGATGCACCCGGGTTTTGTGTAAATTGATTTGCAATTTTTCCACCCGTACAACTCTCTGCTACCGCCAAACTATTATTTGTTTTTATGAACTGTTTTTGAAGCTGTTCTTCAATAGATGCCTCTTCTTCGAAACCAACAATAATCTCTCCAATAAGCGGGAATAATTTTTCAATCTCCTGATCAATCCTTTGATTGAGCAAATCTCGATCTTTTCCTTTACTTGACAAACGCAAACGAACCCTTCCCAAATTTGGGAGATATGCGAGTTTTATGTCTATGGGGAGGTCGTTTTCCCAGTCTTCAATACGCTCTGCTATAACACTCTCCCCTAGTCCATAAGTAAGTAAAGTTTTATGAATGATAAATGGTCGGGTGTAATGTTTTTGTAAAGTAGGAATTACCTCATTGCTTATCAATGCTTTCATTTCGAAGGGCACTCCTGGTAAGGAAATGATTACACGATCTTCGTTTTCAAACCACATCCCCGAGGCCGTTCCATAAAAATTATTCAAAACTTTTGCCTTTGAGGGTAACAAAGCTTGCTTTCGATTTTCATCATTGATGGGTGTGGGAACGTATTTTGTAAACATTTCTTCAATGCGTTCCAATACAAGTTCATTTTTCACCAAAACATCATCAAAGTATGCGCACAGGGTGTGTTTGGTCAAATCGTCTTTTGTAGGCCCTAAACCCCCTGTTAGGATAATTACTTGAGCTCTTTTCTGAGCATCATTCAAACAACTTTCAATGTGTTCTTTTCGATCAGAAATAGAAGTAATTTGCCCAACTTCGATGCCAATTTTGTTCAATTCTTTAGCGATAAAAACAGCATTAGTGTTTACGATTTGTCCAATTAGAATTTCATCACCGATACTTACAATTTCTGCAATCATATTTACTTAATTTTTATTGAGAATAATCGATGCCCTTCTAAAAATCCTTCAAGTACATCATTTACACTAACAGGACCCACTCCAGCGGGAGTTCCAGTGAAAATTATGTCTCCGATTTTTAGGGTAAAAAACTGGGACACATAGGATATTAATTCATCTACTTTCCTTAACATCAAGGCTGTTGATGCCCTCTGAACAACGTCACCATTTTTAGTCATTTCGAATTGAAGTTGATCAACATTGGGAAGTTCACATTTCCTGATCCAATCTCCAACCACAGCAGCTCCATCAAACGCTTTTGCTTTTTCCCAAGGCAACCCTTTAGATTTGAGCTTTGCTTGTAAATCACGTGCAGTAAAATCAATCCCCAAACCAATTTGGTCATAGTATTTATGTGAAAATTTTTGCTGAATGTGTTTCCCTATTCGATTGATTCGTATCAAAACTTCGACCTCATGGTGTACATCATTTGAAAACGGGGGAATAAAAAAAGGTTGGTTTTTTAAAACCAACGAAGTGTCTGGTTTAAGAAAAACCAAGGGATCAATAGGCTTTTCGTTTGCTAGTTCTTCGATATGATCGCTGTAATTCCGACCAATACATATTATTTTCATACTCTAGATTGTAAACACGATCTATTCAATCAATTATTAATTACCCTCATTAAATTTATTCAAACGCAGAGCTGTTAAAACTTTCTTTGTATACAAAGGAAAATCAGCATTAAGCAACCATCCAAAGTATCCTGGTTCTTTTTCTAGAACCTCATCTATTGTTTTTCCTTTATGTTTCCCAAAAGAAAAGCAGGGTTGGTTTTCTTTATTCAAAAAAATAAATCCTGCTACGTCTAGAGATCGTTTACGGGTTGAAAATTGGCTCAAAAAATCCAGATTATTTTCCAATTCTTCATAACGTCTAATCTGAGCTAATAAAACTTGATAGGTTGCTTCAGTGTCGGCCATTGCGGAGTGAGCGTTTGTCAATTCTTTATCACAATAGAACTTTAAAGCAGCGCTGAGAGTTCGTTGCTCCATTTTGTGGAAAATAGTTTGTACATCGATGGTCTTGTGGTTTTTGAGGTCAAAATCTACCTCAGCACGCATAAATTCCTCTGCTATCAAAGGGATATCAAAACGATCTGAATTAAATCCAGCCCAATCACATCCTTTCATGAAGGCATAAACCTCACTGGCTAATGTTTTAAAATTAGGTGAATCTGCTACCTTTTCATCTGTTATTCCATGAATATCAGAAGCTCCTTTAGGGATCCGCATTTCTGGGTTTACCAACCAAGTTTTCCCTTCTTTATTTCCATTGGGTAGAAGCTTTATAACTGCTATCTCAACAATTCGATCTTTTACTATATTAACTCCAGTAGTTTCGAGGTCAAAAAAGCATAGTGGTCGTTTAAGTTCAAGTCCCATAAAATATTTTTAAAAATCAATTGAAGTATCCCATTGTTCCAAAGCATCAGAAATCGCTTTTACAAATTGTCCTCCCATAGCTCCGTTAATTATGCGATGGTCATAACTGTGACACAGCATCATCTTTCTTCTTATTCCTATGAAATCTCCATTTATAGTTTCAATAACTGCTGGCATTTTTCGGATAACACCAATGGCCAAAATACCGACTTGTGGTTGATTGATAATTGGTATCCCTGTTATCGATCCGAAATTTCCAACATTGGTGACTGTATAGGTTCCATCCTGAATCTCATCGGGTTGTAGTTTATTCTCTCGTGCACGGGCAGAGAGCTCATTTACCGCCCTAGCCAAACCTACCAAATTGAGGTGGTCGGTGTTTTTTATTACGGGAACAATCAAATTACCGTCTCCCAAGGCAGTTGCCATACCAATGTTTATCGCTTTTTTTTGAATGATTTTACTATTCTCCTCCACTGAACTGTTGAGCAGTGGATATTTTTTAAGTGCTTTAACAACAGCAGAAATAAATATGGGAGTAAATGTTAATTTTTGTTGTTCGCGCTCTTGAAATCTTTTCCTAACTCGTTCTCTCCATTCCCAAAGATCAGTAACATCTACCTCGACAAAAGATTGTACATGTGCTGAAATTTTTCGACTCATGACCATATGATCGGAAATCATTTTACCCATTCGAGTCATTTCAATTATTTGGTCTTGTCCTGAAACAACTGTGGGCTGAATATCCGTTTGATTTGAAGAGTAAGGTTGTTGTTTTTGATTGGTTCCTTTAACTGAAGTAAAGTTTTTGAGATAAATTAACATATCATTTTTGGTAACTCTTCCCATATCTCCTGAACCTTGAATGATATCCAATTCTTCAATTGAAATGCCCTCCGCCTTGGCAATATTTCTTACTAAGGGAGAATAAAATCGGCTCGATTCGTTCGATGAAATCGTTGAAGTTTGTATCGTTTCTTGAATTGAAGATAATTCTGCTTCGATAATTGTAACGGGGTCTTTTTGGGGAGAACTTTCTGCCTCTAATGAAGATTCATAAATAATGAATTCTTCGGATTCTGAGGATTCTAAGGATTCTTCAGATGGATCATCATTTCCCTCAACCTCAATTACAGCAATTACGTCTCCTACCTTTGCTATTTCATTTACTTCAAATTTCTTTTCCAGGAGTACTCCAGCTACCTCTGATGGAATATCTGAATCTACCTTGTCTGTGGCAACCTCAACTACAGAATCGTCAATAGCTATTGGGTCACCTACATCTTTGAGCCATGTACTCAGCGTAGCCTCTGCAACACTTTCTCCCATTTTTGGTAATTTAAGTAGGTATTTACCCATAGTTTAAAGCTTTTTAAAGTATAACAAAGGTATCAAAATTATTAAAGAGTTTATTAAAATCAAAGTACATTATGGCTACCCTTGAAGGGAGTCCTCATAAGGAATTCGCTTTAAAATACTCCTACCTAGAGTTATCTCATCAGCATATTCTAATTCATCTCCAACAGGTATTCCACGAGCAATTGTCGATATTAATACTTCAAAACCAGATAATTGCTTGTGAATGTAAAAAGTAGTTGTATCTCCCTCCATAGTAGCACTCAAAGCAAATATGACTTCTTTTACTTTTCCAGATTTTACTTTTTCTGCCAAAGAAGTAATTGTCAAATCTTGAGGTCCTACGCCATCAATTGGAGAAATAATTCCATTTAAGACATGGTACTTTCCTCGAAATTGACCTGTATTTTCAATCGCCATTACATCTCTTATATCCTCAACAACACAAATCTGTTCATCAGACCGTTTTGAATTTGAACATATTTCACAAATCTCGGTATCTGCAATATTGTGGCATTGAGAACAAAAAGTAATCTCAGATCTAAACACATTCAGGGCCGATGCGATTTCTTTAGTTTGTTCTTTGGGTTGTTTTAGCAAATGTAAGACCAATCGCAACGCTGTTCTTTTTCCAATTCCTGGTAACTGAGACATTTGATCAACGGCTTGTTCTAATAGTTTAGATGAAAATTCCATGATCACAAAAATACAAAATAAACCGTGTCCTTTTCTTTGATGAACCATTAACTACTCCCGTATTCAATATTAAAAAATAATTTTAACTTGGATGAAAATCCGCTAGATAAAAAAGATCAGAGAATATTGTTTCTCAAGCAATGATTATTTTTTTCTTTTTTTACCTTTAACCCATATGATAACACCTGTTTTTATTCTTAGTTTGATTCTTGGATATTTCTTTGTTTTAATAACCATTTCATATTACACTGGTAGGGAAGATTCCAATAAAGAGTTTTTTACAGCCAATAGGAACTCACCATGGTATTTGGTTGCTTTCGGCATGGTGGGGGCCTCACTTTCTGGGGTTACCTTTATTTCAGTCCCAGGCTGGATCAAAACTTCTGAGTTTAGTTACCTGCAAGTAGTCTTGGGTTACATGGTTGGTTATTTTGTTGTTGCCTTTGTTTTGCTTCCCGTTTATTACAAAAATCAAGTAACTTCTATTTATGAATATTTAAATATACGGCTTGGAAAAAACAGTCATCTGGCAGGAGCTTTGTTCTTCTTTATTTCGAGAGTTTTGGGGGCAGCTTTTCGCTTATTTTTAGTGGCAATTGTGTTACAACAATTTATTTTTGATTCGTGGAATGTACCTTTTGAAGTTACCGTTATTCTCTCTATCCTTTTGATATGGTTGTACACACAGCGAGGAGGAATTAAAACCATAGTATGGACAGATACAATTCAAACCAGTTTAATGATTTTGGCTGTCTTCTTGTCAATTCTGTATATCAACAAAGAACTTGAATGGAATATGATTGATTTTTTGCAATCAGCAAAATTCAAAGAATACAACAGTATTTGGGTAACCGATTCTTTTTTTATTCGTAATCATTTTTTAAAATCCTTTATCGGTGGAGTGTTCATTACAATTTGCATGACGGGTTTAGATCAAGACATGATGCAGAAAAATTTGAGCTGTCGAAATTTAAAAGATGCACAAAAAAATATGATAGTTTTTAGTTTAGTATTGGTAGTTGTAACCGGGCTTTTTATGCTCTTGGGAGCACTGCTTTACATTTATGCAGAAAAGGAAGGAATTTCGCTTCCTATGATTGATGGAAAGGCTAAGTCCGATTTACTTTTCCCAGAAATTGCATTGAACGGCAATCTTGGTTTGGGAGTTGGTATTACATTTATTTTAGGGCTGATTGCTGCGGCTTACAGCAGTGCAGATAGTGCCCTTACTTCATTAACTACCTCTTTTTGCGTTGATTTTCTGTCCCTAGAAAAACAAGATCAGAAGACCCAAAAAAGTATTCGTAAAAAAACTCATATTGGTATGAGTGTTCTGCTAGTACTTGTGGTTATCTCTTTTAAATACATCCTAAATGAAAATGTTATTGACAGTTTACTAACGGTTGCAGGGTACACCTACGGGCCATTGTTAGGATTGTTTGCTTTTGGAATTTTCACTGACTACACCATCAAAGATAAATATGTTTGGATTGTAGTTTTTACATCTGTAATTATCAGTAGTATTCTCGGGAAAATAGAGGCTTCTGTTATGGGAGGATACCAAATTGGCTATGAGTTGTTACCCCTCAATGGAATATTTACTTTTTTGGGTTTAATACTGATTCGTAGCAAGCAAAACTAAAGTGCAGGCCTGTTCAGTTTCGATCCCAGCTTCTTGTAAAAGGCTTTCTAATTTTTCATTTTCTGTCCCGGGGTTAAAAATCACTCTTCTGGGTTTTAACTTTAGAAGATAATCGTAATAAATTTCTTGACGAGCTGGACCCAAATACAAAGTAACTGTATCTACATTTTCCCATTCCGATTTATGTTCTGTATGTATTGTGGTATTCCCTAGAACTCCTGCTCGAAACCCCAAGACGAATACAGTATGTGAAGCAGCTTGCAATTTGTAAAAAGCTTTATAAGAATAGCGATCGGGATTTGAAGAAGCTCCAAGAATTAAAGTAGATTTACTTGTATTGTGCATCTTACCAGACTATCATTGAACTTCCCCATGTAAACCCACTTCCAAAAGAAGCAAGAACTATCTTTGAACCTTCTTTGATTTTACCCTCTTCCCAAGCCTCTGTCAAAGCAATTGGAATAGAGGCGGCAGTTGTGTTGCCATATCGCATAATATTGTTGTAAACTTGATGATCGTCCAATCCAAATTTCTTTTGAATGAATTGTGAAATTCTAAGGTTAGCTTGGTGAGGAACCAAGATATCTATATCATTCACTTGCCAATTATTTTTTTGTAACCCCTCATTAATTACTTCTGAGAAACGAACTACTGCGTGTTTGAAAACAACCTGACCGTTCATGTATGGATAATAAGTTAAATCTTCAGGGTCGTTTGCATCAATTATTTCGGGAACCCAACGTTGAGTACTGGGGCCAATTAAAGATAATTCCTCAGCATGCTTCCCTTGTGAATAAATATGGGAAGACATAATGCCTCGATCCGTATTTGTTTCTCTAGTTAAAACAGCTACACCAGCACCATCTCCAAAAATAACAGACACTCCACGGCCTCTAGAGGTCATGTCTAAACCACCAGAATGGTTCTCTGATCCTACTACCAAAATGTTTTTGTACATTCCTGTTTTGATGAACTGATCCGCAGTGGATAATGCATAAATAAACCCACTACATTGATTGCGAATGTCCATCGCAGGGCAGGCTGGAATCCCCAACAAGTCTTGAAGAATAACACCAGAACCCGGGAAGTAATAATCAGGACTTAGTGTTGCAAAAAGGATTAAATCCAAATCTTCAGCTTTCAAATTTGCACGTTCCAAAGCAATTTTAGTTGCTTTGAGAGCCATTGTTGCTGTAGTGTTTCCATCTCCTTTTTTTATGTGGCGACGCTCTTTTATTCCTGTTCTTTCAGTAATCCATTCGTCGGATGTATCCATGATTTTTGAAAGGTCGGAGTTAGTTACAACATTTTCCGGAAGGTATTTCCCTAACCCAATAATTCTTGAATTATACATAAGTTGTTATTAGTAGTTTTATTAAAAGTAAATAATAATAGAAACCATAACAAAAAAATTAAATGAACTTTTTGTAATTATCTACAACAACATTGGATTTTAAATCATGTAACAAGTTGTACAACCCAAAGAATGTACGGTTGATGTAAAGAAAATGCCTTGAACCCCTATTTCCATTTAGCTTACGTAATTGCTCATCCTTAGAGAGTTTTTCACTCATTTGAGCAACCTTTCCCCAAAAGATCTCATCAGAAAAATCAAAGGTTTCATTGTGAAAAGGAAAAGTCAATACTCCAAGTAACTCGTGAAATAAATCAGTTATGTATTCGCTATCCGCGGCTGAATCGTCAGGTCTAAGGATTTCTAGCTCTGTAATTTTATCAATAAAAAAATCACGATCTTCCATAGCATCTTTTTGAGCCAATTTGAAATAAGGTACATAAAAATCATCTGGAACATCTTTGATGCATCCAAAGTCAATTGCTATCAAATTAGCTGAATCATCAACCAAAAAGTTACCCGGATGAGGATCTGCATGAACGCGTTTTAAAACGTGCATCTGGTACATGTAAAAGTCCCAAAGTGTTTGTCCTATTAAATTGCTTTCATGAGGATCATTTTGTTTGGAGGTATATTGCGACAGATGATTTCCGGACATCCAGTCCATGGTCAGGATTTTATCACAAGAAAAATCTTTGTAGTAGTTCGGAAATTTGAGGTTAGGGATGTGCGAACACGCCTGGGTCATTGATTTGCTTTGTTCCAATTCTAGAAGGTAATTTGTTTCCTCTAACAATTTCCCTTCAACTTCCTTGAAATATTTTTCTGAGTCTTTTCCCTTCAAATTAAATAACCTTGTTGCAACGGGCTTTACCAATGTCAAATCTGAACTAATACTATTTGCCACTCCTGGATATTGAATTTTTACGGCAAGTTTTTTGCCATTATGTGTGGCTTTGTGAACTTGTCCAATGCTTGCTGCATTTACGGATTCGGATTCAAAAGTGTCAAAAATTTCTTCAGGATATTCGCCTAAATATTTTTTAAATGTTTTTCTTACCAATGGTCCAGATAATGGAGGCACAGAAAATTGAGCCAAACTGAATTTATCAACATAGGCACCTGGTAATAAGTTTTTTTCCATGCTCAACATTTGAGCAACTTTTAGTGCACTTCCTTTGAGGCTTTTAAGTCCATCGTAAATGTCTGCTGCGTTGTTTTCATCGAAGTTAACTTTTGCATTTTTGGGATCTGTGATTTTCTCTCTAATGTATTTGATGTAATTCCCTCCTATTTTAACACCTGTTGTCATCAATTTACCTGCGCGTTCTATTTTTCCTGTTGGGATGTAATCCAGTGTTTTCAATAAGTTTTATTTAATTTTTCTTTCCATAAAAACTTTCCGAAATCAAGTAATTTTTCGAGCTGTGTATTGTCAAAAACATCAAAAGCAACAGTGACTGATTTTTCAATAGCCTCATCAGTTCTTTCAAAACCCAAGGAAGTGTCACCCAACCAAAATTTTAATAAAAATAACAATTGAGCCCATGCAGCTTCAGAAAACAATTCGACTGGGTGTCTAGTAATACTAATTTTTTTATGATCATTGCCCTCTTCAATAAGATCAGAGGTAAAACTTTTGAATCTACTTTTAAGTTTTTTCAATTGTCCAATTGCAGACATTGAAGATCCTGCTGGGTTTAATGCAAAATAAACATAGCTTCTATTGATTTGTAAAACTTCAAAAAAGGTAAAATAAAACGTTAACAAACGATCTTTCCTACTCAACTCATCAAAATTTTCATTTTTAGAAATGAGATTGATTGTGTTTTCAAAAAAAACTTGCCAAATGTGTAGTTTAACAGAATCTAAAGATGCGTAAGTTTTGTAAAAATCAGATTCCACTATTCCGTTTACCTTACAAAATTTGTAAACCGAGAGTGGAAATTTTTCGTTTTCCAAGGCGTTGTCCATATAGAGTGAAAGAATACTTAAAGTTTTTTTCTTTTTTGCTGTTGCCATGATTGCCATTTATATTTATACAAAAATACAAATTGTTTATCTTTTTGTCAAAAAAATTAAACAAAATAAAATGCCAATTTGTCAGCGAATAAAGAATGGTATTTTTTTTGAATAGATATAAAAAAATTAAAATTATGTCAAAAGGTAAAATCAATGTTTCTGTTGAGAATATTTTTCCCCTCATTAAGAAATTTTTGTACAGTGATCACGAAATTTTTTTACGTGAACTCATTTCTAATGCCACAGATGCAACACTTAAATTTAAGCATCTAAGCAATCTAGGTGAATCAATTGGAGAGCTTGGCGACTCCACAATTGAAATCAAGCTAGATAAAGAAAACAAAACCCTTCACATCATTGACCAAGGAATTGGTATGACCTCTGAAGAAGTAGAAAAATACATTAACCAAGTTGCATTTTCTGGTGCAGAGGAGTTTTTGGAAAAATATAAAGATAGTGCTGCTGATAGTGGTATTATTGGGCATTTTGGTTTAGGATTCTACTCCGCCTTTATGGTTGCCGAAAAAGTAGAGTTAATTACCAAATCTTTCAAAGACGACCCTGCTGCTCACTGGAGCTGTGACGGGTCTCCAGAATTTACTTTGGAATCTCATGACAAAACAGAACGAGGAACAGAAATTATCCTTCATATCGCTGAGGATTCTGTTGAGTTTTTAGAAAACGCAAAAATTACTGAGCTTCTTAATAAGTACAATAAATTCATGCCGGTTGCTATAAAGTTTGGAACCAAGGAAGAAACCCTTCCTATTCCAGATGGGGCACCGGAAGGAACTGAAGCTGAAAAAATAACCGTAGACAATATTGTAAATAACCCGAATCCAGCTTGGACACAACAGCCGGCTGACTTGAAAGAAGAGGATTACAAATCTTTTTATCGTGAACTCTATCCATCACAATTCGAAGAGCCTTTGTTTAACATTCATTTGAATGTAGACTATCCTTTCAACTTGACTGGGATTTTGTATTTCCCGAAACTAAGTAATGATCTCAGTATTCAAAAAGATAGAATTCAGCTCTACCAAAACCAAGTTTTTGTAACGGATAATGTGGAGGGAATTGTTCCTGAATTTTTAACAATGCTTCGCGGAGTTATTGATTCTCCAGACATTCCACTTAACGTATCCAGAAGTTATTTACAGGCAGACGGGGCTGTTAAGAAAATTAGCAACTACATCACCCGTAAAGTAGCTGATAAATTGGCTAGCCTTTTCAAGAAAGACCGCGCTGCTTTCGAACAAAAGTGGAATGACATTAAAGTGGTTATTGAATACGGTATGCTTTCTGAAGATAAATTCTTCGAAAAGTCTGACAAATTTGCACTCTACCCTAATGTTAACGGGACTTACTTTACTTTTGAAGAATTAAAAGAGGCTACTAAAAATCTGCAAACTGATAAAAATGAAAAACTTATTATTCTTTATGCTTCTAACAAAGATGAGCAGCATTCTTACATTGAAGCTGCCAAAGAAAAAGGGTATCAAGTATTACTTTTAGATTCTCCTATTGTACCCCACCTTATTCAAAAACTAGAAAGCACTCACGAAAAAATTTCTTTTGCTCGAGTTGACGGTGATGCCATTGATAATTTGATCAAAAAAGATGAAGTTACCGTTTCTAAACTCTCGGATGAGGAAAAAGAGACGCTTACTCCCCTTATCGAAAAAGTTGTACCCAAAGAGAAATACACCATTCAACTTGAGGCATTGAGCAGTTCACAACTTCCTTTTGTTTTGACGCAACCTGAATTTATGCGTCGTATGAAAGAAATGCAGCAAACCGGAGGTGGCGCAGGGATGTTTGGAAATTTCCCTGAAATGTATACCTTGGTGGTAAATACTAATCACCCACTAGTCGGTCAAATATTAAACACCAAGACCAGGAAGAAACGAGAACGATTGATTCAACAAACCCTTGACTTGGCTCGCTTGTCACAGAACCTACTCAAAGGGGAAGAGCTTACCCAATTTATTATTCGCTCTGTTGATCTAATTAAATAAAAAAGATCTGTCTTAAAAGACAGATCTTTTTTGAACTATTTTTAACTTGCTTTACTAAAAGATTCAGTATTAAATGAATCAAGATGAAGACCACAAACTGGACAATCCCGTTTGGTTCGCCCTAGAAGAAACGCACAAGCAATATGCGGTTGAATTTGACGGCTGTAAATTTTACAAACCCGAGTTCAGTACTTTTGGCGGAAAAGGAGCAATAGGAACAACAGACTCAGCATCGGATCAATACAGTAAGCTTACCTCTTGTTTTTATATAGTAGGAGACCCCCCAACTGCTGGTGTGCAAACGCAAATTAAAAAACAACTTACCGCTAATCAAATGGTCCTATCCAATCCATTTGAGTTACAACTTAGCGAACCGATTATTAGTCTTGATTCTGAGGATCAAAAAAAGCAACTTTATGATTTAGTGAATTTTGTACAGCCTGGGTTTATCCAAGAGAAAACGGTAGAGCTGGGATCCTATTTTGGTATTTACTCTAGAAAAAAATTGATAGCGGCTTCTGGGGAACGCATCAAAATGAATTCTTACACAGAGGTTAGCGCTGTGGTTACTCTACCTGACTTCCGGAAAAGAGGTTATGCAAAGCAGCTACTAAAAAAAACTACCGATAAGATCTTCTCTGAAAACAAAACCCCTATTCTGCATGTGGACGAAAATAATTTCCATGCAATAAAGCTCTATGAACAACTCGGGTTTGCTACTCGAAAGAAAATGGGCTTTTGTTTGATTGAGGCTGTTTGATGATTTTACTGATTTTAAAGTGAGTTTTTAATTCAAAATCAAAAAAATGCACTCTTATTTACAATAAGGAATTTTTCTCAGGATAAGGAAAGATTTCGTCATACCTTTTGATGAGATTCATTCCCAAACGTCTGTTGATGTGTTGTCGGCGAAGTTGATCAGGAGCACTCAATCCTGAGGCTGCGATCAACTCTGTGAAACTCTTGAGTGTTTTTCTATGAAAATTTGCAACACGAGTCGATTTGTCGTTCACATCCAATCCACTCATCAAAGATTTATTTTGCGTGGTTACTCCAACTGGGCAAGTGTTAGTATTACATTCCAATGCCTGAATACATCCAATGGCCATCATCATTGCACGCGCAGAACACACCATATCGGCACCCAAAGCCAGAGCGCGAGCAATATGGAATCCAGTAAATATTTTTCCAGAGGCTATCAATTTTATTTCATCTTTTAACCCATAACCCACAAGAGTGTCATAGGCAAAAGCTAATCCGTCACGCAAGGGAACTCCAAGTGAGTTTGAAAATTCAACAGGAGCTGCCCCTGTTCCCCCCTCTCCTCCATCTACCGTAATAAAGTCGGGAGTGATTCCAGTTGAAAGCATTGCTTTACAAATATCTATAAATTCATATTTTTTACCGATACACAATTTAAACCCAATAGGTTTTCCATTAGACCGCTCGCGCAATAATGAAATAAACTCGATCAATTCTGTTGGATTTGAAAAGGCAGAATGACTCGAGGGAGAATGAACGTCTATATATGGATCTACCCCTCTAATTGCTGCTATTTCTGGAGTGTTTTTGGCAGCAGGTAAAATCCCTCCATGACCAGGTTTAGCTCCCTGAGATACTTTAATTTCAATCATTTTAACCGAATCTAAAGTGGCCTTTTCTACAAATAAATCGGGGCAAAAGTTTCCTTCTTTGGTTCTGCAACCAAAATAACCCGTTCCAATTTGCCAAATTAGATCTCCTTGTGACTCTAGATGAAATGGACTGATTGAGCCTTCACCTGTGTTTTGGGCAAAGCTTCCTATTTTAGCTCCTTTGTTCAATGCCAAAACAGCATTTTTACTCAACGAACCATAACTCATTGCAGATACGTTTAACATACTTGATGAATAAGGCTGTGTACAGTGTTTACTGCCTACCTCAACTCTTGGGGTTGGATCTACTTGAGTTTGATCAATAGCATACATCGAATGATCCATCCACTCATAACCTGATCGATAGACATCCATCTGTGTTCCAAAAGGAACGGTATCGGTTACATCTTTTGCTCTTTGATAAATTAAGCTTCTGAACATTCTGTTGATGGGACGTCCCTGAGTGTCAGTTTCTACAAAATACTGCATAATCTCTGGGCGAATGGCCTCTAGTACATAACGCAAATGACCTAAAACAGGGAAATTCCGAAGGATGGTTTGTCTTTTTTGCGTTAGGTCATAAAAACCTAGTAAAATCATGGGAGCAGTTAGTATCAAACTCCATTTTATGGGTTCCCATATAAAGTAAATCGCTGTGGTTAAAGTGACGGTTAGGAAGGTTAAAAAAATAAAGCCTGTACGTACATTCATGTCAGATTATTTTTAATAATAATAGTTGTATTTTTCTTAAAGATAATCATTCGAAAGTTTATTAAAAATTCTGTACTTATTTATTTCAGAAGATTATCGACTGGTTTATTGTATTCATAAACAAGTTTCATGTAAAGAATTTAATACTTTGAAAATCCAAAAAGTAAAAATTAAATGTATTTTTGGATATGCAAGAACTCTTCTCAGATAATATTCCGGTTTGGAAACCAAAACTTCCCAATGCTGAACTGCATTATTTTGAGAATTTTTGGTCAAAAGAAGAGGCAGATCTCCTTTACATAACTTTGGATACCGAAATTCCTTGGAGGCAAGACCCCATTACTGTTTTTGGTAAGACGTATCCCCAACCTCGATTAACTTCTCTTCACAGCATCAATAATATCCCCTACGGCTATTCGGGAATCACAATGAATCCCGAACCAATGTCGCCCATATTAGTGCATATTCTTTCTAAAATAAAGACTGTAGGGCAACATGAATTTACAAGTGTTTTATTAAATAAATACAGGGATGGAAAAGACAGTAATAGTTGGCATTCAGACGATGAAAGGGAATTGGGAAGTAATCCCATCATTGCTTCTGTTAGTTTGGGTGCTGAAAGATTTTTTCATCTTAGGCACAAAAAAATCAAAACAGAAAGATATAAAATTAAACTTTCTCATGGAAGTTTGTTAATCATGGGAGGTGAAATGCAACACCACTGGAAGCATCAAATTGCAAAAACTCAAAAGCAAATAGGACCACGAATCAATTTGACTTTCCGGACCGTTATCGTTTCCACAAACAATAATAATAACCGCTGAAATAAAATATTTTTTTCATAATTTATAAAATATAGTTTGGACAAAAAATAAACATTAGAAGACAATTTATAATTAGTTTTGGAGATTAATAAGACAAAAAATGTTGTTTTACATCTATTGAATTAAACCATAGACCAATTCTTAAGTCTTAACGTATTATGTAAAAAGGATAACAAAATTCACTTCTTAAACCTACTGCCATTAAAAGTCTTATTACTCTATATTTTCTGATTGTTTTTAATTCTATTTCTATTGCCCAAGAAGTTAGAAATGCCTTTGTAAACCATACGGGTGAAACCATTGAAATTGATGGCTATGGAAATGAGGAGTCATGGGAAAACGCAGACCAGATTTCTGGGTTTTGGCAGTGGTTTCCCACCGATAGCCTTAAAGCAGACCAGCCAACAACTGCAAAATTCTTAGTTGATGATGAAAATTTGTATGTTCTTGTTACCTCTTATACGGAGGCTTCAGAATACATTATTCCTTCCTTAAGAAGAGATTACTCTGGTGCTGGAAACGATAACATAACCCTGATTTTAGATACTTTTATGGATGGGGCCAACGGATTTATGTTTGGTACCAATCCATTTGGTGTTAAAAGAGAGTCTCTGATTTCAAATGGAGGAAATAATTACGAAAAGGACTACAATAAAAGTTGGGATGTTAAATGGGAAACCAAACCCAGTCAACAAAATGGATTTACAGTTTCTGAAATTAAAATCCCTTTGAAGTCCATACAATATCCAGAAGGCGCCACACAGTGGAGAGTTAATATTTATCGTCACGATACGCATACCAGACAGTGGTCAACATGGGCTAATGTTCCTCAAAATCAAACCATTGCGGGCTTAGCTTACATGGGTGTACTTAATTTTGAAAAGCCCCTGAAAAAATCAAAAAAATTGATTGCTCTTATTCCTTATGTTGGTGGAGCAGTTCAAAAAGATTTCGATGCAGATCAACAAACAAACATTTTCAATTATGGAGGTGATGCTAAAATTTCTATTGGAAGTGGTATGAATTTGGATTTGACATTTAATCCAGATTTTTCTCAAGTTGAGGTTGACGATCAAATAATTAACTTATCTCGATTTGAAGTTACTTTACCTGAAAAGCGTCAGTTTTTTATTCAGAATAGTGACTTGTTTGTTAATTTTGGAGATCAACGGGAGGCACAACCCTTTTTCTCAAGAAGAATTGGAGTAGCAAAGGATACTACAGGTACTACTTTTGAAAATAAAATTATTGCCGGTGTGAGGTTGAGTGGAAAAATTAACAATAATCTACGCTTGGGTTTTCTAAATATGCAAACGGATCAAGATCCCTCAAATCAAATTGCTGCAAACAACAACACTGTTTTTACGCTACAACAACAAGTTTTAGATCGATCCAATTTGAGTTTTATTTTTGTGAACCGCCAAACTGTCGGTAATCCTGAATTTGATCATTCCCAAGATGAATTTAATCGTGTTTTGGGGTTGGACTTTAACTTGGCTTCAAAAAGCAATCGTTGGACTGGGAGAACTTTCTTTCACAATTCGTTCAGTCCAGCTCAAAAACAAGAAGCATATGCCTCTGGAATTCGCTTTAATTACAACGCAAAAGTTCATTCAATTTCTTATGGAGGAACTCGAATCGGGAAAAATTATCAGTCGGATTTAGGGTTCATAAGAAGAACTGGTATTTTAAAAAATTACTTTCGATACACCTACCGCATCTGGCTAAAGTCGAAAATATTGAGATCCATAAATTTATCTCAAACTTTCTATTATGTAGGTCTTCCAAAAGACGATTACCTCACTACCGATCGTGGATTATGGTCTAGTCTTGAGTTTTCATTCTTAAATCAGGCTAAGTTAGAATTCCGCTACAGCAGTCGTTACACTTATTTGATTAATGATTTTGACCCTACACGAAGTGACTCTAATGTTTCCTTGCAAGCAGGAACAGGGTATGATTACGAAGATATTGAATTCTCATTTCAATCGGACAGGAGTAATATTTTTAATTACAACCTAAAAAGCTCCTATGGAAATTTTTTCAACGGAACAAAGTTTTCTTTGTCTTCTCAAATGAACTACCGTGTGCAACCTTATTTAACAGCGAGTATGCGTTTGAATTACGATCAAATAAAACTTCCCGATCCCTTCCCCTCTGTAAATCTTATTCTCATCGGTCCTAAAGTTGATATTACCTTCAGTAAAAAGGTTTTTTGGGGGACTTTTTTTCAATTCAGTTCACAATCTGATATTTTTGGGATTAATTCGAGATTGCAGTGGAGATTTAGTCCCTTATCAGATTTTTATCTTGTTTACAATGATAATTACTTTGTAACTGATACTTTTGCACCTAAGGTCAGAAGTTTAACATTTAAGTTAACCTACTGGTTCAATAAATAACAATATATTTTATGAGATTTTTTTATACTAATTTAGTCCTAAGCCTTTTGATTTCATGTGGTTCACCCCCAAATAAAACCATGCAAGTAATGGGCAAAATCGATGGCTTAAGAAAAGGCACCCTTTACCTTCAAAAATTGGAAGACAGTACAATCATAAATATTGATTCTTTCACAGTCGAAAAAAACAGTGATTTCAAATTACAGGCTGATATCGAATCCCCTGAAATTTATTATTTATATTTAGCAAAAGAGGATGGAGATACTCTGAACGACCGCATTTTATTTTTTGCTGAAAAAGGTGAAATTACAATCAATTCACTTTTAAAAACTTTTGAAAGTAGTGCTCAAATTAGTGGCTCTGAAAATCAAGTATTGTATGAAGAATACCAATCTGTTCTGAGAAAGTTTAATGAACAGAATCTTGATCTCATCAAAGACTTCATAAAAGATGACGGACTAACTGCCCAAGAGAGAGAACAAAAACTTACTAAAGCTTCTAGGAGTCTCTTGCGTCGTCGTTATCTGTATGCATTGAATTATGCTAATAATAACGCTGACAAAGAAATTGCAGCATACATTGGTCTCTTTGAGGTTAATGATGCCAACAAAAAATTCTTAGATGATCTTTACAACAAGATGTCTGAAAATGTAAAAAACTCAACCTATGGGGTTGAGTTTGGAAATTATCTTGCTTCTATAAAAGAGGAAGTCGAATAAACCAGAATTATTTCAGTTTACTAATCTTTTCTGAGATTGAAACGATTTTTGTATTCAACTCTTTTATAATTCCATTAAAATATTTCTTTGCGGGGGTTTCTTCTGTATGGTCATGAATTTTCATAATTAATTCATCAAATAATGCAATTGCTTCGTCGATTAATTTTTCACTTTTCTTAAAATCTCCTCTGGGGTTTAATAATTCCCATAGGTAGATTTCCTCTATTAGAGCACCAACACTATTATTGACATCTTTTTTCAGTTGCTTTTTACTAGCCATAATCTAATTTAAATTTTTTCAAAGGTACTTCTTTTTTATTACTGTAATTTTTGTAATGCTTTTTTGATATGACTGTCTGGCCTGAGGCTATTATGTACATAAGAAATTTTACCTTCTTTATTAACAACAAATGTTATACGCTTAGTGTAAAGGCCGAATAATATTTTTGGTAATTTAAACAAACGCTGGACTTGTTGCTTCTTATCGGACAGTAATATAAAAGGTAATCGATATTTTTTAGCAAATTTCTGATGGCTTTTAACTCCATCTGAACTGACACCAATAACCTCAGCTCCTAACTCAACAAACTCCTCATAATGATCTCTAAAACTACATGCCTCGGCAGTACATCCCGGGGTTTCGTCTCTTGGGTAAAAATAAATGACAACTGGTTTTTTACCTAATACAGTTTCGCTCTTGAAGCGATTGTCGTATTGATCGAGTAATTCAAAAGAAGGGACTAAATCTCCAACTTTTAGACTCATAAGCTTTCTGAATAGGTTACAAAGTTTCTAGGAGTTTCGTACAATACAACTTCCATACTCTGATTGGGTTTTAATATTTTTTTGAGTTTATTGTAAATCACAACTACAATATTTTCAGCTGTTGGAATCATATCTGAAAATTCAGGAACCTCAAGGTTTAAGTTTTTGTGATCAAAAACATCCTCAACTTCAGTTTTAATATAATCTTTTAAAATTTTCATATCCATAACATATCCGGTCTCTGGATCAATTGGGCCAGTAACACTAACAATTAGTTCATAATTATGCCCATGAAAATTAGGGTTTGAACATTTTCCGAAAATAAGATTATTTTCTTGGTCAGACCAATCTTTTCTGTACAAACGATGTGCGGCATTAAAATGAGCTTTTCTGCTTACAGTAATATTCATACTTTCTCTTTTATGTGGTTGTAAAAACGTTCAAAAATGATTGTAAACCAAACAGTGTAATTTTCAGGATTATCCAATAAATCTATATGGATCCTATCAATATTCATCCATTTCCAGGAGGCTACCTCTTCTGGATTGATTGAAGGTTCATTTTCGTACCTACCCAACATTACATGATCCAGTTCATGCTCGGTTAATCCGTTATCAAAAGGTGCCTTGTAAATAAAATTAAATAAATATTCTAAATCAGTCTCGAAACCCATTTCTTCTTTCAATCTTCTTATTCCAGCTTCAATGTTTCCCTCTTGATCGCGTTGATGACTACAACAGGTATTGGTCCATAATCCGGGGGAGTGATATTTTTTGAATGCTCGTTGTTGAAGCATCAACTCATTTTTACTATTTATTACAAACACTGAAAATGCTCGATGCAAAACTGCTTTCTCATGGGCTTCAATTTTTGGCATCAATCCAATAGGTTCATCTTTCGCAGTAACCAGAATAACTTTTTCTTCTTTCATTCATTACAAAATTACCGATTAATTTGTCAAAAACCTATTTTGAAAAGAAACCTCCTTCCAATTTATAATGTTATTTTTGAGCAAAATTATTTTGATGTTTTTAGAAGAAATCGCCAAGAGAAGAACCTTTGGAATCATATCACATCCCGATGCAGGAAAAACAACCCTTACAGAAAAACTACTCCTTTTCGGAGGTGCTATTCAAGAAGCAGGAGCAGTTAAATCGAATAAAATAAAAAAAGGAGCTACTAGTGATTTCATGGAAATTGAACGCCAAAGAGGAATCTCTGTTGCAACTTCAGTTCTTGCTTTCCTCTATAAGGATAAAAAAATTAATATCCTTGATACACCGGGACACAAAGATTTTGCCGAAGATACTTTTAGAACCTTAACAGCTGTTGATAGCGTAATTGTGGTAATTGATGTTGCAAAAGGTGTAGAAGAACAAACCGAAAAACTTGTTGAAGTTTGCCGCATGAGAAATATTCCCATGATTGTATTCATCAATAAACTGGATCGAGAGGGAAAAGATTCATTTGATTTGTTAGATGAAGTTGAATCTAAACTGGGACTTCGTGTTACTCCCCTATCACATCCTATTGGAATGGGTTATGATTTTAAAGGAATCTACAATATTTGGAATAAAAACACAAAGTTGTTTTTAGAGGAAGATAAACAGACTAAAGATAATACCGTTTTTTTTAACTCTCTTGAGGATCCAGAATTGGAACGATTAATTGGTAATGATTCTCTGCAAACTCTGAAAGATGAATTGGAATTAATTGCTGGAGTTTATCCACCCTTTTCTCAAGAAGAATATCTAGCGGGTAACCAACAACCTGTTTTTTTTGGATCTGCTTTGAATAACTTTGGAGTTCAAGAGCTTTTGGATTGTTTCATTGACATTGCTCCTGCTCCCCTAGAGAAGGAAGCAGAAGAACGGATGATTCAACCTGATGAAAAATCTTTTAGTGGCTTTATTTTCAAAATACATGCCAATATGGATCCCAATCATAGAGATCGCCTAGCTTTCATTAAAATTGTTTCTGGAACTTTTAAACGAAACATCCCCTACCTGCACGTACGAAATAACAAAAAAGTAAAATTCTCAAGTCCCAATGCTTTTTTCGCAGAACGAAAAGAGATTATTGATATTTCCTACCCTGGAGATATTGTTGGGCTTCATGACACTGGGAATTTTAAAATTGGAGATTCTTTAACTTCTGGAGAACAAATTCACTTCAAAGGCATTCCGAGTTTTTCTCCCGAACATTTTAGGTACATCAACAATGTTGACCCGATGAAAGCTAAACAGTTAAATAAAGGGATCAATCAATTGATGGACGAAGGTGTAGCTCAGCTGTTTACGCTATCACTCAATAATCGTAAGATAATTGGTACAGTGGGAGCACTTCAGTTTGAGGTAATTAAATATCGCTTGGAACACGAATATGGAGCAAAGTGTTCTTACGAAAACCTGAATGTATTCAAGGCCTGTTGGGTGAAGACTACAGATGATAAAAATGATGAATTTTTAGATTTCAAAAGAGTAAAACAAAAATTCTTAGCTAAAGATAAGCAGGGACAAATTGTCTTTCTGGCAGACTCTAGTTTTTCTCTGCAAATGACCCAACAAAAATATCCTTCCATAACTTTTCATATGACTTCGGAATTTTAAAACAAAATTTCAATGACTAAACCCTGGTAATGACCAACACATTGTTCAAATGACTATTTCGTGCATTTATCCTCATTATCTCAATAAAGTTCAGAAAATAGGGAAGAAACAAGGAAGAACTGCATATGTTAACCAGTTATGATGATATCGCTTTAGCAGAACTGATTGATCAAAAGCAACCTTTGTGAAATATCCTTTAAAAATAAATCAATTAATCCCAATCCCATTTGTTTACAGAAGTTATTTGTAGCTACTGAATCGAGAATATTACTACTCTACTAACTGAAAAAAAGCGCTACCTGGATAAGTTGGTTGATAAACTTGTTAATGGAAGAAAATAGATAAAATTTACACAAAAGCTGAAGTTAATTGGAATAACCTCTCAGTCTTTTACTGCATCAAAACTTCTTTTTCTAAAAAAAATTTCAAAGAAGAGTTTAAAATCACCTCTTAAACTCCAGAGTGGATGTTTGAAAGTTGCCGGTTTATTTTTTTCAAAAAACGCATGACCAACCCAAGCAAAACCATATCCTGTTAATGGAAGAATGATCCAAAAATGAGCTTTTTTTTGGGCAAAAAGAAGGAAGATCAAAAGTATTAAAACCAAAAATGTGCCTGTAAAATGCAGAATTCTACTGGTTTTATTTTTGTGTTCAGAAAGATAAAATGGATAAAACTCCTTGAAACTTTTAAAATTCTGATCAGACATCGCAATAGTTTTTTTCTAATGTAGCAATTTTTATGCTGAATTGAATAGACCAAAAAGAAATGATTATGAGTTGAAAATAAAAAATCCCCGAAATTGCTGTCGGGGATTCGTTTTTTAAGCTTCACCAGTAGGACCAAAGTTTAGGGGAATTGGAGGTTGTTCTTGAAATTGAATTTCTCCATTAGCTTGCTCAAAACGCTCAATATTTTCACTCAATGCCTTTTGTAATCTCTTGGCATGTTGTGGTGTCAAAATTATCCTTGACTTGACCTTGGCTTTTGGAGCCCCAGGCATCATTGAAATAAAATCGACAATAAACTCGGATATTGAGTGGTTGATTATTGCAAGGTTGGAGTATGTTCCCTCGGCTGTTGCTTCGTCTAACTCAATATTGATCTTTTGTTCTTCTTGCTTTGAATCACTCATAACTTAGGCTTCTAATTCGGCTTCGTTTTTGTTGATCAACAAACTTGTGTATTCTTCTTTTGATCCTACAATGATATCATTGTATTCTCTAAGACCGGTACCTGCTGGGATTTTATGCCCAACGATCACATTTTCTTTAAGACCTTCTAAGGTATCTACTTTACCATTTACGGCTGCTTCATTTAATACTTTGGTAGTCTCTTGGAATGATGCTGCTGAGATAAATGACTTGGTTTGAAGAGAAGCTCTTGTAATTCCTTGAAGCTCTGGGGTTGCAGTTGCAGAAGCTGCATCTCTTGCAGCAACTAATACTTTCCCTTCACGTTTGAGAATTGAGTTCTCATCACGGAGATCTCTTGAAGTTATCAATTGACCTTCTTTTAAGTTTTCAGAATCCCCTGCATCTTCAACTACTTTCTTACCAAACAATTCATCGTTCTCTGTTAAAAAATCATATTTGTGAACCAATTGATTTTCTAAGAAAATTGTATCTCCTGGATCGTTAATTTTAACTTTACGCATCATTTGACGAACAACTACTTCAAAATGCTTGTCGTTAATTTTCACCCCTTGTAATCGATAAACTTCTTGTACTTCGTTTACTAGATATTGTTGAACTGCAGATGGGCCTTTAATTTTCAAAATATCTACTGGAGTAATTGAACCATCGGATAGAGGCATTCCTGCTTTTACGTAGTCATTTTCCTGAACCAAAATTTGACTCGATAGTTTTACAAGATATTTCTTGATGTCACCAAATTTAGACTCAACGATGATTTCGCGATTACCTCTTTTGATTTTTCCAAAAGAAACAACCCCATCCATTTCAGAAACCACTGCTGGATTAGAAGGATTACGAGCTTCGAAAAGTTCTGTTACACGAGGTAAACCTCCTGTAATATCTCCAGAACGAGCAGATTTTCTTGGAATTTTCACTAAGATTTTTCCTTCCTCTATTTTTTCATTTTCATCAACCATGATGTGAGCCCCAACTGGTAAGTTGTATGATCGCAATACGGTACCTTTTTTATCTTGAATCAATAAAGTTGGAATGACTTTCTTATTTCTAGATTCAGAGATTACTTTTTCTTGGAAACCAGTTTGTTCGTCAATTTCTACCTGATAAGTTATTCCTTGTTCAATGTTTTCGTAAACAATTTTACCTGAAAATTCAGAAACTATAACTCCATTAAATGGATCCCAATTACAAATTAAATCTCCTTTTTTAACGGTTCTCCCGTTTTCAATTATCAAGGTAGATCCGTAAGGAATGTTATTGGTACTCAAGACCACTTTGGTTTTCTTATCGATCAATTTAATTTCAGAGGTTCTGGAAATAACAATTTTGATATCGTTACCTTCAGAATCTGTTCCGTTTACTGTTTTAAGGTCTTCAATTTCGGCAACACCATCAAATTTCACACGAAGTTCGTTCTCTTGTGAACTACCTCCTGCTACCCCACCTACGTGAAAGGTTCTTAGGGTTAACTGGGTTCCTGGCTCACCAATAGACTGGGCTGCAACAACTCCAACAGCTTCTCCCTTTTGAACCATTTTACCGGTTGCAAGGTTTCTACCATAACAAGAGGAACATATTCCTTTTTTGGCTTCACATGTCAATGGTGATCGCACTTCAACTGATTCGATTGGAAGTTGATCAATACTGTCCGCTACCAGGTCTGAAATCAGCTCACCTGAACCAATGATTACAGAAGCGTCAAGTGGATTTATAATATCAAACAAAGCAACTCTACCTCTGATTCGATCAGATAAAGTTTCAACGATTTCTTCATTTTTACGTAAAGGTTTAACCTCAATACCTCTGAGTGTACCACAATCTACTGTATTGATGATAACGTCTTGAGATACATCAACCAAACGTCGAGTAAGGTACCCTGCATCTGCCGTTTTAAGAGCGGTATCTGCAAGTCCTTTACGAGCTCCATGGGTAGAAATGAAGTACTCTAAAATAGATAGTCCTTCCTTAAAGTTAGAAAGAATTGGATTTTCAATAATTTCTCCTCCTCCAGAAGTTGACTTCTTCGGTTTGGCCATTAAACCACGCATTCCTGTTAATTGACGAATCTGTTCTTTAGATCCTCTAGCTCCAGAGTCTAACATCATAAACACAGAGTTAAACCCTTGCTGATCTTCACTAATTCTCTTCATTGCCAGATTGGTAAGACGTGAATTGGTGTTGGTCCAAATATCGATGATCTGATTGTAACGTTCGTTGTTTGTAATCAGTCCCATATTGTAGTTTCCCTTGATTCCGTCAACCAAATCGTTGGCTTCTTCAATTAAAGGTTCTTTTTCTGGAGGAATGATAATATCACCTAGACTAAAGGATAGTCCACCTTTAAAGGCAAAACCATATCCCATACTTTTGATTTTATCTAAGAACTCAGCAGTTTCAGGAACACTGGTTAATTTAAGAATTTTTCCTATAATTTGCCGAAGGTTTTTCTTGGTAAGAACCTCATTAAAGTATCCTGCGTTTTCTGGTACTACTTCATTAAAAAGTACACGTCCAACTGTTGAGTCAATGATTTGATATTCTAGCTCACCTTCCTCATTGAAATCTTTTGCTCTAATTTTTATGATAGCATTGAGATTTACGCATTTTTCGTTGTAGGCAATGTGAACTTCTTCTACAGAATAAAATGTTAATCCTTCTCCAACAACTTTATGTTCAGGAGTAGAAATACGAGCTTTTGTCATGTAGTACAATCCCAGGACCATATCCTGTGATGGAACTGTTACTGGAGATCCGTTGGCTGGATTCAAAATGTTATGAGAAGCTAACATTAAAAGCTGTGCTTCTAGTATGGCCTCTGGACCTAGTGGTAAATGAACTGCCATTTGATCTCCATCAAAATCAGCATTAAATGCGGTACATACCAATGGGTGCAATTGAATTGCTTTTCCTTCAATTAGTTTGGGCTGGAATGCTTGAATACCAAGTCTATGCAAGGTAGGGGCACGATTCAGAAGTACTGGGTGTCCTTTCAATACATTTTCTAAAATATCCCAAACTACAGGTTCTTTACTGTCAATAATTTTCTTAGCAGACTTCACAGTTTTTACTATTCCGCGCTCAATTAATTTACGTGTAATGAATGGCTTATAAAGTTCTGCAGCCATATCCTTAGGTAGACCACATTCAAACAATTTCAATTCTGGTCCAACAACAATAACAGAACGAGCAGAATAATCAACTCGTTTTCCTAATAGGTTTTGTCTAAAACGCCCTTGTTTTCCTTTTAAGGAATCCGAAAGAGATTTCAATGGACGGTTTGAATCTGTTTTTACTGCTGATGATTTTCTTGTGTTGTCGAATAAAGAATCTACTGATTCCTGAAGCATACGCTTTTCGTTTCTCAGGATTACCTCTGGAGCTTTGATTTCTACCAATCGCTTCAAACGATTGTTACGAATTATTACTCGACGGTAAAGGTCATTTAAATCTGAGGTTGCAAAACGCCCTCCATCCAAAGGTACAAGTGGTCGTAATTCTGGTGGAATTACAGGAACAGCCTTTACAATCATCCATTCTGGGAGATTTTCTTTGCGTTCGTTGGCATCACGGAATGCCTCAACAACTTGAAGTCTTTTCAGTGCTTCTGTTTTACGTTGTTTTGATGTTTCGTTATTGGCTTTATGACGCAATTCATATGAAAGCTCTTCCAAATTGATTCTTGAAAGTAAATCAATTAAACATTCCGCTCCCATTTTCGCAATGAATTTGGTTGGATCTGTTTGGTCGAGATATTGGTTTTCAATCGGTAATTTTTCGAGTGCATTCAGGTACTCTTCTTCGGTAAGGAAATCCATTTTCTGGAGTGGTTCTCCTTCTTCATTTTTTGCATCACCTGCTTGGATAACGACATATCGTTCGTAATAAATTATCATATCCAGTTTCTTGGAAGGTAATCCAAGAAGATATCCAATTTTGTTGGGTAACGAGCGGAAATACCATATGTGTGCTACGGGAACAACCAAATTGATGTGACCAACACGGTCTCTTCTGACTTTCTTTTCGGTAACTTCTACACCACATCGATCACAAACGATTCCTTTATATCGAATTCTTTTGTATTTACCACAGGCACATTCAAAATCTTTAACTGGACCAAAAATACGTTCGCAGAAAAGACCATCACGTTCTGGTTTGTGCGTACGATAATTAATCGTTTCAGGTTTTAAAACCTCCCCCCGAGAATTTCCTAAAATCACTTCTGGAGAAGATAATCCAATAGATATTTTGTTGAATTTTTTTTGAGTAACAATTCCATTATTCCTTGCCATAACTACCTGTTGTTTTTAATGATTACAAGAGAAGATACCCTCTCTAATTATTCTTCCAAACGAATATCAAGACCTAAACCTTTCAATTCATGCATTAACACGTTAAATGATTCGGGTAATCCTGGTTCTGGTAAGGTATCCCCTTTAACAATAGATTCATACGTTTTTGCTCTTCCTGCTACATCATCCGATTTAACGGTTAAGATTTCTTGTAAAGTACTTGACGCACCATATGCTTCTAATGCCCATACTTCCATTTCTCCAAAACGTTGGCCTCCAAACTGCGCTTTTCCTCCAAGAGGCTGTTGCGTAATCAAAGAGTAAGGACCAATAGAACGAGAGTGCATCTTGTCGTCGACCATGTGACCTAATTTCAACATGTAAATTACTCCCACTGTTGCTGGTTGATCAAAACGTTCTCCTGTTCCACCATCGTAAAGATAGGTATGCCCATATCTTGGAATTCCAGCTTCATCTGTGAGAGTATCGATTTCATTTGCACTTGCTCCATCAAAAATCGGGGTAGCATATTTTTGATCTAATTTTTGACCTGCCCATCCAAGAACGGTTTCATAAATCTGACCGATGTTCATTCGAGAAGGTACTCCAAGTGGATTTAGAACGATATCAACTGGTGTTCCGTCTTCTAGGAAAGGCATTTCTTCGTGACGAACAATACGTGCGACGATCCCTTTGTTTCCATGACGTCCAGCCATCTTGTCTCCTACTTTTAGCTTACGCTTCTTGGCTATGTAAACTTTTGCCAAACGCTTGATTCCTGCGGGAAGCTCATCTCCTACACTGATCGTAAATTTCTCACGACGCAATGCCCCTTGAAGATCATTTTCTTTAATCTTGTAGTTGTGAATTAAATCCGCTATCAAAGAATTAGTTGCCACAGTAGTTGTCCAAACTCCTTTTGTCAAGTGGGTGTAGTCCTCTACGGCTGTTAACATTTTTAAGGTGTACTTTTTACCTTTTGGTAAAATTTCTTCCCCTAAATCATTTTGAACTCCTTGACAAGTTTTACCGTTTACTACAGTAAATAGCTTTTCTACCATAATTGAGCGAAGCTCTTCAAACTTGACATCAAATGATGCTTCAAGTATTTCGAGTTCTTGCTTGTCTTGGTTTCTTTTTCGCTTGTCTTTTACAGATCGCGTAAAGAGTTTTTTGTCAATAACAACTCCGTGAAGTGATGGTGGTGCTTTTAATGAAGCATCCTTTACATCTCCAGCTTTGTCTCCAAATATAGCGCGTAATAATTTTTCTTCGGGGGTTGGATCTGATTCTCCTTTTGGAGTAATTTTACCAATCAAAATATCACCAGGATGAACCTCAGCTCCAATACGAATCATTCCAAATTCGTCAAGATCTTTGGTTGCTTCCTCACTCACATTAGGAATATCATTTGTAAGTTCTTCTGAACCTAACTTGGTGTCTCGAACATCTAATGAATATTCATCGATATGTATGGAGGTAAATACGTCTTCACGAACTGCTCGTTCAGAAATAACAATTGCATCTTCAAAGTTATACCCTTTCCAAGGCATAAAAGCCACTTTCATATTTCTTCCTAGAGCAAGCTCACCGTCTTGAGTAGCATATCCTTGTGAAAGAACTTGACCGGATTTTACACGATCTCCTTTTTTAACAATTGGCTTTAGATTGATACATGTTCCCTGATTGGTTTTTCTAAACTTAATTAGATCATAAGATTTGGTATCACTTTCAAATCGTACCAAGTATTCTTCATCACTTAGATCATACTTAATTGTGATTTTATTCGCATCTACGTATTCTACAACTCCATCTCCTTCTGCATTGATCAAAACTCTCGAATCTGAGGCAACTTGACGTTCAAGTCCAGTTCCAACAATTGGAGATTCAGGTCGTAATAAAGGTACTGCCTGACGCATCATGTTAGATCCCATCAATGCTCGGTTTGCATCGTCGTGCTCCAAGAAAGGAATTAAAGATGCCGATATTGATGCAATTTGGTTGGGTGCTACATCAGTGTAATCTATCATTTTAGGGTCTACTACAGGGTAGTCAGCTTCCTCACGTGCGATAATTTTGTCAGTAGTGATTTGCCCGCCTTCATCAAAAGGAATATTAGCTTGAGCAATTAATTTACTCTCTTCCTCTTCAGCACTCAGGTAAATTGTTTCTTTAAGATTTATTTTACCATCTGTTACTTTGCGATAAGGGGTTTCGATAAACCCAAGGTTGTTCACTTTAGCAAAAACTCCTAAAGAAGAAATCAAACCAATGTTAGGTCCTTCGGGGGTTTCAATAGGGCATAAACGCCCGTAGTGTGTGTAATGTACATCACGGACCTCAAATCCTGCTCGCTCTCTTGAAAGTCCTCCAGGTCCTAAAGCAGATAAACGTCTCTTATGGGTTATTTCAGCAAGTGGATTGGTTTGATCCATAAACTGAGACAATTGGTTGGTTCCAAAGAAGGTATTAATTACTGAGGATAGTGTTTTGGCATTAATCAAGTCGATGGGTGTAAATACCTCATTGTCACGAACATTCATTCGTTCACGAATCGTTCTAGCCATACGAGCTAAACCTACTCCAAATTGGGAAGAAAGTTGTTCGCCCACTGTACGTACACGACGGTTTGATAAGTGATCAATGTCATCAATCTCTGCTTTGGAGTTAATCAACTCAATTAAGTACTTTACAATGGTAATGATGTCTTGTTTAGTCAAAACAAGCTTATCCATTCCTTCGTCGTTTCCTAATTTCTTGTTCATACGGTAACGACCAACCTCTCCAAGGTTGTATCGTTGATCCGAAAAAAATAATTTATCAATAATACCACGAGCAGTTTCCTCATCTGGCGGTTCAGCATTTCTCAATTGACGGTAAATGTGTTCAACCGCTTCTTTTTCAGAGTTTGTAGGGTCTTTCTGAAGGGTATTGTGAATGATTGCATAATCAGACATATGAGCGTCTACTTTGTGCAATAAGATTGTTTTCACACTTGCTTCAAGGATTTCTTCTATGTGATCTTTTTCTATTACTGTATCACGATCGATAATAATTTCGTTACGCTCAATAGAGATAACCTCTCCTGTATCTTCATCAACAAAATCTTCATGCCATGTGTTAAGTACACGAGCCGCTAATTTACGTCCAAGTATTTTTTTGAGTGCTGTTTTTGAAACTTTGATTTCTTCTGCAAGATCAAAGATTTCAAGAATATCTTTATCACTTTCGTATCCAATAGAACGAAAAAGAGTTGTTACTGGTAATTTTTTCTTACGGTCGATGTAGGCGTACATCACATTATTGATGTCTGTTGCGAATTCGATCCATGATCCTTTAAAAGGAATAACTCGTGCAGAATATAATTTTGTGCCGTTGGCGTGGAAAGACTGGCCAAAGAATACACCAGGCGAACGGTGCAACTGAGATACAACGATACGCTCAGCTCCGTTAATCACAAATGTACCACTTGGAGTCATGTATGGAATTGTTCCTAAAAATACATCTTGAACAATCGTTTCGAAATCTTCGTGTTCAGGGTCTGTACAATACAATTTTAAACGGGCTTTTAGAGGAACTGAATAAGTTAATCCACGTTCAATACACTCTTGGATTGAGTATCGTGGTGGATCAACGAAGTAATCAATAAATTCTAAAACAAACTGATTTCGAGTATCAGTTATTGGAAAGTTCTCTTTAAAGGTGTTGAAGAGGCCCTCTTCTGCGCGTTCAGCAGATTTAGTTTCAAGCTGGAAAAAATCTTGAAATGACTTGATTTGAATATCAAGGAAATCTGGATATTCAGGGGTCTTTTTGGCGGAAGCGAAATTTACTCTATTCTTTAATATACTTGGCATCAGGAGTGGTTTTATTTTATTTGCAACAACGATACAAGACTTGGATGGTCTATAAACTATAAAAAGGGTTATTTCCCCTGGAGCTTCTCCAGAGGTAATAACCTTACTTTATTGAGTTGGGAGAACTACTTAAGTTCAACCTCAGCTCCAGCTTCTTCCAAAGAAGATTTTAAACCTTCAGCTTCGTCTTTAGAAACTGCTTCTTTTACATTAGCTGGTGCAGAATCTACTAAACCTTTAGCTTCTTTGAGGCCAAGTCCAGTAAGTTCTTTAACTAGTTTTACAACTGCTAATTTAGAAGCTCCTGCTGATTTAAGAACAACAGTAAATTCTGATTGCTCTTCAGCTGGTTCTCCACCATCTGCTGCTGGTCCTGCTACTGCAACTGCTGCTGCAGCTGGCTCTATACCATGCTCTTCTTTTAAAATAGTAGCTAATTCATTAACTTCTTTTACAGTTAAATTAACTAATTGTTCTGCGAATTCTTTTAAATCTGCCATTTTTAAATTTAGTTTAAATAATTATTTTAGTTAAGTGCGTACACAAATTTTTATCAGTTTAACGTTCTGATAGGGTTTTTAATATACCCGCTAAATTACCACTGCTGGACTTAAGCCCAGAGATAACATTTTTAGCAGGTGATTGTAATAAAGTAACAATCTCTCCAATTAATTCTTCTTTTGATTTTATTGCTACTAAAGCATCGATTTGATCATCACCTATAAAAACGGCTTCTTCAATGTAAGCGCCTTTTAGTAATGGTTTTTCCGATTTTTTACGAAAATCTTTGATTACTTTTGCTGGAGCATTTCCAATCTCAGAAAACATTAGAGAGGTATTTCCCTTTAATACTTCTTTTAAGTCACCAAATTCTTTACCGGAAGCGTCCATAGCCCTACTTAAAAGGGTGTTTTTCACTACTGATAATCTAATATTAGCCTTAAAACAAGCACGTCTAAGCGCTGATGTATCTTTAGCGTTTAAACCTGCAGTATCTGTAAGATAAAACGTTTTAGCATCTGATAATTCTGCGGTTAGCTTTTCAATAACTTGCGATTTTTCTTCTTTTGTCATTCGATTAGTTTTAAAAAATCTTAAGCGATTTTAGTGTCAATTGAAATACTAGGGCTCATTGTACTGGACATAAATATACTCTTTACATAGATCCCTTTGGTCGTAGATGGTTTAAGCTTCATAATTGTGTTTAACAATTCAGAAGCATTATCCTTAATTTTATCGGCAGTAAATGATGATTTACCAACAGAAGCATGAATGATCCCAGTTTTGTCAACTTTAAAATCAATCTTACCTCCTTTCACATCACTAACAGCTTTCTTAATGTCCATTGTTACTGTTCCAGTCTTTGGGTTTGGCATTAAACCGCGTGGACCTAACACACGTCCTAAAGGACCTAATTTACCCATAACACTAGGCATTGTAACAATAACATCAACATCAGTCCAACCGTCTTTGATTTTCTGTAAATATTCATCTAATCCAACATAGTCTGCACCACCTTCTTTTGCTTCATCTTCCTTGTCAGGAGTTACTAAGGCAAGTACCCGAACATTTTTTCCAGTACCGTGCGGGAGGGTTACTACTCCACGAACCATTTCGTTAGATTTTCGAGGATCTACTCCTAGGCGAATTGCTAGGTCAACTGAAGCATCAAATTTTACATTAGTAATGACTTTTACTAAAGCGGAAGCTTCTTCAAGGGTGTAAACTTTGTTTGTTTCAACTTTTGCTACTGATTCTTTTTGCTTTTTTGTAAGTCTTGCCATTTTCTTTCTTTATAAAATTAAAAAGGAGACTTTCCTCCTGATACATTGAAGCCCATAGATCGCGCGGTACCTGCAACCATTTTCATTGCTGATTCGATTGTAAATGCGTTTAAATCTTGCATTTTATCTTCAGCAATTACTTTAATTTGGTCCCAAGATACTGTTGCTACTTTTTCTCTGTTAGGCTCGCCTGAACCTTTCTTGGTTTTAGCTGCTTCCATCAATTGAACGGCCGCCGGAGGTGTTTTAATGATGAAGTCAAATGACTTATCTTTATAAACAGAGATTACAACTGGTAAAACTTTACCAGGTTTATCCTGAGTTCTAGCATTAAATTGCTTACAAAACTCCATGATATTTACCCCTGCAGCACCTAGCGCGGGTCCAACCGGTGGCGACGGATTCGCAGCACCTCCCCTTACTTGTAATTTGACTAGCTTGTCTATTTCTTTTGCCATTATTTCAATTTACGATTAAGAATAACTGAAGTGGAAGCTTCAGATTATTCAATATATGTGTAACATTTAAATTTTCTCTACTTGCATGTAACTTAATTCTAGTGGTGTTTTTCTTCCGAAAATCTTAACCATTACCTGAAGTTTACGTTTATCTTCATTTATATTGTCAATAGTACCCGTGAAACCATTGAAAGGACCATCAATAACTTTGATTGTTTCACCAATTGCAAAAGGAATAGCTAGATGCTCTTCTGTAAGAGCCAATTCATCAACTTTTCCTAGCATACGACTTACTTCAGATGCTCTCATGGGAATGGGCTCTCCACCCTTGGTTTCTCCTAAGAAGCCAATTACGTTAGTTACAGATTTGATAATGTGAGGAATCTCACCTACCAAATCAGCTTTGACCATTATGTATCCTGGGAAGTAAACTTTTTCTTTATTAATCTTTTTTCCATTTCGAATTTGGACAACCTTTTCTGTTGGAACTAAAATATCTTCTAGGTGATGGTCGTAGCCCAGACGATTGATCTCAGAAGCAATATAATCTTTGATTTTTGCCTCTTGACCACTTACCGCACGAACAACGTACCATTTTTTTTCGATGCCTTCTGACATTTAACCGTTGATTAAGTTAAAGTACACACTAATAACTCTTGATAGTACTGTGTCTGCTCCCCATATAGCTAACGAGAAAAGGAGTGAAAAAACAAGAACGACTACAGTTAAACGTTGAAGTTCTTCTCGTGGAGTCCATGAAACATTATTTTTTAATTCTTCAAAAGAATTTTTTATGTAGGATATAAATACTAACATATAATACTATTATTGTTTGTGCACGGGTTGAGAGGCTCGAACTCCCGACACCTGGTTTTGGAGACCAGTGCTCTACCAACTGAGCTAAACCCGTTTTTATTTGACACAAAAGGCATCC
>MDSY01130065.1_pt1 | contig 117668 bp, 114 predicted proteins | sample 811131 | NCBI WGS metagenome assembly MDSY01 (sample SAMN05326643, study PRJNA326480) | marine metagenome | isolation source: seawater | place: Atlantic Ocean: South West | collected 2010 | reverse complement strand
TGGCGGGCGCGATCCGGCGGCGGCCGGCGCAGCAGGTGCCGGGGCGGCGGGGGCCGCAGCGGGCTTCGGCGCCGGTGCCGCCGCAGGCTTGGCGGCGGGCGCGGGAGCTGCCGTCGGGGCAGCGACGGCGCCTTCGGCACCGGCTTCGATCGCGCCGATTTTCACGCCCGGGCCGACTTCCGATCCGGCGGCGGCGTCGATCGATGCCAGCCGGCCGGCGGCCGGGGCGTTGACTTCGATCGTGACCTTGTCGGTTTCGACTTCGACCAGGACTTCGTCGGCGGCGACCATGTCGCCGACCTGTTTGGCCCAATTGCCGAGCGTCCCGGTGGACACGCTTTCGCCCATCGTCGGGGTGACGATGTCGACCATCTGGCCACCCCCTGATTTGGCGGCGGCGGCCGGGGCGGCGGCTTTGGCCGGGGCCGCAGCGGGGGCGGCCCCTTCCTCGATCAGCGCCAACAGCGCGCCGACGGCCACGGTGGCTCCTTCGGCGGCAGCGATGGCGCCCAGCGTCCCGGCGGCGGGCGCATTGACTTCGATGGTCACCTTGTCGGTTTCCAGTTCGACCAATGGCTCGTCCTGGGCGACGGCGTCGCCCGGCGCCTTGGTCCACTTGCCAACGGTCGCTTCGGTGACGGATTCGCCCAACGTCGGGACGGTAACTTCAACGGTCATGAATTCTTCCCCTGATATTGTCTGACCTTGGACCCTGCGATGGTCCCGATGTTACTTCTTGGCGGCGGGTTTGGCCGGAGCCTTGGCTTTCGCCGGGGCCTTGGCCTTCGCCGGTGATTTAGCGGCTGCCTTCGCGGGGGCCTTGGTCGGTGCTTTCGCGGGCGCCTTAGCGCGCGTTTTGGCCGGGGCCTTCGCTTGGGCTTTGGCAGGTGCCTTGGCGGCAGCCTTGGCCGGGGCTTTCGCCGGAGCTTTGGCTGCTGCTTTGGCCGGGGCCTTCGCCCGGGTGGGCGCCGACCCTTGAACGGTCAATGCCTCGTTCAGGAAGGCGTCCAGCTCGGCCTTATGCTTGCTGGCCAAGCCCGTGGCCGGGGCCGCGGCGGCGGCCCGACCGGCATAGAGCGGCTTGAACTGCTGCGTCGGCAGGTCTTCCAGAACGTCCTGAAGCGGTTCGAGAACGAAGTTCCACGAGCCCATGTTCTTGGGCTCTTCCTGGCACCACATGATTTCGGCGTTCCTGAACCGGGACAACTCCTCGGTCAGGGCCAGACGCGGGAATGGGTAGAGCTGTTCGACACGCAGCAGGTAGACATCGTCGATGCCGCGGCGTTCGCGTTCTTCGTACAGGTCGAAGTAAACCTTGCCGCTGCAAAGCACGACGCGCTTGATCTTGTTGTCCGGGGCCAGCTTGCCGGCCAGATAGGCATCGTCCCACAACAGGCGGTGGAACGTGGTATCCGGGCCCATTTCGTCCAAACGCGACACGCAGAGCTTGTGGCGCAACAACGATTTCGGCGTCATCAGGATCAGCGGCTTGCGGAAGTTACGCTTCAGCTGACGGCGCAGGGCATGGAAGTAGTTGGCCGGGGTCGAACAGTTGCAGACCTGCCAGTTGTCGTCGGCCGAATTCTGCAGATAGCGTTCCAGGCGGGCGGACGAATGCTCCGGCCCCTGGCCTTCGTAGCCATGGGGCAGCAACATCACCAAGCCGCACATGCGCAGCCACTTCTGTTCGCCCGAGGAAATGAACTGGTCGATGATGACCTGGGCGCCATTGGCGAAGTCGCCGAACTGCGCTTCCCACAGCACCAGGGTCTGCGGTTCGGCCAGGGCATAGCCGTATTCGAAACCGAGCACACCGAATTCCGACAACGGCGAGTTCAGAACCTCGAACGGGGCCTGGCCGAAGCGGATGTTGTTCAGCGGCGTGTACTGGTCTTCCGTTTCCTGATCGATCAGCACGGAGTGACGCTGCGAAAACGTGCCGCGTTCCGAATCCTCACCCGACAGGCGGACCGGGTGGCCTTCGACCACCAGGGTGCCGAAGGCCAGAGCCTCGGCGGTCGCCCAGTCGATGCCTTCGCCGGTGTCGAACATCCTGGCCTTGGCGTCGAGCTGACGGACGATCTTGGAGTGCAGGCTGAAGTTTTCCGGCACGTGGCTGAGCGCGTGGCCGACTTCCTTCAGGAACTCGATGCTGCAGCCGGTTTCGCCACGCCGGGCATCGCCCGTGGCCACGGCCATCCCGGCCCATTTGCCGTCCATCCAGTCGGCTTTGTTGGGCTTGTATCCCTTCGATGCTTCGAAGGCGTCATCCATGGCGGTGATGAAGCCCTGCATCTGGTTTTCGATTTCATCCTCGCTCAGCACGCCTTCGCGGATCAGCCGCTGGGCGTAGATGTTGAGCGTCGTCGGATGGACCTGAATGGTCTTGTACATCCGCGGCTGGGTGAACATCGGCTCGTCGCCTTCGTTATGGCCGTGGCGGCGATAACAGATCATGTCGATCACCACGTCCTTCTTGAACTTCTGGCGGTATTCCGTGGCGATACGGGCGCAATGCACCACCGCTTCGACGTCGTCGGCATTGACGTGGAAGATCGGCGCCGAGACGATTTTGGCCGCGTCCGAACAATAGGGCGTGGCGCGGTGCTGGCGCGGATTGGTGGTGAAGCCGATCTGGTTGTTGATGATGATGTGGATCGTGCCGCCGGTCTGATAGCCGTGCAGGTTCGACAGGTCCAAGGTCTCCTGGATGATGCCCTGGCCCATGAAGGCCGCGTCACCATGCAGCAGGATGGTCATCACCTTTTCCATCTGGGTGTCGTTGCGCTGGCGCTGTTTGGCCAGGGTCTTGCCGAGGCAAACCGTGTTGACGCATTCCAGGTGCGACGGGTTGGCCGTCAGGCTGAGGTGTACCGACTTGCCGTCGAACACGCGGTCGGCCGAAGCGCCCAGGTGGTATTTGACGTCGCCGGAGCCGCCGACGTCCTCGGGCTTCGAGGCCCCACCCTGGAATTCGTTGAGAATCGCCTGGAACGGCTTGCCCATGACGTTGGCCAGCACGTTGAGACGGCCGCGGTGGGCCATGCCGAGGACGATTTCCTCGATCCCTAACTGGCTGCCGCGCTTGAAGATCTGCTCCATGGCGGGGACCAGGCTTTCGCCGCCGTCCAGGCCGAAGCGCTTAGTGCCGGTGAATTTCTTGTCCAGATAGCGCTCGAAGCCTTCCGTCTCGATCAGCCGGTTGAGGATCGCGCGCTTGCCTTCCTTGGTGAAGGAGGTCTGGTTGCGGATACGCTCGATGCGTTCCTGCAGCCACGACTTTTCGTCCGGGTCCTGAATGTGCATGAATTCGATCCCGATGGAGCCGCAATAGGTCTCCTTCAAGATCTGCATGATCGTGCGCAGGGTCGCCGTTTCCAGGCCCAGGACGTAGTTGATGAAGATTTCCCGGTCCCAGTCCTTTTCGGTGAACCCATAGCTTGCGGGGTCCAACTCGGAATGGGGCGGCGGCTCGCTCAGGCCGAGCGGGTCGAGGTTCGCATGCAGGTGGCCGCGCACGCGATAGGCGCGGATCAGCATCAAAGCGCGCAGCGAATCGAGCGTCGCTTCGCGGACCTTGGGCGAACTCATGCGGTCGCGCGCCGATTCAACTTCCGCGTCCTTGTCGTCGCGGCGACGGCTGTGCGACGCGGTCAGATGATCGGTCAGCGGAACGATGTCGCCGTGACCGAGAATTTTATCGGATCGGGGGGCCCAACTGGCGCCGTCCTGCTCCTTTACGAAGCCGCGGGCGTCATCTTCCAGGCCTTTGAAGAAATCCTGCCATCGCAGGTCGACGGAACCCGGATCGTCCAGATAGCGCTCGTAAAGCTCTGCTACGTAGACCGAATTTCCGGAATAGAGAAATTGTGTCGGATCGAGATCGATTTCCGTCATGCCGTATTTAAAGGCGCGAACCCGGCGCGCCCTCCCTTCTTTGGGGGCCGCGCCGGGTCAATCCCAGGCGTCGGTTACCCCTTGAACACCTTCATCATCGTTTCGCCCAGCTCGGCCGGAGAATCCGAAACATGGATACCGGCGGCCTTCATGGCGTCGATCTTATCTTCCGCACCACCTTTACCGCCAGAGATAATCGCACCGGCGTGGCCCATTCTGCGACCCGGAGGAGCAGTACGGCCGGCGATGAAGCCGACGACCGGCTTTTTAGTACCGGAAGCCTTAAGAAATTCTGCACCATCCTCTTCTGCAGAGCCGCCGATTTCACCGATCATGACGATCGCTTCGGTTTGATCGTCTTTGACGAACATTTCAAGGCAATCGACGAAGTTGGTGCCGTTGATCGGGTCGCCGCCGATGCCGATGCAGGTCGTCTGACCCAGGCCGGCCTTAGTCGTCTGAGCGACGGCTTCGTAGGTCAGCGTGCCCGAACGGGACACGATGCCGACCTTGCCCGGCAGGTGAATGTGGCCCGGCATGATGCCGATCTTGCATTCGCCCGGCGTGATCACGCCCGGGCAGTTCGGGCCGATCAGGCGCGACTTGGAATTCTGCAGGGCGCGCTTAACCGGGATCATGTCGGCGACCGGGATGCCTTCGGTGATGCAGATGATCAGCGGGATCTCGGCGTCGATGGCTTCCAGGATCGCGTCGGCCGCGAACGGCGGCGGCACGTAGATCACCGAGGCGTTGGCTTCGGTCTTGGCGACCGCGTCCTTGACCGTGTCGAACACGGGCAGGTCGAGGTGCTTGGAGCCGCCCTTGCCGGGGGTCACGCCGCCGACCATGTTGGTGCCGTAGGCGATGGCCTGTTCCGAATGGAACGTACCCTGCGCGCCGGTGAAGCCCTGACAGATGACGCGGGTGTTCTTGTTAACCAGAACGGACATGGTTACGCGGCCTCCTTCACGGCTTGCACGATCTTGCGGGCGGCATCGCCCAGGTCGTCGGCGGATTTGATGGGCAGGCCCGAGTCGGCCAGAATCTGTTTGCCCTGTTCGACGTTGGTGCCTTCCAGGCGCACCACCAGGGGCACGCTCAAGGATACTTCCTTGGCCGCCGCGACCACGCCTTCGGCGATGATGTCACAGCGCATGATGCCGCCGAAGATGTTGACCAGGATGCCTTCGACGTTGGGGTCGGACAGGATGATCTTGAAGGCTTCGGTGACGCGCTCCTTGGTGGCGCCGCCGCCGACGTCCAGGAAGTTGGCGGGCGAGCCGCCTTCCAACTGGATGATGTCCATGGTTGCCATGGCCAGGCCCGCGCCGTTGACCATGCAGCCGATCGAGCCATCGAGCTTGATGTAGTTCAACTCGTGCTTTGCGGCTTCCAGTTCGGTCGGGTCTTCTTCGTCGACGTCGCGCATTTCGGCCACGTCCTTGTGGCGATACAGCGCGTTGTCATCGAAATTGACCTTGGAATCCAAGGCGATGACGTCGCCCGAGCCGGTCACGACCAGCGGGTTGATTTCGACCATCGAGCAGTCGAGGTCGAGGAACGCCTTGTACAGCGCCATCACGAACTTGACGCCCGATTTGACCTGCGCGCCTTCCAGGCCCAGGCCGAAGGCGACTTCGCGGGCGTGGAACGCCTGAATGCCCATGACCGGGTCGATGAAGACCTTGATGATTTTTTCCGGCGTGCGCTCGGCGACTTCTTCGATCTCCATGCCGCCCTCGGTGGACGCCATGATCACGATCCGCGAGCTTTCACGGTCGAGCAGCACGGACAGGTACAGCTCACGGGCGATGTCGCAGCCTTCTTCGATGTAGAGGCGCTTGACTTCCTTGCCCTCGGGGCCGGTCTGCTTGGTGACCAGAACCTGGCCCAGCATTTCGGCGGCGTTCGATTTGACTTCGTCGACGGATTTGACGACGCGCACGCCGCCCTTGCCGTCTTCGTTGCCTTTGAAGCGCCCGGCGCCACGGCCACCGGCATGAATTTGGGACTTGACCACGAACACCGGCCCGCCCAGTTCCTGGGCAGCGGCGACGGCTTCGTCGACGGTATAGGCGACCTTGCCCTGCGGCACGGCGACGCCGTATTTGGCGAGCAACTGCTTGCCTTGGTATTCATGGATATTCATCGCGTCCCCTCAAACTCCTAACGCTTCGGTTACGTATCCTGAAAAACAACCGGCCCGCGCCCGGGGAGGGCGCGGGCCGATCGGTCCAACTTACTTCGTTTCGGCGGTTGCCGGAGCCGCGGGCGCCGCTGCTGCGGGCGCTGCGGCCTTGGCCGGGGCCTTGCGGGCGGCCGGCTTGCGGGCCGGAGCCTTTTTCTTGGCCGGGGCCTTCTTGGCCGCCGTCTTCTTGGCCGGAGCCTTCTTGGCGGGCGCCGCCTTGCCGGCAGCTTCCTTCATCAGGCGCTGGGTCACATCGACCAGACCCTTCACCGCGGCGACGGACTTTTTGAACATCGCGCGCTCGGAGGCGTCCAGCTGAATTTCGACGATCTTTTCGACGCCCTTGGCGCCGATCACGACCGGCACGCCGACATACATGCCTTTGACGCCGTATTCGCCGTTCAGATAAGCGGCGCAGGGCAGGACGCGCTTTTTATCCTTCAGGTAGGCTTCGGCCATCTGAATGGCGGAAGAAGCCGGGGCATAGAAGGCGGAGCCGGACTTCAGCAGCGCGACGATTTCGCCGCCGCCCATGCGGGTGCGGTCGACGATGGCGTCGATCTTGGCCTGGGTCGTCCACTTCATCTTGATCAGGTCGGGCACCGGGATGCCGGCAACCGTGGAATAGCGGATCGACGGCACCATGGTGTCGCCGTGACCACCCAGGACGAAGGCGGTGACGTCTTCGACCGAAACCTTGAATTCTTCGGACAGGAAGTAGCGGAAGCGGGCCGAGTCCAGAACGCCCGCCATGCCGACGACCTTGCGGTGAGGCAGGCCGGAAGCATCGCGCAGAACCTGCACCATGGCGTCCAGCGGGTTGGTGATGCAGATCACGAAGGCGTTCGGGGCATACTTCTTAATGCCTGCGCCGACGGATTGCATGACCGAGGTGTTGATGCCGATCAGGTCGTCCCGGCTCATGCCCGGCTTGCGGGCTACGCCGGCGGTGACGATGCAGACGTCCGCGCCGCGAATGGCGGCGTAGCTCTTGGCGCCTTTCATATCGGAATCGAAGCCTTCAACCGGGCTGGATTCCGCGATGTCCAGAGCCTTACCCTGGGGGATGCCGTCGATGATATCGAACAGCACCACGTCGCCGAGTTCCTTGAGGCCGACCAGGTGAGCCAGCGTGCCGCCGATGTTGCCGGCGCCGATCAGCGCGATTTTGTTGCGTGCCATGTTTGTTTCCCTTGCCGCGAGTCGATTGTCGTGAACGAATTCCGGAATCCGGACCGGAACAAGGGGCAAAGCCCGGACGTTCCCGAGAACTCCAAGAATCTCAATCTGTTCCTAGCGCGAAACGACCCCCAGGGCAACCGGGACTGGCTGCCCACCCTGATGTTTGATTTGTTGGTATACAATATCCCACAGAGGCGCGGCATTCTGCAAGCGCATTCCCGCCGGGTTGTGTCTTTTTTTTACGCCACAACCTGCGGATCAGCCTGTTTTCAGCCTGGGACAAGCGTATAAGTGGCGTATGACATCAACCGATCCAAGCGCTGGCTCGGAGCGGCAGGGCGCCGACAATACCGGGCGCTTTACCGGCTTGGCCGAGGCCTATCAGAAATACCGCCCGGACTATCCGGCGGCGGCGCTGGCGATGGTCCGGGAATATTGGGCGGTGACGCCAGGAGTGCCGCGCATCCTGGCTGATGTCGGCGCCGGAACCGGGATATCCACCCGGGCGATGCTGACCGCGTTGAGCGACCCGGCCGAACGACCTTGGTCGGCGCGGGTGGTCGAGCCGAATGACGACATGCGGGCGCAGGCCGAACTCGCCTTGAAGGATCGGCGCGACGTCTCGGTCGTGAAAGGCGCGGCGGAAGAGTTGCCGTTCGGCGACGGCGAGATCGGGTTGCTGATGGCGGCGCAGGCGGCTCATTGGTTCGATCGGCCGCGGTTTTATGCCGAGGCGCGCCGCGTTCTGGCGCCCGGCGGGGTGCTGCTGGTGCTCTACAACAACCGCGATCTTTTCAACGATCCCTTGATCGCCGCCTTCGAAAGTGAGATCGAAGGATCGGTCGAGGGATATCGGCGGACCTATCGCAGTTGGGACCTGATGGCCGAGTTGAACGCCCTGGAATGGGCCCGCGATGTGCGCGAGTTCATTCACGATTGGGTTTGGCGCCTGACCCCGGAGGAATTCACGGGCCTGATGTTGTCCCGTTCGAAAATGTCCGGATACAAGGAATTGCATGGCGAGGCCGCAGCCGAGGCCGCCCTGCTGAGTCTTGCCCAGCGGTTCGTCGCCGCCGATGGCCGTGTTGACGTGCGCTATAAAACCCAGGCCGCATGCCTAAGAGTATAACAATTTTCTTATATTCTCATACACTTGCAAGGTTGTGAATGTATGTTGTCCGTCAATCGGGGGGGTCCGTTTCTACGGATTAAAGGAGTTTAAGTAGTGAACGAGATGACTGTAGCCGCGCCGGAAACGTCTGGCGTGGATGATGCCGATTCAGCCGAAATTGCGATCTCGAAATTGCAGGCTGGTGCCTATGACCAAGTCCCCGATGTCTCCTCCGGCCTGATCGCCAAGATCAAATCCGCGGCCCGTGCGTTTCAAAAACGCGGCCTGGAAAGCCTTAGGGGCATGGTTTCCATGTCCGTCAATCTGAACGAAGCGGTGTCCAGCTCGGCCGAGATGATCCGCGATACCCGCGAAGTCGACAACCGGTCGCAGGCGATTGCCGCCGCCGCCGAGGAATTGGTCGCATCGGTCGCCGAGATCGCCCGTAACACCGAAGGAGCGGCGGGCGAGGCCTTGACGGCGCGCCATACCGCCGACCAGGGCGTGGCCTCCGCCGACCGGGCCATTGCGGCGATGGAACGCATTGCCGTTGCGGTCGAGGCGGCGTCTGCGCGGGTCGAAACCCTGGCCGAAGCTTCGTCCCAGATCGGCAACATCGTGGGTCAGATCAACGACATCGCCAAGCAGACCAACCTGCTGGCCTTGAACGCCACCATTGAAGCCGCCCGTGCCGGCGAGGCCGGTAAGGGCTTCGCGGTCGTCGCGTCCGAGGTCAAGAACCTGTCGAACCAGACGGCCAAGGCGACGGAAGACATTCGCACGCGTATCGACAACCTGCGCAATGGAATGGATGGGATCGTGTCTTCCATGCGCGATGGCGCCGAGGCCGTGTCCGAAGGCCGCGACGTGATCGGCACCGCCGGGGACGAGATGCGCCGCATGTCGGAACAGGTGATCGGCATTTCACAGAAGATGGAAGAAATCGCCAGCATCCTCACCCAGCAGACCGCCGCCAGTAATGAAGTGGCCGGCGGGATTACCGCGATCGCCGGGATGACGGCCAACAACGTGGCGCAAATTGAATCCATCGTCGACTTCCTGGCGGCGACTGACGAAGAACTGGCGTCGGGCCTGGATGCCTTGTTGGGGCAGGAAATCCCCGACATGACGATTTACCGGGCCAAGTCGGATCACATCATCTGGAAGAAAAAACTGGCGGAAATGGTCGTGGGCCGCGTCCGTTTGGATCCGGATGAGCTGGCCGATCACCACTCCTGCCGCCTGGGCAAATGGTACGACAAGATCGACGATCCGGAAGTTCGCGCCCATCCGGCCTATGCCGCCATGGCCGTCCCGCACAAGGCCGTCCATGACCACGGCATTCAGGCCGCCCGCCTGTATAAGGAAGGGGATCTGGATGGCGCCCTGGTCGAAATCGCCCAGGTCGCGGAAGCGTCCAAGGACGTCCTGAAGTACCTCGACGAATTGATCGCCCGCTAAGAGCGGTTCCAAAACGTAAAAAGGCGGCCCTTGGGGCCGCCTTTTTTGTACCCGAAACTCTGTCGGTTATTCGGCCAAGTCGAGGCCGATATCCACGGCGGGCGCACTCTGCGTGATTGCGCCGGACGAAATGTAATTCACGCCCGTCTCGGCGATGGCGCGGATGGTGTCCAGTTTGACACCACCCGAGGCTTCCAACGGCACCCGGCCGCCAACGATCGCGACCGCTTCGCGCAGCACCGGCGGCGGCATGTTGTCGAGCAGCAGCGAGTCCGCCCCCGCCTCGATGGCTTCGCGGACCTGATCCAGGGTGTCGCATTCGGCGCGCACTTCCAGGCCGGTATCGGATGCCTTGGCCCGGCGTACGGCTTCACCGACCGAACCGCCGCAGACGGCGACGTGGTTGTCCTTGATCAAGATGCCGTCGTCCAGGCGCATGCGGTGGTTGGTGCCGCCCCCGGCGCGCACGGCGTATTTGGACAGGCCGCGCAGGCCCGGAATGGTCTTGCGGGTATCGAGCAGTACCGCGCCGGTGCCCGCGATCTCGTCCACGTACTGGCGGGTGACCGTGGCGATCCCGGACAGGATCTGCAACAGGTTCAGCGCCGTGCGCTCGGCCGACAACAGGCCCTGGGCCGTGCCGGTCAGGCGCGCCAGCCGGGTGCCTTTGGGGGCCTTGTCGCCGTCCTTGGCGAATACCGTGATTTCGGCCTCCGGGGCCAGCCGTTGGAAGACTTCCAATGCGACCGGCATGCCGCAGACGACGATGTCCTGACGGGTGTTGAGGTCCAGCGTCAGCAGCGTTTCGGGCGGCACGGTGGCGCGGGTGGTGGCGTCGCCCCGACCGATGTCTTCGGTCAAGGCGGCATTGACGACGGCCTGGATGTCGGCCGGATCGGGGGGCGCGAAAGTCATGCGGATTCCTGCTAACGGGGCGGGCGAACGGAGTGGGCGAAGGTGGCTCAGGCCGCGGCCTTGGAGCCACCCTTGGGGTTCTTGCCGTCCTTGGCGGGCGGCGACAGTTCCAGCATCCGTTCCAGCGGCTTCAGTGCCTTAAGACGCAGCTCTTCGTCGATCTCCACCCGCGGGGCCTCGTTGAGCATGGACAGGTACAGCTTCTCCAGCGTGTTCAGTTCCATGTACGGACAGTTCGCGCAGTTGCAGGTGCCGTCGGCGCCGGGCGCGGCCAGGAAGGTCTTGCCCGGGGCGGATTTCTGCATCTGGTGGAAGATGTGCTGTTCCGTGGCCACGATCACCGTATCGGCGGGATGGGCGATCACGTAATCCAGGATCGAGCGCGTCGAGCCGACATGATCGGCGTGCTTCAGGATGCCGTCGTGGCATTCCGGGTGCGCGGCGACCGGGGCGTCGGGGTGGCGGGCCTTGAGCTTGACCAGTTCCCGTTCGGAGAAGCGGTCGTGCACGATGCAGGCACCGTCCCAGAACACCATCTCGCGGCCGGTCTGACGCTGGATATAGGCACCCAGGTGCTTGTCCGGCGCGAACAGGATCGGCTTGTCGGCGGGCAGGTTGCGCACGATGTGCTCGGCGTTGGACGAGGTCACGATCACGTCCGACAGCGCCTTCACCCGGGCCGAGGAATTGATATAGGTGACCACGATGTGGTCGGGGTGCTGGGCCACGAATTTGGCGAAGTCGTCGGGCGGGCAGCTTTCTTCAAGCGAGCAGCCGGCATTCAGATCCGGCAGCACGACCGTCTTGGTCGGGCTTAGGGTCTTCGCGACCTCGGCCATGAAGCGCACGCCGCAGAACACGATCATGTCCGCGTCGGTCGCTGCTGCCTTGCGCGACAAATCCAGGGAGTCGCCGACGAAATCCGCCAGGTCCTGAATTTCCGGGTCCTGGTAATAGTGGGCCAGGATCACGGCATTCTTTTCTTTGCGCAGGCGGTCGATCTCCGCCCAGAGGTCAAGGCCGGGGTCCAGATCGGACCATGCGGTGGCCTCGGGGCCCGCCGGGATCACCGTATCGGGCACGATCGTTTGAGTCATGTCGGCGGCCATTGCCTGAAAGCTCCTCGAAAGTCTACCCCGGGCGGGCCGCGTTGGGTCCGGCCTCAGAGGGTGTCTCTGGCCTCTAATATAGAGCCAGATTTTAAGAAAACCACAACAACGCCGCCCGTCAACGGGATTTTTTCCATGACCGAACCGCAGATCGGCACAGAAAAATAGGGTTAATCGGCTTCTCCGTGGGGGAGGGCGATGTATTCCGGGGACTGCATCTCAATCAAACGGGACACCGTGCGCTCGAATTCGAACGCCCCGTCGCCCTGGGTATAAAGCTCTGTCGGCGGGGCGTCGGCGGCGCAGATGAAATTGACCTTGGCGTCGTATAAGGCGTCGATCAGGGTCACGAACCGCTTGGCCTGATCACGTTTTTCCGGGCCCAATTTGGGCACGCCGGTCATCACCAGTGAATGGAATTTGTCGGCGATGGCCAGATAGTCCCCGGCCCCCAGAGGCTTGGCGCATAGGTCGGGAAAGGTCGTATAGGCCACGCCCTCGGCGGCCATGGGAATGTCGATGGTCCGGCCGTTGACGTTCAGCGACACGGGACGCGGCTCCATCCCGATGGTCAATTCCTGGAACGCCTTCTTCAGCTTGCCGTCGGCTTCGTCGGAATTGGGGGTGATGTAGATATCCAGTTCCTGCAACCGTTGCAGGCGGTAATCCGTGCCGGAATCGAGTTGGATGATCTCCATCTTGTCGATGAACAGATCGATGAACGGCAGGAAGCGTTCGCGTTGCAGGCCGTCCTTATACAAATCCTTGGGATGGCGGTTCGAGGTCGCGACCACGACGACACCCTGTTCGAACAAGGTTTCGAACAGGCGGCCCAGGATCATCGCGTCGGCGATGTCGGTGACGTGGAATTCGTCGAACGCCAGCAACCAGGCCTGATCGACGATGACCCGGGCAAGAGCGGGCAGGGGGTCTTTTTCCTCGCCGACCTTTCCGGCCTTCTGCGCTTCGCGGAAGGCATGGATGCGGCGGTGGACCTCCTGCATGAAGGAATGGAAGTGGACGTGCTTCTTAGCCTCGATCGGGGTGTGATCGAAAAACAGGTCCATCAGCATCGTTTTGCCGCGCCCAACGCCGCCCCACATGTACAGCCCCTTGGGCGGCGGCTGTTTCCGCCCGCCCAGGCCCAGGCGCGCTTTCCAACCGGTCCGGCCCATCTGTTTGCCGTAGTCCTGCAATTCCTGGGACAAGGCTTGCAGGCGCTTGATGGTCTCGGCCTGTTGCGCATCGGGGCGCACGTCGCCCTTGGCGAGAAGGGCGTTATAAGCTTCGAGGGGCGAGCTGGTGGTCGACACCTGCGGGGTGACTCTTCTTCTTCGAATAGGCCGGGCCCTGACGGGCGCGCGGCGGATTGGCGAAAGGCGCGAAAACGCCGTGCGGATGCCCTTGTGCCGGGCGTCTCGCGGGTGCGGGATAGTCTACCATTTTCCGCCCCGCGTCCACCCCCGGAGCGGCGGAAATCAGCCCCGCAGCGCCGCTGCCGGTTGTTGCTTGGGAGGTTCTGCCGCGGTCGTGGCCGCAGGCTTTGACAGGCTTGGCGGCCCGAACAGGGTCTCCATCTCGCGCCGGAACAGATAGGTTTCGTCGTCGCGGTTTTGCTCGACATCGTCCCAGCCGATGATCGCCCCTTCCTTGACCGGGCGGGTCAGCTTGATTTTCTGCGCCAGGCCGATGGGCACGGCGCGGCTGCGCAGGCTGTCGGCGGCGGGCATCAACTTGCCCCAGACGGTAAAGCCGCCTTCGCCGTCCAGTTCCTCGCCCGCCTTCAGGTCGCGCTTGGCGCAGGCCACGACATCGCCCAGGAACTGGGTCGATGCCCCGGTCGGCTGGTTTAGAATCGCCGCCTGGGCGACCGAGACTCCCAGCTCCAACCCGATCAGGTGATAGGGCCGCCACAGCGCCGAATATCCGCCGCCTTCGTCGGTGATCATGCCGTAATCGGAAAAGCAGCGTTTGACGTAATCGGTCGGCGCTTCGAACACCACATAGACGCCCCAGCGCAGATCGTTCTCCAAGTCGTCGCCGGTGCGCTGGCGCGAGGACACGACTTCGACCTGGCCTTTGTGGTGCAGGACCCCGCCCGCGTCCTTGGGGATCAGGGTCGATGCCAGTTCATTGACCGGAACCGCCGGGAAATCGAGGCCGTGCGGGGCCGGGGTCAGGCCGGTGGCGTTGGCCACGGCGGCCATCTCGATGCCAGATTTGGTGCCGTCCAGGAACGAATTGAACATCTTGGCGTTCATGCCGCTTTCCTTGGCCCGCTCGGCGGTCAGGCCGTAATGCGACCACACCGTATCGGGGGTCGAGGCATGGAATTCCGGCATGTACAGCGTGCCCTTACCCGCGGCCACGACCTCGAGCCCGATGGTCCGGGCCCAATCGACCTGCTGGCAGATCAGCGCCGGTTGGTCGCCGTAAGCCATAGAATAGACGACTTCCATCTCGGCCGCGCGGCGGGCCAATAGCGGCCCGGCCAGGACATCGGCCTCGACGTTGACCATCACCACGTGGCGTCCGCGCGCGAAGGCGGCCAGGGCGTGTTTGATCCCGATCTCGGGAATGCCGGTCGCTTCGACGACGACTTCAAGCCCGCCGTATTCGATCAGCGACAGGGCGTCGTCGGTCACGAAGGTTTGACCGTTGGCCAGGGCCTTGGCCGCGGAATGGCGGGTGATCCGTTCCTGCGGCCAGCCTGTGTTCAACAGGGCCTTTTCCGCCGTCGCGGGGTTCAGATCGGCCACGCCGACAACGTGAAAGCCCGGATGGTGGAGGGCTTGGCTCAGGAACATGGAGCCGAATTTCCCCGCGCCGATGACGCCGACGCGCACCGGGTTGCCCGCTTCCGCACGGCTGTGCAGCAACGCATTCAAATTCATGGTTTCGATGTCCCGCGCTTGGCCAATTTCCTCTCCCCGGTCACATTTTCGTGGCCTGACTGGTTGCCTTGGGGAAAAGAAACCATACTACAGGGACGGGCCCCTGCGGAACGGGAATCAAGGAACACCCCATCGTGGCGAATTTCAGCCAATTCATCGCCGACAATGAACCGGCCCTGCGGCTCGGTGTGTTTTTGGCCATGCTGGCGGCGATGGCCGGGGCCGAAGCTCTGTGGCCGCGCCGCGCCGATATGACGCGGGCCGTGCGCTGGCCGCGCAATTTGGGGCTGGTCCTAATCGACACCCTGACGGTGCGCGTCCTGGCCTGGGCCTTGCCTGCGGTGCTGCCGGTGGCGGCGGCAGCCATGGCGGCGGAGCGGGGCTGGGGATTGTTCCCGGCCTTGGGGCTGGACGGCTGGCCCGCCTTCTGGGCGACGCTGATCCTGTTCGATCTTGCGATCTATGCCCAGCATGTCGCCGTGCATCACATCCCCGTTCTGTGGCGGCTGCATCGGGTTCATCATACGGATACGGCGCTGGATGCAAGCTCGGGCCTTCGATTCCACCCGTTGGAAATCGTCCTGTCGATCGGGATCAAGGTCGCGCTGGTCGTGGCCCTTGGGGCGCCGGCGGCGGGGGTGGTCGCGTTCGAAATCGTGTTGAACGCGACGGCCCTGTTCAACCACGCCAATCTGGCTTTGCCCGGCTGGCTTGACGGCCTATTGCGCCGGGCCCTGGTGACCCCCGACATGCACCGTGTTCATCATTCCGTGCATCGGGACGAGACGGACAGTAACTTCGGCTTCAACCTGTCGGTCTGGGACCGGTTGTTCGGCACCTACCGCGCCCAGCCGCGCGACGGCCATGCGGCGATGACCATCGGTCAGCCCGATTTCCGCGACGCGGGTCGCCTTGGATTGGCGCGGCTGCTGGTTCAGCCGTTCCGCAAGGGCGGTCCCGGCTAGATCCGGTCCTTGTTGGCCTGGGTCATGATCGCCGCGACCTGGGCGTCGTCCGCGCGACCGCTGGCGCTCAGACCGTTGATCGCACCCTTAACGTCCTCGGGCTTGCGGTTCTGGCTCATCTTGCGTTTGCCCTCCAGGCGTTCGATCCGCATTTCAAAGGCGACGATGCCCTTCAACTGCGACGCGACGTAGTCGGCGGGCAGATTGCGAGGCGTCCAGGCGGTGGGACCGTCGCCTTCGTATTGGGCGCTCAGGTCCGCCAGGCGGGTGAGGACCCGATCCGGGTCTTCGATCACTTGCGGGCGGCCATAGGCATGGACGGCTTCGTAGTTCCAGGTCGGCACGGATTTTTCCGACGCGTACCAGGTCGGGGAAATATAGGTATGCGGCCCGCCGAAGATCGCCAGGGCCTCGGCCTTGCCGTCGAACGCCCGCCATTGGCCGTTGGCCTTGGCCAGATGCCCCCACAGCAGGCCGTATTCGCCGTCGTCCGTCAGGTGCAGGGGAACGTGGCTGGCCTCCATCCCCGTCGCCCCTTCTGTTGCGCCGGTGGTCACCAGGGCGGCGAAGCCGTTGGCGCGAATCAGGCGATGCATGTCCTGGATGTCGTCGATGGTGAAATGCGGCGGTCGGTACATGGCGTTTATCCTTGAAGAGGCTTTGGTTCGCCTGATGTAGGCTTCTCCATGGGGCGGGCAAAGGGCCATTTCCGGCCAATGGAAAGGGCCGTGGGAAGACGCCCTGTTCGCCTTGCCCCGATACGGGCGGCAGCCTAGGTTGGATCATATATCCGAAAGGCCCAAACGCGGAGGATGCCATGGACGAAGAACACTTCAACATGCAGATCAGGAAATTCCTGAAGCAGGTCGGCGTGACCAGCCAGCGCGAGATCGAGGCCGCTGTGCGCGCCGCCGTGGCGTCGGGCAAACTGGCCCCGGACGGTGAATTCACGGCCAAGGTGACCCTGGCCATTCCCGAACTGGGCCTGAGCCACGACATCGTCAGCGACCTGACGCTGGAACAGCCCGAGGACGAGCCGTCCTACGACTGAGCTTCCGGAGCCTAGAGTAAAAAAAGCCCGCCGAAACGGCGGGCTTTTTGTTTGTTCGAACTGCGGAGCGGTTACTGCCGCGCGGCGATCGCTTTCTTGATTTCGGCGATGGCCTTGCCCGGGTTCAGGTGCTTCGGGCAGGTGTTGGTGCAGTTCATGATCGTGTGGCAGCGGTACAGCCGGAACGGATCGTTCAAGGCGTCCAGGCGCTTGCCGGTGGCTTCGTCGCGGCTGTCGGCGATCCAGCGATAGGACTGCAGCAGGATGGCCGGGCCCATGTAGCGGTCGCCGTTCCACCAATAGCTGGGGCAGGACGTTTGACAGCAGAAGCACAGGATGCATTCCCACAGACCGTCCAGCTTTTCCCGTTCTTCCGGGCTTTGCAGGCGTTCGCGGGTCGGGGCCGGGGTGTCGGCCTGAAGCCAGGGTTCGATCGACTTCAACTGCGCATAGGGCGTGTTGAGGTCGGGCACCAAGTCCTTGATCACCGGCATGTGGGGCAGCGGGTAGATTTTGACGTCGCCCTTGATGTCGTCGATGGCCTTGATGCAGGCCAGGGTGTTGGTGCCGTCGATGTTGAACGCGCAGGACCCGCAGACCCCTTCGCGGCAGGACCGCCGGAAGGTCAGGGTCGGGTCCATCTCGTTCTTGATCTTGATCAGGGCGTCCAAAACCATCGGCCCGCAGCGGTCCAGGTCGACCTCGTAGGTGTCGACACGCGGCAGGTCGTCGGTATCCGGATCCCAGCGGTAGATCTTGAACTTGCGGATCTTGGTGGCGTCGGGCGCGGCCTTGTGGGTCTTGCCTTCGGTCACGCGCGAATTGGCGGGAAGGTTGAATTCGACCATCTTCGTCTTCCTTCTCTTAGTACACGCGGGCTTTGGGCTCGATGTACTCGACCTCGTCCGTCAGCGTCCAGGTATGGACCGGGCGGTAGTCGAGTTTCACGGAGCCGTCTTCGTTGACCCAAGCCAGCGTGTGCTTCATCCAGGTTTCGTCGTCGCGATCGGGGAAATCCTCGTGGGCCTGGGCGCCGCGGCTTTCGTGGCGGGCTTCGGCCGAATAGATCGTCGCCTTGGCGCAGATCAGCAGGTTTTCCAGTTCGAGGGCTTCGACCAGGTCCGAGTTCCAGATCAGCGAGCGGTCGGAAACCTGGACGTCGTCCTTGGAGTTCCAGACCTTGTCGATCTGTTCGCAGCCTTCCTTCATGGTCTTGGAGGTGCGATAGACCGCGGCGTCGTTCTGCATGCAGCGCTGCATGGCGTCGCGGATTTCCGAGACCTTGGTGCTGCCGTTGGCGTGACGCAGCTTGTCCAACCGGCCGAGCGCGTAGTCGGTGCAGCCCTTGCGATAGGGGCGCAGCGGCGTACCCGGCTTGATCAGCTCGGCGGCGCGGATACCGGCGGCGCGACCGAACACGATCAGGTCGAGCAGCGAGTTGGTGCCCAGACGGTTGGCCCCATGGACCGAGGCGCAGGCGCATTCGCCGACGGCCATCAGGCCGGGGCTGACCGCATCCGGGTCCTCGTCGGTCGGGTTCAGGGCTTCGGTCATGTAGTTGGTCGGAATGCCGCCCATGTTGTAGTGCACGGTCGGCAGCACGGGGATCGGCTCCTTGGTGGCGTCGACACCGGCGAAGATCTTCGCCGTTTCGGTGATGCCCGGCAGGCGCTTCATCAGCGTGTCCGCGCCCAGGTGTTCGAGGTGCAGAAGGATGTGATCCTTATGCTCGCCGACGCCCCGGCCTTCGCGGATTTCCATGGTCATGGCGCGCGACACGACGTCGCGGGACGCTAGGTCCTTGGCCGTCGGGGCATAGCGTTCCATGAAGCGCTCGCCTTCCGAGTTGGTCAGATAACCGCCTTCGCCGCGCGCACCCTCGGTGATCAGGCAGCCCGAACCGTAGATGCCGGTCGGGTGGAACTGCACGAATTCGTGGTCTTCCAGCGGCAGGCCCGCGCGGGCCACCATGGCGTTGCCGTCGCCCGTGCAGGTATGGGCCGAGGTGCAGGAGAAGTAGGACCGGCCGTAGCCGCCCGTGGCCATCACGGTCTGATGCCCGCGGAAGGTATGGATGGTGCCGTCGTCCAGGTTCCAGGCGACGACGCCTTCGCAAACCCCGTCGTCGCTCATGATCAGGTCGATGGCGAAGTATTCGACGAAGAATTCGGCGTTATGGGCCAGGGACTGCTGATACAGGGTATGCAGCATGGCGTGGCCCGTGCGGTCGGCGGCAGCGCAGGCGCGGCGCACCGGGGCTTCGCCGAAGTTACGCATGTGGCCGCCGAACGGGCGCTGGTAGATGCGTCCGTCGTCGGTGCGCGAAAACGGCATGCCGAAGTGTTCCATTTCGATAACCGAGGGAACGGCTTCGCGGCACATGTATTCGATGGCGTCCTGGTCGCCGAGCCAGTCGGCGCCCTTCACCGTGTCGTACATGTGCCATTCCCAATGGTCTTCATCCAGGTTGCCCAGCGCGGCGGAAACGCCACCCTGCGCCGCCACGGTATGGGACCGGGTCGGGAACACCTTGGTGATGCAGGCGGTCTTCAAGCCAGCCGCCGCCATGCCCAAAGTCGCGCGCAGACCGGCGCCACCGGCGCCCAGCACGACGACGTCGTATTTGTGATCGATCAGTTCATAGGCTTTCGGCATTTCGGATCAGCTCCCGAAGGTCAGCTTAAGGACGGCGAAGACATTGATGACGCCGACGAATACGGCGCCAAGCTTGATAAGGACGATGCCGACCGTCTTGGCGGTCTTGCAATGGACATAGTCCTCGATCACGACCTGAAGGCCGAGTTGGGCGTGATGCACGCCGGAAACGATCAAAAGGATCATCAGAACCGCGTTCTGTCCGGTCGCGAGCCAAGCCTTGAAGGTTGCAAGGTCGGCGCCCAGAAGGCCCGAGACGGCCCAGATGAACCACAGGCAGAGCGGAACCAGGGCGATGCCGGTCAGGCGCTGGCCCCACCAGTGGTGGGCGCCTTCGTGCGCGGCGCCAAGGCCGCGTACCCGTGCGAGGGGGGATCGCATTTCCATGGAATTAGCCTCCGATCACGAAATAGACGCAACCGAGCGTCGCCGCCGTCGCGATGACGGGGAAGGCAATGACCATGTAATCCGACCGGTGGACCGTCGGCAGGTCGAAACCCGCGCCAGAGTCCCACACCATGTGCCGGATGCCGTTGCCCAGATGATAATAAAGCGAGAACAAAACGCCCCACAGGACGACTTGACCGATCCAGGATCCCATCACCGCCTGGGCCCAGGCGAAGCAATCGGCGCTATAGGTCGCCGAGGTCAGCCAGAAGGTCAGGATCAGGATACCGCCCGAGAGCGCAACGCCCGTGATGCGGTGAGTGATGGACAGGATTGCAGTGATCGGCAGCCGATAGACCTGCAGGTGGGGCGACAGGGGTCGTTCACGACGCGCCATGGCGTAACCTCGTCATTTTTTTTTGAATCCGCGGCAAACCTAAACCGTATTTCGCAATTGCGCAAACGTCTGATGGCGTTTGGTTATGCCCAAAATTCAGATACTTAATGGTATGTGGTCTTTTGTATACCAACTGGTCCATGTGACCATCTCAGGTTGCGGTGCAGCATGAATTCGACGAAAAATCGTCATTTGATGCGGCCAGCGGGCGTGAATCGCGGGGTTCCGCCGATTTTCTTTAGGAGTCTCCTCTAATCAACGGGTTAGCGAAGATGTCCCAAGGCAATTGTGGAAAACGTGTGGACCGCCTGTGGGTAGGATCGGGAGTTATGCACAACTTTCGCCCCTAATCCCCAGGTTTCCGCGTTGCCGCCTGGATGGTGCGACGCTCATGATGAAGGGCGCTTTGAAAGGTGCCGCCTTGGTCCCAGCCGTCCGGTTCGGGGCCGACCGGAGGCCGCGGGGCATGTCCCCGCCGTCCGACGGAAGGAATAGCCGGTAACAGCCGCAGTCCGGCTACCGCCGACGGGCTTTGCCCGAAGACCCGACGTCCCGAGGTTCGATCTCTGCCCAGGGTGCGGCCACGGGAAGACGGTGTTCAAAAGGCGGATTGGCAGCTTTCAATTGCGTGGAGCCTGGCCGGCTCCAAAGAGAGGCGTCAGGTGCACCGTTTACGGTGCTAGATGTGGGTGTCCCAGGACTCGCATCCCTGACGCCTCTTCTTTATCTCGGGTCCTTGTCTCCGGCTGCTCACAACCCATCCTTGTGATTTGGCGTTTTGCGCCTGCCGCTAAATTGGATTAGACAAATATTTGTCTAAACAAAAAGGCGCGCGCCGGAATCTGGCCAGAACCTAGTTCAGAGCCCGCACCGGCACCGTCCGCGCAAGGAAACGATCCGTGATCTCGACCCAACAATTTCGTCGCGTCGTCTGGCCGCTTGCCGCGGCGGAGACCCTGCTATGGGCAGGCTTCTATTATCTGTTCCCGGCATTGCTGGCCGTGTGGGAACGGGATTTTCCCTGGTCCAAGGTCGAAATCGCCGGGGCCTTGACGGTCGCGTTGATGTTCTCCGCCGTCCTGGCTCCGTTGGCCGGCCGCCTGATCGATCATGGTCACGGGCGGTTGCTGTTCATCAGCTCCGCCCTGGCCGGGGCGGTGATGCTGGTCCTGCTGTCGCGGGTCGAAACCCTTTGGCAGTTCTATGCGGTCTGGGCCGGGTTGGGCATCTGCATGGCCGGTTGCCTGTACGAACCCTGCTTCGCCGTGTTGACGCGCACCATGGGGGATCGCGCCCGGCAGGCGATCACCGTGGTCACCTTGGTCGCCGGGTTCGCCGGGACGGTCGCGTTTCCGACCGTCCATACGCTGGAATCGATGATCGGCTGGCGCAACGTCGTCTTGGTGTTCGCGGCGCTGGCGGCGTTCGTTTGTGTGCCGTTGCTGATCTTCAGCCTGTCCGGGCGCACGCCAGAAGCACAGGTCGCCCCCGAACCAGCCGCTGAAAACACCGGCAAACCGCTGCGCCTGACCCGCTCGCCGGTGTTCTGGTCACTGGTCCTGGCCAACGCAATGATGGCCTTGAACCACGCGGCGGTGATCTCGCACCTGTTGCCGATGTTGGCCGAACGCGGCGTCGGCGAGGAAGCGGCGGTGCTCGCCGCCTCGATGATCGGCCCGCTTCAGGTCGCGGGGCGCCTGGCCGTTCTGGCGGTGCAGCGCCATGTCACGACCACGCCGCCGATCACGGCGGTCAGCCTTTTGGCCATGGCGACGGCTTCGGCGGCGTTGCTCGGAACATCGGCCATTCCAGGTTTGCTGGTGGTGTTCGTGTTGTTCCACGGCGCGGGCAACGGGGTGATGAGCATCACCCGCCCGGTGATCGTGGCCGAGCTTCTGGGGCGGCGGAAATTCGGCGTGATCGCAGGGTTGTTGGCCATGCCCTATTTGGCGCTGTCGGCATTGGCGCCGGGCCTGGCTGGTCTGGTGTGGCTGGGGGCGGGGTATGACGGGGTGCTCATGATGACCTGTTCGGCGGGCATCCTAGGTGCGATGGCCCTGATGCTGGCGGTCCGGTTCCGCCGCCACCATCCACCACCCGACGGGGCTTGAGCGCGCCACATAAAAGAAAACGGGCCCCGCAAGCGGGGCCCGTCTCTTTTCAAGGAATATCCTTGGCGCCTTAGAAGGCGATGTAAGCGCCGGTCATGACGGAGTGAATCGCGTCAAAGTCGGAGCCGGTGCGGTCGAGCGAGTGGTAGCGATAGGCCACATACACGCTGGAGCCGGTGCCTTCGAGTTCCTGAACGGCCTGCAGGCCGACGGTGTCGAGGCTGTCACCGTTCTGAGCGGCGTCTTCATAACGACCGAAGTCGACGGCAAAGGCCGAGGCGCCCAAGGTGTTGAGCTTCGCCTGATAGCCGAGCTTGCCGTAGAAGAACATCGGGTCGTCGCGGCCCTGGGTCGCGGCGGACTTGGTGCCCGCAGCCAGGGTGACGCTGAAGCCGCCCGAGGTCAGAGCCGAAACCGAACCGGAGAAGCCGTCTTCGAAGGCGTCGTCGTTGTTCGGATTGGACGAGTTGTTGTACCAACCGGCAGCCGCCTGAACGGTCACGCCGGAGACGTTGGCGCTGTAGTTCAACGTGGCGTCGACGGCACCGCCGGCCAGCAAGCTGGTCGACAGGCTGAAGCCGTTGATCGACGGCGAGTCGTAGCGGATGCGATCGGCGGTATCCAAACCGTCCAGGTTGTTGGCCGCGTCACCGATGGTGGCGGTCGACCGGGTGCCGGTCCCGAGTTGACGAAGGCGAAGCCGCCGGCAACGTCACCGATGGACGAATAACCCGCGACGCCGGTACCGGACAGGTCCACTTCGGAAATGCCGTTGGTCGCGGTGTCGCCCTGACCCAGGCGCAGGGTGCCGAACTGGCTATGCGTGAAGAAAATTTCCGCGACTTCTTCTTCGAAGTTGCCGGTGCCGGAATTTTCCGTCGTCGCACTCATGTTGTTCGACGGGTTGGAGCGCATCTTCATAACCAACGAAGAACCCAGGGACCAGGTTTCGTTGACCTTGCCGGAAGCGTCCAGGAAGATCCGCGTCGAGTTGTTTTCGTTGTCGACATGGCGGTACATGCCTTCTTCGCCGTCGTTGACGTAAAGGAATGCCCGGTTCACTTGCCCGCCGATGGTCAGTTCCACCGGCTTGCTGTTTTTGATCGAACCCGCAACGGCCGGCGCGGCCGAAAAGCCCAAGCTACCGACGGTAAGAGCCGTGGCAGAGAGCAACGCGAGAGCGAAGCGTTGATTGGTCTTAATCATGATTTCCCCTTAATGGTGTTCAGGCCTTGGTAGTCAGTCCCCAACCGGGTCATGTTTACACGAACGCTTTTGTGAAATTAAGAATTATTTTCACTTATAGGCGTCCCAGTCGAATCCGGACATTCCGAGCGCGTTGTTGGAATGTTATAACATTACATATGCGTCGATCCGATTCAATCCCCCACTGAAGGTGGTTCGTGACTGGTCTGATTCGTTAATTCTCCCGAATTTCCTCGAGGAAGCTGGTAACCGATTGACGAAGGGATTGGGCCTGGTCGTTCAAGTCCGCGGCAGCCTGTTGAATTTCCCGCGCAACGTCCGCCGTCTCCGACACGGCGGCGGTGACGCCCTGGATGTTCGACGAAACTTCCTGGGTCCCTGCCGAAGCCTGTTCGACGTTGCGGGCAATCTCGGCGGTGGCCGCACCTTGTTCTTCGACCGCGGCGGCGACGTTGGCGGTGATTTCGTTCATCCGCCCAATGGTTGCACTGATACCCGAAATCGCATCCGCCGACGATTGCGTCGCGGTTTGGATGCCGTTGATTTGCGAGCTGATTTCGTCCGTCGCCCGGGCGGTCTGACTGGCCAGGTTCTTAACCTCGGCCGCGACCACGGCAAATCCTTTGCCGGCTTCGCCCGCGCGGGCTGCTTCAATGGTTGCGTTCAGGGCCAGCAGGTTGGTCTGTTCGGCGATGTCGGTGATCAGGTTGACCACCTCGCCGATCCGCACGGCGGCTTCGGTCAGGCTCTGCACCATTTGCGTCGTCTGCTCGATCTCGGCCACGGCTTCCGAGGAAATGCGGGTGGAATCGGCCACCTGTCGTGAAATTTCCTGGATCGACGAGGACAGTTCTTCCGCTGCCGAGGCAACGGTCTGCACGTTGGCTGCGGCTTCCTCGGATGCCGCCGCAACGGTCGAGGCTTGGTTCCCGGCCTGATCCGCCGCCGCCGACATGGTGGTGGATGACCGACCCAAACCGCCGACGGCTTGTGCGACGTGTCCGACAATGCCGCCGACGCGGGAGTCGAAGTCGTCGGCTAGGCTGTTTAGGGTGGCCCGGCGCTGTTCGTCGGCCCGTTCTTCCTGGGCAAGGCGGTCTTCATTCAGCTTGCGGACCTCGACGGCGTTTTCCTTGAACACCTGGACGGCATCGGCCATTTCGCCGATTTCGTCATGGCGTCCCACACCGGGCACTTCGATGGTCTCGTTGCCGCTGGCCAACTCACGCATCGTCCGCGCCATCGTGCCGATGCCGCCGATAATGCCTTTGCCGATCACAAGCAGGATCAGGGACAGCACCGCCACGGCCACTGCATATGCGGCGAGCCCACCTTTGAATGAGGTGTCGAGGGCGGTGTGAACGTCTGAAATCGACCGGGCGAACTCGGACTTCAGGTGCTCGCTGAACTTGGCCAGGGCCTCGGACATGCCTTCGCCATAGGTATCGATCACGTCATCGATCTTGGCGAATTCGCTGACCGGAGCCTTTGACTCGATCAATTGGCTGAGGTCGACTTGGATGCCCTGCGCCAGAGGGTCGATCTTGGTGATGATGTCGGTGAGGGCTTTCTTGGCGGGCGCGTCGGTTTCAAGGTCGAGCAGCGCTTTCCCTTTTTCGCGCAACGCCGTCAAGCTTTCGGCGATGACCGTCTTGCGCTCGGGTTGGATCTGGCCTTCGTCCTTGTCGATGATGGAATCCATCGCTGCCAGGATCAGCTCCAGATTGGCCCGCTTCATGTCTTCGACAAGGGTCAGCTTCTTATTCGTCAGGTCGCTGACGCCGACGGCGGAACTAATCTCTTTGTTGACGTAAAGGGAAATACCCTGCAATGCGGTTAGTGCGATTGCAGACAAAAGCCCGATTAAAATCAGTTTATTTCGAATGCTCCAGTTCATAGCCCCCTCCCCGAGGATTAACTCGTTGAGGCGCACCCTGTCGGGCAAAGGAGCAGCATTGCAACACCCTGGACGTGCGCCGTGTCAGCGCACATTTACATATGCATTATCGAAAGGGAATATGCCCAAAGATGTAGGGCAAATCCCTACATTTTTGTAGAGGGGGCGGGGCAGTTCCAGCAACTGCCCTGCGGAACGATCTTATCCGTTGCGGACTTCGCCCAGGAAGTCGTTAACGGACTGCCGCAGGGTGTGCGCCTCAGCGTTGAGTTCCGATGAGGCCTGTTGGATCTCGCGCGCCACGTTCGAGGTTTCCGAAACAGCGGCGGTGACGCCCTGAATGTTCAGCGACACTTCCTGCGTTCCGGCGGCCGCTTGTTCGACGTTGCGGGCGATCTCGGCGGTGGCGGCACCCTGTTCTTCGACCGCGGCGGCGACGTTGGCGGTGATTTCGTTCATCCGCCCGATGGTCGCGCTGATGCCGGAAATTGCTTCCGCCGAGGATTTCGTCGCTGTTTGGATGCCGTTGATCTGGGTGCTGATTTCATCCGTCGCCCGGGCCGTCTGGCTGGCCAGGTTCTTGACCTCGCTCGCGACCACGGCAAAGCCTTTACCGGCTTCGCCCGCACGGGCGGCTTCGATGGTTGCATTCAAGGCCAGCAGGTTTGTCTGCTCGGCGATATCGGTGATCAGGTTGACGACCTCGCCGATCCGCACGGCGGCTTCGGTCAGGCTTTGGACCATGGCGGTCGTTTGTTCGATCTCGGCAACAGCTTCGGAAGAGATGCGGGTGGAATCGGCGACCTGGCGCGAAATTTCCTGGATCGACGACGACAGTTCCTCAGCCGCCGAGGCGACGGTTTGCACGTTCGCCGCCGCTTGTTCCGAGGCCGCGGCCACGGCAGCGGCCTGATTCCCGGCCTGATCCGCCGCCGCCGACATGGTGCTGGAAGAAGCCCCCAGGTTTTCCGCCGCTTCGCCGACATGGCCGACGACGCCGCCGACCTTGGATTCGAACTGCGCCGCCAGATTGAACATCGTTTCGGTGCGTTCTTTCTTGTGCGCGGCTTCCATTTCTTTCTGGCGTGCGGCCATTTCGGCGGCTTCGTCCAAACCAGCCCGAAGTTCGCTCAGGGATTTACCGACCGGGCCGAATTCGTCCTTGCGCGCGGGCGACAGGCTCAGCGCCTTGGTGTTGGTGCGGTCGGCAACGGCATCGAGGTCCGCCAGCAGCTTGTCGATCGGTTCCCGAATGACGCGGGACAGATAGATCGCCAACAGAATGGCGATGCCGGTGGCGATCCCGGCGGCGATCAGAAATACGTCGACGCTTCCCGATGTGTTGGTGTGGATCTGTTCCATCATACGGTTGGCGTCGGCGGCGGTTTGCGCCGCGAGCGTATTGATCTGCTCGCTGATCTTGTCCACGGCGTCGGTCATCGTCTTCGCGGCGGCATCAAACTCGCCCATACGCTTGTTGCCGGCTTCAGCCCCGCCTTCGATGTAGGTCTTCGCCATGGCGACGCCTTGGTCGTAATAGGCGGGCATGGCGGCTTCCGCGGCCTGAATTGCCGTGACGACGTTGCCTAGGTTCAATTCCTTTGCGAGCGCCTTAGCTGCGGCTGCCGATTGTTCAAACTCGGCACGGTGCGCCTTGGCTGTGTCGAAGCCATCGTTCAACCCGTCCATGCCCCGGGTCGCGGAGATATCGGTCAGCCATTGCTGAACCTGAACGGCATGGAAGCGGATATCCTTAACGACCAACTCCAGGGGCATCACTTTGTTGAAGCCTTTTGCGATGTCTCCCTTGGCTTTTTCCAAAGTGACAAGCTCGTCCTTCAAAGTGACGACCTCATAACCGCCGGTAAGAATGAAAACGGCGAGGATACCGGCCAAACAGGCGGCCAGTTTCTGGCGAATGGTCAGGGACATGGGGGGAGTCCTTAGAGTGTGATCTTTGTCAAAATGCGAAATGCATAGAGAATTGTGCAAGACACATGCCATCAGCGCGTGACAGCAACCTGACAATCACGCTGATTTACGTCAAAATTATGGAATTTATTTTTGCGCTAATAACTTAGCCGCGCGGCATCAAGGTCCAGATATCGAAATCCAGGACGACGGCGGGATGATCCTTGCCGTCCTCGCCCTTCAGCGGGAAGCCGTTGCAGGGGTGATCCTTGGCCGCGACCAGGCGCAGGCGCAGGGCGCCGACGTCGTCCCGGCCTGGGATTTCGGCCTTATCCAGCACTTCGGACCAGGCATAGATCGTATCGCCCGCGAACGACGGCGCGACATGCCGCCCGCCGTTGATGGCGGCGACGTGGAAGGTATTGGCCAAGCCGTTGAAGCTGAGGCCGCGGGCCAGGGAAATGATATGGCCGCCGTAGATCAGGCGCTTTCCGAACCGGCCGTCCTTTTGGGCATGCAGGTCGAAATGGACCTTGGCCGTGTTCTGGTACAGCCGCGTCGCCAGCATATGTTCGGCTTCTTCCAGGGTCATGCCGTCGACATGGTCGATCTTTTCGCCGACCGCGTAATCGTCCCAGAAATAGGGGCTTCCGGCGCCGACTTCGTCATAGGCGGACAGGTTCAGGCTGTCGGGAACGACCAGGTCGCTCGCCGCGACCGCGCCCGGCAGGTCCGGGACCACGGCTTCGGGGGCGGCGGCGCTTTCGTCGCGTTTACGGACCATGACCCAGCGGACATAGGACAACACTTCCTCGCCCCGCTGATTGGTGCCGGTGGTCCGGACCCAGACCACGCCGGTCTTGCCGCTGGAGTTCTCGCGTACGCCGATCACTTCGGATTCCGAGGACAGGGTGTCACCGGGGTAAACCGGTTCGCCGAACCGTCCGTCGGCATAGCCCAGGTTGGCGACGGCGTTGAGCGACACGTCGGGCACCGTCTTGCCGAACACGATATGGAACACCAGCATGTCGTCGACCGGCATGCCTTCATAGCCCAGCGCCATGGCGAACATGTCGGACGAATGCAGGGCGAAGCGGTTGCCGTATAGCCCGGTGTAGAGCGCGACCTCGCCCTCGGTCACCGTGCGCGGGGTGGCGTGGCGGATGATCTGGCCCGGGGTGAAGTCTTCGAAGAAATTGCCCCGATTGGTCTTGTCGCTCATGGCCGTCGGCTTTCCGCTGCTTGTTGTTGGTGTTGAGTTAGGCCGAGGCCTGTTCCATGGCGGCGATGGCATCGGCCATGGCGACCATCTGCTTAGCACCTTCGACGTGCAGGTTCTCGATCAACTTGCCGTCGACCAGAACCACGCCCTTGCCTTCCTTTTCGGCCTCGGCATGGGCTTCGATAATCCGCTTGGACCAGGCCACTTCGTCTTCGGACGGTGAGAATGCCTCGTTGGCCATGGCGATGGTCTTGGGGTGGATCAGGGTCTTGCCGTCCATGCCCAGTTCGCGGCCCTGTACGCAGGATGCCTTGAACCCGTCGTCATCGGCCAAGTCCAGGTGGACGCCGTCGAGGATCGCGATCTTGGCCGCGCGGGCGGCCAGCAGGCACAGGCCCAGCGAGGTGATGAACGGAATGCGGTCCGGCGTATGCTGGGCGCGCAGGTCCTTGGCCAAGTCCGAGGTGCCCATCACCAGACATTGCAGGCGCGGGCTGGAAAAGGCGATTTCCTCGGCGTGCAGCATGCCCAGCGGCGTTTCCATCATGGCCCAGATCGGCAGGTCCTTGGGCGCGCCGGCGGCGTCCAGGATGGCGATCGCCTGATCGACCATGGCCTTGCTTTCGACCTTGGGTAGCAGAACCGCATGGGCGCCCATCTTGGCGGCGGCCTTCAGGTCGTCCTCGCCCCAGGGGGTGTCCAGGCCGTTGGTCCGCACGATCAGTTCGCGCATGCCGTATCCGCCCTCGGCGATGGCGGCGGTGATCTGGTCACGCGCGGTCTGTTTCGCATCCGGCGCGACCGCGTCTTCCATATCCAGAATCAGGCCGTCGGCGGCCAGCGTGCGGCCCTTTTCCAGGGCGCGGGCGTTGGAACCGGGCATGTACAGGATCGAACGGCGGGGCCGGACGGAAGGGGCCATGGGCTTGGGTCTCCATTTTGATTGAAATGCGCACCGAAAAAGGCGGCGTTTGTTGCGGCGCACCCTAGCAAGTTCCCTCAACCGGTGGCAAGCTTCCGCGCATGTCCGTTCTGTCCTTCCATTCCCGCGTTTGCCGGGGTTACGTCGGCAACAGCGCCATGGTCCCAGCCATGCAGGCCCTGGGCCGCGATGTGACCGCGATCGACACGGTCGTGCTGTCCAATCATCCGGGCCATCGCACCGTGACCGGGCGGCGGCTTCCGGCCGAGGAGGTCCGCGCAATGGCCGATGCGGTCCTGGCATTGCCGGGCGCCCCCGCCTTTCGCGCGGTCATGACCGGCTACATGGCCGGGCTGGATACGGCGCGGGCGGCGCTCAAGACCGTGACGGCCATGAAGGCCGAGGGACGGGGCCCGCTTTATATCTGCGATCCGATCCTGGGCGACCGGGACGAAGGCATCTATGTGGACGATGCCCTGGTGCCGTTCTTTCGCCGCGAGGCCCTGCCGCGTGCCGATCTGGCCCTGCCCAATGCGTTCGAGCTGGAGCAACTGACCGGGGACAAGGTGGTCGATGTCGGCACCGCCGTGGCCGCCGCCCATGCCTTGCGGACGCGGGGAACAGGGGCGGTGGTCGTGACTTCGGTCCCCGATCATCCCGACCCGCACATGGGCGGCTTGCTGATCGGCACCCTGGCGGTCGACGACGAGGGCGAATGGCTGATCGAGGCGCCGAAACTGAACCGCCGGGCCAAGGGGGCGGGCGATGTCTTCGCCGGATTGTTGATCGGCCACTTGCTATCGGGCATGTCGCTGCGCGATGCGGCGGCGCGGGCCACGGCATCGGTCCATGGATTGCTGGACGCGGCCGACGAAGACGACCTGGATCTGCCGGTCATCCGCCGCCGGGAATTGCTGACCAATCCGGAAAAGCGGTTCGCGCCCCAGGCCGTGCGCTGAGCCTTCGGGCAGCCTCAACGAAATGAAAAGCACCTTGACGCGCCTTTGTGGATATTTTATTTAATCAATTAGTTAAATAAAGATGAGGCGATATTCGATAGCCATGGATAGCTTGAGCGAAACCTTTCAGGCCCTGGCCGACCCGACCCGGCGCGCGATCCTGGCGCGCTTGGCCCGGGGCGAGGCCTCGGTGTCGGAGCTCAGCGAGCCGTTCGACATGTCGCTGCCGGCAGTCTCGAAACATCTCAAGGTTTTGGAACGCGCCGGTCTGATCGAACGCGGCCGTCAGGCCCAATGGCGGCCCTGCCGGTTGAATGCCCAGGGTCTCAAGACGGCCTTCGACTGGGTCGTCGAATATCGGCGGTTCTGGGAACAGAGCTTCGACCGCCTGGACGCCTATCTGGAAGAAATTCAAAGCAAGGACGCCAGCGATGAACGTCATTGATGCCGCTTCGCCCGAGACGATTTTGGAACTCAAGCGGGTGTTCGCCGCCCCCAAGGCTTTGTTGTTCAAAGTCTGGACCCAGCCGGAACACATGGTCCGTTGGTGGGGGTGCGCCGATGCGACGAAAAACGAAATTCAAACCGACCTTCGGCCCGGCGGGGCTTTCTCCGTACGGATGGAATTGGCCGACGGCACGATCCATCGCATCTGGGGGGAATATCGTGAGATCGCGGAGCCGGACCGTCTGGTGTTTACCTGGTCTTGGAAGGGCGAGACCGGGTTCGAGGGCGGGGACACCCTGGTCACCGTGACGTTCGAAGAGGTCGCGGGCGGCACGGAAGTGACTCTGCGGCACGAAAACTTCGCCACGGTCGAAGCCCGCGACTCCCACGGCGAAGGTTGGGGCGCAAGCCTGGAACGCCTGGTCGGTTTTTTGGCCGATCTGTAACGTCATGCCGGTCGTTCATTTCACCAGCCAGTTGGAACGTTTCCTTCCCGCACCCAACGTCGATCTGGGGGGCGAGCCCATGACCTTGGGCGCGGCGCTGGCTGCCGTATTCGATGGGCATCCGGCCTTGCGCAGCTACATCCTGGACGATCAGGGCGCGTTACGCCGCCATGTCGCGGTGTTCGTCGGCGGGCGGCCCGCCGTTGACCGCATCAAGCTAAGCGACCCCGTCGATGGGGACGCGGAAATTCACGTCTTCCAGGCGCTTTCGGGCGGCTGATTTGGAAAAGGACCGGTTGATGAGCGACCTGTTGCATGTGGCGACCCGCAAGGGCCTGTTCGAGATTGCACGAACCAAGGACGGTTGGGACGTGGCGGCCAGTCACTTCCTGGGGGATCCCATTTCCGCTGTCGCGACCATCGACGGCATGACCCTGGCCGCGCCCGACCTGGGCCATTTCGGGCCCAAGCTGTGGCGGCGCGACCGGGCCGGGACATGGGCGGAAATGGCGATGCCGACCTTTCCGGAAAAACCCGAAGACGCCGAGGACGATCCCCACCCCTGGACGCTCGGCCGCATCTGGAACTTCACGCCAAGTGCCGTCGATGGTCGGGTCTACGCGGGCACCATGCCGGGCGGTCTGTTCCGCTCCGACGATATGGGCGAGACCTGGTCCCTGGTCGAACCCTTGTGGCGGCACCCTGACCGCAAAAAATGGTTCGGCGTCGCCGGCGGCGAGATGCCGGGGATCAGCTCGGTCCTGGTCGATCCGCGCGATGCGAACCATGTCACCGTCGGTGTGTCCACGGGCGGCGTTTGGTCGACCCGCGACGGCGGCGATACCTGGGCCGTCATCAACAAGGGCATGGTCAATGAATACATGCCGCCGGACCAACAGGGCGATTCCATCCCGCAGGATATCCATCAGCTCTCGCAATGCCCTGCCCATCCCGATGTGGTCTGGTGCCAACATCACAGCGCGATTTTCCGCTCGACCGACGGCGGTGAGAACTGGGTGATGGTCGATGCCGCGCGGCCGACGGGCTTCGGCTTCGCCGTGCAGGCTCATCCGACCGATCCCGAAACGGCTTGGTTCGTGCCTGCGGAAAAGGACGAGCGGCGCATCCCCCTGGACGGGAAGCTGGTGGTGTCCCGCACCCGCGACGGCGGCAAATCGTTCGAGGTTCTGTCCAAGGGGCTGCCGCAGAAGCACGCCTACGATCTGGTCTATCGGCATGCGCTGGCGGTCGACGAAAGCGGCGAACGGCTGGCTTTCGGTTCGACCTCGGGTGGGCTTTGGATTTCCGAAGATGCAGGGGATAGCTGGGCGGCGTTGGACGCCCGCCTGCCGCCCGTGGCGGCGGTGTCGTTCGCCTAGGCGACCCTGAAAAATCCCATCATCCCAGATTTCTGATGCTCCAGAATGTGACAATGGAGCATCCAGTCGCCGGGGTTATCGGCGACGAAGGCGATTTCGGCCTCGCCGTCGACCGGCAGCAGAACCGTATCTTGCCAGGGGAGGGCCGGGTCAGGTTCGCCGTTGCGGCTGAGCACCCGGAAGGTATGGCCGTGCAGGTGGATCGGATGGGGAAATGCCGTCCGGTTGCGCAGCGTCATGACGACGCTTTCGCCCCGCTTGAACGTGAACATCGGATCGTGGTGATGCTCGCCGTATTGCATCGGCGGATAGACCACGCCGTTGAACGACCAGAACATGGCGTGTTGGCGGGCAAGCTCGCGCCCGGTCAACAGTTGGCCCTTGAACATCGCGGTCTCGATCCCGCCCATGGCCCCGCCATCCATATCCAGCGCCAGGCGCGTCGCGCTCGTCAGGTCGGGTTCGGGAAGAGGATTGGCGGCCCAGATCACCGGATCGGGCCGGGGCGCGTCGGTTTTCGTCGGGGCCGTACCATAGGCCAAGTCGGCCAGACGGTAGCGAATGCCCTCGGGCGAATTGTCGATCACCGAGAATTTCTCGCCCGGCTTGCCGTCCATATCGATGATCAGGTCGGCCCGCGCACCCGGCGGGATCAACAACTCGCCTTCGTCGAACCGGCGCGGCGGCACCGGGTGGCCGTCGATCGCCGCCAGCCAGGGGCGGTGGCCCTTGAACGACAGGCGGAAAATCCGCGCGTTGGCGACATTGATCAGGCGCAGGCGAATGCGTTCGCCCGGCGTGACGGGAATATCCTCGGCGATGCGGCCGTTGACGGTCACCGTGTTGCCGAACCGACCGCCATGGATCATGTCGTGGAACGGTCGCTCGAACGAAGCGATGGCCCCGTCTTTGCGCAGCCGCCAATCGTCGATCACCCAAAGTACGTCGCGGTCGACGGCGGGCGGGTTCGGCTCGTCGATGATCAGGGCCCCGGCCAGTCCGCGCGCGACCTGCTCCGACGAATTGAAATGCGGGTGGTACCAGAAGCTTCCGGCGTCGTCGGCATCGAATTCGTAGACGAAGGTCTCGCCCGGCTTGACCGGCGGCTGGGTCAGGAACGGCACGCCGTCCATGCCATTGGCCAAGCGGATGCCGTGCCAATGAACGGTCGAGGGCTGTACCAGGTTATTCTCGAAATGGATCCGCAGGCGTTCGCCCTGGCGGGCGCGGATGACCGGCCCCGGCGTCTGGCCGTTATAGGCCCAGACATCGGTCTTGGGGCCGTTCTGCCCGACGATGGATACGTTGGCCGGTCCGGCCCGCAGGCGGTATTCGCGCAGGCCGTCCTTGGCAAAGGTCAGACGGGGCAGGGACAAGCAGGCCAGCGAGGCGCCCATCACGGCGCCGATCCCGGTCAGCGCCTGACGGCGCGAAACCGGGGGCGGGGTCATTTCCCGCCTGCCGGCGCTGGGGCCGGGGGCGTCGCGGCGCGGTCACGCAGATTGGTTTCTTTCTGCGATTCAATCTGGCGGGCGGTCCAGGTCGTCTTGAAATAGGCGATCAACGCCCAGATTTCCTGGTCGGTCAGTTTGCCGCCCATGACCTTACCGTAACCGCTGTCATGGATGCGCTGGCTTTTGCCGTCCTTGGTACGGATGCCGGTGGCGATGGCTTCGAACAGATGGTTGTCCGACAGGTGCCAGGTCACGCCGTCGGCGCTAAGTGGGATGCCTGCTTCCTTGGGGGAATTGACCTCCCACGACGGTTTGCCTTTCAGCTTCACGCCGTGGCAGGCCATGCAGTTGCGCTGATAGACCAGTTGCCCGATATCGACCTGCTTACGGTTTTCCGCTGCCGCCAGGCTGATTTCGTCCGGGCGTTGGCTCGCCGCGAAGGCGACGACGGCGACGCAAAGCGCGATCGCGGCCAAGCCGATCCACAATCCGATGTGGCTGGGGCGCGGGGCCGTTCCTTGCGTCGCCTGGGTCGTCATGGCGTCAGGCCGCCTTCTTCATGTAAGAGCGGATCAGCTCTTCGGCGATCTGCACCGTGTTCAGGGCGGCACCCTTGCGCAGGTTGTCGGACACGCACCAGAACGATAGGCCGTGCGGAACCGTCGGGTCCTTGCGCAGGCGCGAGACGTAGACCGGGTCTTCACCGGCGCATTCGATCTGGGTGACGTAGCCTTCGTCGGCGCGGTGATCGACGACGGTAACGCCGGCGGCGCTGCGTAGGGCGTTGCGGGCTTCTTCCTCGGTCACCGGGTATTCGAATTCAACGTTGACCGCTTCGGCATGGCCGACGAACACCGGCACGCGCACGCAGGTCGCGTGAACGGCGATATCCGGGTCCAGGATCTTCTTGGTTTCGACCACCATCTTCCATTCTTCCTTGGTCGAACCGTCATCCATGAAGACGTCGATATGGGGAATGCAGTTGAAGGCGATCTGCTTGGTGAACTTTTCCTGGTACTTGTGGAACGGCTCATTGGCGTAGATGCCGCGCGTCTGGTTGAACAGCTCGTCCATGCCTGCCTTACCGGCGCCGGACACCGACTGATAGGTCGAAACGACCACGCGCTTGATCGGCTGCAGGTCGTGCAGCGGCTTCAGCGCGGCGACCATCTGAATGGTCGAGCAGTTGGGGTTGGCGATAATGTTCTTTTTCGCGTAACCGGCCAGAGCATGGGGGTTCACTTCGGGCACCACCAGGGGCACGTCCGGGTCCATGCGGAAATGGCTGGTATTGTCGACGACCACGGCGCCGGCGGCGGCGGCGATCGGCGAGTATTTCGCGGAGATCTTGGCGCCCGGGCTGGACAGCACGATGTCGGTCCCAGCGAAGTCGAAGGTTTCCAGGTTCTGGACCTTCAGCACCTCATCCTCGCCGTAGGAAATTTCGCGCCCGACGGATCGGGACGACGCCAATGCCACGACCTCGTCGGCCGGGAATTCGCGTTCCGCCATGATCTGCAGAACTTCACGGCCCACATTGCCCGTGGCGCCGACGACGGCAACTTTGTAACCCATGGTCTTACTTCTCCTTACGTCCCCTGGGGGCCTTTGGTTTTTCCCCGGGGTCGTGCGCGTATCTTAACGCAAACGGCCCGCGGGGTGTATCCGCGGGCCGTTTGAGATTATTGCAATAGCAAGCCGGCCCGCGTCACCTTTTGATGGCGGTTTTAATGGTCGGCTTGGTAATGGCCGCCCAAATCAGCTTGGACATTTGCGTGTTCATGGCCGCTGACATACTCCCATGGCCGAGGCGGCGCAAGGGAAAACCGATTCGAAGCCGGAACCGATCACTCGGTGAAGCTGATGGGCAGGTCCATGCGGACGGTCGTGCCCTGGCCGGGGGTGCTGGCGATCGAGACCTCGCCGCGTAGCATCTCGACCAGGCGTTTGACGATGGCCAGCCCCAGACCCGTGCCCTTTTCCTTGCGAACGTAGCTGTTGCCTGTGCCGTCGTATGGATTGAAGACCGTTTCCAGCATTTCCGGCGGCATGCCGACGCCCGTATCGGCGACGCTCAGGTTAAAGCGTTTGTCCCCATTCGGTTCGACCGCGACGGTGATCTTGCCGCCGTCGGGCGTTGCCTTGACGGCATTTGACAGCAGGTTCAACAAGGCCTGCCGCAAAAAGGTCTCGTCCAATTGCACCTGGGGGAAGCCCGTGGGCAGGCGTTTTTCGAAGCTTAGATTCTGTGCGCCGTCCGTGCGCTGAATCAGGTCCATGCAGGTCGAAATGCATTCGTTCAGGTCGAGCGTGACAAGGCGGAACTCGGTCTTTCCGGCCTCGATCCGCGACAGGTCCAGCAGGTCATTGATGATGTTCAGCAACAGGACAGCGCTGTCGCGAATATCGCCGGCATATCCCTGGTAGCGGACCGGGTCGTCGAACCGGGTGTGGATCATCATTTCGGCGAAGCCCAGGATCGCGTTCAGCGGCGTGCGCAGCTCGTGGCTCATATTGGCCAGGAAGTCGGATTTCACGGCGTTGGCGTTTTCCGCCTGGGCCTTGGCCTCGCGCAGCTCTTCGGCATTGCGGGCGCGTTCGGTCACGTCGTTGAAGATCGACACGATCCCGCCATCGGGCAGGCAGCCGCGATGGACGTCGAACGTCCTGCCCCCGGCGCGGTGCAGGACTTCGTGCGGCAGCGGCGGCTGGTCCCACATCTCGTGATAGCGGGTGTCGGCCAGTTCGATGGGATCGCCCTCGCCCAGGTAGCCGTTGCGGGCCGAGGCCAGGATGAATTCGCGGGCGTGCATGCCGATGGAAACTTCGTCCGGCTCCAGCCCCATCAATTCGGCGAAGCGTTCGTTGTAGGCCATCAGGCGCTGATCCGCCCCCCAGACACAGACCGGCTGACCCAGGGTTTCGAACAGCGTCTGCAGCAGGGCGGACTTTGCTTCCAGTTCCTGTTCGACGACCTTGCGCTGACTGACGTTGCGCGTCACGGAAACCAGATCGCCGTTGTCCAACCAATAGCGGTTGCGGGTGATCGTCGTGCCGTTGGCCAGGTAGAATTCTTCGGGATTGTTCCGGGTGCGCTGAAGTTCCAGCATCTTCAGCCGGTTTTCCGCGATGGTCCGGGGATCGCCCCGGCCGTATAGGCCCCGACGGGCGAAGGCTTCCAGTATGTCGAGGTGCGGCATGCCGTATTCAAACTCGATCGGCGGCTTGCCGGTGGTTTCCGCGAAGGCCTTGTTCCAGGCGGTCAGGCGGTCATGGCTGTCGAAGACGCTGATGGCTTCGTCCATGGCGTCGACGATCCTCTGCCAATCCGGCTGCCCGTCGGTTGGTTTTTGATATCGTTTCGGCTTGGGGTCGAGGTTCTTCGGATCCCGCATGCTCACCTTCCGACTGCGGCGCGCCCGTTCCCGGGCGCGCCGTCGCCGTTGTTGTTATTCGACGGCCTTTCAGGCCGCGCATTATTAGCGATGCGGGGCGCCTTTGCCCCATGCGCGGTCTTAGGCGGACAACTTGTCCAGTTCTTTGGCCACGTTCTCGCCCATCTGGTCGGTCGAGATCTTGGTCATCCCGGCTTCCATGATGTCGGCGGTGCGCAGGCCACCATCCAACACGTTCTTGCAGGCCTGATCGATCAGGTCGGCGTCTTCGCCCATGTCGAACGAATACTTCAGGCACATGGCGAAAGATTGAATCATGGCGAGCGGATTGGCAATGCCCTGTCCCGCGATGTCGGGGGCGGAGCCGTGGACCGGCTCGTACAGGGCCTTGCGGCGGCCGCTTTCGTCAGCCGCACCCAACGAGGCCGAAGGCAGCATGCCCAGCGAGCCGGTCAGCATGGCGGCGCAATCGGACAGAATGTCGCCGAACAGGTTGTCGGTGACGATCACGTCGAACTGCTTGGGCTGGCGGACCAACTGCATGGCGCAGTTATCGGCGTACATGTGATGCAGGTCGATGTTGGGGAAGTCCTTGCCGACTTCGGTGGCGATGGCGCGCCACAGCACGCCCGTCTCCATGACGTTGGCTTTTTCGACGGAATGGACCTTGCCCGACCGCTTGCCGGCCAACTCGAAGGCAAGGCGGCAGACGCGCTCGATCTCGAACTCGGAATAGACCTGGGTGTCGACCGCTTTGCGGCTGCCGTCGGCCAGGGTCTCGATGCCCCGCGGCTCGCCGAAATAGACGCCGCCGGTCAGTTCGCGCACGATCAGCATGTCCAGGCCCGAGACCAGTTCTTCCTTCAGGCTCGATGCCTTGGCCATGGCCGGCAGAACCGTCGCCGGGCGCAGGTTGGCGAACAGGTCCATTTCCTTACGCAGGGTCAACAGGCCCATTTCCGGGCGCAGGTCACGGGCAACGCCGTCCCATTTCGGGCCGCCGACGGCGCCGAGCAGGACCGCGTCGACGTTCATGGCGTCGGCCAGGGTGTTGTCGCCCAGGGGCTTGCCGTATTTGTCGATGGCCGCGCCCCCGACCACGTCGTTGGTCACGTCGAACGAGACGTGGCGGCGCTTGTCCATCCAATCGATGATGACCTGCACCTGTTTCATCACTTCGGGGCCGATCCCGTCGCCGGGAACCATCAGCAGTTTCTTGTTAGCAGCCATTTTGGATATCTCCGTGTTCGTTCAATCGACGATGAAAAGCTTGGCGCCTTTCTCCGTCGAGGAAAGGTGTGCGTCGGCGTCGTCGCCGACTTGATAACTTTGTCCGGGCATCAGCGTGAAACGCCGCCCGTCTTCCAATTCGGTGTCCAACTGCCCCTCCAGCACGAACAGGACGTGGCCCTTGGAACACCAATGATCGGCCCGGTAGCCCGGGGAATACTCAACCTGCCTGACCCGGATCGCGCCGAATTGCCGAACCCGCCAAGTGGCGAAGCCGGTTTCTCCGGGGTGATTTTCCGGCTCGACGTCCGACCAGTCGACAACGTCGAAGGGAAAGGCGGGCATCTCCATCGGGGGGCCTGTTACAGCGACCGGACGTCGGCCAGATGGCCGGAGACGGCGGCGGCGGCGGCCATCGCCGGGCTGACCAGATGGGTCCGCGACCCGGCACCCTGACGTCCCTTGAAGTTGCGGTTCGAGGTCGAGGCGCAGCGCTGTCCGGCGGGCACCTGATCCTCGTTCATGGCGATGCACATCGAGCATCCGGGCTCGCGCCATTCGAAGCCGGCTTCGACCAGGATTTTATCCAAGCCTTCCTGTTCTGCCTGTTGCTTGACCAGGCCCGAGCCGGGAACGACCAAGGCCGTCACATGGCTGGCGACCTTGCGGCCACGGGCGACCTCGGCGACGGCGCGGATGTCTTCGATCCGCCCGTTGGTGCAGGAGCCGACGAACATATAGTCGATCTTGATGTCTTCCATCCGCGTGCCCGGGGTCAGGCCCATGTAGTCGAGCGCCGCCTTGGCCGCCTGTTGGCGGTCGGCCGTGTCGAAATCCGACGGCGAGGGCACGGTCGCGGAAATGCCGATCACGTCCTCGGGCGAGGTGCCCCAGGTGACCTGCGGCTCGATGGCCGAGGCGTCCATGACGACTTCTTTCTGGTAGGTCGCACCTTCGTCAGACGGCAGGGATTTCCAATAGGCCAGGGCGGCGTCCCAATCGGCGCCCTTGGGCGCCATCGGGCGCCCCTTCAGGTATTCGAAGGTTTTCTCGTCCGGCGCGATCAGGCCGGCGCGGGCACCGCCCTCGATCGTCATGTTGGAGACCGTCATGCGGCCTTCCATCGACAGATCGCGGATCGCCTTGCCTGCGTATTCGATCACATGGCCGGTGCCGCCGGCGGTGCCGATCTTGCCGATCACGGCGAGGACCAGGTCCTTGCCGGTGCAGCCGAACGGCAGGTCGCCTTCGAGCGTGATGCGCATGTTCTTGAGCGGCGTTTGCAGCAGCGTCTGGGTCGCCAGCACGTGTTCGACCTCGGACGTGCCGATGCCGAAGGCCAGCGCGCCGAACGCGCCGTGGGTGGCGGTGTGGCTATCGCCGCAGACGATGGTCGTGCCGGGCAGGGTGAAGCCCTGTTCCGGGCCGATCACATGGACGATCCCGCGACGGATATCGCCCAGATCGAAAATCGGCACGCCGAAATCGGTGCAATTGCGGGTCTGGGTTTCGACCTGCAGGCGCGATTCCGGATCGTCGATGCCGTTTTCCAAATTCTTGGTGGGGGTGTTGTGGTCCGAGACGGCCAGCGTCAGGTCCGGGCGATGAACCTTGCGACCCGCCATGCGCAGGCTTTCAAAGGCCTGGGGGGCGGAAACTTCATTGACCAGATGGCGATCGATGTAGAGCAGGCAGGTGCCGTCGTCTTGAACATCGACCAGATGGCTGTCCCAGATTTTTTCGAACAGCGTTTTCGGCTGTGACATGGATGGTGGTCCTCCGACGTGGGGCCTTGTGACCCGTTCTTGCGCCGGCCCCCCGGTCGGCGGCTTGGATGTGGCCTTCCTGACAGTCTTTTTTTGTTTTTATTGATCGCCCGGGGCCGGGATTGGCCGTGCCCCGGGCGAGGTATTCGTATTGTTTATCTTAAGCCGGGCGCGATCAGACGGCCTTGGAAGCACCGGCGATCCACGGCTGGGCCATTTCACGCTTGCCTTCATAGGACTCGATCTTGTCGGCCTTTTGTTCGGTCAGGCCGATGTCGTCCAGGCCGTTCAGCAGGCAATACTTCTTGAACGGATCGATATCGAACTTCAGCTCGCCGCCGTCCGGACCGTGGATGACCTGGTTTTCCAGGTCGACCGTCAGGGTCGCGTTGGCGCCGCGTTCGGCGTCGTCCATCAGCTTGTCCAGGTCTTCCTTGGCGACCTTGATCAGCAACATGCCGTTCTTGAAGCTGTTGTTGTAGAAGATGTCGGCGAAGGACGTGGAGATCACGCACTTGATGCCGAAATCCTTGAGCGCCCAGGGGGCGTGCTCGCGCGACGAACCGCAGCCGAAGTTGTCACCGGCGACGATGATCTCGGCCTTGCGATAGGCGGGCTTGTTGAGGACGAAATCCGGGTTTTCCGAACCGTCTTCGTTGAACCGCGCCTCGTGGAACAGGTGCTTGCCCAGGCCTTCGCGCTTGATGGTTTTCAGGAACTGCTTGGGGATGATCATATCGGTGTCGATGTTGATCATGTCCAGGGGGGCGGCGACGCCCGTCAGCTTGGTGAACTTTTCCATTGTCTTGTTTCCTCTCGCTTGGCGCCGGGCTTACAGCTTGCGCACATCGGCCAGATGGCCGGAGATGGCAGCGGCGGCGGCCATGGCCGGGCTCAGCAGGTGGGTGCGCGAACCGGCGCCCTGGCGGCCCTTGAAGTTGCGGTTCGACGTCGAGGCGCAGCGCATGCCCGAGGGAACCCTGTCCTCGTTCATACCCAGGCACATCGAGCAGCCAGGCTCACGCCATTCGAAACCGGCTTCCAGCAGGATCTTGTCCAGGCCCTCTTCCTCGGCCTGTTCCTTGACCAGACCCGAGCCGGGAACGACCAGGGCGGTCACGTGGTCGGCGACCTTGCGGCCCTTAGCGACTTCGGCCACGGCGCGGATGTCTTCGATCCGGCCGTTGGTGCAGGAACCGACGAACATGTAGTCGATCTTGACCTCTTCCATCGGCATGCCGGGGGTCAGGCCCATGTAGGCCAGCGCGGCCTTGACCGCTTCCTGCTTGCTCGGGTTGTCGAAGTCTTCCGGCGCGGGGACGTTGGCGGAAATCGGAACCACGTCCTCGGGCGAGGTGCCCCAGGTGACCTGCGGTTCGATATGCGCGGCATCCATGACGACCTCTTTCTGATAGGTCGCGCCCTCGTCAGACGGCAGGGATTTCCAATAGGTCACGGCGGCTTCCCAATTGGCGCCCTTGGGCGACATCGGACGGCCCTTCAGGTAGTCGAAGGTCGTTTCGTCCGGCGCGATCAGGCCGGCGCGGGCGCCGCCCTCGATCGTCATGTTGGAAACCGTCATGCGGCCTTCCATGGACAGGTCGCGGATCGCCTTGCCCGCGAACTCGATCACGTGGCCGGTGCCGCCGGCGGTGCCGATCTGACCGATGATCGCCAGGATCAGGTCCTTCGCCGTGCAGCCGAAGGGCAGGTCGCCCTCGACCGTGATGCGCATGTTCTTGAGCGGCTGCTGCAACAGGGTCTGGGTCGCCAGCACGTGTTCGACCTCGGACGTGCCGATGCCGAACGCCAGCGAGCCGAACGCGCCGTGGGTGGCGGTGTGGCTGTCGCCGCAGACGATGGTCGTGCCGGGCAGGGTGAAGCCCTGTTCCGGGCCGATCACGTGGACGATGCCTTGGCGCAGGTCGTTCATGTCGAACAGCGGCACGCCGAAGTCGGCGCAGTTCTTGGAAAGGGTTTCGACCTGCAGCCGGGATTCCGGATCGTCGATGCCTTGGGACCGGTCGGTCGTCGGCACGTTGTGGTCGGCGACGCCGAGCGTCAGGTCAGGGCGGTGGACCTTGCGGCCCGCCATGCGCAGGCCTTCAAAGGCCTGGGGGGTCGTAACTTCGTGGATCAGGTGACGGTCGATGTAGATCAGGCAGGTGCCGTCTTCCTGAACGTCAACCAGATGGCTGTCCCAGATCTTCTCGAACAGCGTTTTCGGTTGTGCCATGGGTCGTATCCTCCGACGTGTGCCCGAACGCCGGCCCCCGACGGCGCTGCGGTTGTAAGCGCTTTTATTATGTGGCCCACTGGCCCGGCCGAAACAAGCCGGGCCACGCAAGCCTGCCTTGGGTAAATCCCCTGGGGTTTCCCCCGGTGGGATTATTCCTCGGCCTGGCCTTCCTGTGCGGCGGTCTGGTCGGCGCCGCCTTTCTGCTTCGAGGCTTCGTCGCGGGCAGCCTTGGCTTCACGCGCGGCCTGTTTTTCTTCCTGCGACACCTTACCCGAGAAACCATCGGTTTTCTCGGCGATACGCGCGGCCTTACCGGTGCGGCCCCGCAGATAGTACAGCTTGGCCCGACGGACATCGCCGCGGCGGACGACTTCGATCGAGTCGACGTTCGGCGAATACAGCGGGAACACGCGTTCCACACCTTCGCCGTAGCTCAGCTTGCGCACGGTGAAGGCGGAGTTGAGGCCCGCGTTCTTACGCGCGATGCAGACGCCTTCAAAGGCCTGCAAACGGGTCCGTTCGCCTTCGACGACGCGCACGTTGACGCGGATCGTGTCGCCCGGGGCGAACTGGGGGGTCTGCTTGTCGCCGGACAGACGGGCGATCTGTTCCTGATCCAGTTGTTCGATAACGTTCATGGTTTCAAACCTTTCTTCCAAACTCTTTGCCGTCTCCGGCAATCCCTAGTTCCGCTCGCGCGCCGCCCACAGGTCGGGCCGCCGTTCGCGGGTAATTTCCTCTGCCTGGCTTCGCCGCCAGGCGTCGACTTTTGCGTGGTGACCGGACGTAAGAACTTCCGGCACCTTGCGGCCCTGCCATTCCTGGGGCCGCGTGTAGTGGGGATATTCAAGCAATCCCCGTTCGAAACTCTCTTCCTCCAGCGACTCCGTCTTGCCCATCACGCCGGGCAGAAGACGAAGGCAGGCGTCCAACAGGACGATCGCCGCAGGCTCTCCGCCCGACAGGACGAAATCGCCAAGCGAGACCTCTTCGGCGTCGTGGGCATCCAGCACCCGTTGATCGACACCTTCGAAGCGACCGCACAACACGATCACGCCGGGCCCCGCCGCCAATTCCGCCACCCGTTCCTGGCGCAATGTGCGGCCACGGGGGGTCAGATAGATGAACGGCAATTCCGGGGCGCCTTCCCTGGCTTTCCGGATGGCTCCGTCGACCACGTCGGGCCGCATCACCATGCCGGGGCCACCGCCGAAGGGGGCGTCGTCCACGGAGCGGTGTTTATCGCTTGCAAAGTCGCGAATGTCCACCGTTTCCAAGGCCCAGATGCCCTTTTCCAGCGCCGTCCCGGCGAGCGAAAAACCAAGCGGCCCCGGAAACATTTCCGGAAAAATCGTCAGCAGCTTGGCCGTCCATGCGCTCATCGTTCTTCCTGGTCCCCGGCGTCGTCTCGCTGTTCCCGCTCGTCCTCGTTCCCGACCTCGTCCAAAAGCCCGTCTGGTGGATCAACCACCAGCCTGCCGCCCGCCATGTCCACCACCGGGACCACGGCCCGGGTGAAAGGCACCATCACGGTTCCGAACTCTCCACCGGCGACTTCCAAAACGTCGCCGGCGCCGAAATCGAAAATCCGCCGCACGGTGCCCAGGCTTCCCTGGGGTGCGTCGACCGTCAATCCGATCAAGTCCGAATGGTAGTATTCGTCCTCGTCGGGGGGCGGAAGCCGGTCCCGGCCTATGTAAAGGCGCAGTCCCTTCAGCTTATCCGCCGCCGTGCGGTCGTCGACACCCTCGGCGCGGGCGGTCAAAACGCCCTTGGCCTGGCCGGTCACGCGAAGGTCGATCCGACGGCTGCCGGTTTCGTCCTCCAGCGGGCCGTAGGCGGCGATATCCTCGGGAACCTGGGTGAAGCTCTTGATCTTGAGCTCGCCTCGAAGTCCCCGGGCCCCGACGATGACGCCCAGACAGGCGCGCTCTTGCGTGTTCCGTCCGTCGTCGGTCATGGGTGCCGTCCCGGCCCGTTAAGCGTGACGCGTTCCGCCGCTTACTCTTTGGTTTCCTCTTCCTGTTCCGCCGGGGCTTCCTCAGCAGCAGCTTCTTCAGCCGGAGCTTCGGCAGCCGCTTCTTCGGCCGGGGCTTCTTCCTCGGCGGGCGCCGCCGCGGCTTCAGCCGCCGCTTCCGCTTCGGCCTTGGCCTTTTCTTCGCGTTCCTTCATCCGTTCCTGGGCCTTCGCCTTCGGTTCGGCCTGCTTGGTCTGCTTTTCCGGAACCGGGCGGGCGTCGGTCAGGCCGGCAGCGCCCAGGAAGCGGTGCACGCGGTCGGTCGGCTGCGCGCCGACTTCCAGCCAATGCTTGATGCGCTCTTCGTTCAGTTTCACACGGTCCGGGCTGTCTTTCGGCAGCATCGGATTGTAGGAGCCGACGCGCTCGATGAACTTGCCGTCGCGGGCGCGGCGGCTGTCGGCGATGACGATCTGGTAGTAGGGGCGCTTCTTGGCGCCGCCCCGTGCGAGGCGAATTTTCACGGACATTCTGATTTCATTCCTTGTCTGGTTGAATTCTCGAATTCGGTTTCGTAGTTGAAGTCTGTTGGTATCTCTTAAAATCGGCGGGTCAGCGGGGCATGCCGGGCGGCATCATCCCCGGCGGCATGCCGCCGAAAAGTCCCTTGAGCCCGCCTTTCTTGCCGGCCTTCTTCATCATGTCGGCCATCTGGCGGTACTGTTTCAAAAGCCGGTTGACCTCGGGCACGGTGGTCCCGGAACCGGCGGCAATGCGCTTGCGGCGCGAGCCGTTGATGTTTTTCGGATTGCGCCGTTCGTGGGTCGTCATCGACAGGATGATCGCTTCCTGACGGGCGATCATCTTGTCGTCGACCTGATGCTGGTCGAACGCGCTTTTGATCTTCTGGGCGCCGGGCAGCATACCCAGGATGCCGTCGAGCGAGCCCATCTTGCGAAGCTGTTTGAACTGATCGGCCATGTCTTCCAGGGTGAATTGCCCCTTCAACATTTTCTTGGCGATTTTTTCGGCTTCTTCCTGTTCGACGACCTGCGAGGCCTTTTCGACCAGGCCGACGACGTCGCCCATGCCGAGGATCGAACCGGCGACGCGGTTGGCGTCGAACGCATCCAGCGCGTCAGCGCCTTCGCCGGTACCCATCAGCTTGATCGGTTTGCCGGTGACCGAGCGCATCGACAGCGCCGCACCACCCCGGGCATCACCGTCGACGCGGGTCAGGACGATGCCGGTAATGCCGACGCGGTCGTTGAATTCCTTGGCCAGATTGACCGCGTCCTGACCGGTCATGGCGTCGGCGACCAGCAGCACTTCGGACGGGACGGAGGCCATGCGGACGTTGACGACCTCGGTCATCATTTCCTGATCCAGGGTCAGGCGACCGGCGGTATCGAGGATCACCACGTCGTAGCCTTCGCGGCGGCCCGTTTCCATGGCGCGGTTGGCGATGGCGACCGGCTGTTCGCCCAGGACCGGGGTCATCACCGGAATGCCGTTCTGATCGCCCAGAACCTGCAATTGCTGTTGCGCCGCCGGGCGGTAAACGTCGAGCGAGGCCATCAGAACGCGTTTCTTTTCGCGTTCGGCCAGGCGCTTGGCGATCTTGGCGCTGGTCGTGGTCTTGCCCGAGCCCTGCAGACCGACCATCAGGATCGCCTGCGGCGGGTTGCCGTTGACGGCAAGGCCGGCCCCGGCGGGGTCTTCCGGCGACAGCATGTCGACCAGGGCGTCGTGGACGATCTTGACGACCATCTGGCCCGGCGTGACCGAACGCAGAACTTCCTGGCCCACGGCCTTGGATTTGACGCCGTCGACGAAATCCTTGACGACCGGCAGGGCGACGTCGGCTTCCAGCAGGGCCACGCGGATCTCGCGCAGCGCGGCCTCGACGTCGGCTTCCTTCAGGGCGCCGCGCTTGCGCAGGCCCTCGAAAATGCCGGACAGGCGATCGCTTAACGAGTCGAACATCTGTTGCGGTAATCCCTGTTGATCAAAACGTTCTTCAAAGCCCCACCGATTGGCCGAAAATCTCGATCTCAAACGCCCAACGACAAACGCGCCAGTGCGCGAAACTCGCGGACTGACGGCGCCCCTCGGGACGGAGATTTCCGTACACCCAGTGGAATAACGGGGCGCAATCTATGGATCAGGGGCCGGGAAGTCAACCGTTCTGCGGGGGTGGCGGAATATTTGAGTTATTTGCCCAAATGCACCTATATGGTATAGGAATTTAAATACTTTTACAGACACAACCTAGGGTTTAATCCCGGGCCTGTACCAAGGATGGATACCAGAACGGATCATGACGGCAGAAGAAGACGGTGCGAGATTGGCAATGCATATCGGCGGGCGGTTGCGCGCCATTCGGGAACAAAAGGGCGTTTCAAGCACGAACGCAGCAAAGGCGATCGGTCTGTCGGTACAAGCCTACTTGAACCGGGAAACAGGAGACACGGAACTCAAGGCCTTCGAAGTCATCATTCTGGCGGACCTGTTGGGGGTCGAGGCACGGGACCTTTTCGACGGCGCCGATGCGGTCTGGCCGGGTCCGAACAATGACGGGCCCGCGCACGAGCCGGAAAACGCGGCCGATCTGGCCGATGAGGCCGAGGAATTCCTCAGGTTGCTGGCCCGGATCCGCGACCCCAGACTGCGCCACGACGTGGCCGAGGCGATCCGCGCCCTGGCCCGGGCCACGGCAGAACCGCATTAGTCCTCTCCTCACGTTCTTGACCCCGCCATCCCGAGGGGCGACAACGCCTTATGGATTATGCAGGGATTCAGCGACGTTTGGCCGTGACCGGGTTGGTCGCGCGCGGCGGGTTTATCGCCGGCGCGGACGAGGCCTTGCCCATCGGCGCGCGAACGATTGTCCTGGTCGGCGATCTGGGCGGGGCCTTCTGGCCGCGCTTTCGGGCCGAGCAGCGGGACGAGGTCGATCCCCTGGATGCCTGGACGCGGCGGGTCCTGTCCGCCGCCGCGCGGGAGTTGGGCGCCCGGGCGATCTATCCCTTTGACGGGCCACCCTATCATCCGTTTCAGCAGTGGGCGATGCGGGCCGAGGGCCTGCGCCAATCGCCGATCGGCCCCCTGATACATCCCGAATACGGCCCCTGGCATAGCTATCGTGGGGCTTTGTTGTTCGACGATGCGGTTGCGGGGCTGCCGACTGCGCCGCAAACGGCGCATCCTTGCGATACCTGCCGGGCGCGGCCTTGCCTGTCGGCTTGCCCGGTCGGGGCGTTCGCCGGGGGCGGCTTCGATCTGGGGGCTTGCCTGGGTCATCTGAAATCCGATGCGGGAAAGCCCTGCATGGCGCAAGGCTGCCGGGCCCGCAATGTCTGTCCGGTCGGCCAGTCCCGCGCCTATGCCCCCGATCATCAGGCTTTCCTGGCGCGGGGCTTCGTCGCGTCGTTCGGGGACTGAGGCCCCTCAAGCGGCAAATCCCATGGACTTCTGGGGCCGTCGGGCCTATGTAGCCCCCTATGGAACAGGTGCCCTTTATAAAGATGCACGGCCTGGGGAACGACTTCGTGGTGCTGGACGCCCGCGAAACGCCGATTTCCCTGTCCGCCGATCAGGCCGCGGCCATCGCCGACCGTCGGCGCGGGGTCGGTTGCGACCAAGTGATCGTGTTGGAGCAGGCCCGTTCCGACATGGCGGACGTGTTTGTGCGCTTCCTCAATTCCGACGGCGGTGAATCCCTGGCCTGCGGCAATGGTACGCGCTGCGTCGCGTCGTTGCTGATGGGGGAAACCACGGCCGATCAGTTGATTATCGAAACGGGCGCGGGACTGCTCGACGCGGAAAAGGCCGAGGGTGGCCTGATCACCGTCGATATGGGACCGGCGCGGCTGGATTGGCGGGAAATCCCCCTGTCCGAAGCCTGCGACACCCTGCATGTCAATGTCGGCGCGGGCCCGCTGCTGGACGCGGTCTGCGTCTCGATGGGCAATCCCCATGCGGTCTTCTTCGTCGACGACGCCGAAGCCGTTCAAATGGAAGTCTTCGGACCGGTCCTGGAGAAGGACAAGATGTTTCCCCAGTTCACCAACGTCGAGGCGGTCAGCCTGCGGCCCGACGGCGCGCTGCGCATGCGGGTTTGGGAACGGGGCGCTGGCGTGACCCAGGCTTGCGGCACCGGCGCCTGTGCGACCCTGGTCGCCGCCGTGCGGCGCGGGATCATTCCGGGGCGCAAGGCCGATGTCGTGCTGGACGGCGGGACCCTGACCATCGAATGGCTGCCCGACGACCATGTTCTGATGACCGGCCCGGTGGCGACCAGCTTCACCGGCACCTTGGATCCGCGCCTGCTCAACGGCGGTCGGGGGTGAGCCCATGTCCGGCTCGGAAGTCATCACCCTGGGCTGCCGCCTGAACGCCTTCGAGTCCGAGGTCATGCGCGCCAACGCGGCCCGGGCTGGGCTTTCCGACGCGATCATCGTCAACACCTGCGCCGTCACCAAGGAAGCCGAACGTCAGGCCCGCCAGGCGATCCGCCGCGCCCGGCGCGACCGCCCGAACGCCCAGGTCATCGTGACCGGCTGCGCGGCGCAGTTGGATCCGGCCAAGTTCGCGGCCATGCCCGAGGTCGACCGCGTGCTCGGCAACGAGGAAAAGCTCGACCCCGAGGCCTATCTTGCCCTCAACCGCGCCGACGGCCCGCAAATCCAGGTCGCCGACATCATGACGATCAAGGAAACGGCGGCCCATCTGATTGACGGGTTCGACGGGCGGGCCCGCGCCTTCGTCCAGGTTCAACAAGGCTGCGATCATCGCTGCACGTTCTGCATCATTCCTTTCGCGCGGGGCAACAACCGCTCGCTCGCCATGGGGGCGATCGCCGATCAGGTGCGCGCCCTGGTCGCCCGCGGTTACCGCGAGGTCGTTTTGACCGGTGTCGATATCTGTTCCTACGGCACCGACCTGCCGGGGCAGCCGACCCTGGGCCAATTGGTGCGCCGCCTGCTCAAGGCCGTGCCGGAGCTGGACCGCCTGCGGCTGTCGTCGCTCGACCCGGCGGCCATGGACGACGATCTGTTCCGGGCCCTGGCCGAGGAAGAACGCCTGATGCCGCATCTGCATTTGTCGCTTCAGGCCATGGACGACATGGTGCTGAAGCGGATGAAGCGGCGGCACAGCCGTGACGACGCTTTTCGCGTGGCCGAGCGCGCCCGTGCCGCCCGCGCGGACTTGGTGCTGGGGGCGGACCTGATCGCCGGGTTCCCGACCGAGACCCAGGCCATGCATGACAACACCCTGGCCGCCGTTCGTGACCTGGACCTGGTTCATCTGCATGTCTTCCCCTATTCGGAACGGGACGGCACGCCCGCCGCCAAGATGCCGGCCATCGACGTGACCGAGCGCAAGGCCCGCGCGGCGGAGCTGCGCAATCAGGGCGACGCCAATCTGCGGCGCTTCCTGGAAACCTGTATCGGCGCGACGGTGCCGGTGCTGGTCGAGCGCGAAACCATGGGCTACAGCCCGCAATACGCCCCGGTGCGCTTAAGCGCGCCCGCCGAAGAGGGCACGATCATCGCCGCGCGAATCACCGGCGCGGCCGACGGAACCTTGACGGGAACAGCAGCCTGATGAGCGAACAGAACAAGGGCTGGCTCGGCCGTTTGCGGTCGGGCCTTTCGAAATCGGCCGACCGGGTGGGAGGCGCCATCAGCGGCGTGTTCACCAAGCGCAAGCTGGACCAGGCGGCGCTGGACGAGCTCGAGGAAATCCTCATCCGGGGCGACCTGGGCGTGACCACGGCGGCCAAGCTCACGACGGCCATCGCCCGGGAGCGGTTCGACAAGGAAGTCTCCGATCAAGAAGTCCGCGAAGCCCTGGCCGACGAGATCGCCAAGCTGCTGGAACCGGCGGCGCAGGTGCTGAACGTCGACGCCGGGCCGAAGCCGTTCGTGATCCTGGTCTGCGGCGTCAACGGATCGGGCAAGACGACGACCATCGGCAAGCTGGCCGGGCAGTTCAAGGCCCAAGGCAAATCGGTCTTGTTGGCCGCGGGCGATACCTTCCGCGCCGCCGCGATCGAACAGTTGCAGGTCTGGGGCGAGCGCACGGGATGTCCGGTGCTGGCCCGCGCCCAAGGGGCCGACCCGGCGGGACTGGCTTTCGACGCGGTCAAGGAAGCGCGCGAGGGCGGGCACGACGTGGTCCTGATCGACACCGCCGGGCGGTTGCAGAACAAAAAGGACCTGATGGCCGAATTGGAAAAGGTCGTCCGCGTCATCAAGAAACAGGATGAAACGGCCCCCCATGCCTGCCTACTGGTGATGGATTCAACCATCGGCCAGAACGCCCATGCCCAGGTCGAGGCCTTCAAGGCCATGGTCGACGTGACCGGTTTGGTGATGACCAAGCTGGACGGTACGGCCAAGGGCGGTGTGGTGGTTTCGCTGGCCGAGAAGTTCTCCTTGCCGGTTCATGCCGTCGGCGTCGGCGAAGGGATGGACGATCTGCGTCCATTCGAGGCCCGGGCTTTCGCCCGCTCGTTGATGGGGCTGGCCGACTGATGGCGGCGGGCCGGTACGACGCGGTCCTGTGCGACCTGCTGACCGGCCTTTTGGATTCCTGGACGTTGTGGGATGCGGCGGCGGGCGGCGAAGAGCCGGGCCGCCGGTGGCGCATGGCCTACCTGCAGGTCACCTTCGCCCAGCCGGGGCCTTATGTATCCTATGAAGACTTGGTCGCCGAGGCGGCGCGCCTGGAAAATATCCCGCCCACGTCGGTGCAGGCCTTGTTCGACGGTTATGGCACGCTGAAGCCTTGGTCCGGCGTGGTGGAAACCCTGCGCGCCGCGCAGGCGCGGGGCCTGCCGGTCGGGGTCGTCACCAACTGTTCGATCGCCTTGGGTGAAAAAGCCGCCGCCGCTGTCGGCGTGGAGTTTGACGCCGTGACCATCGCGGAAATCTCGGGCTGGTACAAACCGCATCCGAACGCTTATGCCGCCGGGCTGGCGGCTTTGGGCACGACGCCGGAGCGGACGCTGTACGTCGCCGGGTCGCCGTTCGATATCGCCGGGGCGCATCGCGCCGGCATGGACGTGTTCTGGCACAACCAGGCCGGCATGGTCCCCGGAGACGGCGGCGCGCCGGTGGTCCGGGAAAGCCGCACCATCGAGCCGCTGCTCGACCTGCTGGGTTAATCCCAGTCGCGCAATCCCAGTCTCTTAGTCTAAGTCGGGCGTTTTCTCGTGCCAGTCGGTGGCCTGCTGATAGGCATGCCCGAGACGATAAAGAAGGCCTTCGTCGTAAGGTCGTCCCATCAATTGGAACGAGCACGGCAGGCCGTCCGGCGTGAAGCCGCAGGGCACGTTCAACCCGGGCAGGCCCAGGAAGTTGCCGGGCCGGGTGTTCTGGCCGATCTTCAACAGGTAGTCGGCGAACCCCGGATTGGCGGCCATGTTGCTGTCCGCCAGGGTCGGCACCGGCATGATCATCAACGGCGTGTGCAGGGCATCGACCTGGCTGAACACGGCCTCGCAGAATTCACGGACCAACTGCTTGCGCACGGTCAGCACCCGCAGGTACAGGCTGGCCGGGGTGAACAGGCCGATGGTCAATCGGGCCCGGGTCTGGTCGCCGTAAACCATGGCCTTTTCGGCCAACCATCCGGCATGGACCGAGGCCCCTTCCGTCGCCGTAACCAGATTGGTCAGGCGGTTGAGCATTGAGATGCTGTCGGGCACCTTGAGCAGTACGATCTCGCAGCCCAGGTCTTCGTATTGCTTGATGCTGGCTTCGACCAGGGCGCGGACCTCGGGCGCGATGCCGTCGTAAAAATAATTCTCCGGGACGCCGATCTTCAGGCCGCGCACGTCCTTGTCCAACTCGTCCAGATAATCGTCGGGCACATGGTTGGCCGTCACCGGGTCCATCGGGTCGTGGCCGACCATGGATCGCATCATCAGGGCGTTGTCGCGAACGGTCCGGGTCAGGGGCCCGACCGTGTCCAGGGAATAGGCCAGGGGCATGGCGCCATGGCGGCTGACCCGGCCATAGGTCGGCTTCATTCCGACCAGGCCGCAGCAGGCAGCGGGCAGGCGGATTGAGCCGCCGGTGTCCGAGCCCAACGCGCCATAGCACATCCGCGCGCCGACGGCGGCGCCGGACCCGGCGGAAGACCCGCCGGTCATATGGTCGGTGTTCCAGGGATTGCGGGCGGTGCCGGTAACGTCGTTATGACCGGTCACGCCGAACGCGAATTCGGACATATGCAGGCGCGCGATGTCCAGCGCGCCCTCCGTATCCAATGCCTTCAGGGCGGTCGATGTGTAGTCCGGCACGAAATCCTTGCGGATCGCCGAGCCGCAGGCGCTGACGCGGCCAGCCCGGTAATACATATCCTTATGCATCAGCGGAACGCCGTGCATCGAGCCGAGGGCGTCGCCCGCGCGGGCGGCCGCGGCGCGTTGCTTGTCGGCGGCATCGGCCTGGGCCAGGGCGGCGCGTTCGTCGATCCCGGCAATGGCGTTGACTTTGGGGTTTACCTTTCGCGTCCGCTCCAGGCAGGCCTGGGTCAGTTCGCGCGACGAGACCGCGCCGTCGCGGATGGCGGCGGCGGCTTCGCTCAGGGTCATATGGATGGGGTCGGTGGCGGTCATCAGGCGTCGTCCGTTCGGGCCAGGGATTCCAGTAATTTGGTGAAGCCCGTGGGTTCGCTGTCGAACGGCAGGCCCTGCGCCGCGCTGCGGGCCTGGGCGGTCGCGGCCTTGCTGGCCGCCATGGGGTCGGCGAAATCGACGCCTTTGGGATGCAGGCCCTGGAATTGGTCGAGCCAAACCAGGACGGCGTTCAGCTCGTCTTTGTCGGGGGTGTTCATGTTGGTGTGCTGCTTTTATGTGGTCAGGTTACTTGCGGACCCATTGGCCGCCGGGGGTCATGACGTATTCGCCGGGCCCGGCGCGGGAAATCAGCTTCTGGCCGACGAATTGTTCGACCGCAGCCAGGGAGGTTCCGCGCTTTTCTGCGATCGCCTGATACTTGGTGCGGCGTTTTGAATTGATGTCCTGTATCAGGGCCTGCACGTCGGAACGGCCGCCGGCGACAGCGCCCAGGTAGCCGTCCGGTCGCTCGCCGACCAGTCCTTGGCTTTTGGCCGCATCCAGATCCATGGCAAAGGCCCCGCCGACGAGACCCAGAACCAACACCGCCGATAGGGCGATGGATTTCATCATCCGTTTCATCAGAACAAATCGCCGTTTTTCTTCAAAAGATCGTCCACATCCTTTTCCAGTTTGACCCGGACCTCGTGTTCGATCTTTACGTTCAGGTTGATGACAATGGGCTTTTCCGGGGCCGCGACCTGCACCGTGGGCGAGCAAGCGGCCAACAGCGCCAATGCCAAGCCCGACATCGCCGCCGCGGGCAACGAAAGTCTGGGCAGAATGTGGGTTTCCCGGTCGGTCATGGTGGGGGACCTTTTCTTCAAAGACCGCATCGGCGCGAAACCGTGTTGGCTCCGGCGCGGGACTACGCTATCGCGCCGAGGTTGACATAACAAGAGCCACCGGGCCTGTTATGGGGGAAACCCGGACCGTGACGAAATATGGGGGAAGGAGACGGAATGTCCCGCGCGGCGGTTACCGAAGAGGTTCTGGACTTCTGGTTCGAATACGACGACGCCGGCGAGCCTGTGTTTCGCGACGTCTGGTTCAACCCGTCGCCGGAATTCGACAACGAAATCCGCCTCCGCTTCGAGGATCATTACTATTGGGCGCAGCGCGGTCACTACGACAGCCTGGCCCGAAAGCCCCTGGGTTGTGTCGCCTTGATCATTCTGTTGGATCAGGTGCCGCGCAATCTGTTCCGCGACCTGCCGGAAGCTTATGGCACTGACAGCCAGGCCCTTGCCTTCAGCCGAAAGGCCTTATTGGCGCGTCATGATCGCGATCTCGACTGGGCCAAGCGGATGTTCCTGTACATGCCCTTCATGCATGCCGAAAACCTGGACCTGCAGGAACGCTCGGTCTTGCTGTTCGCGACGATCCCAGTCGAGGCCTGCGCCAAGGCGGCCTTGGCCCATCACGCAATCATCCGGGATTACGGTCGGTTCCCCCATCGCAATGATGCCCTGGGCCGCCCATCGACGGATGCCGAACTGGAATTCCTGAAAGAACACGGGCGGGGGTTCTAACTTAGCCCGCCCAATTTTCCGTAATCTGAATTTCACAGCCGGGACAGTTGACTTTGTCTTTGACATGGCCCAAATGAATAATCCAAATTATATATGTAAAATTAAGGCTGGTTCCGGGGAAGGGGCGGTTTCCGGGGGAGTATCGTTCATTGGAGAACACCCATGAATTTTAAACCGTCTCTCGTTTCAAAAGCCGCGCTTTACAAAACGGCTGCTCTGGTCGCCGCACTGGCGATTTCCGGGTGCGCCGGTGCTGGCGCTTTGAATGTGTCCCCCGCTGTGGCGCCTGTCCCACCGGGGTTGGAATCCTTGTCTTTCGCCGCTCCCGGCTTGCCGGCGCAGAGCAGCATGCGGGCGGAATACAAAGACAACGATCAAGAAGAAGAATACGTCCTGTACCGGGGTGACAATGGTGCCCAGGCCGAGGCGATCTCCGTCGTGGCGTCGTTCTACGGCGCGGGTGCCGCCGGCGGCGACAAACACGCCCTGGATTTCGCCAAGACCGCCAAGGGTACGGTCGGCATGTGGAACATGGCCAAGACCGGCGGCGTGACCTACAGCGGCGACAGCTTCGCCTACAAAGGCAAGTTGCCCTATTACATCCAGCCGTTCCAACGCACGGACACCGGGCAGAGCTGCTTCGGCTTCCATTCCGAGTTCAACCGGGATGCCCACGATCCGCAGAACGGCTATGACAATCACCTGTTCGGCTATTACTGCGCGCCGAAAGGCAAGAGCCTGACCAAGGACGAAATGGGGACGACCGTGGACGGGCTTGATATCGCGGGCCTGACCAAACGGGCGCCGGCCGCGTTGATGGAGCGGACGTTCCAGCAGCTGAAAAACGACGAGGCCCTGAAGATGGCGGTCAAGCGCGGCGATCCTGCCGGGCAGACGGGCATCGAAGCCTTCCCGCTGTATCTGGTTCGGATCTACTCCGATCATCTGGGCGGCGCCGACGGCCGTCCTTGAAGCGAGCGGCGCTAAGGACGCTGACGCGTTTTCGGCCCGTTAATTGCCGAAATCGATCTTAACGGTGCGGCCTTCCTCGGGGACAGGGAAGGCCGCGTCCGTGAAGGACGGCGCGCTGAGAAACGCGCGCGCACCCATGGAAAACCCATAGTCTTCCAGCGGCACGCCGAACAATCCCTGATCGAACGAATGGTTGCCGTTGGCGTCGTGATAGGCGGCGATGGCGTAGGTGCCCGGTTTCAGGTCCTTGAACACCCAGGTCGCCTGTCGGTCCGCCGGCTTGGCCTGGGCCTCGGACAGCATGCCGTCGCTTTTCGGGAAAGCATCCGCCGTGTCGTACAGTGCGATATGCACGTCGCCGCTGTCGGATTGCAGCCCGGTCACCGTCACCGTCAAATCCGCAGCCGCCACAGCGCCGGCGAACGACGCCAGGAACGGAATGCTTAAGGGAATGAATTTGGGCACGGGCCGCCGGGTCCTGATTGCTGGGCCGCCGGGGCGGCTGGGTCAATCGACAACCTAGGAACGGATGGGGGTGGGTTCAACCCTGGTGACAGACTGAAGAGCGTCAGACGACGATGTTCAGATAGAAGCCGCGCGGCACGTCGCGCCGCAAATCCTGGCCTGAGGCCATGGCTTCGTTCAAACGCCGCATGCCGCGCCGTTCGATCGCCGTTTCACCTTGCTGAATGTGATTGGCGCGGGCCTGAACCTCGCGCAGGGAATCGGACTCATACACCACCGGAGACCGCGTTGCGGTCTTGGAAGGAAGGGCGCCTGCGCCGCCGGTGGAATTATTGGTGATGTCCATGGGCCGAGCATAGGCGGCCAATGGTTAACGGAATCTCAAAACGCGGCAATTTTTGCCGGGTAGGCGGATCAGGCGGATTTATCGGCGCGCGGGCGCGGCGGGGCCTGGGTAATGCCGGGCGGCAGGCCTTCGCGGTGGCGTTCCAGGGCCCAGCGGATCGATGGAAACGCCAACTCGTCCCAGGGGATCTCGTCCCAGGATACCAGCCGCGTATCCATGCTTTCCGGGCCGGGGGCGTGATTTTCGCGGGTCATGCGACCGGCATGGATGACGTAAAGTTGGGAAATACGGGGAATTTCATAAATGCCGATCAATCCGGTGATCTCGACATCGATGCGGGCTTCTTCCCAGGCTTCGCGCTTGGCGCCGTCGGCGGTCGACTCGCTCAGTTCCAGGAACCCGGCGGGGACGGTCCAATAGCCGATGCGCGGCTCGATCGCCCGCTTGCAGATCAGGTATTTATCGCCCCAGGTCGGAACGACACCGGCGATGATCTTTGGGTTGTCGTAATGGATGAAGCCGCAATCGACGCAGGTCAGGCGTTCGCGGTCGTCGCCATCGGGCACGGCCCAAACGCTGGGTCCTGGTTTTCCGATATTAGTTGTGTCATCGCTCATGGCCGCAGTTTATCCGAATGTCTGCCTGGCCCGCAAAGCCGGCGAAAGCGGTCAAGCCACGGATCAGGCGATGATATCGATGAGATGGCCGCGCGGCGCCGGATTATCCGGGTCGATTTCGAGGATGTCGCCGTTTTCGGCGTTGAAACGCTGCTGCGATTCCTGGGCGGCCTGCGCCAAATCGGCGGCAAGCTGTTCCTGCTTAAGCGTGCGCTTAAGGCCTAGAAAGTTCGCAACCGCCCCAAGCGGTCCGACCGACCCAACCATTTGGCTTGTCTCCCCCAAGCACCTATCGACAACCTATGATGCCATAGAAGCCGGGGAATTCAACATCAGGCAGCTGTGGATAATGCGGGTTTGATGATTTTCGGCGGATTTTAAGGAATTTTTCGTAGGTAGAAGGTTAGATTTCGTTCTACTAGTTAGACGACCTCTGCGCGCATTTTCGTCGACTCCGAATTTTGAGGTAACGGCACCCGTGGCTGACCGCGACTACGACCATACATATCTGGCCCTCAGACGCCCGACCTATGCCAGCCGGACCTTCATGGGCGGCATGGCGCTTTCCACCCGCACCGGCCTGTTCGTGGCCGTCGGCATGCTGGCGGTGATGGTCTATGCCGGATTGATCGTGCATGTGAACGACCGGGTATCGGTGGCCCAATTGGGGCTTGAACGCGCGCGCGACCTGAACGCCACGGTGACCGAGGTCGCCCGTGGCCAGGCCGCCATCCAGGCCCACGAAAAACGCTACATCCTGGGGCGCAATCCGGACGAGGCGCGGGAAATCCGCAGCCTGTTGGATGAACAGTCCCGCCTGCTCGACACCTTGGCGTCCCACGCCGACGCGGGCGATCTGGAACGCCCCATTGCGACGCTCAAGGACGGCTTGGTCCAATACGACCAACACCTTTCGACGCTCGACGCCGGTCTGGCGGGCGACCCGGCCAAAGCCGGGGCGGCGCTGCGCGATGCGGATCAGGCGCTGGCCCCCCGTTTGGCCGATGGCGGTCGGCGCGGCATGGCCGAACTGCTGGCGCGGATCGACCAACTGGGCAGCGAAATGGTTCTGACCGGCGACCCGGTGCGCCTGGTCGACCTGCGGGCGGCCTATACGCAGTTGGCGGCGCAGGTGAAGGACGCCGGGTATTCCCGGACCGAACGCGATGCCGTGGCCGATCTTTTGACCCAACATCAAACGGCGATGATGGCGCTGATCTCGGCCCGTGTCCGGGTCAACGAAGACGCTCAGCGCTTCGACGATATTCAGGCCTATGTGGCGCCGTCGCTGGCGACGCTGGGCAGCGTCGCACAGGAACTGGCCGAAGAACGGTGGACCACCCTGGCGGGCGAGCGGAAGTTCGCCGCCGCGTCACTGGTCGGCGGCGGGGCGGCGATCCTGTTGTGGGTGCTGACACTGGGTTTGATCGTGATGCGCTCGATCACGCGTCCGGTGCAGGCCCTGGCCGATGCCGCCGATCGTCTGGCGCGCGGCGACCGCACGGTGCTGATCCCCGGACGCGGCAACAGCGATGCCATCGGCCAACTGGCCCGTGCCTTCGACGATTGGATGTCGGCCATGGCCGACGCCGAACACCTGCGTCAGGACCTGGACCACGCCCAGGCCAAGACCCTGCAGGCGGTCGAGAACATGGAGGGCGAGGCGCGCCGCGCCCAAGCAGCGTCGGACGAGGCCGAGGTCATGCGTCGCACCCTGGCCGACTATCGCCGCGAAATGGAAGAGATGGAAAACCTGTTGGCCGCGTTGGAAGAGGACCAGGCCAACCAGCCGCCGGTCCCGGCCTTGGCGCGGGCGCAGGCCGAAGCGCAGGCCCGCGCGATGGTCCATGCCGACCCGCAGGCGCGCGGGGGCGAGGTTGCTTTGGGGCAGGTCTCTGACCACTTGGCGCGGGTCAGCCGCGAAGCCTCGGCGGCGATCATCGATGTGGAGCTGACCGATGCATTGATCCGCAATCTGTCCGTGGCGCGCGAACAGTTGGACGGCCTGGGCGGCCATGTCGCCGCCGTGCGCGAGGAATTCAACGGCTTCCTGTTCGGCCGCCCGCAACCGGGGCAAGGGGGCGCAACCGGGGCCGACGGAAAGACCGTGTCGATGGGTGGCGGAGCCGTACGTGAAGCCAGCCTGAAGGATCCGGAATCGCGTCAGCGCCTGGCGGCCATCCGCGATGCGGTGGACCGCGCCGAACGGTCGTTGGCGGCCTGCACCAGCGAGGTCGAGCGCGTTACCGACACGGCCCAGATGTTGGCCGCCGCGGCATCTGACGAAGCCCGCGTCGCGACCGATCAACTGGCCCAGCAGTCCGATTATCTGAAATCGCTGCTCGATACCCTGACGCACCGGACCCGCCCGCAGGCGGTTGCGGGGCCCAGCGAAGGCCCCGCCGTGGTGTTACCCGCGAAGGACCGCGACGCCGGGTAGGTCCTTGCCTTCCAACCATTCCAGGAAGGCCCCCCCAGCCGCCGAGACATAGGAAAAGGCATCGCCGACGCCGGCGTTAGCCAGGGCCGCGACCGTATCGCCGCCACCGGCGACCGAGGTCAGGGTGCCGGCCTTGGTCAATTCGGCGGCCGCCTGGGCCAGGCCATTGGTGCCGTTGTCGAAAGGTTTGATTTCGAACGCGCCGAGCGGGCCGTTCCACACCAGGGTGCGGCAATCCTTCAGGCGGGCGGTCAGGTCGTCGACCGTGGCTGGGCCGACATCCAACATCATGGCGTCGCCGGGCATGGCGTCGACGGCGACGACTTCCGAAGCCGCCCCTTCCTTGAACTCGCGCGCGACCACGGCGTCGACCGGCAGGGCCACCACGCAGCCCGCCTGTTCGGCGCGCTTCAGAATGTCACGGGCGGCATCGGCCATGTCGTGCTCGCACAGCGACTTGCCGACGTTGATGCCCTGGGCATGCAGGAAGGTGTTGGCCATCCCGCCGCCGATGATCAACAGGTCGACCTTGCCGACGAGGTTGCCCAGAACTTCCATCTTGGTCGAAACCTTGGCCCCGCCGACCACGGCGGCGACAGGATGCTCAGGCGCTTCCAAAGCTTTGGTCAGGGCGTCCAGCTCGGCCTGCATCAACCGCCCGGCGGCGGCGGGCAGGATGCGGGCGATGGCCTCGGTCGAGGCATGGGCCCGGTGCGAAACGGAAAAGGCGTCGTTGACGTAGAAATCGCCCAAGGCGGCCAACTGCTGGGCGAAGCCCGCGTCGTTCTTTTCTTCCTCGGCGTGGAAGCGCAGGTTTTCCAGAACGCAGATGTCGCCGTCGTTAAGGTTCTTGACGACTGCTTCAGCCGGAGCGCCGACGCAATCGGCGGCGAAGGCGACGGTGCGGTTCAGAACCTGGGACAGGGCGTCGGCGACAGGCTTCAGGCTCATCTCCGGGACGACCTGGCCTTTGGGGCGACCGAAGTGCGACAGCACGCAGACCCGGGCCCCGGCGGCGGCCAGATCGGTCAGGGTTTCCGACGAGCGCTCCAGGCGCGTGGCGTCGGTCACTTTACCGTCCTTCATCGGCACGTTCAGGTCGCAACGGACCAGAACGGTCTTTCCCCGGACATCAAGGTCGTCGATGGTCTTGAACTGGCGCATGTGGGCGATCCCCTGGCTGGTTTCTTTTGAAAAGATTGCCGGGGTTATAGGGGCAGAAACGCCCCAGGCCAAGGGGGAGTTGCCGTAAAACGGCGCGGATCGGCCCTAGGGCGTCAGCCGTTTGATCTGCGCCGCCGCTTCATCGGCCTTGGCCGTGTCGCCCAGAACACGGTAGGCGCGCTCCAGCCGTCGCCATCCGGCGATATCGTCCGGGTTTTCCTTCATCCGGTCGGCTAGGCGTTCGACCATGCCGCGGATCATGGCGGCCCGTTCTTCGGGCGTCATGTCCTGGGCGGCTTCCATCTGTTCGCGGCTGGGGCCGGGGGCGGGCTGGGCCATGGGGGCCGTTTGCCCCGTCGCTTCGCTGGGCGACGGCATGATCGGCGTCTCGGTGCGCAGGATCGGCGGGCGCGAGGCAATCAATTCGCGGGCCGCGTCCGACGGTTCGATGCCGGCCGGATCGACGTTCAACTCATCGGCTGCGCGGACGACCTGTTGGCGGACGATGGGCACCCAGGGGGCGTCTTCGGACGAGATCGCGATCAGGTCGGCCCAGTCCTGAAGCGCGCCTTTCACATCGCCGGCCTGCGCCTTTTGCAGGCCCAGGTAATACCGGGACTTGGGCTCGAACGGCTCTTTCTCGTGCACCGCGCGGAAGATCGCCGCCGCGTCCTCGGTCACTTTCATCTTGCTGGTCAGGATCAGCGCCTCGGCATAGGCAAGGTCGACCTCGGGCTCGCCCGGGGCGATCTTGCGCGCGCGCTTGAACGCGTTCATCGCGTCATCGATCCGTTCCATTGCGATATAGCTACGGCCAAGCAACAGCCAGCCTTCGACATCGTCCGGGTCGGACAGCAGCTTTTCGGCCAAGCGACCGACCATGGCTTCCATCTTCGCGGCCTGTGCCGGATCTTGTTGCTGGGCGACCTGGGTTTCCGCCTCGGCGGGGAGGTTGCGCTCGGCGAAGGGCTGGTCCGGCTGGTCCGGCGAGCCCAGGGTCAGATAGAGGAATGCCGCCGCGACCGGCACGCCCAGGCTGACCAAGATGGCGACCGAGGTCTGCGGCTTGCTTTCCTTGGGCGCCGTTTCCGCCGCCTGCTGCAACTCGGCATCGGCGGCCAGCATGCGGCGTTGAACTTCCAGGCGCGCGGCCTCGGCCTCTTCGTCGTTGAGCAGGCCCTCGGCGGCATCGCGCTCGATCTCGGCCAATTGGTCGCGAAACACGGTCAGATCGTATTCGGCGCGTTCGGTCGGGGTCTTTTCCCGATGCAACAGCGGCCGGGCGAGGGCGATCGCCACCCCCACCGCCAGGATCGTCATGGCGATGATCAGGCCGGTCATGCGTCGTCCTCTTTCAGAATTTTGTCCAGGCGCGCTTTTTCATCGGCGCTGAGCGGTTGGGCGGCGACGGGCGCCACGGTGCGGCGGCGGCGATAGAACAGGACCATCGCCAGAATGCCCAGGATCGCGACGATCCCGGGACCGGCCCACAACAGGATGGTCGATTTCTTCACCGGCGGATTGAGCAGCACGAAATCGCCGTAGCGGTCGACCACGTATTCGATCACCTGGGCATTCGTGTCCCCGGCCTTGAGCCGTTCGCGGACCAGCACGCGCAGGTCGCGGGCCAACCCGGCGTCGGAATCGTCGATCGACTGGTTCTGACAAACCAGACAGCGCAGGTGTTTGGAGATATCGCGGGCCCGTGCTTCCATGGTCGGATCGGGCAGCATTTCGTCCGGGTTGACGGCCTTGGCCGGGTAAAGCGGCAGGGCGACCGCGGCCAACAGAGCGATCAGGAACAATAGGCGCGTCATTTGCTTTCCCCGGCCTGGATCTGACGGATCAGCGGCAGGATTTCGTTTTCCAGCTTGTCGCCGATAATCGGGCCGGTGTGCTTGAACCGGATGCGCCCGGTGCCGTCCAGGATGAAGGTTTCCGGCACGCCGTAAACACCCCAGTCGATACCCACGCGTCCGCTTTCGTCCGCGCCGATGCCGGTATAGGCATTGCCCAATTCGTTCAACCAGGCGCGCGCGGCCTTGGGGGTGTCCTTGTAGTTCAGGCCATAGACGGGAACGATCCCCATCTTCGCCAGCTTGTTGATCTCGGGGTGTTCGGCCCGGCAAGGAACGCACCAGCTGGCGAACACGTTGACCACGCTGACCGTGCCTTTTTTCAGGTCGGCGGTCGAAAAGCCGTCGCCGTCCAATCCGGTGATCGTCGGCAGGGTGAATTCCGGGGCCGGTTTGTCGATCAGGGCCGAAGGGATAAGCTTCGGGTCCTTGGTCAGGCCGACCGCGAAATAGACCGCCAGGATCAGGAACAAGCCCAGCGGCAACAGATAGATCAAACGTCCGCGCATGATGATGTCGTCCCCGGTCCGGCCTTAGTCCGCGCCCGCATGGGCCACGGCATCGCGCCGACGGCGACCCGCTGGGGCACCGACGCGATGGCGGCGGTCGGTCAGGCTGAGCGCGCCGCCCGCGATCATGATCATCACCCCGCCCCACATCCAGGCGACCAGCGGGTTGAAGTACAGCCGCGTGACGAAACCGGGCTTGCCGTCCGGGTTGGTGCCGCGGTCGCCGACCACGGCATAGATATCGCCCAGGAAGGTCGGCTCGATCCCCGCTTCGGTCGTCGGTTGGCCGGACACGTTATAGACCCGCTTTTCCGGGTCCAGCACCACGACGGTCTTCCCGTTCTTCGAGACCGTGAAACGGCCGACGGTGGTGCTGTAGTTCGGGCCCTTTTCCGGATGGGCGCCGTTGAATTGGAAATCGTATCCCGCGAGGGTCACCACATCGCCCGGCGCCATGACCTGGATGCTTTCCTTGACCCAGGCCCCGGCCCCGGTCATCCCGGCGATGGTCACGGCCAAGCCCAGATGGGCCAAGGTCATGCCCCAGGCGGCGCGCGGCTGACGCGACAGGCGCGACAGGGACCGTCCCATCGGTTCGCGGAACAGGCGCACGCGCTCGGCCAATTCGACCAGCGTGCCGAACGCCAGCCAAGCGGCCAGCGCCATGCCGATGATGCCCAGGAACGGGCCGTCGGTGACGATGGCCCATGCTCCGACGGCGGCGATCAGGGCCGCCACCATGGCGGGCCACAGGCGCTGCACGGCGGCGCGCCAATCGCCGCGCTTCCAATGCAGCAGCGGGCCGATGGCCATGACCACGATCATCGGAATCATGATCGGGATGAAAACGGCGTTGAAGAACGGCGGGCCGACGCTGACCTTGCCGCCGTCGACGGCGTCGAGCAGCAGCGGATAAAGCGTGCCCAGCAACACCACGGCGGTCGCCGTGGCCATGACCAGATTGTTGAATAGCAGGCCGCCCTCGCGGCTAATCGGCTGGAACAGGCCGCTGGAAACCAACTGCGGGCCGCGCCAAGCGTAAAGCGCCAGGGAGCCGCCGATCACGATGATCAACAGGAACAGGATGAACACGCCGCGCGCCGGGTCGGTGGCGAAGGCATGGACAGAGGTCAGCACGCCTGAGCGAACCAGGAAGGTGCCGAGCAGGCTCATGGAAAAGGTGATGATGGCGAGCAGGATGGTCCAGCCCTTCAGGGTGTCGCGCTTTTCGACCACGGTCGCCGAATGGAGCAGCGCCGTGCCCGCCAGCCAGGGCATGAACGAAGCGTTTTCGACCGGGTCCCAATACCACCAGCCGCCCCAGCCCAATTCATAATAGGCCCACCAGCTGCCCAGCCCGATTCCGGCGGTCAGGAAACACCAGGCGGCCAAGGTCCAGGGCCGGACCCAGCGGGCCCAGGCGGCGTCGACGCGGCCTTCGATCAGGGCGGCGATGGCGAAGGAAAAGGCCATCGAGAACCCGACATAGCCCAGGTAGAGCATGGGCGGATGGAACGCCAAGCCCGGGTCCTGCAACAGCGGGTTCAGGTCGTTGCCGTTGATCGGGGCGGGGATCAGCCGGTCGAACGGGTTCGAGGTCAACAGGATGAACAGATAGAAGCCGACGGCGATCAGCGCCTGAATGGACAGGGCGCGGGCGCGCAGGGCCGGGGGCAGGTTGTTGCCGAAGGCTGCGACCGCCGAGCCGAACAGCTCCAGGATCAACACCCAGAGCAGCATCGAGCCCTCGTGGTTGCCCCAGACGCCGGAAATTTTATACAGCAGCGGTTTGTCCGTATGGGAATTGGACGCCACATTCAGGACCGAAAAGTCCGACGTGATGTACAGATGGGTCAGGCAGCCGAAGGCCACGGCGACCAACAGGAACTGCACCATCGCCGCCGGACGGGCCAGGGCCATCCATTGCACGTTGCCGCGCTGGGCCCCGACCAGGGGGAGGGTTGCCTGAACGGCGGAAACGAACAGCGCCAGGATCAGCGCGAAATGCCCCAGTTCCGCGGTCATTTGGCGGCTTCCTTATTCGTTTCCATTTTGCCTTCCCCCATTTCGCCTTTCCATTGGCCGGATTTTTTCAGCGCGTCGGCGACTTCGGGCGGCATGTAGTTTTCGTCATGCTTGGCCAGGACTTCTTCGGCCACGAATACGGCCCCTTGCAGGCGGCCCTCGGTGACCACGCCCTGCCCCTCGCGGAACAGGTCGGGCAGGATGCCTTGGTAGGTCACGTCGATCACATTGGCGCCGTCGGTAATGCGAAAGGCGGTCACGGCATCGGCCTTTTTCTGCACGCTGCCGGTTTCGACCAACCCGCCCAGGCGGATGCGTTTGTCCATCTTAACCTTGCCGTCGGCGACGTCGGTCGGGCTGTGGAAGAACACGATGGAATCTTCGAACGCCGTCAGGACCAAGGCCGCGGCGATGCCCAAAAGGCACAGGCCGATGGCGGCGAAAGTCAGGCGTTTATGTTTGCGTTTCATGGCCGGGGGGCTCCGTCATCGGTCGGGTCGGCGGGCGCGGCGGCGCGGCGGGCGCGCGGGTTGTCCTGTTCCAACTGCGACAGTTCGCGTTCGGCGCCGCGCAGGCCGCGCAGACTGAGCCACAACAGCACCGCCAGAAGGGCGAAAACGGCGACGTAGCTGGGCCATACGAAGCCCGCGTAACCGCCCATGTCCAAAAATTTGCCGAGTTGTTCCATGCTGTCCGACGATGACCCTCAAATTTGGGCGTTTTTATGGTGGCCGCGCCCTTTTGCGACGATGAGTTTACCGACCGATCGCCCCGTCGCAAACGGGTTGGCCCGAGTTCGGTCGATCAATGCGTGGGGCAGCGGGCTCAGGCTCCGGCCTCCTCTGCCTGGATCTGGCGGCGGGCCTGAATTCGGGTTTCGGTCAATTCCTGGCGCATGCGCAGCATCAGCACCCACAGATAATAAGTGGTGAAGGCCCCGATCATCAGAAACAGCGGCCACAGCATGGACGGGTGAATGGTCGGGCCGTCCATGCGGACGATCGACGCGGGCTGGTGCAGCGTGTTCCACCATTCGACGGAAAACTTGATGATCGGCACGTTGACCAATCCGACCATGGCCAGGATCGCCGACGCCTTGGAGCCGCGCTGCGGATCGTCGAAGGCGCTGTTCAGCGCCATATAGCCCAGGTACAGGAAAAACAGGATCAGGACCGAGGTCAGACGCGCGTCCCAAACCCACCAGGTGCCCCACATCGGTTTGCCCCAGAGCGAGCCGGTGAACAGGGCCAGGAAGGTGAAGCAGGCCCCGATCGGAGCCGTCGCCCGGGCCGCCACGTCGGCCACCGGATGTTTCCAGATCAGGCCGACCGCGGCGGAGATCGCCAGCGAGGTATAACAGAACATGGACATCCAGGCGGCGGGCACATGGACGTACATGATCCGCACCGTCTCGCCCTGTTGATAATCGGCGGGCGAGGCGAACAGGCCCAGATACAGCCCGGCCGCCGCCATCAGCACCGTCGCGCCCGCCAGCCAGGGGGTCAGCACGGTCGCCAGCTTCATAAAGCGGCGCGGATTGGCGAAATAGTTCAGCATGGGCCGGACCCTACCTTCTTCCCCGTGGAATTTCCACGATTGGAATCATTCAAATATAAAAGAAATCGCATTTGTTTTTGGCTACTCCAGGGCCTGGCGCAGCCCGGCCGCCGCACCCCACGGGCAAAGCGCCAGGGCGCCGGCCAGGATCGCGCCAAGCAACAGCATCGGCGCGCGGGCGGGAAAGCCGCCGATCGCGGCCTCGACCGCGCCGACGCCGAAGATCAACACAGGAATGAACAGCGGTAAAATCAACAGCGCCAGCAACACCCCGCCGCGCCGCGATCCCAGGATCAGGGCGGCCCCGACCGCGCCGATCAGGCTGAGCGTCGGCGTGCCGAGCAAGAGCGCCATCAACAACAGGCCGAACCCATCGGCGGGCATGTTCAACAATACGGCCAGGACCGGGGCGGCAATGATCAGCGGCAGGCCCGTGACCAGCCAATGGGCCAGCACCTTGGCCAAAACGACGATCTCCAGCGCCGCCGGGCCCAGGGCCAGAAGCTCGAGCGAGCCGTCCTCGAAATCGTTGCCGAACATCCGGTCGAGCGACAACAGGACCGAAAGCAGGGCCGAGACCCACAACACCCCGGGGGCGATCCGGGCCAGGGTGTTCGGCTCCGGCCCGACGCCGAGCGGAAACAGCACGACCGCGATGACGAAGAACATCACGACCATGGCGCTGTCCATGCCCTGGCGCAGGGCCAGGCGCAGGTCACGCATCAGAATGGCGCGAAAGGCGGTCATGCGGCTGTGTCCGACTTGTTCCAGGGCGCATCGGCGAAGGCCGCCGCCGGGCGGGCCGTAAAATCGGCGAGGTCCAGGGGCTCTGAGTTGTCCAGACCCAAATCCGAATGGGTCGACAGAACGAGCATGCCGCCCCGCGCCCGGTGGTCGCGGATCAATTCGCGCAGGCGGTCGATTGTTTGCACATCCAGGGCCGTCGCCGGTTCGTCCAGCAGCCATATCGCCGCCGGGGCCAGGGCCAGGCGGGCCAGGTTCAAGCGCCGCTTCTGCCCGGCGGACAGGAACCGCCCCGGCAAATCAGCCAGATGCCCGATGCCCAGGGCCGCGAGGGCCGGGGCCACGGCGGATTTGGGATCGGCACCGTAAAGCTCGGCCCAGAAGGCGAGGTTTTCCGACGCCGTCAGGGCCGGTTTGATGGCGTCCAGGTGACCCAGATAGCGCAGGCGTTCACGGTGCGCGTCCGGCTCGTCGTCTACCGGCGCGCCGTTCCACGACAATTGCCCGCCCGCAGCCGGAAGCAGCCCGGCCATCAGGCGCAGCAACGACGATTTACCCGATCCGTTCGGCCCGACCAAAATCAGCGCGCCACCCGCCTGCACCGCGAAATCCAGCCCCCGGAACACGGGCCGGGCGCTGCGCACGCAGTCGAGCTTTTTGCCTTCGAAGCGGTCCATGGAACGGGGGGTCCCTCAATGCCGGGCGAAGATGCCTTGATCCATAGATAGCCCGGATCGGTGGCGGATTAAAAGGCGCCTGAATTCAGGCTGATAACGATCGGGGTTCGATGGCGGACGCACAAAAAAAAGCCGGGCTCTGGGGAAGAGCCCGGCTAAGTTCGGCTGGTTGCCGATTAAGGGGACCAGAGAGGGGGGTCTCTGGTAATAGACGAGGAGGTCTATGGTTCGTATTTAGCCACCCGATTAGGGCGAGATTGTGACCCGATTGTGATTTTTTCTTGTGCCGCGCCATACCGGAAAATCCGGGCGTTTGGGCCTTAGGCCGAGCTGTCCCGCCGATCGTCGATGACTTTGCCGTCGTCGGGCAGGGTGCCGGGGGCGGTTAATTCGACCGCGCCGCGCAGGTTGCAGACCGCCTGCACCGTGTCCTCCACGGCGTCGGCAAAGTCCGCGTCACCGAACGCCATCTCGATCATCAGGGTCATGGCGTCCTTGCCGTCGATGCGTTCGACGACCATGCGGGCGCGGGTGATTTCCGGATGGCGTTTCAGGATTTCGGCGATCTGGCGCGGGTGGATGAACATGCCGCGCACCTTGGCTGCCTGATCGGCGCGGCCCATCCAGCCCTTGATCCGGACGTTGGTGCGGCCGCAAGGGCTAGGCCCGGCCATGACCGCCGACAGGTCGCCGGTGGCGAAGCGGATCAACGGGTACTCGCGGTTGAACGGCATGGTCAGGACGACCTCGCCAACCTGGCCCTCGGGCACCGGGTCGCCGGTGCCGGGAGTGACGATTTCCAGGATCAGGCCTTCGTCCAGGATCAGGCCTTCGCGCGCGGGGCTTTCATAGGCGATCAGTCCGATATCAGCGGAGGCATAGATGTTATAGGCCTCGATCCCGGCGGCTTCGAACGCCGCCCGCTGGTCGGGTAGGAACGGCTCGGCCCCGACCGAGGCGCGGGCCAGGGTCGAAACGTCGGCCCCCAACTCCGCCGCCTTGTCCAATAGGATTTTCAGGAATGACGGCGTCCCGCAATAAGCCGTGGGCCGGATATGGGTGATGGCCTGAACCTGCAGGTCCGTATTGCCGACGCCTGCCGGAACCACCGCGCAGCCAAGGGCGTGGGCCCCGGCCTCCATCATCGCGCCGGCGGGGGTCAGGTGATAGGAAAAGGTATTATGGACCACATCACCATGGCGAAACCCGGCGGCATGCAGGGCGCGGGCCGTGCGCCACCAATCGTCGCCGAAGCCTTCAGGGTCGTAGGTCGGTCCCGGGCTTTGGAAAATGCGTTTCAGCCCGCCATCCGGCAGGGTCGTCAGCCCACCCAAGGTATGGCCCGGGGCCTGCAGGTCGATCAGGTCCGATTTGCGGGTCACCGGCAGGGCCGCCAAGGCCGTACGGTCGGTGATCGCCTCGGCCTCGATATCGGACAGGCATTCCCGGAAATAAGGGGCATTCGCCTTGGCCTGGGCGACTTGGGCGCGCAGGGCTGCGAACAAATCCTGCTCGCGCACCTCGCTCGGTCGGGTTTCCAGGCGGTCGAAATGATCGTCGGCGCTCATCATGCCTCCTTGATCGGCCGGGCGGCTACAGCCAGCGCTTGCGCCGCCGGTAATGCTTTACGTCTCTGAAGCTCTTTCGGTTGTCCCCAGCCAGGCCCAAGTAGAATTCCTTGACGTCCGGGTTCTCGCGCAGGTCGTCGGCCCGGCCGTCCATCACGACCCGGCCGTTTTCCAGGATGTAGCCGTAATCGGCATACTTCAGCGCGATCATGGTGTTCTGTTCGGCCAGCAGGAACGACACCCCTTCCTGGTCGTTCAGGGCCTTCACGATCTCGAAAATTTCCTCGACCAGTTGCGGGGCCAGGCCCATCGACGGCTCGTCCAACAGGATCGTGTTCGGGTTGGCCATCAAGGCCCGGCCGATGGCCGTCATCTGCTGTTCCCCGCCCGAGGTATATCCCGCCTGCGATTGGCGGCGTTCCTTGAGGCGTGGGAAGTAGTGGTAGACCTTCTCCAGGCTGGCGGCGACGGCGGCCTTGCCGTCGGTCCGGGTATAGGCGCCGGTCATCAGGTTGTCTTCGACCGTCAGGTGTTCGAAGCAATGGCGGCCTTCCATCACCTGGACGACGCCGCGTTTGACCAGATCGTTCGGCGACAGCCGGTCGACCCGCTCGCCCCGGAACAGGATTTCACCTTTGGTGACTTCCCCCCGTTCGGCGCCAAGCAAGTTGGAGATCGCCTTCAGGGTCGTCGTTTTGCCCGCGCCGTTGGCCCCGAGAAGGGCGACCACGCCCCCCTCGGGAACCTCCAGCGAGACCCCCTTCAAGACCAGGATCACGTGGTCGTAGATGACCTCGATATTATTGACGACCAACGGCGGGCGGGCGTCGGGGCGTTGCGCGGCCTGTTCCATCGTTCGGTCCTTTTGATCCTGACTATGAAGGCTCCGGCACTGCTTATTTGCAGTCCCGGGGGGTGATGTTGTTTTCCTTGGCATAGGCTGCGGCATCGGCCTCGACCAAGGGGCGGACGACGTCGCGCATCGGGTCCAGCCATTCGCTGGCGTATGACCATTTGGCGCCGTCCCATTTCTGGATGATGATCGGACCCATGGTTTCATGATCGGCGCAGGTGATCTTGAGCGGCGCCATCATGTCCTTGAAGCCGAGCTTGCCCAGGGTGTCCTTGGTGATGTCCAGGTTCTCCAGGCCCCAGCGGATTTCCTCGCCCTTTAGCGACTTCTTGCCGAACTTGGCCTGGGCCGTGCGGATGCCTTCGACCGCCACCATGGCGTTGACGATGGCGCGGTTGTACATGACCTCGCCGATCTTGTTTTCGTGCGCCTTGGCTTCATCACCGCCGTAGACGTATTTGATGATGTCCTTGTGCACGTCGAACCCGGCGCCCGCCCCGTGGAAGGTGGTCGACAGGTAGCCCTTGGCGCCGTCCCCGGCGGGGATCACGTCGGCGTCGGAACCGGACCACCAGTTGCCGACGAAATTCTCCATCGGAAAGCGGATCCCGGCGGCTTCCTTGATCGCGACTTGGTTCATCACGCCCCAGCCCGACATGAACACGAAGTCGGGCTTGATGCGGCGGATCTGCCGCCACTGGCTGGCCTGTTCCTGGCCCGGATGGTCGACCGGGATCAGGGTCAGCTTATAGCCATACCGCTTGGCCAGGATTTCCAGCGTCGGGTTGGCTTCCTTGCCGTAGGCCGAATTGTGATACAGATGGACGATCTTGACGCCCTTCAGCTTGTCGTAGCCGCCGACCCGGCGGGAAAAGTATTTGATGACCGCCGAAGCCTGCGTCCAATAAGTGTCGGGCGGATTGAAAACCCATTTGAACACGCGCCCGTCGGCGGACGAGGCGCGGCCGTATCCCATCGACAGGATCGGCACGCCGTCCACCGCCGACTTAGGAATCAGCTGATAGGTGATGCCGGTCGAAAACGGACTGACAAGGGACGCCCCGGTCGGGCCGTTGCCTTTGAGCTTTTCATAGCACTCGACGCCCAGGTTGGTTTTGTACTGGGTTTCGCATTCCTCGAAGGTGATGGTGACGCCGCCGACGCCGCCGTCGCGCTTGTTGATCAGGGTGTAGTAATCGCGCAGCCCGTTGGCGATGGGGATGCCCGACGGCGCATAGGCGCCGGTGCGGTAGACGAGCAGCGGAATGAACTGTTCGTCGGCTTTCGCGACCTCGGCCGCGGCCAGGGCGCTGAGCCCGACCGCGGCACCTGCCGCGGCGATGACCAGTTTGCGAATATTCATGGCTGTTTCTCCCGTATGGTATGCCCCGTCCGTTCGGGGCATTTCCTCCTGTCTGATTGCCGGACCGGGATGGGCGCGATCCGGATTGATAGGCGCGGTGTTTTTTCTTTTGGCGGCGGCGTCATGCGCCGCGTCAGGCGTTATCCAAGTCCCCAATTCTCCCTAATAAGGGAACGGCCATTTGCGCAGCTTCTCCCGCAGGATCTGCCACAGGCGGGCGATGCCTTCCGGTTCGACGATCAGGAAGAACACGATCAGGCCGCCGAAGATGATTTCCTCCAGATGCTTCTGCAGGGCGGTCGATATTTCCAGGCCGATCATCGGTGGAAAATTGGTCAGGAAGATCGGCACCAGAACGATGAACCCGGCCCCCAGGATCGATCCGCCGATCGAGCCCAGCCCGCCGATGATGATCATGAACAGCACAGGGAACGACACCGTCGGCAGGTCGAAGGCTTCGGTCTCGGCCGAGCCCAGCCAGCAGAACACCATCAGCGCCCCGCCGACCCCGCAATAGAACGACGAGATCGCGAAGGCGGTCAGTTTGGTTTGCAGCGGGCGGATGCCGATGATCTCTGCCGCGATGTCCATGTCGCGGATCGCCATCCACGACCGGCCGATGCGGCCCCGCACCAAATTCTTGGCCAGCCAGGCGAACACCACCAGGAAGGTCAGGCACAGCCAGTATCGGGCCTCGGGCGTGGCCTTCGGGCCGGTCACGGCGATGCCGAACAATTCGCGCGGCGGGGCGGTGATCGTGCCTGACGGGTTGTCGTTGTAGAACCAGCCGACCTTGTTGAACAGCCACAGGATGAAGAACTGCGCCGCCAGGGTCGCGACCGCCAGATAGAAGCCCTTGATCCGCAAACTGGGTAGGCCGAACAACACGCCGACCGCGGCGGCGACGCCACCCGACAGCAGGATCGCGACGACGATGTTCATCCCTTCGATGTTGGTCGTCAGCTTGTAACAGGCATAGGCCCCGACGGCGGCGAAGGCCCCGGTGCCGAGCGAGATCTGCCCGGCGTAGCCCATCAGGATGTTCAGGCCGATGGCCATCAAGGCGAACACCAACAACTGGATCAGGATCGCCTGCAGCCAATATTCGTCGGCGAACAGCGGCACCGCATAGGCGACGGCGACGGCCAGCAGAACGGCGATCTTGTCCTGCAGGATGGGGAACACCGCCTGATCGGCGGCATAGGTCGTTTTGAACTGCCCTGCTTCGCGATAGAACATGCCGCTAGACCCTCTCGATGATCTTTTCGCCGAACAGCCCCTGCGGGCGGAATACCAGGAATACCAGGGCCAGCATGTAGGCGAACCAGTTTTCGATCGCCCCACCGAACGCCGGGCCCCAGAACCCCTCGGCCACTTTCTCCCCAACCCCGATGATCAGGCCGCCGATGATCGCGCCGGGGACCGAGGTAAAGCCCCCCAGGATCAGGACGGGCAGGGCCTTCAACGCGATCAGCGACAGGGAAAACTGCACCCCGGCCTTGGCCCCCCAGACGATCCCCGCGACCAGGGCGACGATCCCCGCGATGGTCCAGACGGTGATCCAGATGGTTTTCAGCGGAATGCCGACCGACAGCGCTGCCTGATGGTCGTCGGCGACGGCGCGCAGGGCCCGGCCCATGGATGTCTTTTGAAAGAAGATGGCCAAGGTCACGACCAGCACCGCGCCGATCCCGGCGGCGGTGATATCGAAAGTGTTGAGCAAAATCGGCCCAAGGTCGAAAGGTTGATCGGGGATGCCGACCTCCAGCCGCTTGACGTCCGAGCCCCAGAACAATTGCCCAGATCCTTCGAGGATGTAGTTCAGGCCGATGGTCGCCATGAACAGGATCAGACCGTCCTGATTGACCAGATGGCGCAGCATGAACCGTTCGACCAAAAAGGCCAGGGCGACCATCACGGCGACCGACAGGATGAGCGCGGCCCAAAGTGGTAGGCCTTGTTCCATCAAGCCGACCAGGGTCAGCGCTGCGAACAGCACCATCGCCCCCTGGGCGAAGTTGAACATGCCCGATGCCTTGAAGATCAGGACGAAGCCCAGCGCGACCAGGGAATAGAGCACCCCCGTCGACAGCCCGACCAGGATCAGTTCTGCCAGGAACGCGGGGTAGTTCCACATCTCGACGAAGGGTGCGACGAACACGGATTCAAGGAATTCCATGGCTGCGTTCCTTTCCGCCTAGTCGTGGCTGACGCCCAGATAGGCGTCGATCACATCTTGGTTGCGTTTGACCTCGTCGGGCGTGCCCTCGGCCAGCTTCTTGCCGTAGTCGAGCACGACCACCCGGTCGGAGATATCCATGACCACGCTCATGTCGTGTTCGATCAGGATGATGGTGGTGCCGAACTCGTCGTTCACGTCGAGGATGTAGCGGACCATGTCCTCTTTTTCCTCGTGGTTCATGCCGGCCATCGGTTCGTCCAGCAGTAGCAGGTCCGGCTCGGCGGCAAGGGCGCGGCCCAACTCGACCCGCTTTTGCAGGCCGTAGGGCAGGCGGCCGACCGGCGTTTTGCGGATCGCCTCGATCTCCAGAAAGTCGATGACCTCTTCCGCCTTGGCGCGATGTTCCAGTTCTTCGCGCAGGGCCGGGCCGTAGTACAGCGCCTGCCAGAACAGGTTCTTTTTCATCTTCAGCCCGCGCCCGGTCATGATGTTGTCGAGCGTCGACATGCCCTTGAACAGGGCGATGTTCTGAAACGTGCGGGCGATGCCTTCTTCGGCGGCTTCGTAGGTCTTGGCGGTGTCGCGGCGTTTGCCCTTGTAATAAATCTCGCCGTCCTGGGGATGGTAGAAGCCGTTGATACAGTTCAGCATCGACGACTTGCCCGCGCCGTTGGGGCCGATGATGGCGAGGATCTCATGCTCGCGAACCTCGAACGACACGTTGTCCAGCGCCCGCACCCCGCCGAACGACAGCGACACGCTGTCGACCTTCATGATCACGTCGCCGATGGCGCGACCGGAGGCGGTCGGGGAGGTGGATTGGCTCATGGCGTTCTTTTCCCTTCCCTGGCTCAGGCGGCGACCGCTTCGGTGTCGCGGATTTTCAGTTCGGCGCGGATGGTGTCGGTGCGGCCGTCCTCGAAAGTCACGGTCGCGGTGACCTCGCAATGGTCGCGGTCGGAATACAGGGCGTCGATCAGATCGCCGTAGCGTTCCGCGACGATCCCGCGGCGGACCTTGCGCGTGCGGGTCAGCTCGCCGTCATCTGCATCCAGTTCCTTGTGCAAAATCAGGAAGCGCCGAATTTGCGATCCGGCCAATTTGTCATCTTCGGCCAGGTCGGCGTTGACCCGGTCGACGCATCCGGCGATCAGGTCCAGGACCTCGGGCCGCCGGGCCAGATCTGTATACCCGGTATAGGCCAAGCCCCGCCGTTCGGCCCAGTTGCCGACTGCTTCCAGATCGATGTTGATGAAGGCGGCGACGCGGTCCTTGCCGCCACCGAAGGTCACGGCCTCTTTGATATAGGGGAAGAACTTCAACTTGTTCTCAAGGTACTTGGGTGCGAACAGGGTGCCGTCCGCCAAATGCCCCACGTCCTTGGCTCGGTCGATGATGCGCAGATGGCCGTCGGCGTCGAGGAACCCGGCGTCGCCGGTATGGACCCAGTTATCCGGGGTCTTGGTTTCCTCTGTCGCGACCGCGTCCTTGTAATAGGCATGGAACACGCCGGGACTGCGGAACAAGACTTCCCCGTCGTCGGCGACCTTGATCTCGACCCCGGGGGCGGGGACGCCGACGCTGTCCGAGCGGATGTTGCCGTTCGGCTGGATCGAGATGAACACCGAAGCCTCGGTCGAGCCATAGAACTGTTTCAGGTTCAGGCCCAGGGAGCGGAAGAATTCGAAAATGTCCGGGCCGATCGCCTCGCCCGCGCAATAGCCCAGGCGCATGCGCGACAGGCCCAACACGTTTTTCAGGGGCCCGTACACCAGCCACTCGCCCAGCCGATAGCGCATTCGTTCGGCGAAGGCGACCGGCTTGCCGTCCAGGATGTCGCGCCCGACCCGCTTGGCCACGGCCATGAAGTAATGGAACATCCGTTGCTTCCACGGGGCCGCGTCCTCGATCCGGATCATCACCGTGGTCAGGATGTTTTCGTAGATGCGCGGCGGCGCGAAGAAATAGGTCGGGCCGATTTCACGCAAGTCCTGCAACACCGTCTCGGTGCTTTCCGGGCAGGACACGCAGAACCCGGTGACATAGGCTTGTCCCATGGAAAAGCTGTAATCGCCGACCCAGGCCATGGGCAGGTAGGCGAGCATTTCGTCGTTTTCGTTCAGCCCTTCCCATTGGGCGGAATTGCGCGCCGTCTGAATGACGTTGTCGAAGGTCAGCATCACGCCCTTGGGCCGACCGGTGGTGCCCGAGGTATAGAGCATCACCGCCAAGTCGTTGCCGGATCCCTTGGCGACTTCGCCATCGTAGAAACCGGGGTCGGCTTGGTCGTAGACGCGGCCTTCTTCCTGCACTTTTGCGTAAAGGTGCAGAAACGCGTGGCTGTAGTTCCGCATCCCGCGCGGAAAGTGATAGATGATCGTTTCCAGGTGGGGCAGGCGGTCCTTTATCTCCAGCAGCTTGTCGACCTGTTCCTGGTTCTCGACCAGGGCGAAGCGGCATTCCGCATGGGACAGGACGTATTGCATCTCTTCGGCGACGGCGTCCTGATAGACCGGCACCGGCACGCCGCCCAGCGCCTGCGCCGCGGGCATGGCCCAATAAAGATGCGGGCGGTTGTCGCCGATCACGGCCAAGCGGTCGCCCCGTCGAAACCCCAGCGCCGCCAGCCCACAGGCCAGCGCGCGGACTTCCTCCGCGACCTGGGACCAGGTCCAGGTCTGCCAAATGCCATAATCCTTTTCGCGGCTCGCGGGCCGGTCGCCCCGGCGCTGCGCGTTCGCGGCAAGCAATTTTGGAAAGGTGTCTTGGCGTTCTCCCAAAACGCCAGACGCGTCGCCGGACCATTCGCCGGACATGGACATCTCCCCTGGTAAAGCCTCGTTTCGGGTCTTTATCTGGTTGTCGGCGTCTTTTTTTGGATAGGCGTTTGTTGGGCCTCTTAAACGGGCCGCGTGGGAAAATTACACACAGATTGAGGGGGAGGACGCAAGGCGAAATATCCAACCCCCCGGAATCCCGGCCATGAACCATTGAAGCTATTTTTTGCGTGGGTGTTCGGGCGCAGGCGACCTATGTAAAGCACAGATACGCCTATATAAAGTGGGTCATCATCTAGCCCCTAACGAAATGTAGATAGGTCACTCATTTACATCACTCCATTCTTGCGATTTTTCGGAGCATGGTGTATTAGTTCTCCTGTAGCGGAGATTCGATCATGACCACGAGCGATGACACGATGAATAGCCTTCCGACGCGCCAGCAGGTTTTGGCGTGGCAAGAGACCTATGAGCGCTTGGAGCGTGAGTACGAGGATATGAAACTTCGCCATGCTGCGGAGGAAAAGACGTGTCGAGATCAAATTGGCAAGATTGCCAAGCTGGTCGAGTATGGACTCAAATTGGTTGATCTAGGCGCTTTGCCAGAGGGGGGGCAGAAAATCGCCCAAGAGTCTAAGCGCCCTCTAGCGGGGCAAAAATCTTCGACAGCAAAGACTCATGCTGCTAATTCAACAGTTCATCGCCCGCGGAAGGGGGGGAAGTCGTGGACAGCGACTATCAAAAGGATCGTTGCCAAGAGTGAAGGCGGGATTTCGTATGCGGACCTCAAATCAGAGGTTGGAGAGACCCACCTTGGGGAGACGCTCAAGCGGACGGAAAAGGCCTTCTATGGTGGCATCTCGAAGCTTATCGATAAGCAGGAGCTTGTGAAGCACAAAGGCCACCTATTTACCGCGCCCAACTATCACAAGTTTATGGGAGCAGTTAAATCCGGTCAGGTGAGTGATTTGGTTGAGCCGCCCGCGTTTGGGGGGAGGGCGTCGCCGAATGAAATCGCCGTTGAAAGGTATCTGGCGACCCGGCCTGACGGCGCAACCACTGCAGAGATTGTTGGGGATTTACTAGCCAATCCGCCAAGCGACCTTGAAGTAACGAAGAACCGTAACTCGCTCTACAATTTGCTTAAGCGACAACTCGCTAACGAAAAGCTGGTCCGAAAGGGAGATCGATACTTCTTGCCGGATCAAAAAGACGAAACGCCCGATTCTGTAGAATCGAGCGTTTCGAATGTTCATCACGGCAATGGTGGTGGCGCGCCGCTGTCAACGGGCGGGGGAAAAGTCGTGACCTTTTCCTCTGCCTCTAATCGTCCGAGTGCCAACTCGGCTCAGTCGGGAGAGTAGTTCCCGACAGGAGGGGCGTTTCATGGTCTGGCAAACCAGCGCCAGATTAGCATCCAGGGGCTGCTTAATTGGTGGCGCTCGCGCCTAGGGCAGTCCCACACCCCAGCCTCCCTCCACAAGAGGTTCGGAGCGACGGCGCTATTTGGGTCCAACCGGTAGCGCCGTCGTGCATTTCTATAATATACCTTGATCTGGAATCGGTCAAGAAATCCAGAGGGTTAGCGTTTGCAAAGCACCTATCTCCCGCGCATTCCACTGGAAACAATCTCCTTAGAGGGTTTTTTCAGGCAGCATGAAGCCTATGCTCGCCGCCCAAACGATTTGCACTGAAATAGACTTGGTCTAATCAGCGGCGTCTCAAAAAAAGAGTTTGGGCGCGGCAGTTGGCCCGCGTTCTGGCGTCAGTTAAGGAAGAGGGATGGGCTCAAATAAAGAGCCCGGTGAGATGCGTTAGGTCAACGCGTCTCACCGGGCAATAACTCTCGTCTAAATCGACGGCCGGGCAGGACCGATCGGGACTTATGCGCGCGGCGGCGCGAACTTGGTCAGGTTGATGCCGTCCACCGCGGTCTTGTATTCGTCGATGCTCGGCGTACGGCCAAGGATGGTCGACAGCACCACGACCGGGGTCGAGGCGAGAAGGGATTCACCCTTCTTCTCGGCGGTGTCGGCAACGACGCGGCCCTGGAACAGACGGGTCGAGGTCGCCATGACCGTGTCGCCTTTCTCGGCCTTTTCCTGGTTGCCCATGCAAAGGTTGCAGCCCGGGCGCTCCAGATAAAGGGTGTTGTCGTACTTGGTACGGGCCTCGGTCTTGGGATGGGCGTCGTCGAACACGAAACCGGCGTATTTCTGCAGGATGTCCCAATCGCCTTCGGCCTTCAGCTCGTCGACGATGTTGTAGGTCGGCGGGGCGACAACCAGCGGCGCATGGAATTCGATCTTGCCGTTGGCCTTTTCCAGGTTGCGGAACATCTGGGCGACGATCTTCATGTCGCCCTTGTGAACCATGCAGGACCCGACGAAGCCGAAATCGACTTTCTTGTCGCCGCCGTAATAGGAAATCGGGCGGATCGTGTCGTGGGTGTAGCGCTTGGCGACGTCGATGTTGTTGACGTCGGGGTCGGCGATCATCGGCTCGTTGATCTGATCCAGATCGACGACAACCTCGGCGTAGTACTTCGCATTGTCGTCCGGCTTCAGTGCGGGCTGTTCGCCGGATTTGATCTGGGCGATGCGCTTGTCGGCCTTTTCGATCAGGCCATGCAGCATACCCGACGGGATTTCCATGCCCTTGTCGATCATGACCTGGATGCGGGATTTCGCGATCTCCAGGGATTCGATCAGGGTTTCATCGTTGGAAATGCAGATGGAGGCCTTGGCCTTCATCTCGGCGGTCCAGTCGGTGAAGGTGAAGGCCTGGTCGGCGAGCAGCGTGCCGATGTGAACTTCGATGATCCGGCCCTGGAAGACGTTGTCGCCGTTGAACTGCGCCAGCATCTGCGCCTGGGTCGCGTGGACGACGTCACGGAAGTCCATGTGGTCGGCCATCTTGCCCTTGAAGGTCACTTTGACCGACTCAGGGACGGTGATGCTCGCCTGGCCCAAGGCCAGCGCCAGGGCGACGGTGCCGGAGTCGGCGCCGAAGGCAACGCCCTTCGACATACGAGTGTGCGAGTCGCCGCCGATGATGATCGCCCGGTCGTCGATGGTGATATCGTTCAGAACCTTGTGGATGACGTCCGTCATCGACGGATAGACGCCCTTCGGGTCGCGGCCGGTGACCAGCCCGAAATTGTTCATGAAGGCCATCAGCTTCGGCGTGTTGGCCTGGGCTTTCTTGTCCCAGACGGAAGCCGTGTGGCAGCCGGACTGATAGGCGCCGTCCAGAACCGGGGAAATTACGGTCGCGGCCATGGCTTCCAGTTCCTGCACGGTCATCGGGCCGGTGGTGTCTTGCGAGCCGACGATGTTGACCTTCACGGTGGCGTCGGAGCCGGCGTGCAGCACGGTGCCTTCCGGAACGCCGACGGCGTTGTTGTTGAAGATCTTCTCGACCGCCGTCAGGCCTTGGCCCGGGTGCGACACGATCTTGTTCGGCGCGAACACCTGCTTCGGCTCGACGCCCAGGGTTTCGGCGGCGAATATCTGAAGCTTCTTGCCGAAGTCGATGGCATAGGATCCGCCGGCTTTCATGAACTCGATCGACTGCGGCGAGAAGGCCGCCGACACGTCGGCCAGTTCCTTGGAGCCGTCTTCGTTCAGCAGCTTCTTGGCCTTGGTGTCGATCGTCAGGGACGTGCCCGTTGCGACGGAATACTTTTCTTCCAGGATCGGGCTGCCGTCGTTGTTGATGATGACGTTGCCTTCGGAGTCGACTTTCTTGACCCAGTTCTTGAGGTCGACACCGATGCCGCCGGTGACGCCCACCGTGGTCTGGAAGATCGGCGAAATGCCGTTGGTGCCGGCCACGATCGGGGCGATGTTGACGAACGGCACGTAGGGGCTTGCCTGCTCGCCCATCCACAGCGCGACGTTGTTGATCCCGGACATACGGGACGAGCCGACGCCCATGGTGCCTTTCTCGGCGATCAGCATCAGGCGCTTGCCCGGATGCTGCAGCTTAAGGGCCTGGATCTCTTTCTGGGCCTTTTCCGAGATGAAGCTCTTGCCGTGCAGTTCACGGTCGGCGCGGGAGTGGGCCTCGGCGCCGGGGGACATCAGGTCGGTGGAGATATCTCCTTCCGCCGCGACGTAGGTCACGACGTCGATCTTTTCCTCGATCTCCGGCAGCTTGGTGAAGAATTCGGCATCGGCGTAGCTTTTCAGGATGTCCGTGGCGATCGGGTTGCCGGCCTTGTAGGCCGCCGCCAGACGGTCCGTGTCCGCGTCGTACAGGAAGACCTGCGTCTTCAGGACTTCGGCCGCAGCCTTGGCGATGTCGGCGTCGTCGCCCAAGGCCAGGTCCAGCAGCACTTCAACCGAGGGGCCGCCCTTCATGTGGGACAGCAGCTCGAACGCGAACTCACGGCTGATTTCCTTGACGTCGGCCTGGCCGAGAATGATCTCTTTCAGGAAGGCGGCCTTGACGCCGGCGGCGCTGGTCGTGCCCGGAAGGGTGTTGTAAATGAAGAACTTAAGCGAGTCTTCGCGATGCGGGTTGCCGGTGTCCTTGATCTGCGCGATCAGTTCCGCGACGAGCGCCCCGTCCTCGATCGGCTTCGGATGCAAATCCTGCTTTTTGCGTTCTTCGATTTCGGCCAAATAATCCGTGTACAAGCTCATGATTGCTCCGCGATGCTAGGGGGGCTCGCCAAATCAACGGCGGATCGAGCGCTCGATCCCGCCCAAAAAAAGGCGCCAGACATAGTTTAGTGATGATTTAGTTTAGCCTAGTTCGGCTTGCAAGGTGAATCTAATCGCTTGATATGTTAGGGCTTAGCTCGGTTTCATCCCGAATTGGAGCCGTGCCGGATTCAGTCGAAAACGAAGCGGCTGACACGGAAAATTCTCCTTCATTTCCGCTCGGGTGATTCGACTTAAACGTTTGTGATCACTATATCTTAGACGATATCCGGCGAGGGCCGTGGATTGCCCCGACCGGGGATACGCCTGTGCCTAGCAAGGAGCCTTCTCATGTCCGTCATTGGTAGTGATTCCCTGAAAACCCGCCGCACCCTGACGGTCGGCGGCAAGGAATATGATTATTTCTCTCTCGAAGCCGCGGAAGCGGCGGGGATTGGCGCCGTCGGACGGCTGCCGTTCTCGCTGAAAGTTCTGCTGGAAAACCTGCTGCGCCGCGAAGACGGCCGCACGGTTACGGTCGACGATGTGAAAGCCGTCGCCAAATGGCTCGACACCCGGACCTCCGACCACGAAATCGCTTATGGCCCGGCCCGTGTCCTGATGCAGGACTTCACCGGCGTTCCCGCGGTGGTCGACCTGGCCTCGATGCGTGACGCGATGAACGACCTGGGCGGCGATCCGTCGAAGATCAACCCGCTCAGCCCCGTCGATCTGGTCATCGACCATTCGTTGATGATCGACAGTTTCGCCACCCCGACGGCGTTCAAGGAAAACGTCGATCTGGAGTTCGAGCGCAACCAGGAACGCTATGAGTTCCTGAAATGGGGGCAGGGTGCCTTCGACAACTTCCGCGTCGTGCCGCCGGGCACCGGCATCTGCCATCAGGTCAACCTGGAATACCTGGCCCAAGTCGTCTGGACCACCGAAGTCGATGGCAAGCAGGTCGCCTATCCCGACACCTGCGTCGGCACGGACAGCCATACCACCATGGTCAACGGCCTGTCAGTTCTGGGCTGGGGCGTCGGCGGGATCGAAGCCGAAGCCGTGATGCTGGGCCAGCCGGTTTCCATGCTGATTCCCGAAGTCGTCGGCTTCAAGCTGACGGGGGCGTTGTCCGAAGGCACGACCGCCACGGACCTGGTGCTGACCGTCACCGAAATGCTGCGCAAGAAGGGCGTGGTCGGCAAGTTCGTCGAATTCTACGGCGACGGCCTGGATCATCTGTCGCTGGCCGATCAGGCGACCATCGCCAACATGGCGCCGGAATACGGGGCCACTTGCGGCTTCTTCCCGGTCACCCAGGCGACGCTCGACTACATGGCCTTCACCGGCCGCGACGCCGAGCGCGTCGCCCTGGTCGAGGCCTATGCCAAGGCCCAGGGCATGTGGCGCGACAATTCGACGCCCGACCCGATCTTCACCGATACCCTGGAATTGGACATCGGCACCGTTGTGCCGTCGCTCGCCGGGCCGAAGCGTCCGCAGGACCGCATCAAGCTGACCGACGCGGCCAAGACCTTCAAAGACACCTTCAAGGAAATCTCCGCCGGTCGCGACACGCAGAAGAAAGCCGACGTGCCGAACACCGACTACGAGCTTGAAGACGGCGCCGTCGTGATCGCCGCCATCACCAGCTGCACCAACACGTCGAACCCGGCGGTGCTGGTCGCCGCCGGTCTGGTCGCCAAGGCGGCGCACGAGCGGGGCCTGACCAAGAAGCCCTGGGTCAAGACGTCGTTGGCCCCCGGCAGCCAAGTCGTCACCGACTATCTGGACAAGGCCGGTCTGACCGAGCACCTGGACGCCATTGGCTACAATCTGGTCGGCTACGGCTGCGGCAGTTGCATCGGTAACTCCGGACCCCTGCCGGGAAACATCCACGAGGTAATCGAGGACGAAAAACTCGCGGTTTGCGCCGTGCTCTCCGGCAACCGCAACTTCGAAGGCCGCGTCCACCCGCTGACCCGCGCCAACTATCTGGCCTCGCCGCCGCTGGTCGTCGCCTATGCGATCGCCGGGAACATGAACATTGACCTGTTGAACGACCCGATCGGACAGGACAAAGACGGCAACGACGTCTTCCTGAAAGACATCTGGCCGTCCAACAAGCAGGTTCAGGACACCATGGCGACCTGCGTCACGCCGGAGATGTTCCGCGCCCGCTATGCCAACGTGCTGGAAGGTGATGAAAACTGGAAGGCGATCAAGACCACCAAGTCGCTGACCTATAATTGGAATTCGGGCTCGACCTATGTTCAGCATCCGCCGTTCTTCGAAGGCATTTCGATCGACGACGAAGGCAAGGCCGAGAACATCATCGGTGCCAGGCCCATCGCGCTGTTGGGCCAATCGGTGACGACCGACCACATCTCGCCCGCCGGTAACATCAAGGAAGACAGCCCCGCCGGAACCTATCTGATGGAACATCAGGTGCGCCCGCGGGACTTCAACTCCTACGGTTCGCGCCGCGGCAACCATGAGGTCATGATGCGCGGCACCTTCGCCAATATCCGCATCAAGAACGAAATGGCCCCCGGCACCGAAGGCGGCGTGACCACCATGCAGCCGACCGGCGAGGTCACGACGATCTATGACGCGGCCATGGGCTACAAGGCGATGGGCATTCCGCTGGTCGTCATCGGCGGCGCGGAATACGGCACCGGATCAAGCCGCGACTGGGCGGCCAAGGGCACGCGCCTGCTCGGCATCAAGGCGGTGATCGTCGAAAGCTTCGAGCGCATCCACCGCTCCAACCTGGTCGGCATGGGCGTGCTGCCGTTGCAGTTCCCGTCGGGCGTGACGCGCCAGACGCTGAAACTGGACGGCACGGAAACCTTCGACGTCGTCGGGCTGGAAAACGGCATCACGCCGCGCATGACCCTGGCGTTGAAAATCCACCGCAAGGACGGCACCACTGACGAAACCCCGGTGCTGTGCCGTATCGATACCCTGGACGAGGTCGATTACTACCTGTCCGGCGGCATCCTGCAATACGTGCTGAAGCGGCTGGCGGCCTAAGCGCGACCGACCGCCGAAAAGAAAATCACCAAAACGATCAAGGCCGGCCCGTAAGGGCCGGCCTTTTTCGTGCCTACCGTAAGGGCCGGACTATTTGTCCTTCTTGCCCTTGTCACCTTTTTCCTTTTTTTCTTTTTTCTCTTTCTTTTCCTTGTCTTGGCCCTTGTGCTTGTTGTCATCGTCCTTGCGATGATCGCCGGACATGCCGCCCTTGTTGCCTTCGTTCGCCTTCTCGCTCTTGGCCTGTGCGGCGGGGGCGATGGCGATCACGGCGGCCCCGGTCAGAAGGCTCAAAAAATCGCGTCGTTTCATTGCTGGTGCTCCTTTGTTGTCATTGGTCCTTTTTTGGACCGTTCCAGGTGAGTGCACCATACGCGGGCGGTTTCGACCGTGATCTACGTCACTTTGTGCAGTCGTAGATTCATCGGCTTGTCATCTTCGATTCATATCGGGTTCACGGGCGATTCATGGGGGGCGTGTAGGTTCCAACCATGCGGCAAGGACAGCCGGACCCGGGGGGACGCGGGCCGGAGCGATCCCCAATTGCATTGATGAAGCGATTTTGTGCGACCAATGAGGAGTCACACGCGATGAACGATATGGCTTTGATGTCCCGATATTACCTGAGCCCCCGGCGCGAACCGCAGTTGGACGACGTGTTGTCCGACCCGGTGGTGCGCCTGGTCATGGCGCGCGACGGCGTCACCCTGGACGACATGCGGGATGTCGTCTCGGCAGCGCGCTCGCGGCTGTTGTTCCGCCAGATGCTGGCGGCGGAAAGCTCGTTCTAACGACGGTTTACAAAAAGCCCTGGGAAACGACCCGGATACCCCGGCGGAAAAAACCGCCGGGGTATCTTTATTCGGGGGGCGGCAATTGTTACGCCAGGCCCTTGTTACGCTAGGCCCTTATTCCGCCAGGCCTTGGGCCATCAGCTTCGATAGCCGCTTGGCGAAGGCCGGGGCGTCCAGCACTGCTTCGCCTTCCATGATCCGCGCCTGATCCAAAAGCAGAAACGCCGCATCGTCCAGGGCCGGGTCTTTTGCCTGTTTGTCCTCGGCCAGCTTGGCCAGCTTGCCGATCAGGCCGTGGTCGGGATTGATCTCCAGAATGCGCGGCGACAGCTCCTTGCCGCCCAGCTGCTTGTGCTGCTTCAACAGGCGCTCCAGGTTCATATCCATGTCGCCGTCGTCAGCGACCAGACAGACCGGGCTGTCGGTCAGGCGTTCCGACGGGCGGACATCCTTGACCCGGTCGCCCAGGGCGACCTTGAACGCCGCGATCAACTGATCCATGCCGGGCGTCGTGGCCTCGGTTTTGTCCTCGGATTTGTCTTCCGCCTTGTCGTCGCCGTCCTTGGCGGCTTTGGCCTTGGCGATCTTCGACAGGTCGGCTCCGCCGCGGGTCGCCGATTTGAACGCCTTGTCCTGATAGGCGCCGACATGACCCAACCAGAACTCATCGACCGGATCGGTCATCAGCAGGACTTCGACGCCCTTGGCCTTGAAGCCTTCCAATTGCGGGCTGGCCAGGGCCTGATCGGCGTCCTCGGCAGCGATGTAGAAGATCGCGTCCTGGCCGTCCTTCATCCCTTCGATGTATTCGGCCAGGCTGACCCAGCCGGGCCGCTCCGAGCTTTTGAAGCGCGCCAGCTCCAGAATGCTGTCGCGGTTGCTCTGGTCTTCGCACATCCCTTCCTTCAGTACCGGGCCGAAGGTCTCCCAGAATTTCTGATATTCCTCGGGCTTCTTCTCGGCGGACTTCTTCAGTTCGCTGAACACTCGCTTGGTCAGACCCTGCGAGATTTTCGCGACCACCGGATTGTGCTGCATCATCTCGCGGCTGACGTTCAGGGCCAGGTCTTCCGAGTCGACCACGCCCTTCACGAACCGCAAATAGGGTGGCAACAGGCCTTCGCAATTGTCGGTGATGAAGACCCGTTTGACGTAAAGCTTCACGTGCCCGCTGCGGTCCGGGTGGAACAGGTCGAATGGCCGCATCGACGGGATGTAGAGCAGGTTGGTGTAGCTCACCACGCCCTCGACCCGGTTGTGGATGGTCATCCACGGATCGTCGAAGGCATGGGCGGTGTGGTGATAGAATTCGGTGTATTGCTCGGCCGATATGTCTTTCTTGTCGCGGGTCCAGATCGCCGAGGCGGTGTTGAGCGTTTTGTCCTCGCCGTCGCCGGCCAGCAGGATCGGAATGCCGATGTGGTCCGAATAGGTGCGCACGATGTGTTCGATGCGCTGCGGCTCCAGGTATTCCTTTTCGTCCTTTTTCAAATGGACGATCACGTCGGTGCCGCGCGCGTCGCGCGTCGCGTCTTCGATGGTGAATTCGCCGCGTCCGTCGGACGACCATTTGAACGCCTTGTCCGTGCCCGCCTTGCGGGTCACGACCTCGACCAGATCACCCACCATGAACGCCGAATAGAACCCGACGCCGAACTGGCCGATCAGGTTGACGGCCTTGTCCTTGTCCTTCTTGGCGTCGCCGGATAACCCTTCGACGAAGGCCTGGGTGCCGGATCGGGCGATGGTGCCCAGGATGCCGGTCAGGTCGTCCTTGTCCATGCCGACGCCGTTGTCCGAGACGCGCAGGGTCTTGGACTTGGCATCGAGTGTGATCGTGATGCGGAAACCGGGATCGCCCTCGATCAGCTTGGGATCGGTCAGCGATTGATAGCGCAGCTTGTCGCAGGCGTCGGATGCGTTGGAAATCAATTCGCGCAGGAAGATTTCCTTCTGGCTGTATAGCGAGTGCGCGACGATATCGAGAAGCTTGCCCACTTCCGCCTGAAAGGCATGTTTTTCAACGGTCGATGCGGTCGTCATTGTCAATCTACCCCCAATGGTCGGTTGCAGCCGGCGGGCTTTGGCCCGTCTTGCCCTTGGTGGCCGAGATATGTGACGGTGAGAAAAGGAATGCAAGCCTTTGAGGCCGTCATGCCGGAATCCGACCCCTTTGCAGAGAAACGCCGCCGCCTGATAGACGAGATCCGTCAGGACGCCCGCGACACGGCGTTCTGGACCGGCCGCAAGGCATTGTCCGAGCGTACCTTGGATGCCGTGGCGGCGGTGCCGCGCCATGCCTTCATGCCGGAAAAGGACGCGGTCGTCGCCTATATCAATCGGCCCCAGCCGATCGGTCAGGGCCAGACGATATCGCAGCCCTTCATCGTCGCCCTCATGACCGACCTGTTGGATTTGACGGGGACCGAGAAGGTGTTGGAGATCGGAACCGGCTGCGGCTATCAGGCGGCGGTCTTGTCGCGGGTCGCGGGCCGGGTTTATTCGGTCGAGGTCCTGGCGGCCCTGGGCGAGGCGGCGCGCGACCGGCTGGCGCGGCTGGGTTTCGACAACGTGCAGGTGCGCATCGGCGACGGCTATCAGGGCTGGCCCGAGGAAGCGCCGTTCGATGCGATCATCGTCACGGCGGCGCCGACGCGAATCCCCGAGCAACTGATCGACCAACTGGCCCCCGGCGGGCGGATGATCCTGCCGGTCGGCCCGGCCCACGACCGCCAGATGCTGAACCTGGTCACCAAGGGCGCAAACGGCGGGGTTTCGCGGGAAAGCGTGCTGCCCGTGGCCTTCGTGCCGATGGTCCAAAAGCCCATATCAGACGAGGCCGACTAACGCACTTGCGCCGGGCCGTCGGGCCGCGCACATTTCATATGTTATGGAACTGTCCACGCAGCAACAGCGCATCGTCGCCGTCCTGGGTCCGACCAATACCGGAAAGACCCATTTGGCGATGGAACGCATGTTGGCGCACCCCAGCGGCATCATCGGCTTTCCCCTGCGTCTGTTGGCGCGGGAAAACTACGACCGGGCGGTCAAGGCCCGGGGCAAGGGGCAGGTCGCGCTGATCACCGGCGAGGAAAAGATCCTGCCCGAAGGGGCGCGCTATTTCCTGTGTACGGTCGAAGCCATGCCCCTGGATCGGCCGGTGGATTTTTTGGCCATCGACGAAATTCAGATGTGCGCCGACCCGGACCGAGGCCATGTGTTCACCGAACGCCTGCTGCGCGCGCGCGGGCGCTACGAAACCATGTTCCTGGGGGCGGAAACGATGCGCCCCCTGATCCAGCGATTGGTGCCGGACGCCGAATTCATGACCCGCCCGCGCATGAGCGTGCTGCGCTACACCGGGTCGAAAAAGGTCACGCGCCTGCCGCCGCGATCCGCCGTGGTCGCATTTTCGTCGTCGCAGGTTTACGCCCTGGCCGAACTGGTGCGCCGGCAACGGGGCGGGGCGGCGGTGGTGCTGGGCGCGCTCAGCCCACGCACCCGCAACGCCCAGGTCGCGATGTATCAGGCGGGCGAGGTCGATTACCTGGTCGCGACCGACGCCATCGGCATGGGCCTGAACATGGATATCGACCATGTCGCCTTCGCCGGTATTTCCAAATTCGACGGGCGGCATCGCCGCAACCTGGCCCCGGCGGAATTGGCGCAGATCGCGGGCCGGGCCGGGCGGGCCATGAACGACGGCACCTTCGGGACCACGGCGGACCAGCGCGCGCTGGACCCGGACCTAGCCGAAGCCATCGAAGGCCATCAGTTCGATCCCTTGACGCGCCTGTATTGGCGCAATGCGGATCTGGAGTTCTCGACCATCCATGCCCTGCGCCACAGCCTGGGCAGACCGGCCCCGGCGGGCGGATTGGTGCGGGCCCGCGCGGCCGAGGACGAACAGGCCCTGTCCCTGTTGCTGCGCGATGAGGTGGTGACCGACCGCGCGACCACGCCGCAGGCCGTGCGCCTGTTGTGGGAGGTCTGCCAGGTGCCGGATTTCCAAGGCGTGATGACCGACGCCCATGCCCAGTTGTTGGCGACGATCTACAATTATTTGACCGGACCGGGCGCGCGCCTGCCCGAGGATTGGATGGCCAATCAGGTCAAACGGCTGGACCGGCTCGACGGTGACATCGACGCCCTGACCCAACGGATCGCCCATATCCGGACCTGGACCTATGTGTCGTTCCATGGGGCCTGGCTGCCCGATGCCCTGCATTGGCAGGGCCGGACCCGGGCCATCGAGGACAAATTGTCGGATGTCCTGCACGAACGCCTGACTCAGCGCTTCGTCGACAAAAGCACCGCGCATCTGATGAAAAAGCTGAAGGACACGCCGGACCTGATGGCGGCGGTCACGGCGGGCGGCGACGTGGTGGTCGAAGGACACCCGGTCGGGTTTCTCAAGGGCTTCATGTTCGATCCGGCGGGCAATACCGCCGACGCCGCCGGGCGGGCCATCGCGGCGGCGGCGGGCCGGGCCTTGCGCGGGGAATTCCGCCGCCGGGTGCGGTCGCTGGAACATGCCCCGGCGGGCGAACTGACCCTGGCGCCGATGGACGGGCCGGACGCGGGGTTGATCCTGTGGCAAGACGCGCCGGTCGGGCGGCTATCGCGCGGCGATGCCTTGTTGCGGCCCAAGGTGCGGGTCATCGCTTCGGACTATCTCGACGCCCAGGGGCGCGAGCGGGTCAAACGCTCGTTGGAGACCTGGATCGCCGGTCATCTGGATGCCCTGTTCCGCGATCTGTTGGCGCTGGACCGGGCCGAGGTTTCGGGCGCTGCCAAGGGTTTGGTGTTTCAATTGCGCGAGGCCTATGGGTCGCTGCCGCGCCAGCGGCTGGACGAACAATTGACCCTGATCGGGCGCGACGACCGCCGGGCATTGCGCGCCCTGGGCATCCGCATCGGGCGGGAAACGGTTTACCTGCCGAGCCTGGTCAAACCGGCGCAGGCCACAATGCGGGGCTTCCTTTGGGCCCTGGCCGACGGATGCCAACCCGTCGCCCCGCCGCCGCCGGGCCGGGTTTCGGTCGCCGCCGACCGGCATCTGCCCGCGGCGTACTGGGAACAGGTCGGCTTTCGCCGCTTCGGCGGATTGGCCCTGCGTATCGACATGGTTGAGCGGGTCGCATCGGTGGCTTGGGACATGGCCAAGGCGGCAGGCAGGGCCGGGTTCGAGATTTCCGCCGATCTGTTATCCCTGGCCGGATGCGGCGCCGAGGAAATGCAGCAGATTCTCAAAGGCCTGGGCTTTCGAGCGAAAGAGGTCGAGGGGGTTATGCGCTTCCGGCCCTCGGGCCACGCACCTGCCAAGCCGTCGGCGCCGAAGGACGGCAAGGGTAAGCAAGGCGCTAAACAAAAAGGCCGCGCCCGGACAAAGGCCCAGCCCGCGCCGGTCAAGGTCGATCCCCATTCGCCATTCGCCAAGCTGAAGGATTTGATGTCGTCATGAGCGACGCCGACGCCGGGCCCCTGCGCCTTGATAAATGGTTGTGGTTCGCGCGGTTCTTCAAAACCCGCTCGCTGGCCACCAAGTTCGTGCAGACGGGGAAATTGCGGATCAATTCGGTGATCGTGTCCAAGCCCCATTATTCGATCAAGGTCGATGACGTTCTGACATTTCCCCTGCACACGAACATCAAGGTGGTCAAGGTTGTGGCTTTGGGCGCGCGGCGTGGCCCGGCGCCCGAGGCCCAGGGGCTGTACGAAGACTTGTCGCCTCCGCCCGTTCGAAAAGACGACGCCGAACCGGCGGTGGAAACAATGCCGGTGGCCGAGCGCTCGCCCGGGGCGGGGCGACCGACCAAGCGCGAGCGGCGCGAAACGGACCGCTTGCGCGGCGACGAAGCCTGAGTTTCTTGTTTCTCCAAAACGGAAAAGGCCGCCCGGAGGGACCGCGTCGAAATCGTTTTCGGGCGGTTTCCGGGCGGCCTTCCGTGGGGCCACCAGAGGGGGGTGCAGGGTTTTAGGCGGCCTGACGGGTAACCAGATCGACGACCGGGAAATCGATATCCGTGCGGGCGACGTTGTTCAGGTAGTTGGTGAACTGGTTGAGGGCGACCTGGGCGACGATTTCGGTCACATCGGCATCGGACAGGCCGTCGGAACGGGCGTCGGAGATGTCGGCGTCGGTGACCTGACCGCGGGTTTCCAGGATACGGCGGACCAGGGTGAGGACGGCCTGGATGCGGGCATCCGACGACCGGCCGGTCTGGTTCAAGCGGGTTTCCGCCTCATCGACCTTCAGGTTCTTGGAAATGAAGGTATGGGCCGAAGTGCAATATTCGCAGCCGTTGAACCCGGCGACGGCAAGCGCAATGGCTTCGCGGGTCTTGGCCGTCAGGGCGCCGCCAGCCAGCGCGCCGGAGAACGCGAGGTAGCCGTCGAGCACGGCCGGCTGGTTGGCCATCACCTGGGTGAGGTTGATCGCGGCGCCCAGCTTCTGTTTTACGATATCCAACAGGTCCTTGGCGCGGCCTTCGGCGTTGACGGGATTGACTTGGTTCAGGCGGGACATGGTCGAAACTCCTTCTTGATAAATGTTACGGACCGGTCGGTAACAAACTAGTCCTTGAAAAAGCCGCTTGAAGCGGCCGGTGAAGGGGTTATATTTCTTTACGGACCGGTCAGTCAACAATTATTTTCATGCCGGTGAAAAAAGTCGATCGAAAGGACGAACAACATGGCCCGCCCCCGCAGTTTCGAGCCCTCGGAAGCCCTGTCCCATATTCTCAACGTGTTCTGGGAAAAGGGATACGAAGGCGCTTCGTTGCAGGATTTGGAGGCGGCGACGGGCTTGAACAAGCAAAGCCTGTATCGCGCTTTCGGCGACAAACGCGCGATGTATCTGGCGGCGTTGGATATGTATGAGCGGACGGAAATCGCCTGTGGTGCCGATTTGCTGCGCCAGAAGGGAACCGCAGCCGAACGCATCCAACGCTTGTTCGAAGACGCCATCCGCCATCTGACCGAAGGGCACGACCGACGCGGTTGCTTCGTTGGGAACGCCAGTGTCGATCAGGCCTCGTTGGATGCGGAAACGGAAACCCGGGTGCGCAACATCTTGCGTCGGTTACAGGAAGCGATCGAAAGCGCGCTGGCCGTATCGCCCCCTTATGACGAAGACGTCGCCCTGCGCCGCCGCCGCGCCATGGCGTTGCTGGCCGGGTATATGGGGTTGCGGGTGCTGATCAAGGTCGGCATGGGCCCGGCGGAATTGCGTGATGTCATGGATGCGACCCTGGCCCCGATCCGCCAGGGCGAAGGCCAAAGCTAGGCGCGCCCTACGCCTGTTTTCGGAAAATCACCGACAGATTGTTTGCAGGCATCTCGATCTGTTCGATCAGTCGCAAGCCATGCTTCGCGGCTTCTGCCGAGACGTCGTCCAAGTCCCGTACGCCCCAGGCCGGGTCCTGCGCTCGCAACGAGCCGTCGAACCGGGCGTTGCTGTCCGCCGTGTGGCGACCGTCGATCATGAACGGGCCGTAGAGGTACAACAGCCCGCCTTCGGAAAGAATGTCCCCGGCGCCCGTGAGCAACCCCAGGCAGGCGGCCCAAGGGGCGATATGGATCATGTTCGCGGATAGCACGACGTCGGCCCTGTCGACCGGCCAGGGATGGGCGGTGACGTCCAGGTCCAGGGCGGGCGGCTGGTCCAGGCCCGCGAATTCCGCCCAGGCATCGACCGAGGCCCGGTGGCGTGGGTCCGGGTCGGACGCCTGCCATTCCAAATGGGGTAGGGCGGCGGCGAAGGCGGTGATGTGTTGACCCGATCCGGATCCGATTTCCAGCACCCGGCCCTGTTCCGGCAGGACCCGTTGTAGAACGTCGAATATCGCCTGCCCATTGCGGCGGGTGGCGGGGAAGTCGAGGCGGTAATCGTCGGATGGCGGTATCATGGCACGGGATTTAGGGGCGCCGGTCGCCCGGGGCAAGATAAACCCGTAATTTAGCTGTGGTTGAGGACCGGCGCTGCACATGCTAACTGACATGCATGCTTGCGAAATTGAAATCCTGGGCCGACCGGCTTTCCGCCGCTGACGCCGGTCATGCGCCCGCCGCCGGGGCGAGTGAACTCGAAGCCGCGACGGCCCTGTTGCTGGTCGAGGCCGCCAGCCTGGACGGGGAATTCGACGACGGCGAGGAAGCGGTGATCCGCGAACTGTTGATTGCTGAGTTCGGCCTGGATGACGCCGAAGTGGCGCGGTTGATCGCCGATGCCCGCGTCCGCGCCGACGACTCGGTCGAACTTTACGGCATGACCCGACCGATCAAGGATCACATGACGCCCGAGGATCGGGTGCGCATCGTCGAGATGCTTTGGGCGGTTGCCTATGCCGATGGCGAACTGCACGATTACGAAGCCAGCCTGGCGCGCCGGGTCGCCGGATTGCTGTATGTTACGGACCGCGATAGCGGCGCCGCCCGTAAACGGGTTCTGGCGCGGCTTGAGCCGAACGGCGATAGGGCGTAATAGAAGGCTCAAATAATGGCCCTGGCCGTGGTTTTGCAAACTTATTGCTTGTTTCAACAGGCCGCATTTTGAATTTTTCAGGATTACCCATCATACGGAGCCCGCAATGACCTACGTCGTCACCGAGAACTGCATCAAATGTAAATTCCAGGACTGTGTCGAAGTCTGCCCGGTGGACTGCTTCTACGAGGGCGAAAACTTCCTGGTCATCCATCCCGACGAATGCATCGACTGCGGTGTTTGCGAACCGGAATGCCCGGCCGAGGCGATCGTTCCCGACACCGAGCCGGGGATTGAGGAATGGATGGAAATCAACGCCAAGTATGCCACGTCCTGGCCGAACATCACCTCCAAGGGTGACTGTCCCGCCGATGCCGACGATTGGAACGGCAAGGAAGGCAAGAAGGACATGCTGAGCTCCAATCCGGGCCAGGGTTCCTAACGCCGTTTCTTCGGCCTGAATTTCGCCGAATGAATCTCGCAGGCGCGTTCCGTGATGACGGGACGCGCCTTGCCTTATGGCGGAAAGCGGCGTTCTAGCAGCGGTTGTGCGCCCGCGAAGCCGGGGGTGGTTTTTCGCTGAATTTTATGTTACAATCCGCCATTGTCGACCCAAAGGTCTATATGTCCCCTCGGAATCGCCCATTCGACCGTCCGGGGGGATTTTTTGGGTTCGGCATCCGGCTGTGGAGCAGGCTTCAGTCCTGTCGGGGAAGGCAGCCATTCGTTTCAGGGATAGAACCGGTCTGCGACCCCTATCGAGTCGCTGGGCGGTTTTTTTAACCTCTGAAACGGGCCGTGCACCGCCGTCGATGAAGGGAAGACGGGCGCGGTGGGCTTGGGCAGCCCATTGAAAAAGAAGGGTAATTTCGGAGTTGACCTCACCTATGTCCAAACAAGAAGAACTGCAGATTGCGACCGGCGATTATGTCGTCTATCCGACCCACGGTGTCGGCAAAGTGATTGGCGTCGAGAGCGAGGAAATTGCAGGCCATAAGCTCGACCTGTTTGTTATTTCCTTTGATAAAGACCGCATGACTCTGCGGGTTCCCGTGTCGAAGGCCCCGACCTCGGGCCTGCGCAAGCTGTCGACCCGTAAGATCATGGACGAAGCCATGACCACCCTGAAGGGCCGCGCGCGCGTTAAACGCACCATGTGGAGCCGCCGGGCCCAGGAATACGAAGCGAAGATCAATTCCGGCAACCCCGTTTCCATCGCCGAGGTTGTCCGCGATCTTCACCGCAACGTCGGTCAGCCGGATCAGTCGTTCTCGGAACGGCAGATCTACGAAGCCGCCCGCGACCGTTTGGCCGCTGAATTGGCTGCGGTTGACAAGACCGACGTCGAAAAAGCGACTGAAAAGTTGGAAAAGGTTCTGCGCGCCGCCTGATCGACGTGCTCCCCCCGGGCATATCGTCCGGTGTGACCTTTTTGTGATCGGCCGGTCCTTCCAAATGGAAGGCCGGCCGTTCTCCGTTTCGGTATTTCTCTGATATTTCAGTGTATTGGTCGAATGTTGCGACCAATTAGAGTCTGTCCTTGGCCACATTCCCGGGTATGCTCTTCGCTGCCTTGGGGAGGGCAAGACGATGAGGGAACTACCACGGGACAGCTGTGGACTTTCCGGCGTTCGCGAACAAGTTGCCGAAGCAACGGACGCGCCGGTCATCCTCGGCTTCTGCGATTTCATCTTGGATGGGCTCGGGGACCTTCCGCTGCCCGACTACGCCGCCATTGATCTGATGCGCGTCCCGCGCCTGACGCCGCACGTGTTCGTGCACGATTATCGGGCCGGTTGGGACCGGGGCATGCTGGTCAAGTTTTCCGGCACCGTTCTGGATGAACATTACGGCAAGGTCCTGCAGGGTCATGTGGTCGAGGACTATTATGGCGGCGATGATGCGGACCGGCTGTTCCCCCTGCACTATTCGGCACTGAAGGCGCGGCGTCCGTTTCTGGCCAAACGATCGATCCTGTTCGATGCCGGGGGACCGGCCGAACGTTTCAAGCAGTCGACAACGCTGTTCTTTCCCTGCTCGTCGGACGGGGGGGATACGATCGATTTCGGCATCGGGGCGACGGTCTACGACAGCGCGCAAGAAGACGAAGAGCCGATTTACAAGCTGTTGTGAGCGGCGGGCGGGCCGTCAGGGGGGGACGACCTTGACCTTTTGCCCGGGCGTCAGCTTCTCGCCTTCGTTCAGGCCGTTCAGCGCCATGAACCAATCGAGCTTGAAAGATTCCAGCGGCATCATATTGGCGAGTTTTTCCGGCGTGTCGCCCGGATTGACAGTCAATACACGCAACTTAAGTGCCTTGACGGCATTTGCTTCGGCGTCACTGAGCGCGCGGAAGCTGTAGGTCACGCGGCGCAAGTCTTCGTTACGGCGCGACGTTGCCTCGGGCGGGGTCAGGAACAGGAAGCGATAGACACGGTCGGGCGCGAAGCGGATCGCGATCAGGCGCACATCCCGCGTGCCTTCGGATGTATTGATGCGCGCACCGCCTGTGGCGGCTTCCAGCCCGTTGATGGTAATCCGTTCAACCTGCTTCAGTCGTCCGCCGCCCCAGGACGCGACGTAAGAGCGCATATCCCGGACGTTTTGGGTTTCTTTCTTGGCGAGTTGGTTGAACAGGATGATGGTCTTGTCCGGACCGTGGGCCGTGACCTGCGTGGGTGAATTGGTCAGGTAGAAACCAGGCGGTACCTCGAAACGAAAGCGCAGGTCGGGGTGCTCGAACACCCGGCCATGAATAATTCCCTGATCGGCGGAATCGCCCCATAGCATGCCGTCGATCCGCGTCAGATAGTCGTCCCGACCGATCCGAGGGTTGGCGTTCGGCGCCACGCGGGCCAGACGGATCGCCTGGGCGATGCGGTCGGCGGTGCGGGGGTGGGTCGACATGATATTGTCGGCCGGGTCCTTGTCGGCGTTGCCGCGGACCCGCTGGGTGATCGAGGTATGCTGGCGCATCTTCCGGAAGAAGCTTTCCAGCGTGCGCGGATCGTAGCCGGCGCGGGTCATGTAGCGCACGGCCAGCATGTCGGCTTCCAATTCCTGCTCGCGCGAATAGGACTGCAGGTACAATTGCCCGACCTGTCCGGCGACGCGATTAAGGTCGCTCGGCAATCCGAACACCGAACCCAGAATGCTGGCCCCGATCAGGCCGATGTTGGTCGCCATAGCGGTCGAATAGCGCTGCGCCGTATGGCGCGCGGTGACGTGGCCGATTTCGTGGGCCAGGACGCCCGCCATCTCGGCCTCGTTATCGGCCAGGGCGATCAGCCCCCGCGTGATGTAGACATATCCGCCCGGCAGGGCGAAGGCGTTGATGTTGGAATCGTTCAGCACCGTGAAATGAAACTTCAGGTCCGGCAGGTCCGATACCTTGGCCAGTTTCTCGCCGACCCAATCGACGTAGGTTTGAATGGTCGGGTACTGATAGGTCCCGCCCATTTCCTTAAGGATTTTGGGGTGCTCCTCGGCCCCGACCCGCAGTTCGTCCTGTTCGGACATGAATGCGGTGAAGCTTTGTTCCCCCGTCGCCGGATTGGTCGAACAGGCCGCCGCGAACAGCAGGGGCGTCAACAGAACCAGCAGGGAAATAATACGGCGCATGACCGCAATATAGGGACGAACGGCCCTACTTTTCCAGAACCTCGATTTGTTCGGGGTGGTTGGCTTCGATCGTCGGACCGTTCCAGTTCTTCAGCCAACCGCGGACACGCACCTGTCGTCCGTCGTAGCTGTCCGCCGTCAGACCGGCGCGGCGGAATTGGCGAGCGATCCTGCGGTCCAGGCGGATGGTGAAATCGGTTCGCCAGTTGTCGCCGAAGTTCAGGAACACCACACCCTTGACCTCGGCAGCGCTGGTAACGCGGCCCTCGATCACCTGAAAGGTATCAATGTCCGCGGCCAGCACGCCCGGGTCAGGCGGGCGGATGGCATAGAACGGATGGGCCCAGATGCCCCGGCGGGCATCGCGGGCGGCGGTTTCGCGGGCGAACATGTCGTCGGCGCGGGCGCGGTTGTCGGCGAAGGTATAGACACGGGCCATGCCCAGCGACAGCATCTCCCCCTGAACCCACAGGCCGTCCGGACCTTCCAGATGGGCGAGCAGGCGGCCATGCCGATCCATGCGCGCGCCGCCGTAAAACAATCGAACCGGCTTGCCCAGGATCATTTTTTCCAGGGCAGCTTTGGATTCCTTGGCCAATGGCCATTCCCTGAATCCGGCGCGGCCCAGCGGCAGCTTCGGTGCTTGCAGGCCGGTCAAGCGAACCTGCGTCGCCCCGGCGATGGTTCGGTCCAGAACCACCGTATCGCCATCGACGACCGAGGCGACGACGGCGTCTTCACCAAGGATCAGGCCTTCCAACGCGGCGGCGGGCCGGGCGAAGGCAAACGCCAGGATCAGGATGGCGATCGTGCGGACTGTCATAATCATGGCCGTTCCTCCGCCGGGACACCCGCCAGGGCCCAGGCTTCGTTTGGTGATACCCCCCGGTCGCGCAGGCTGGCGATGGTTTCGGCCTTGTCCCGCTTGGCCAAGCGCTTGCCGTCCGGGCCGGTCAACAGGCCGTGGTGGCGATACACCGGGATGTCCAGGTTCAATAGGGCCTGTAACAGCCGATGCAGATGCGTGGCTTCGAACAGGTCCTGTCCCCGGGTCACGCAGGTCACGCCCTGTAGGTCGTCGTCGACCGTGACCGACAGGTGATAGCTGGTGGGCGTATCCTTCCGCGCCAGGACGACATCGCCGAAAATCTCCGGGGTCGCGATCTGCTCGCCCCGGTCCAGGTCGGTCCAGGCGAGCGGCCCCGTTTGCGCCATGGCAAGGTCGGTCTTAAGGCGCAGGGCATGGGCCTCGCCGGCGTCGATGCGGGCCTGCGCTTCCGCGCCGTCCAGATGGCGGCAGGTGCCGGGGTAAGGCGGGCCGTCCGGACCCATGGCGATGTTATGCGGCGCATGGCCGGCGTCCTCGATCTCGCGGGCGATCTCGGCACGGGTGCAGAAACAGGGGTAGATCAGGCCGCGCCCGGTCAGCACGTCCAGCGCCTGGGCGTAATCGGCCATGTGATCCGACTGGCGGCGCACCGGCGTTTCCCAGGTCAGGCCCAGCCAGGCGAGGTCTTCCAGGATGCCGTCCTCGAATTCCGGGCGGCAGCGGCCCCGGTCGATGTCTTCGATCCGCAACAGGAACCGGCCGCCCGGTCCCGCCGCCTGTACCTGCCGCCAGGCGAACCAGGCCGAATAGGCATGGCCCAGGTGCAATCGGCCCGTGGGGCTGGGTGCAAAGCGGGTCACGATCGGGGCGGGGGTGGCGTCGGCCATGCGGTCTTTGAATTCCTGTCGTGCGGTTTCAGCCATTCGTTAACCATTCTGGGATAATGAAGATGACTGGCGCCAGCGATATCGCGGCCCTCATTTCAATAGACGAGCAGCAGCCATGAGCAAAGCCAAGAAGCCCGATCTTTTCGGACCCGACCTGCCCAACGAAGCGGAAATCCCGCATCTGACCGGGCCGATGGTCATTCCCGCCGACGGCTCCAAGCCGGAACAGGTGGTGTTGCTGCTGCACGGTGTCGGCTCCGACGGGGACGACCTGATCAACCTCGCGACCTATTTCGGCAAGGTCCTGCCCAAGGCGATCTTCATCGCCCCCAACGCGCCGTTCCGGTTCGACGGTGGGCCGATGGGCCATCAGTGGTTTTCCCTGGCCGATCCGTCGAACGAGAAAAAGCTGGAAGGCGTGCAAATGTCCGCGCCGATCCTGAACGCGCTGATCAATCACTTGCTGGCCGAACTGGGCCTGGACGAAAGCAAGATGGCCCTGGTCGGATTTTCCCAGGGGGCGATGATGGCCCTGCATGTCGGCCTGCGCCGGGTTAAGCCGCTGGCCGGGATCATCGGTTATTCCGGCGCGCTGGTTGGGGGCGAGAAACTGGCCGACGAAATCAAATCCAAACCGCCGGTTCTGTTGATGCATGGCGATGCCGATCCGGTCGTGCCGCCCGACATGATGCATCATGCCGAAGACACGATGAAGGCGGCGGGGGTGCCGGTCGCGGCCTATCTATGCCCCGGTCTGGCCCATGGCCTGGACGACATGTGCATTCAATTGGGCATGGAGTTCCTGGCGGAAATGTTCGGCGTCGACGTGCTGAGCGTGGCCGGGCTCAAACCCTGAACACAGCGCTCCGCCGGATTTTGCCGCCGCAAAACCGTAACCGGGCCGTCCGGGTTCCTGTAAAGAAAACTTCATCGCCGGAACATTTGGCGCTGAATCGCAAGATGTAGTATCCTCCCCGCCAGCAGGTAGGAGATATGAGGGTACGCCGCCCGTGAGCGCTTCCGCCGAAAGCTGTCCCGCGCTTGTTCTCAACGCCGACTTCCGGCCGTTGAGCTACTTCCCCCTTTCCCTATGGTCTTGGCAAGACTCTCTGAAAGCCGTGTTTCTGGACCGGGTCAATGTGATCTCGGAATACGACAAGGTCGTGCATTCCCCCAATTGGGAATTCCGCCTGCCCAGCGTCATCGCGCTGAAGGAATATGTCTCGATGGGGCGGCGCCCGGCTTTTACCCGGTTCAACGTGTTCCTGCGCGACGCCTTTCATTGCCAATATTGCGGCGAACATTTCCCGGCGGACCTGCTGACCTTCGATCACGTCATTCCCCGCGCGCGGGGCGGGCGCACGTCCTGGACCAACGTGGTGACGGCCTGTTCGCCCTGCAATTTGCAGAAGGGGCATCGCTTGCCGCATGTTTGCGGCATGGTTCCGCTGCGCGAGCCGGAACAACCGACCAACTTTCTTTTGCAGGAAAATGGTCGGGCTTTTCCGCCCAATTATCTGCACGAAAGCTGGCGCGACTTCTTGTACTGGGATACCGAGCTGGAGCCCTAAGGCCCACCGGCCATCGTCGGCGTTACGATCGCGGCCCGTTGATCAGGTCGTGGTTGCGTCGGATATCGGCGGGCCAGGTGCTTTTGATGAACGACAGGACGGCGATGATCTCGTCGTCGGTGAGCACGCCGCCGTATCCCTGCATGTCGCTTTTATAATTGCCGCCGATCACCGCCTCGGGGCCGCGCTTGGTCACGTCGAATAACTGTGCGTCCGTATGATGCCAGGTGTGGCCCGAGGCATCGTGCGGCGGCGCGGGCAAGCGCCCGGACGGATGGCGTTGCCGCCAATCGGGCTGGCCCTGCAACTGTTCGCCATGGCAGCTGGCGCATTGCGCCATGTAGATCGCCTTGCCTTGTGTGACGACGGCGGGATCGTCGGGGTGCAGGCGGACCGAGGCCCCGGCGCTGCCGGACGGCAGCGCCCACCAAGCGACCCAACCCAGGACGACGATCACGACCGAAGCAGTCATCGCGATCACGATGCGTTTTCTGTTCATGATCGATTTGTCGCCGGGGCGGGCCGGGGCCGTCAACCCCGGCCCGTGCAGGCCTTGGAAACCGGGCGGATAGTCGCCCGGTTTCAATGTCAGCGCCGGGCGAAAACGGTGGTCGATCCGTCGGCCTGGAACAACAGAACGTCGTAGGGTTGCGGGTCGGGTCCTTCCATCCCCGGCGAGCCGATGGGCATGCCGGGCACGGTCAGTCCCTTGGCCTTGGGCCGCTCGGCCAACAGGCGGGCGACGTCCTGGGCCGGAACGTGGCCTTCGATCACGTAGCCGTCGACGACCGCCGTATGGCAGGACTGCAACTCTTCGCCCACGCCCGTCATCTTCTTGATGGTCGTTAGGTCCTCAAGGTCGACGGTCTTAACCGAATGGCCGTTGGATCGCATATGGTCGACCCAGCCGCCGCAGCATCCGCAATAGGGGGATTTATAGACCGTGATCTCGGCGGCGGATGCCGCCAAGGGGGCCAGGGCGATCATCAAGGTCAGCATGGCGGCCATCAAGCGGCCGATGCGTCGGTGCATGGTTTTCTCCATGATCAGAACCAGAAACTGACGCCGGCGACGAAGCGCAAGGCATCGATGTCTTCGCCGTCGTCCCTGGCGAAGTTGGCCGTGGCGCCGAACTTTCGTTCGTAAACCAGACCGATGTAGGGCGCGAATTCGCGTTTGAACTCGTACCGCAGGCGTAGCCCGGCCTCGACCTTGTTCAGCCCCGCGCCCGAATGAATGCGGCTGTCCTCGGAAAAAGCCAAGTCGGCTTCGACCTTCGGCTGAAGGACCAAGCGTTGGGTCAGCAGCCAATCCAGTTCGGCTTCCAGCCGGGCGGAAACGTCGCCCGTCTCGCTGACGAACAGATCGGCGTAGGTTTCGACGAAATGTTTGGCCAAACCTTGAACGCCCAACACGGCATAAGTTCGGTCCGGGTCGGGGCGCAGGTCGTGCCGCAACCCGGCATTCAGGTCGAAGAAGTCCGAGATCGGTCGCCGGTAGAGAAGCTGCATCTCGGCTTTCTCCAGCCGTTTGCCGATGGGGTTTTCGCCCTTGGCTTTAAACGCCACGCGGTGGTCGTCGTTGCCGATCCAGGCATTGGCGTCCCAAACCAGAAGGTCATTGCCGTCACCGGTCCGATACTCGAGCTTGTCCGCCTGGACATGCCAATAGATGGCGTCGTCCATGTCGGCGGCCTGGGCAGTGCTGAGGGGGAGCAGGGCCAGCGCCGCGGCCAACAGGTGCTTGCGGATGTTCATCGAACGACCTCCGCCGTTTCCCGTTCGACCACGACCTTGCGGAACATGCCCGTGGCCATGTGGTACATCAGGTGGCAATGAAAGGCCCATTGGCCTTCGGCGTCGGCTTCAATATCGGCCTCGACCGTTTTGCCCGGCGCGATCGAGATCGTGTGCTTGGCCGGGTTGTATTTGCCCGATCCGTTATCCAGGATCTGCCACATGCCGTGCAGATGCATGGGATGGGTCATCATCGTTTCGTTGATGAACTTGAAGCGCACGCGCTCGCCGTATTTCAGGCGAATAGGCTCGGCGTCGGAATATTTCACGCCGTTGATCGACCACATGTAGCGTTCCATGTTGCCGGTCAGGCGCACCTCGATCTCCCGCGCCGCCAGGCGGTCCGGGTAAAGCGGCTTGATCGCCTTCAGATCGGCATAGGACAGGAACTTACCGCCCGCTGCCGCCTTCGGCATCAAGCCGCTGCCGGGCAACTAGAACGGATCCGGCTTGTCCATTTGCATGCCTGAACCATGTCCGGCATGAGCGTCGTGCGACATGCCCTGCATCACCGTGCCGTCGGGCATGGTGTGCCTGGCCCCGCCATGACCCATGGTGTCGTGGCCCATGGCGCTGTGATCCATGGTTCCGGTGTTCATGTTCCCATGATCCATGCTCCCGTGATCCATTCCGGCGTGACCGGCCATGTCGGCCATGGTCAGGTATTGCTTCGGGCGGTTGGGCGGCAGGTCCGCGGCCATGCCTGCCTGCGGGGCCAAGGTGCCCCGGGCGAAGCCGGTGCGGGCCATGCTTTCGGCCAGGATCGAAAACGGTTTGGCTTCCGTCGGGCGGACGATCACGTCGTATGTTTCGGCCACGGCGATGCGGAACTCGTCGACCGGCACAGGCCGTACGTTGTTGCCGTCGGCCTGCACCACGGTCATCTTCAACCCCGGAATGCGGACGTCGAAAAACGTCATCGCGGCGGCGTTGACGAAACGCAGGCGCACACGCTCACCCGGTTTGAACAGGCCGGTCCAGTTCTGATCCGTGTTCATCCCATTCATCAGGAATACGTATCCCGAGACGTCGGCGATATCGGACGGCAGCATCCGCATGCTGCCCCAATCCATCCGATCGGACAGGGTCGCCCCCAGGCCCTTGGACTTGGCCTCGTCGATCAGATCGCCCAGCGTGCGGCGCTGATAGTTGTAGTAATCAGCAGACATCTTCAGGTTCGACAGAATCTTCATCGGACTGTCCGTGGGGTGCCAATCCGACAGCACGATCACGTATTCGCGGTCGAACCGGAACGGCTCGCGCGCCTTCGGCTCGATTACCATCGCGCCGTACATGCCGACCGCTTCCTGCCCGCCGGAATGACTGTGATACCAATAGGTCCCGGCCTGTTGCGTGGGGAAGCGATAGGTAAAGGTCTCCCCCGGCTTGATCCCCGGAAAGCTGATGCCCGGCACGCCATCCTGCTGATAAGGCAGGATCAGGCCGTGCCAATGGATCGAGGTGTCCTCGGACAAGGTGTTGGTGACGTTGATCGTCAGGTCCTCGCCTTCCTTGAACCGCAGGACCGGCCCCGGGACGGTGCCGTTGATGGTCATCGCCGTCTGGTTCTTTCCGGCGACGTCGATGGTCGCCTTGCCGATGGTCAGGTCATATGTCCCGGCCCAGGCTGCGGGCGGGGCCGAAGCCGCGAAAAACGCGGCCAGGGCTGCCCAGAAAATACGTTTCATGGTCACTGTCCTTCGTTTTCCGTCGCTCATTTGAATTTGAAATGGCCCATCATCCCGGACTCGTAATGGCCCGGAACGTTGCAGGCGAATTCCAGTTCGGTGTCCTTGGTGAAGGTCCAGATGATCTCGGCCGATTTGCCCGGCTCGACCAGGACGCTGCCGCTCGCACCGCCATGGCTATGTCCCATCGGCGCCATGCCGGGGCCGTGGTCCATCTTCATCCGCTCGGGGTTGATGCGATCGGCTTCGATCATGCCGTGCTCCATCATCACCATCATTTCTTTCTGATGGGCGGCGTGCATCGCGGCGGTCCCCAGGCCGAACTCGTGCAGCAGGGTGCCTTTGTTGACAATCTTAAAGCGCACGGTCTCGCCCGCCTTGATGTCGATCTCTTCGGGTTCGAAGAAATTGTCCTGCATGACGATGTCGATGGTGCGGGTTACGTCGGCGGCTTTGCCCTGGTGGCCGATGTCGACGGACATCGGGCCGTGGCCGCCCATCATGTGGCCGCCCTGGTTCATTTGGTCGCCCTGCATCATGTGGCCGCCTTGCATCATCTGGTCGCCCTGCGTCATTTGTCCGCCTTGGGGCCCATGTCCGTGGCCGGCATCGGCCAGGGCCAAGGGGGTCGCGGCAATCATCAGCGCGGTCGTCAGCGTTGCAGCGGAAGTGCGGGACGTGAATTTACGAAACGTGGACATATCTCTGTTCCTTGTACATCGCATGAAATGCGGAATGGGTTCGTTTGCGGCGGGCGCGCTCGCCCGCACGGGAGGACAATGATTTCCGCGTTGTCGTTCGGATTGCATTTGCGTCGGTCGATGGAGCAAACGGAAAAACCCGCCGCACTTGCCATCGGTTCACGCGCCCTCGATCCAGGGTGTGATCGTCTTAGAAAATCGAGTGTCGCGCCGCCCGGTCCGAGCGCACGGAAATCAAGCCGCGTGCTGGGGGGGCTTGAACAATTCGTCCAAGGCGCGGGAGGCCATTGCCTGATCCGTCCGGACCGGAAGAGACTCCGCGGATGCGGCCCTGATCGGCGTGGCGCTGACATCGGGCGTTGTGAACCCGGTCAGGCAGGCGCTGACGCAACAGCCATGCGCCGCGCCGCTTTTCGGTGTCGTGGGGCAATGATCGGATGACATCGCTCCCTGATCGCAGCCGGTATGATGGGCCGCATGCTCGTCCGTTTCGGCCGACGGCGCACCGTGATGCATCGTTGCCGCGGAATGGACTTGGCCGCCGGTTCGCGGTTGAGCGTGACCCAGTCCAGCGCCTGATAAAACGACGGCGAAAGCCATCAGCGCGATGCACAAGTATCGCACGGATTGGCTGAAGGCCTTCATTCGGGGCGCTGTTTTCATGGTCAATAAAATATCATCCGCAGTCGGTGCGGTTCAAGCTGCCGTCAGGAGTTTCCGGAAATCGTCTTTTTGCGCTCGTTGTATTCGGCCGTATCGATTTCACCCCGCGCATAACGTTCGTTGAGGATGTCCAGGGCGGTCGAGGACGAAGACGTGCTTGTCCCCGTCAGTCCCTTGATCAAAAATACAACGACCAAGACCAGCGCGATCATGAAGACCGCCATCATTCCCCATCCCATGAACATGTGTCCCCAACCGGAACCCCACATGGGATGGTCGTAATAATATCCCGGAGCGCCTTGATCTGCGACCGCCTGTGCGGCGCCGGTGATGGACGCTGCGGCGGTCATGGTCGCAACGGAAAAAAGCTTCGATGCAGTCATTTGACGGTACTCCCATGCTGGGTGCTACGAAGAATGCGGTTCAATGGTCCGGTCCCGCCAGGCCGTTGATGATCGGGCATTGCGGGCGGTCGTCGCCATGGCAATGATCAATTAGGTGTTTAAGTGTGGCTTGCAGGGCCTTCAATTCGGCGATCTTGGCTTCAATCCCCGCAAGGTGGCTCTCGGCGATCGTTTTGACGTCGGCGCTGGCGCGGTTGTCGTCTTCGTACAGGGACAACAACGCCCGGCAATCCTCGACCGAAAATCCCAGCCCGCGCGCCCGCTGCACGAATTGCAGTTTATGAACGTCGTTGGGCGCATAGACGCGGTAGCCGTTTTCGCTCCGCCCCGGAACGATCAGCGCGATGTCCTCGTAATAGCGGATCGTTTTGGCCGGTAGGCCCGACAGCTTGGCGGCGTCGCCGATGTTCATGGCTTATTTCTCCCCGATGTCGGCGCTGCGCAGGCGCAACGCGTTGCCGACGACCGAAACGGAACTGAGGCTCATCGCCGCGGCGGCGAACATGGGTGATAGCAGAATGCCGAATACGGGATAGAGAACCCCCGCCGCCACGGGCACGCCCAGTGCATTATAGACCAAAGCGAAGAACAGGTTTTGGCGGATGTTGCGCATGGTCGCGCGGGCTAATCGGCGGGCCCGGACGATGCCGTTCAAATCCCCTTTCACCAGGGTCAGGCCCGCGCTTTCGATCGCCACGTCAGCCCCCGTGCCCATGGCGATGCCGACATCGGCCTGGGCCAGGGCGGGGGCGTCGTTGACCCCATCTCCGGCCATCGCGACCTTGCGGCCTTGGGCTTGCAGGTCTTTGACGATCTGCGCCTTGTCTTGCGGCAGGACGTCGGCACGGATGTCGTCGATGCCCAGGTCGGCGGCCACGGCGCGGGCGGTCCGTTCGTTGTCGCCCGTCGCCATGACGATGGCGAAGCCCTGGGCATGCAGGGCCTTGATGGCGTCCGCCGTCGTTTCCTTGACCGGGTCGGCGACGGCGATCAATCCAGCCAACGCGCCGTCCACGGCCACGAACATCACCGTTTCGCCCCGGTCGCGGCGGGCATCGGCCTCGTCCCGGGCGTGGTTACGGTCCAAGCCCAGATCGTCCATCATGCGGGCATTGCCGAGTGCCACGCGGCGGCCATCGACCACGCCGGAGACGCCCTTGCCGGTCGCGGCCTCGAAGTCCTCGGCGTTGGCCAGCGTCAGACCGCGGGCTTCGGCCCCGGCGACGATGGCCTCGGCCAGGGGGTGTTCCGATCCGCGCTCCAATCCGGCGGCCAGGCGCAGTACCGTATCTTCATCCTGCCCGTTCAACGCCAGTACGGCGACCAGTTGCGGCTTGCCGACCGTCAGGGTGCCGGTCTTATCGACGATCAGGGTATCGACCTTGGCGAACCGTTCCAGGGCCTCGGCGTTGCGGATCAGCACGCCTGCGCGCGCGCCCCGTCCGGTCGCGGTCATGACCGACATCGGCGTGGCCAGGCCCAGGGCGCAGGGACAGGCGATGATCAGCACCGCGACGGCGGCGACCAGTCCATATGCCATGGCGGGCGCGGGGCCCCAGACCGACCATGCGACAAAGGCGGCGATAGCGACGGCGATCACGGCGGGCACGAAGAAACCCGCGACGGAATCGGCGACTTTTTGAATGGGCGCGCGGGACCGTTGCGCGCTGGCGACCATCTCGACGATCTGGTTCAGCATGGTGTCCGCACCGACGCGTTGGGCTTCCATGATCAGGCTGCCGGTGCCGTTGATCGTTGCCCCGGTCACCGGATCGCCGGTGGTTTTCTCGACGGGAATGGCCTCGCCGGTGATCATCGATTCATCCACCGACGAGCGGCCTTCCAGAACCACGCCATCCACCGGGATCTTGTCGCCGGGCCGGACCCGCAGGCGGTCGCCTGCTTGGACACCCTCCAAGGGGACTTCTTGTTCCGTGCCGTCGGCATCGATGCGTCGGGCGGTCTTGGCCGCCATGTCCAACAGCGCGCGTAACGCCGTCCCCGTGCGGTCGCGGGCGCCCAGTTCCATCAACTGTCCCAGCAGGACCAGGACGACGATCACTGCCCCGGCTTCGAAATAGACGCCGACGTGTCCCCCCGGCCCTCGGAAGCCGTCGGGGAAGATGCCGGGAGCGACAACGGCGATCAGGCTGAATAAATAGGACGCGCCCACGCCCATGGCGATCAGGGTGAACATGTTCAGATTGCCGCTTATTACCGATTTCACACCGCGTTGAAAGAACGGCCAGCCGCACCACAGAACGACAGGCGTCGCCAGGGCCAGTTCGATCCATTGCGCCGCCGTCTCGCCGATGGCGTCACGGATGCCCAGGCCCAGCATCGGTCCCATGGCCAGGGTCAGCAAGGGCAGGCTCAGGACCGCGCCGACCCAAAAGCGGCGGGGGAAATCGACCAGTTCGGGATTGGGGCCTTCGTCCCCGCTGGGCACGCCCATCGGTTCCAATGCCATGCCGCAGATGGGACAATCTCCTGGGCCGACTTGGACGATTTCCGGGTGCATGGGGCAGGTGTATTTCGTGCCTGCAGGCATTTGCGCCGCCTGGGTGCGGTGGTCGCCGGACAGGTAATGTTCCGGGTCGGCTGAGAACTTTGTGCGGCAGCCGTCGCTACAAAAATGATAGGTCGTGCCCTGGTGATCGAAGGTCGGCTTGCCTGCATCCAGGCGAACCATCATGCCGCAGACGGGATCCTTCACCGTGCCTTCTTCCTTATCGGCGGCATGGGCGTGTCCGTGGCAGCAACTGCCCGCCGCGCTTGTGGGGTGCGCGTGGTTGGAATGATTGTGATGGGTGTGTTCGTTGCTCATGGCATTTGTCCGATCTAGGGAACTATTCCAAAGATGGGGCTTCCCGTAACTGGAAGGTCAAGGCCGAAAGCATAGAATTATGGACATAGATTTTCTCAATAAATTCTATCGGCATTAACGATTTGACGTATGGCTGAGGCGCTGGCGAGACTCCGTGAAACGATCCGCTTCCGCAGTGAGACCCGCGCCATGCCTTTTGAAACGCCACATGTCCCCGCTCAATCCGAAGGCGAGAGCAACGCCTCGCCCCGGCGGCGCGAATGGGCGGCGGGGGCGCTGGGTGAAACGTCGCAGCGGCTGTTGGACGAAGATGCCCGGCTGTTTCTGCATCAATCGGTCTCGACCCCCTGCCTGTCGGTGATCGTGCGCGCCGAAGGCCCCTGGATCGAGGACGCCGAGGGGCGGCGCTATCTGGATTTCCACGGCAACAACGCCCACCATATCGGCTATGGCCATCCGCGATTGAAGAAAGCCATCGCCGATCAGATGGACCTGTTGCCGTTCGCGCCCCGCCGGTTTTCTTGTGAGCCGGCGACGGCCCTGGCGCGCAAGCTGGCGGAAATATCGCCCGGCGATCTGTCCAAGGTGCTGTTCACCACCGGCGGGTCCGATGCGGTCGAGGTTGCGTTGAAGCTGGCCCGCGCCGCGACCGGGCGGTTCAAGACCGTGTCGTTCTGGGACGCGTTTCATGGGGCCGGGTTCGGCGCGTCGTCGGTCGGCGGGGAGCAGCTGTTCCGCTCCAACCTGATCGGGCCCTTGTTGGCGGGCACGGAGCATGTCGCCCCCTTCGCCTGTTACCGCTGCCCCTACGGCTATCCGGAAACGGACGGCAAGCCGGACCTGAACCTGTGCAAAATGACCTGCGCCAACATGGTGCGCTACGTGCTGGAGAAAGAGGGCGATGTCGCCGCCGTGATCGCCGAGCCGGCGCGGGCCGTACCTTATATCCCGCCCCCGGGGTTCTGGGCTGCGGTGCGCCAGGCCTGTGACGATGTCGGCGCGATGTTGATCTTCGACGAAATCCCGACCGGTCTGGGCAAGACCGGGCGGATGTTCGCCTGCGACCATGACGGCGTGGTTCCGGACCTGCTGGTCATGGGTAAGGGATTGGGCGGGGGCATTCTGCCGATCGCGGCGGTGATGGCGCGCCCCGGATTGGACGTGGCGGGCGATTATGCCTTCGGCCATTACACTCATGAGAAAAACCCGGTGACGACGCGGGCCGCCCTGACCACGATCGAGATCATCGAGGACGAAGGCCTGGTCGAAAACGCGGCCACGGTCGGCGCCCATGCGCTGGCCCGCCTGCACGATATGAAGGATCGCCTGGACGTGATCGGCGACGTGCGCGGACGCGGATTCCTTTTGGGAGTCGAGATCGTGACCGACAAGGCAAGCAAGGAGCCGGCGGCGGAATTGGCCGAGGACATTCTCTATCGTTGCCTCGACGGGGGTCTGTCGTTCAAAATTTCCATGGGCAACACCCTGACCCTGACGCCGCCCTTGGTGGTGACGCAGTATCAAATGGACCACGCACTGGACATCCTGGAAAGTGCGATCGATGAGGCGGCCCGTTCGCGTGGGCTGATCTGAACACGAATAGAAGAAGACCCGCGAAGGGCAGGGGGAGCTGATGGTCAAAGTCGTCCGCACGGATCGAGAATTGCAATGTCCGGTGATCGACGCCGGATTGCGGGCGATGGGCGTGGACCTGGTCCTGGTGCCGGATGGTGCGGGCGAGAACGTATTGCTCGACGCGGTCGCCGACGCCGAGCTGATCCTGATGTGCTACACCCCGATCACCGAGCGGGTGATGGCCGCCGCGCCCAAACTGAAGGGGATCGTCAAATACGGTGTCGGCATCGATGCCATCGACATGACGGCGGCGCGGTCGCGGGGCATCCCCGTGGTCAACATTCCCGAATACGCCGAGCGCACGGTGGCCGAGGGCGCCTTCACCATGATGCTGGCCCTGGCCAAGAAGTTGATCCCCATGGATCGAACCATGCAGGCCGAGGGCTGGGCCTGGCCGACCGGAAGCTGGCTTAGCTCCGATATCGCGGGCAAGACCGTGGGCATCGTCGGCGCCGGGCGGATCGGACGGGCTTTCGCCCAGATGGCCGGGGCGGGCTTCGGCGCGCGGGTCATCGCCTATAGCCCCCATACGTCCGACGCCGACCTGATCCAAGCCGGGATCGAGCCCGTCTCCGACCTGATGGACCTGATGGCGCGCTCGGATTTCGTCTCGATCCATTCCGTGTTGAACGACGAAACCCGGGGCCTGATCGGCGAGGAAGAGCTCGCCGTCATGAAGCCGACGGCATTCCTGATCAACGCCGCGCGCGGCGCCGTGGTGGACGAGGCCGCCCTGGTCCGTGCCCTGGTCGAAAAGCGCATCGCCGGGGCGGGCCTGGACGTCTACAGCCAGGAACCCCTGACCCTCGAAGGCCATCCGATGAGCCCCCTGTTCGGCATGGATAATGTGATCCTGTTGCCGCATCTGACGTTCTTCACCCACGAGGCGATGGAGCGGCTGGAGCAAGAGACCCTGGACCGCTGCCGAGAGGTGCTGGAAGGCCGCCCGGTCACCGTCAAATCGCCCGACCCGCGCTTGCGCGCGCAGACCCAGGGCGTGCAATTCGAAGGATGACGCAGGTGCGGTAAAACCCCTTGGCGTGGATGCGGTGGGCGGCTAACGTCCTTGCTTCATTTTCCCACCGATCACTTGCCCCGATCACTCGCCTAGGCCATTCGGAAGACCCGCCCCATATGACTGAGATTCTAACCTGCATTTCCCCCGTCGACGGCTCGGTCTATGCCGAACGCCCCGCCGCGCAGGACGCCGAAATTCAAACCGCGCTGGACCGCGCCGCCGACTGCCGCAAAGCCTGGCGGCAAGTGCCGGTCGCCGAGCGCGCGGCCCTGTGCAGCCGCATGGTCGATATCTTCATTCAGGACAAGGACGCCATCGCCCAGGAACTGGCCTGGCAGATGGGCCGCCCGGTCCGCTACGGTGCGGGTGAGGTCGGCGGGTTCGAGGAACGGGCCCGTCATATGATCGCCGCCGCCGAACAGGCCCTGGCCGACGTGCCGGTCGCGGACAAGCCGGGCTTCACCCGCTTCATCCGACGCCGCGCCCTGGGCACGGTGCTGGTCGTCGCGCCGTGGAACTATCCGTTCCTGACGGCGGTCAACGCCATCGTCCCGGCGATCATGGCGGGCAACGCGGTGATCCTGAAACACGCGACGCAGACGCCGTTGTGCGGCGAGCGGATCGCCCGCGCCTTCGCCGCCGCCGGCGCACCCGAAGGGTTGTTCCAGGTTTTGCACCTGACCCACGATCAGACCGCCCGTGTGGTCGCCGCCCCGCAGATCGATTTCGTCGCCTTTACCGGCTCGGTGCCCGGCGGTGCCGCCATGGAAAAGGCGGCAGCGGGGCGCTTCATCGGCCTGGGGTTGGAACTGGGCGGCAAGGATCCGGCCTATGTCCGCCCCGACGCCGATCTGGCCCATGCGATCGAAAACGTGACCGACGGCGCGTTCTTCAATTCCGGGCAAAGCTGCTGCGGGATCGAGCGGGTTTACGTCCATGCCGACGTCCATGACGCCTTCGTCGAGGGTATGGTCGAACTGACCAAGCAATACGTCCTGGGCAATCCGTTGGACACGGCGACGACGCTGGGCCCGATGGTCCGCCCGCGCGCCGCCGACTTCGTCCGCGCCCAGATCAAGGAAGCCGTCGCCGCCGGGGCGATCGCGCATCTCGAGGGCGGCTCGTTCCCGTTCGACGAACCCGGCAGCGCCTATATGGCGCCGCAGGTTCTGACCGGGGTCGACCATTCCATGCGGGTCATGACCGAGGAATCCTTTGGCCCCGTGGTCGGGGTGATGAAGGTCCAGTCCGACGACGAGGCCGTGGCCCTGATGAACGACAGCGATTTCGGCCTGACCGCCAGTGTCTGGACCGCCGATGCCGAGGCCGCGCTGGCCCTGGGCGAGCGGATCGAGACCGGCACCTTCTTCATGAACCGGGCGGATTATCTGGACCCGGCCTTGGCCTGGACGGGAATCAAGAACTCCGGGCGCGGCTGCACCCTTTCCGTGTTGGGCTACGATCACCTGACCCGGCCCATGTCTTTCCACCTTCGCACGCAGGTCTGAGCCACGATGACGAACATGTCTCTTGTCGGTAACTGGAATTATCCCACGGCCATTCGCTTCGGCGCGGGGCGGCTCGCGGAACTGGGCGAGGCCTGCAAACAGGCCGGGATCGCCAATCCGCTGTTGGTCACCGACCCGGGCCTGGCGGCCCTGCCGATGATCGGCGAGGCCGTCGCCGCGGTCGAGGGCAGCGGCCTTGCGATCAAGGTGTTCTCGGACATCAAGGGCAACCCGACGCTGGAAAACGTCGAAGCCGGTGTCGCCGCGTTCAAGGCCGGCGGCCATGACGGGGTGATCGCCATGGGCGGGGGCAGCGCCCTGGACGCGGGCAAGGCCGTGGCCTTTCAGGCTGGGCAGACCCGCCCGCTTTGGGATTTCGAAGACGTCGGCGATAACTGGACCCGCGCCGACGTGGCCGGGATCGCGCCCAACATCTGCGTCGCCACGACCTCGGGCACGGGCTCGGACGTGGGTCGCGCCTCGGTCATTACCGACAGCGCCCGCCACGTCAAAAAGGTCATCTTCCACCCCAAGATGATGCCCAGCGTGACCATCGCCGACCCGGCGTTGACCCTGGGCCTGCCCGCCCATGTCACGGCGGCGACGGGGATGGACGCCCTGTCCCATAATCTGGAAGCCTATTGCGCGCCATTCTATCACCCCTTCGCCAAGGGCGTGGCGCTGGAGGGCATGCGCCTGGTCAAGGATTGGCTGCCGACGGCGGTCAAGGACGGGGCGAACATCACGGCCCGCTCGCACATGATGGCCGCGGCCATGGCCGGGGCGACGGCGTTTCAGCGGGGCCTCGGCGGCATTCACGCCTTGGCTCATCCGCTCGGCGCGCTCTACGACGCCCATCACGGTCTGCTGAACGCGGTGCTGATGCCTTACGTCGTCAACGCCAACAAGGACGCGGTGGCGGCGGAACTGGCCGACCTGGCGCGGGCCCTGAACCTGGCCGAGCATTCGCCCGCCGGGGTGATCCGCTGGATCCTCGACCTGCGGGCCGAGATCGGGATTCCCCATACCCTGGCCGAAATGAACATTCCGGCCGACGACGCCGAGACCGTGGGGGCCATGGCCGTCGAGGACCCGACGGCGGGCGGCAACCCCGTATCCTTCACCAAGGACCAATACGCGGCATTGTTCCGGGACGCCCACGCCGGGCGGCTCGAGGTTTAAGGACCGCGCAACCCCGACAGGGACAATCCCCCTGCCTGCGGCGGGGGCAGGCAGGGAGTTACAGAAATGAAACCGGAACAGGTCAAAACCGTCGCCGACGCCAAGAAGATCGTGGCCGAACGCAAGCTGGATTACGTCAAGGTCGGCGTGGTCGACATGGACGGCGTGATGCGCGGCAAATACATGAAGGCCGACAAGTTCCTGTCCTCCCTGGATAAGGGCTTCGGCTTCTGCGACGTGGTCCTGGGCTGGGATTCCAACGACCAGCTTTACGACAACGTCTCGGTCACCGGCTGGCACACGGGCTATCCCGATGCGCCGGTGCGGGTTCTGCCCGAAACCTGCCGCGAGATGGCCTGGGAAGACGACATGCTGTTCTTCCTGGGCGAGTTCGAGGGCGAACACGAAACCGTCTGCCCCCGCGCCGTGCTGCGCCGGACCTTGGACAAGGCCGCCGACATGGGCTTCAAGGTGCTGGCCGGGTTCGAATACGAATTCTTCATGTTCGAGGAAACGCCCGACACCGTGCGCGAAAAGAACTATCGCGACATGAAACCGATCCAGCCCGGTTTCTTCGGCTATTCGATGCTGCGCTCGACCGTGGAAAGCGACCTGTACCGCGACCTGTTGGACGGCTGCCTGAAAATGGACATGGCGCTCGAGGGCCTGCATGAGGAAACGGGCCCCGGCTGCATGGAAGCCGCGATCCAGGTCGACAGCGGCCTGTCCGCCGCCGACAAGGCGGTGATGTTCAAGACCTTCGCCAAGATCATGGCGCAGAAGCGGGGCCTGATGGCGACCTTCATGGCGCGCTGGTCGCCCGATTGGCCGGGACAGTCCGGGCACATCCATATGTCGCTCACCAACAAGGCGGGCAAACCCCTGTTCCTCGACAAGAAAAAGCCCCACGGGATGAGCGACCTGATGCGCTATTTCGTCGGCGGCCAACAGAAACTGATGCCCGAGTTCCTGGCCATGATCGCCAACACGGTCAACAGCTATACCAGGCTGGTGCCCGGCTTCTGGGCGCCCACCGACGCGACCTGGGGCGTTGATAACCGGACCTGCGCGATCCGCATCATCCCCGGCTCGGAAAAATCGCAGCGCGTCGAATTCCGCGTCGCCGCCGCCGACGCCAATCCCTACCTGGCGCTCGCCGCCGCCCTCGGCGCGGGCCTGTGGGGGATCGAGCATAAGATCGAACCCGACGCCCCGGTCGAAGGCAACGCCTATGACAAGACCTGGCCCAAGCGCCTCAACCTGCCGCGCACCCTGATGGACGCGGCGGGCATGCTGAAAGCCTCGAAGCCCGCCCGCGCGCTCTACGGCGACGCCTTCGTCGATCACTACGCCGCGACCCGCGAATGGGAAGAACGCGAATTCCGCCGCGCCATCACCGATTGGGAAATGCAGCGGTATTTCGAGATTATCTGATCCGCCGTCCTCGCCGCGCCCGGTTGCTTTTTTCTGCCGCTCGCCTCGAACGTCGGGTACAAGATAGGCATACGCGCGGGACGCGCCATTCACCGGAAAGGGCAGGCCAATGGGCTCAGGATCGACACGACCGAATACTGCCGACGACAAGATGTTCGCGGCGATCGAGCGCGGGGATCAAAGCGACTTCAAGGATCGGAAGCCGCCCAAGAATACGGATGTCCAACTCATCAAGGACAAAGCCGAACGAACCGAAAAAGCGCAGCAGAAAACCGAATCCTTGAAAGCGCTAAGGCTGGCCGCCGAGAAAGAAAAGGCGGCCAAGGCGAAGTAAGCGAAGGCGCCTAAAGGCTGGCCGCCCGCCGCGCCGCCTCGAAACGCGCCCGCGCGCTGTCCGGCGATGCCTCCATCGACCACGCCGCCGCGACCCGCGACGGGGAAGAACGCACATTCCACCGCGCCATCACCGCTTGGGAAATGCAGCGGTATTTTAAGATTATTTGATCTCGCAAAATTCGGAAGCTACAAGCGGCAGTCGTTTTGCGAGAAAAGACAAACTGATGCTCGCTGAATCGGATGAATTTCATTAGAATTCTTACATGTCTGATGAAAGCGACCTCGAGTATTTCAACCTGCGGAAAGAAGGGAAGACCTACATTTCGCGGGTCTTTAAATTTGATGAGCGCTCGACAGATCGCGTTCGCCAAATCCGCATGGTTCTTGAAGGTTCGGATAGATTGCTCCTTGGTGAAATTGAAGGAGCGTTGTGTCTTCGTCTCACAGGCGACAAGCGTAAAACGCAGGTTACAGCTCTAGTTTCTCAGGACGACAAGCAAGTCCGGCGGGTCTCGTTGCAGACTTTTCAGACGCGGGCAGGTGACAGGATACAAGCCTTCGATAAGCACGATTTCACATTTCGGTCTGGAGAATTTGCAAGACTGGTGGCTTTCCTGCGTCAGATTGAATTCATTGACCTGTCTAACGAAAAAACTTTCCAAATAGAGGATATATCAACTGGGCACGGCCCAAAAATTGTAGTCGATGCATCTGAGCGCGCCTTAATCGATCAAATAAAATCGATGAGAGAAGACCAGCGCGAGGCGATAATTCGCGCTTTGCACGGTTCTTTGACAGGTGAAGAAGTCAACATTCTATTGGGGCGGCGGCAAGGGCTTGAAGAGTTCGAGGCGCAGATTGAAGTTGGTCAGTGGACTGAGCTTCAGTGGCAACAGTTCTTCGACCGGCAGCGTTGGATTTTTGGCTATGGCCTAGATTACCGCATCATGAAGCAATTTGATCGAGAGATGATGGTTGGTGGTGCCGGAACCGACAATAAGAACAAGCCCATCATCGATTTCCTTATGACCTTCACGGACTACACGGTTCTCGTGGAAATCAAGCGGCCCGATACGAAGATTTTCAAATCTGCAAGTAGCGGTCGTGCGGGGACGTGGGAATTTAGTGCAGATTTTATGGGCGCGGTTTCGCAAGTCCTTGAACAAAAAGCTGAATGGCTGGCCTTTGCCCAGAGTGGCGAACACTACAACAAGGCGGGAACTCAAAAGCTAGAAGCACGGACGCGAAATGCGAAAACTATTCTAGTGATAGGTTCTTTCGGTGAATTTGAAGAGGGTAGAGACTCAAGGTCGGCGCAGATCATGCGCGATACTTTTGAGCTATATCGTCGAGAGAACCGGACGATCGATATCCTGACTTTTGACGAATTGTTGGATCGGGCACGTTTTATCACAAGGCACGAATAGCCTTATTTGTTGAGGCAAATTCGCAGTTCTCCCACAAGCGTTGGGCCTAATCCCGCTCGTGGATCGCCATTTCCCAGAACGCATGCACCACCCGCGTCTCCGCCCGGTTTTCCAGGCAGACCATGTATTCGTGCATGGGCAG
>MDSY01027958.1_pt1 | contig 121141 bp, 101 predicted proteins | sample 811131 | NCBI WGS metagenome assembly MDSY01 (sample SAMN05326643, study PRJNA326480) | marine metagenome | isolation source: seawater | place: Atlantic Ocean: South West | collected 2010 | reverse complement strand
CAGATGGAATTAGATAAACAGTTGACAACTCCCAATAGAGGCGTAAAACAAGCAGGGTTTTATGTTTTAGTAGGCGCTTCGATGCCATCTGTTTTAATTGAGGTTGGTTTTCTATCAAATGCAATGGAAGAAAAATCTTTAAAAAGAGCTAATCATAGACAAAAAATTGCACAAGGTATTTATGAGGCCATAAAATCATTTAAAGAGTCAAAGGAAAAACTCCTTGCAGAAGAATAATCATGGATAACCGACCTATTGGAGTATTTGATTCTGGGATAGGTGGATTAACTGTCGTAAGTGCTATGGCAAAAATTTTCCCCAGTGAAGTTTTTTTGTATGTTGGAGATACCGCAAGAGTTCCATATGGAAATAAAAGCCAAGAAAAAATTCAACAATACTCAATTGAAATAGCAAGTTGGCTTGTAAAAAAAGAGTGTAAGCTAATCATAGTTGCATGCAATACTGCATCTTCTTATGCTCTTAAATCATTAAAAACACAATTTGAGATTCCTGTATTAGGGGTAATTGACCCTGGGGTAAAAAGAGCATTAAGCATAACAAAAAATAATACTGTAGGTGTTTTGGGAACTCACGGGACAATTATATCGGATGCATATGGTACAGCTCTTAAACAAATTAATAGTGAAATTACCGTAATTAGTCAGGCCTGTCCTTTATTCGTCCCATTGGTGGAAGAAGGATGGGTGAACGGATCTGTGCCCGAGGAAATAGCGAGGGCATACCTAGTAAATATGCAGAAATCAGAAGTTGATTCTGTAATATTAGGTTGCACCCACTATCCCCTTTTGAAGCGAACCATAAAAAAAGTATTAGGAGAGAGGGTTAATTTAGTCGATTCTGCTGAGGAAACAGCAATGGAGGTTAAGTCAATCTTAAACAAATCCGAACTTTATTCAAATGTAGAAGAAGAAGGACAAGTTTTATGCCATGTCACGGACTCGATAAATTCATTTGAGTTTTTGGCTGATAGATTCATTGATACTCCAATTAAAAAAGTATCACAAGTTGACATTTTCTGATTATAAATCTGTACTGCATTATCTATATAAATTGCAACGCAGCGGGAAAAAGTATAGCCTAGACAATACTTATAGACTATTAGAGCAATTAGGCAACCCCCAAAACCAGTTTCGTTGTATACATATTGCTGGGACGAATGGGAAAGGTTCTGTATCCTGTTCGATAAGTAGAATTCTTATGGAAATTGGAATTAAAGTTGGTCTTTATACCTCACCTCATTTAATAAAACTTAATGAGAGAATAAAAGTTAACGCTGTTCCAATTACTGATGAAGAAATAAGGGAATTTATTGAGATCAACAAGACACATATTTCTGAAATTGGATGCTCCTTTTTCGAGACAACAACTGCAATGGCATTAGATTATTTTGTTTTAAAAAATGTTGAAGTTGCGGTAATTGAAACAGGTCTTGGTGGTAGACTGGATTCAACGAATGTAATCAAACCTGATTTAACAGTTATTACCCCAATATCATTGGATCACAGACAAGTTTTGGGTAATAGTTTAATGGAAATAGCATTAGAAAAGTCCGGGATAATTAAACCCAAAACGCCTTTAATTATTTCCGAACAACAAGAGGAGGTTTATAAAGTTTTCAATGAAAAAGTAAAATTACTTAAATGCCCTTTTAAAATTATAAAAAATTCAATGGTTGAGGATATCGAAATTGGCTACAAAGGGACAAGTTTTTCCTATTTGCAGAGGAAATATAAAACAAATCTAATTGGGATCCATCAAGCTCAGAATTCGGTGTTAGCAATGGAAGCAACAAAAATGTTCGAACCTAAGATTACAGAAAAGACAATTAAAAATGGGTTGAGAAAAGTTTTTTGGCCTGGAAGGCTTGAACTGCTTGAGGATTTTATATATTTCGATGTTGCTCATAATAAGTCCAGTATTATTAGTGTTTTCAACACAATAAAAACCTTATTCCCAAACAGGGACCTAGTAGTATTATTTTGTCTTAAAGCAGATAAAGAGCCGAGCCTATTTGCTAAGTATTTCAAGCAAAATGTAAGAAAACTTTACATAACCACTGATAATTCTAAAGCTTTAATGGATCCTATTACTCTTTCAGGTATAATGCACAACAATGGGTGTACAAACAAAATATTTAATAATATTAAGGAAGGAATCACTAAAATAAAATTTGATGTTAAAGAGGGTGCTATTGGTCTTATTTTAGGCAGTCATTTCATAGCTGAAGAGGTTTACAAGGAATTTCAAATATCATTTGATCCAGATCAAATTTAATGTAAGTTCCGACATTCTTAGTTTCCCCTCTAAGAGTTATGCTTTACAATTCCGTTGATATTTGTAAATAGGTAAACACATATGGATCTCAATCAATTACAATCCTTGGGCATTCGTGAGCTATCGGAACTTGCCAGTAAATTGGCCATAGATGGTGGTGTCGCTGGCTTAAACAAACAGGAGCTGACTGTTCGTATTTTGGAAGCTCAAGCCAAAAAAGATGGTAGCATGATTGCTAAAGGTGTTTTAGAAGTCATGCAAGATGGGTATGGTTTTTTGAGGTCTCCTGACTTTAACTACCTTCCTGGACCAGATGATATTTATGTAAGCCCATCGCAAATAAAAAGATTTAGATTAAAAACTGGGCATGAAGTTGGTGGCCAAATTAGGCCCCCTAAATCTAAGGAGCGTTTTTATGCTTTATTGAAAGTTGACCAAGTTAATGGGCATCCACCAGATAAGATAAAAGAATGTATATTGTTTGAAAATTTCACCCCCTTATATCCAGAGGCAAAATTCAATTTAGAGTTTGAAGCTAAAGATTTTTCCATGAGAATAATGGACTTGATATCGCCAATTGGGATGGGACAGAGAGGTTTGATTGTAGCTCAGCCAAAAACAGGGAAAACTATTTTATTGCAAAAATTAGCAAATGCAATTAGCAAAAATCACCCTGACACAAAGAGAATTGTTTTATTGATTGATGAGCGACCTGAGGAAGTAACAGATATGAAACGGAATGTGGATGCAGATGTAATCAGTTCAACTTTTGATGAACCCCCTGAACGTCATGTTTCTGTCGCAGACATGGTTTTACAAAAAGCAAAAAGAATGGTTGAATTTGGACATGATGTGGTTATTTTGCTTGACAGCATTACAAGACTAGGAAGGGCTCATAATGCTGTCATTCCCCATAGCGGGAAAATTTTATCTGGGGGTGTAGATTTTAATGCTTTGAAAAAACCAAAGCAATTTCTTGGAGCAGCGCGGAATACTGAAGAGGGGGGGAGTTTAACTATAATGGCAACAGCATTAGTTGATACTGGTAGCAGAGCGGATGAGGTCATTTTTGAAGAATTTAAAGGAACAGGTAATATGGAATTAGCTCTTGACCGAAAGCTAAGTGACAGAAGATTATTTCCAGCATTCGATATTGTTCGCTCAGGTACAAGAAAAGAAGAACTGTTGCTTTCTCGAAAAGAATTAGGCAGAATGTGGATTTTGAGAAAATTATTAAATGAAATGAAAGTTGAAGAAGCAATGGAATTTATGCTTGACAGGATTAAACGAACTAAAACAAACTCAGAATTCTTAGATATGATGAGTCAGTAATATTAAAAGTAAGTTTTTATATATATGGATGATTCTTCAATAAACATAGAGTCAGTTGTAGCCCGAATTATAACAGATAAGCCAGTCAGAAAAACACCCTACCAAGTAAAAGGAGTGTTCATTCGGCAATATCCAAAAGAACCAATTATCCCAATGTTAAATGGGACCTACCGAGATAAATTTCTATATCCAAGAGTTCAGGTAAAAATACTAAATGAACAAATTTACATTATTGGTATTCAAGAAGGAGTAGCTCCAGTCCTTTCTCTTTTAGAGAATTTTGATATATTTGATTTTGGTAATATTACTTTTAAGGTTCAAAGCTCTGATATCGAAAAAGGTGAAAAACAATTTATTTTAACTGATAGACTAATTCGTTACAGGTTTATAACGCCATGGGTAGCTTTAAATCAGATGACCGGAGAAAAATATAGAAACCTGCCCAATGAAGAAAAACAATCTTATTTAAATAGGCTTATAGGCCAAAATATTGTTTTTTTAGCTAAAGAATTAGGGGCCAATCCATCTAACAAAGTATATTCAAAAGTTAAATTATCGAGTTTGTTCCCAAAGCCTGTTGATGAAAACAAGTGGGGTGCATTCACTGGAGAATTCAAAACAAATTACTTACTGCCAAGTTACATTGGCTTGGGTAATGGAATAACAAGAGGATATGGAACCATATATGGTATGTTTAACCCAGATTCATTCTCATTTGACGAAGAAAAATTGAAGAAAGAAGTGGTCGGAGCTCAAGCAGAAACTTTTTCGGAGGAAAATAGAATCGATAGTGTTGAGCCGAACGAAGTACCAAGGCCAAAAAGGAAAAGTAAAAGAAAGTGGAAAAATAAAATCCAAAAAACAAAAAATAAAATTAATAAAAAACCCAAGATTTCATCGAAGAAAAAACCAAAAAGTCCTGGGATTTATTTTGGTGATTTCGAAATAGACCACGGGAACTCAAAAGGGAAAAACACTAATGAGAAAAACAAAGAATCATTAGATGATTCAAGATTTAATACAGAAAAACATCATAAACGACAGCACAAATTTTGAGTTATTCTCTAGCTAAACGCATTAATAAAGTAAAGCCCTCCTTCACTTTACAGATGGCAACAAAAGCAGCAGAGATGCGTGATGATGGAGTGGATGTTATAAATTTCTCAGTAGGTGAGCCAGACTTCAACACTCCTATTCATATCATAAATGCCGGTAAAAAAGCAATGGACGATGGATACACGAAATACACTGCTGGCCAAGGTATGATAGATTTAAGAAAAGCTATTTGCAATAAGTTATTTCGAGAAAATGGAATCGATTATGAACCATCTGAAATTTTAGTTTCTAATGGTGAAAAACAGAGCCTTTATAATGCATGCCAAGCATTATTTGATAATGGAGATAAAGTGGCAATATTTTCACCATATTGGGTATCATTTCCAGAATTTGTCAGACTAGCAGATGCTGAACCTGTAATAGTTAAGACTTTGGCTAATGAAAACTTTGAACCAGATTTTAAGGATCTTCTAGAAAAAACAACTAACCAAATTCGCGGTGTAATAATTAATTCACCTTCAAATCCCACTGGAGGGGTTTGGCGCCCTGAAGCAATACTCAAAATTCTTGAAATTGCAAAATCTAAAAACTGGATAGTCATATCAGATGAATGCTATGAAAGGCTGGTTTACGATGGAGAGTTTTTTAGTGCAGAAAAATTAAACCGGGATCACAAAATAGGGGCTACTGTTGTAACATGTATCAGTTTGTCAAAAACTTATGCAATGACTGGCTGGAGAATCGGTTACGCTGCTGGGCCACAAACTATTATAAGCGCAATGGGAAAGATACAAGGGCAGGCGACATCATGTGCTAATTCGATTGGTCAAATTGCCAGTATTGAAGCATTGACTGGGGACCAAAGTTGTGTGGAAGAAATGCGATTGAAGTTTAAGGAACGAAGAAATTATATTGTTAATCTCTTAAATGATATTCCAAATATTAATTGTGCTAAACCAGGAGGTGCATTTTATGTGTTTCCAGATTTTAGTTATTATCTAGGTCATAGAGGAGATGGTAAAATATTAAAAGACACTTTTGACATTTCTGAGTATATTCTCAAATCTGCGCAGGTCGTTACAGTCCCCGGTGATGGATTTGGAGGAGCAGGGCATATAAGATTTTCCTATGCTACCAATAGAGATATTATCAAGTCAGGAATTGAGCGCGTAGCAAATACTCTTAAAAAAATAAACTAGGATTAATGATTATGAAGAAGAATATTCATCCAGATAATTACCGTTTAGTAGTTTTCAAAGATACCTCATGCGATTATGCTTTTTTAACACGGTCAACAGTTGAAACTAAAGAAACAATAAAATGGGATGACGGAAATGAATACCCCCTATTTAAAATTGAAATATCTGATAAATCACACCCCTTTTTCACTGGCAAGCAAAATCTAATTGATACTGCAGGGAGGATTGAAAAATTCAATAAGAAATATGGCCGTAAATGAACTAGAGATCTATATTGAAAGATAAGTTAATAGCTATTATTGAAAAATATGATCTTTTGGCCAAACAAATGGCATCTCCTGAAATATTCTCTAACCAGGAAAAATTGACGCTAATTGCAAAAGAACACCGATCTTTAGAAGAAATTGTAATTGTAAGTAAAAAATACATATCACTATTAGATCAAATTGCTGATGATAGAACAATTCTAGAAGGTGAAGATGACGATTTAAAAGAAATCGCTCGGGACGAATTAAATGATCTTGAGATAGAACGATGTTCTCTAGAAGAAAAATTAAAGATACTTTTATTACCAAAGGATCCGAATGACAACAAGAATTTAATTTTAGAAATAAGGGCTGGGACAGGTGGAGATGAGGCTGCACTTTTTGCTGCAAACTTATATCGAGTTTATTTGCGTTATGCGGAAAGAAATAGTTGGTCATTTAAAGTTATGAACTCTAATTCAACAGGAATAGGCGGTATAAAAGAAATAGTTTTATCGATAAAAGGTAGTGGTGCATATGGGATGTTAAAATATGAAAGTGGAGTTCATCGGGTACAACGAGTGCCAAAAACCGAGACCAGCGGGAGGGTCCACACATCTGCCGCAACTGTTGCTGTGCTCCCGGAGGCTGAAGATGTTGATATAAAAATAAATACATCAGATCTAAAAATTGATACTTATCGCGCTAGCGGAGCTGGTGGACAACATGTAAATAAAACTGAGTCTGCAATAAGAATTACTCACATCCCAACCGGAATGGTTGTAACCTGCCAAGACGAATCCTCCCAACATAAAAATCGTGCAGCCGCATTAAAAGTGTTGAAAACAAGATTATTATCAGCTGAACAAGATAAAGTAGCCGCCGAGAGAGCAGAAGAAAGGAAAAGTTTGGTCTCTACAGGTGATCGCTCTGCAAAAATTAGAACATATAATTTTCCTCAAGGAAGAATAACTGACCACAGAATTAATTTCACTACATATCGTCTAAATGAGATACTTGATGGTGATATTACCGAATTAATTGAAAAGTTGAAAATTGCAGAGCAACAAAGATTAATGACTTCTGCAGTAGTTTAAAATACCATTTCTCATAAGCTTTCTGTGACCCTTAAAGTTGAAAACCAATGAGTATTGATAAAAAAAACTGGCTCATAATTGATGTAATTAATTGGGCTGAGGAATTCTTTTGCTCAAAAGGTTTTGAAAACCCTCGCAGAGAAATAGAATATATCTTGCAAGACTTACTATCCTGCAATCGGATGGATATTTATCTTAGATTTGATGAGCTTTTAACAAAAAGACAACTCAAATCTCTTCGAAAAATGATAAAGCGCAGAGTAAATCATGAACCAATACAATACATAACAAACAATTGTGATTTCTACGGGAGGGAATTTATGGTTGACAAATGTGTTTTTATTCCACGTCCTGAAACAGAAAAACTTATAGATATTGCTTTAGAAAAAATTAAACTAATATCATCTCCTTCAATCTTGGATGTTGGAACTGGTTCTGGTTGCATTGCTATTACTTTAGCACTTGAAAAAAAAAATTCAAACATTGAGGCAATTGATTTTTCAAAAGACGCCTTAAATGTTGCAAAATATAATTCGGATGCCTTTGGTTTAAAAAATATCCAATTTTCTGAAACCGACTTTTTTAAAAAAAATAAATATAAACCCTTAGATTTATTAATATCTAATCCACCCTATATCCCAGAACACGAATTATCAACCTTAATGCCAGAGGTTAGAGATTTTGAACCCTCAATAGCTCTAACAGATAATTCAAATGGACTTTCCTTTTATGAAAAATTTGCAGTATTAGGGAAATCAATAATCAAACCATCAGGTTCTATGATTCTTGAAGTTGGAAATGGTAATCATCCAAAAAAGGTAGAAGGGATTTTTAAAAATCATGGTTGTTATAATTTTAGTCTGTTGAAGGATTTTAACGGAGATGATCGTGTATTAGTAGTTGAGCACTCTTAATGAATTTTGTCCTTCCATATTTTAAGTTGCTAAGGCCCTTGAACTTATTTCTTGCATCTCTATCAATATTTTTAGGGTCTGCAATTCTTGGGGCCTATGACGAGCTAGATACCTTAGTTCCGTTAATTTGCGTTGTGTTGTTTTACACCGGGGCTGCAAATTCCTTAAATGATTTTATTGATTATAAAATCGATCTGATTAATTGTCCTAATCGTCCTATTCCTTCTGGTGATGTGAGTAAAAACACAGCTCTTATTTTTTCAATTATTTTATTTATATTTGGAAGCATTTCCTCTATCCCACTCGATGAAAAAGCTAGATTGATTTGTCTAGGAATAGCAATGCCACTAATGATTTTGTACAACTTGTTATTAAAAGGTTTGCCTTTAATTGGGAATGTAGTTGTTGCATTAATTATAAGTATGACCTTCCTTTTTTGCGGGGCTGCTTTCAATAAAATGGGAGATATGATTGTACCAGCTTGCCTTTCTTTTGGACTTACTCTTGTCCGTGAAATAGTTAAAGATTTGGCGGATATTGATGGTGATAAAGCATTGGGAATGAAAACATTACCGATAGTAATAGGAATAAAAACAACAATAAGATTATTAATTTTTTTCATAATTTGCACCAGTATTGGTATTTTTATACCATTCCTTTATGGATTTTATAATTCACTTTATGGTATAATGATCTTTTTTGGTGTAGAAATCCCTTTAGGAGTAACTACAGTGAATCTTATTGTCAAACCAGGTATTCAATCGGCAAAAAATGCAGCTAAACTTCTTAAATTCAGCACGTTGATTGGAATATTTGCAATTTTTTTTGGAACATTAAATTGAACTCAGAATTTGTTCATCTTCATAATCACTCTGATTATAGCTTGTTAGATGGCGCGCAGCGCGTAGACCAATTAGTCAATACAATTGGTGATTTAAAAATGGATTCTGTTGCACTTACAGAACATGGAAATTTGTTCAGTGTTATACCCTTCTATAACCAGGCAAAGAAAACGGGTATTAAACCAATCATTGGTTGTGAAATATATGTAGCCTTAGGAAGCAGGTTTGAAAAAAAAACAAGAGCTGAAACTGGCTGGGGGAATAACCATCTTGTGCTTCTTGCACAAAATTACATAGGTTATAAAAATCTAATGAAGCTCGTAACCTTTGGTTACTTAGAGGGTTTTTATTATCGCCCAAGAGTAGATATGGATTTATTAAAAAAATATAGTGAAGGAATTATTTGTTTATCCGGCTGTTTAAAAGGAATTATACCTGAAAAAATGTTGAAAAATGATTTTCAAGGAGCCAAAGAATCAGCTTTAAAATTTGCAGAGATTTTTCCAAATCGATTTTATCTTGAGATCCAAGATCATGGGATTGCTGAAGAAAAAGCAAACTTAATTAATATGAAAAAATTAAGCTCTGAACTAAATCTTCCATTAGTTTGTACAAATGATGCTCATTATTCAAAAAATAACCATTCAGAAGCTCATGATATCCATATTTGTTTGGGAACAGGAAAAACACGTGATGATGTAAATCGATTAAAGTATGCTACTCCTGAATTTTATTTCAAATCCCAGGATGAAATGTTCAACCTTTTCAAGGAATTTCCTGGCGCAATTGAAAACACACGAAAAATTGCAGATTCTATTGAAATAGAATTGCCAATGGGAAGTTATCACCTCCCAAACTTTCAAATGCCAAATGATACTCCCACTAAACAACCTGATGAATACTTAAAGACTCTTGCTTCAAAAGGAGCTGAAAAAATATATGGTGAGATCACTCCACAGATAGAAAAACGTATTAACCATGAACTCGATGTAATTAAAAATATGGGCTTTGCAGGTTATTTTTTAATAACAGCAGATTTTGTGAATTTTGCCAAAGATAATTCAATTCCCGTTGGGCCTGGGAGGGGGTCTGCTGCGGGAAGTATTGTTTCTTATGCTCTCGGGATAACGACAATAGACCCCCTAAAGCACAATCTATTATTTGAGAGGTTTTTAAACCCTGAAAGAATAAGCATGCCTGATATAGATATTGATTTTTGTATTGATAGGCGAAGCGAGGTAATTGATTATATAAAAAATCGGTATGGAGAAAATTCAGTAACTCAAATAATTACGTTTGGAAAGATGAAAGCAAAGCAGGTAGTACGTGATGTAGGCAGAGTTATGGGGTATTCATTTGGAGAAGTGGACAGAATTGCTAAAGCAATTCCAAATGAATTAAATATTACAATTGAAAAGGCTATTACAAAAAGTCCCGACTTTAAGGAAATGGCTTTTGGTGAATATAAAGAATTGATTGATCACTCTAAAGTATTAGAGGGAATGAATCGTCATGCCTCAACTCATGCGGCAGGAGTTGTTATAGCCCCCGGTGACTTAACAGATTATGTTCCTCTATACAAATCTACATCTGGAGATATTACAAGTCAATATGATATGAAAGGATTAGAAGATCTAGGACTACTTAAGATGGACTTTTTGGGCCTTCGCAATCTTACAGTAATTGATAGGACTCTAAAACTTATTCAGAATTCTGGTCACACCGTTGATATAAACGATATTAGTATTACAGATGAAAAAGTTTATGATCTGTTTTCTAGAGGTATGACAATTGGTGTTTTTCAATTCGAGTCTTCAGGGATGAGGGAATTTTTAAAAAAATTAAAGCCTACTGCTATCGAGGATTTAATTGCAATGAATGCCCTATATAGACCTGGACCAATGGAAAACATTGATAATTTCATATCGAGAAAGCATGGTAAGAAAAAAATAATTTATCCCCACTACTTGCTAGAACCTATTTTGAATGAGACATATGGAATTATCGTCTATCAAGAGCAGGTAATGCAAATTGCACATGATATTGCTGGCTTTTCATTATCGGAAGCAGATATTATGAGACGCGCTATGGGTAAAAAGAAAAGATCTCTAATGGAAGACCTTTCAGCTAAATTTGTTACAGGTGCGGAAAATAATGGGATTAAAAAGAAAAAAGCTGAAGAAATATTTTCACTGATTGAAAAATTTGCTAAATATGGATTCAATAAAAGCCACTCCACTGCTTACGCTTATTTAGCATACCAGACAGCATGGTTAAAAACATACTATCCTGCAGAATTTATGAGTGCAAACTTAACTAGTGAAATGAACTCAATAGAAAGAGTTGTAATTCTCATTAATGAATGCAAGAAACTTTCAATCGAAGTAAGCCCCCCTGATATAAATATTTCTTTTGAAGACTTTCGTCCTACAAACAATCAAAAGATATCATACGGTTTAAATGCAATAAAAAATGTGGGATCTAAGGCGTTAGAAGCAATCATTGAGGAGAGGGAAAAATCTGGATTCTATGAAACTATTTTTAATTTATGCGAGAGAGTTGATCAGCAAAAAGTAAATAAACGAGTACTTGAAAGTTTAATAATGTCAGGTGCAATGGATAAACTTGAAGGAAATAGAGCTCAAAAGTATGAATGTGTTGATGAAGCAATTAAATATGGTCACCAATTGAATGCAAATATTAATCGCGACCAAGTGGATTTATTTAGTTTAGAAGGATCTAAAAATGAATTAATTAGATCACCCCGATTACCCAGCGTAACTGAGTGGGGTGAGCAAGAATCACTTAGAAATGAAAAAGAGGTTTTAGGTTTATATGTTTCTGGGCATCCACTCTTAGAACACTCTGAAGATTTAGAGGAGTTTACATCTATCGATCTAGGTGAAAACCAAAAAATCTCAAAAGATAGATCAGTAATAATAGGTGGTATGATTACTAAAATTATCAGGCGTCTTGATAAAAGAGACCGTCAAATGGCATTCTTCGATATGGATTGTATTGGTGCTCGGGTTGAGGTTATAATATTTAGCCAAGAATTTGAAAATTATGAAAATCTAATCGAAGAGGGGAATGTAGTCTTTGTAAAAGGAAAACCATCAAATGACACAGAATTTTCAGATTTAAAAATAATCGCAAATTCTATAATACATGTATCAAAAATAAGAGAGCAAAAATCGATAATTAATGTCCGAATTATATCAAAGGTTATACTTCCAAATGATATTGATAAATTAATGGAGACTGCAAAAAAATTCCCTGGAAATTGCAGTCTAATTTTTCATTTACCTAAAGATGGGCACGTAAAGCCAACAAGAGTCTTGGCCCACAATATTAAGGTTTCTGTAAAAAAAGAATTTATTCGTTCATTGCGTAGTAAATATGGGAAAGATAATATTTGGATAGAATGATTGTTGTTATCCAAATATGTTCAAGAGCAAAAGTCACTGTAGGTAATAAAGAGCTTGCTAAAATTAAAAATGGGATTTTGGTTTTTCTTGGGATTGAAAAGAATGATAACGAGATGGATGTCAGTAAAATTGTAAATAAAATTTATAAGTTGCGCATTTTCAACGATGAACAAGGGAAAATGAATCTATCGATAAAAGATGTAAAAGCATCAGCAATTGTAGTAAGTCAGTTTACACTATGTGCTAGTGCTAAAAAAGGTATGCGACCAAGTTTTTCAAATGCAGAAAAACCAGGAAAGGCATATATACTATACAAACACTTCATTGAGTGCCTAAAGATTAAGGGTATTAAAACTGAAGCAGGAAAATTTGGTGAGAGTATGGACGTAAATTTAACAAATCAAGGTCCCGCAACTTTTATTTTGAACAGTGGTGAAATATAAAAATTACTTCATTAGTATTGATTATGATGTAATCGTTAGGGTATTTAATTTAGAATAATTTTCGACCCAATTATAAAATGGAATTAACTAATCAAATACAATTAGAATTATATTTTGCAGATCATTTTGATACAATACTTTACTCTGTTTTAGCTGATATTTATCTCAATCAGGAAGATTTAAAGAGAGCTCGACGGGTTTGTGAAATAGGTTTGAGACATCATGAAAATGATCCTGCTGGTTTATTTGTACTAGCTCAAGTAGAAAAATTTGAAGGTAACTTAAAAGAAACAGAAGTACTACTTGAAAAAGTTTTGTTGTATAATGAAGATCATTTAGCAGCAGCAGAACTATTATGTGAAATTCAAACTGTTCTAGGAAGAGCGCAATCAAAATTATTAAGAAGTTGGCAGCATGTATCAAAATTGGATCCAGATAATCAAATTGCAGAAGATTTTATAAAAAAAGTTAAAGGTGGAAAACTAAAAAAATCACTTGAGCCATTAAAGACTAATTATGATAACAAATCTCAGGCTTCTAAGAAAAATAAAAACAAAACCTCACAAAAAACAGTTATTGAAAAATCGACAAACCCATTAAATGTAAGTACTAGATTAGCAACTTTTACGCTAGTAGCAGTTTTGAAGAACCAAGGCCTATTCGAGCAGGCTCTAGATGTATTAGAAATTTTAGACCAAAAAGGGGATAACAAGAAAAAAGTGCAACAAGAAAGAAGGTTGATTCAAACCCTAATAAAAAATTCAAGGGAGGTTTAAATTAAAATGGATGATGCAATTTATTCAAAACGTCAAGATAGACTTAGAGAAGTTTTAAACTTGAAAGGTCTAGATGGAATTTTAATTTCTAATTTAACAAATATCAGATACATATCTGGGTTTACGGGCTCTGCAGCTTCTTGCTTGATTACTCCTTTGGGCCAATATTTTATAACTGATGGTCGATACATCGAGCAATCTAAGGCCCAAGTTAAGGGTTTTGAAATATTTATAGATATGAACTCTCATTTAAATCAAATAAAGGAAAATGATCTCATTTCTAAAAACTTAAAACTGGCTTTTGAAAGTGATCACGTTAGCTACACCTTCTTCAATGACATAATGGCAGCATTTCCAAAGACAGAATGGGAGACTTCCTCAATGATCCTAGAAGATTTAGCCGCGGTGAAAGACAAATATGAGTTAGACTGTTTTCGTACTGCAGTTGAGATAACAGATAGAGTATATGAAGAAATATTACCTATGCTTCGTCCTGGTGTGACTGAGAAACAAGTAGCAAATACAATGGTTTCAAAGTACAGAGAGTATTCGGAGGGAGAAGCATATTCTCCAATTGTTGCTGCTGGTCCGAATGGGGCACTGCCTCATGCAGTACCGACTGATAGAGAATTCAAGAAAGGAGATTTTGTTGTTATTGATGCAGCTGCAAAATATAAGGGATATCATGCCGATATGACTAGAACGCCAGTAATTGGAGAATCTACAGGCAAGCATGAAGAAATTTATTCAATTGTTAGAGAAGCACAAAAAAGAGGATGCGAAGTTGCAAAATCTGGGGTTAAGTGTAGTGCTGTTGATTCCGCTACTCGTGATTATATATCATCAATGGGTTATGGGGAGTTTTATACACACGGTACAGGACATGGCTTAGGGCTTGAAATACACACATCTCCTCGTTTTAGCCCACAAAGCACACAGGTTTTAGAAAAAAATAACGTAATGACAATTGAGCCTGGAATTTATCTAGCTAATTGGGGTGGTGTGCGAATAGAGGACGATGTTATTATCGGAAATGATGAGTGTGAGATTCTTAATAAAACAACTAAAAGCTTAGTTGTTTTAAATTAAAAATATCCTTTTTAAATATCATGGATGTTTATTCAAACCCAATACTTTATGATGCCCTTCATAAAAAATATAATTGGGATTTCAAACTTTTAAAATCAATAAAAAAAAAAATCAAAACCCCCGTACTTGAACTAGCTTCCGGTACAGGTCGGTTAACTAAATTTTTTTTAAATAACGGTTTCGATTACACAGGTATAGATACCAATTTAGTTTTTATTGAGGAAGCAAGAAGGAAGTATAAAGACCGGGTAGATTTTGTTATTGAAGATGTCAGAAAATTCAATATGAAAAAAAAATTTAATTTTATATTTATGAGTTATAATTCATTTCAGCATATTCTAACGGATGATGATGTAAAGTCATGCTTAAGATGCGTAGAACATCATCTAACTGAAGGTGGACTATTTCTTATTTCTATGTCTATACCTAAAACCTCATTATTACATAGGGGGAAAAATAAACTCTTTGCAGCTACAGATATTTTTGAATATCAAAATTATAAATGTCAATTTATGGAAGAAAATAATTACGATGAAAAAAAACAGATCAATCATATTAAATGGTATCTCAAACGAAATGATAAAATTGAAAGAGTTAGCTATAATTTTGATTTTAGACTTTTTTTCCCTCATCAGATAGATATTTTTCTTTCTGAATGTAATTTGTTAATAAAAAAGAAGAGCAGTGATATTTATGGCACACCCATAAATGAAAAAAGTCTTGTTCAGATTTATGAATGCGGAAAATAAGAATTCTTTTTCAATGAATTCTGCCATTGATTATCTAAAGGATGTGGATCCCAGTCTTAGTGAATTGCTTAATTCTTTTCAGATTGAAGAGCTTAAACCGGAGAAAAATTATTTTAAATCATTATCGAGATCTGTTATTTACCAACAATTAAGTACGAAAGCAGCAAAAAAAATCACTGAAAGGTTTGTTAATATATTTAAAGATAATTCATACCCTACGCCATATGATGTTATTAAAACAGATAAATTTATCTTAAAATCAGTTGGGTTATCAAAATCAAAAGTTGAATACATAAATAATATTGCCGAAAAATTCATCCATGAAGCCGATTTATATAACAACTTAGATAATATGGATGACAAGGATGTAATTGATAATTTAGTGAAAATTAAAGGTGTTGGAATTTGGACAGCAGAGATGTTCTTAATTTTTTCTTTGAACCGGATGGATGTATTCCCCATTAGCGATTTAGGTGTACAAAAAGGCTTCAAACAATATTATAAATTTGAAAAATTACCAGAACCAAAAGAAATCCTTAAAAAGTCAATGATTTGGTCACCCTATAGAACATTGGTAAGCCTTTATTTGTGGAGATTAATTGAAGGCCCATTTGATTGGTAATACATAATTTTACGAAAAATAAGTATATAGGGATTTTTCACTTATACTTTTTTTTATATGCTATTTCTTTTTGCAGTGCCCAAGAAGAACTAAAAGGTTTTGCCTTTGATGCCGAAACTAAGAAACCATTGATTGGTGCAAACATTGTTGTAGAGGACAATAAAATTGGTACTATTACAGCTGCAGATGGATCTTTCTCTGTAGAATGGAGTGGCCCTTTTCCCGTATCAATTAAAAGCACATATATTGGATATTCGGAAAATGAGATTAAGGTACTAGACCCGTCTAAAACTATATTATTTTATTTAAAAAGAACAGTGATTCAAGTTGAAACTATAAATATAATAAAAGAGAAAAAAGTATCAGACAATAGTATATCTAGCAATACAGAGATTATAACAATGAAAGAAAGTGAAATGCGCGGTATACGTGATGCAACTGAGATATTACAGGAGATGGCATCTGTCAATATCTCTACCACTGCTTGGGGTAAACAAAGCATAAACATACGTGGAAGTAATGCTAATGAAGTTGCAGTTTTTTTGGACGGAGCTAAATTGAATCGTTCTATCGATGGTATTGCTGACCTATCATTTATAGATATTTCTTCAATCAAGAACGTAGAAATCATAAGGGGAGGTAGCAGTATTTTATTTGGTCCAGGCAATTTTGGAGGTGTTGTTATCCTGAGCTCAAGGGATACCAGAGAGAATAAAATTAACATTCACCATGCATTAGGAATTTCTGATAAAAGTGATCAAGACATAGGAGGCAATTTTAATCTAATGGTTGGGCCAATTTTATTTGGATCAAATTATTCTCAAAAAATAAGAATGTATGATGGGCGAACAAAGCACATATCACAGTATAATAATAATGCAATCAATTTTGATTATCCCAACATGGATCTGGAATACAGAAGAATGGTTATACTTAATGATATTACATACCCTTCTGGATTTACTCTCAATGCTGATAATATGATTATTGATCAGGGGGATGTCAATTTTAAGGTACCTCTTGTTGGAAGATTAAATTTGAATGGAAGTATAAAAAAATGGACCTGGGAGGACGATTTCTTTTCAAATCTGCAGAGGAGAATAAATGATCACACAAAATTACTAAAATTAGAAAAAGAGATTGCCTTTAAGGGCCTTAGTGGGAAAATCCAAGTAGAGCAAGAATCAAATAATTATATATCCTATCAAAACATAGCTGATTCATATTCAGAGCGAATATGGGTAGATAGCGCCAAATTATCTCGACATGATTTTGGCTATTCAGGTGTGGTCAAATATTCTGTTAAAACTTTAAATCAAGAAATACAAAATATTCGTTGGGAGTTTGGTCTGAGAAAAAGTAATAGTGTATATAACCATAAACAAACTATTGATAATTACAATGGAGATAAATTTGTTAAAAACACACATTTAAGTCGTTCAAATAAAAATCAATTATTTTCATTCAGGGTTGGATCTCATTTGCAAGGAATTATAATGGATAAGAACTATGAATTATTTTTCAATCAAGGATTTAATTACAGACCTCCAACTTTAAATGATCAATTATTATGGAACACATACAATTTAATAATTAATAAAAATGGGGATGAATTTTTAAATCTAAACCAAGAATATGTATCCACAACCGAACTGAGCCTAAAAGTTTTTCAAAAATATGATCGAAGTCTTATGAAATATCTAGAATTAGGAGCAGCAGTTTTTAGAAATAATTTTATTGATAAAATTTATTATGAACAATTTGAAAATAATATTTTAAACCCATTGAATAAAAGCCAGTCTTGGATAAATGGGATAGAAATATTGCTTAAGAGTAAAGTTTTAAATAACCATTTAAGGATAAATTCTAGTTTAACTTTACTTTCCTTGAGTGAAGAAATAATTTTCCCCAACAGACCTCAATTAGAGGGGAGTGCAAATATTATTTTAAATTGGAATTCATTTTCTGGTAGTATTAGCTATCTTTATGAAGGCAGACAAAATTATCTAATTAACGGCATTCGATTGGATGAATTAAGAAAAATAAAGAATACAAACCTAAGTATTTCTTATAATCGTAGCTTTTCAAAACTTCATTTGAATTGTAGCTATATTATTAGAAACTTATTCTCAGATGACATAACAATCATGAATAGGCCTGATTTTCAAATGATTGATTTCGACTATTATGACTCAAATCGAAAACTATTTTCAATAAAAATTTCATATAATAATCAAAAATAATGAGAAGATTTTTTAAATATGCTCATATTTTAATATTTTTATTTTCTTGTGATGTCCCAACAAAAAGCACCAGTAATATGGAAAATATTTTTGATTTATCTATCCATCACGATATAGAAAGAATTACGGGTAAAGGCACTATAAATCTTAAATGGGATCCGATGTCTGTGGAGGATTTTTCACATTTTAGGATTGAGCGTAAACTATTTAACGATTCAGTGTGGACATTTATCAAAGATAGTGCTAACCCTATGTTAACAGAGTTTGAGGATAAGATAGAAGATGATGAAGATTTATTATACAGGGTAGGGATAATGGATGCAGATATGAATGTGCTTTGGAGTGAAAAAAGTGTAACGATTCCTAAAACAAAATTCATCCATGTTCCTGATGAAATACTCACACCTTCTGAAGCATTTTCGTCACCATTAATTGATGATAAAGATACTATAGTTGTTAAGTCAGGATTATACGAAAATGAGCTTTCAATGATAGGAAAAACTGTTTACATAAAATCGTTTTCCGAGCAAGATTTGCCTGTATTTTCATCAAGAATTATCATTAATGAGGGTACGCTCGATGGATTTATAATTAAGGATGTTAAATCTGATTATTTTAATGGGGGGGGGATATATCTATCAGGAAACGGAATAGTGAAAAATTGTATAATTAAAAATAATTCCTCAGGTAGAAACGGTGGTGGTGTTTTTATTAAAGAAGAGGGTTCATTGTATAATTCCATTTTATTTAATAATCAATCATCACTTGAAGGCTCAAATATTTTTATTCAGAAGTCGAATGGTAAAATAATAAACAATACTTTTGTTCTTTTTGGGGACTTATCTATTGGGAAAAATGTTTCGGTGTCAGAATTAAAAGATGGTTTTTTATTTTTAAATAATATTATTGTAGGAGGAAAAAATTTCTCATCGGATTCTCTATCAAGAATTGTCGCTAAGGTAGATTATTCGATGTTGGAAGAGTCAACAACATGGGGCGAGAACAATATTTCAGGTAATCCTTTGTTTATGAGCATAACATCTGAGAATTTTCATTTACTGCCAGAATCTCCTTGCATTAACTCTGGGCACCCAGATCAAAAATATTTTAATCAAAATGGAAGTAGAAACACAATGGGCGCTTATGGAGGTCCTGATCCTTTAAAATAAAATTTCTAAAATTTTATTTTTCGTAATGAAAAACTAAAATAAATGCCCTCTAGGGGCCTGAAAGAAGGAGGCTGCCCCAACCAAAACGCGGCTTTATTTATACTTGTGCCACTGCCATCATTATCTTTTGTTTGATAAGTCCACTTGGATTGGACGTCACTAAAAATATATTTTATTGAAAAAATAATATCTCTAAACTGTCCTAACTGAACAGAAAAATTAAAATCAAAAGATGGAGAACTAAAATTAGAGAAGACATTATTTCTTTGGTCGTCTCGCCTCATCATGAAATTAATTGGAACAGTTAGGCCAATTGATGGACTTATTCCCCAAATGTAAAACAGGTTAAGATCTAGAGATGACCCAAGACCAAAATAAGGAGTATTGTTTTTAGAATTGTCCTCGATTAATCCTATTTGGCCACCAAGACTAACAGAAAAAGTCCTGAACGGCATTAGCCAGAATTTTCCACTTAATTCATACCATGGTCGTTTGTTATAGAAAATATCAAGTTGTGTCGCTCGTGGAGATTTAATTAATTCATAGGCTCTGAGACCAGGTAAAACTTTTCTCCATTTACGAATTATTTTAGCCTCACTCGCATTGGGACCAACATTAGTAATGCTAACCAGTGCGCGTGTTTTACCTGGTATTTTAACTAATCGTTCCTTATAAAATTTTTCTTTATCAACAGATGCAATTTCAAAAAGAGCACCCTTTTTAATACCCAAATCGCGTCCTGTTAACATTGTTATCTCATTTCCGTCTACTTGCATAATTTCACTGGTCAAGGAATAAAGCCCCCTTAGCTTCCTGCTTATTTTCCATCTTAGATCTTTTAAAACATAGTTGAGAGAAGCATTTTTATTTCCTCCAGTATACCTGCTGTTAATTTGGATTGAATTTTTTGAAACTCCAGTAGAAATATTTATTATTCTTACCTCGACTGAAATAATTGTTTGAATATTATTTTCCAATTCTGTTCTTTTGACGAAATCAGACTTAGCATTTTCTTCTATTTGTTTAGCTTTTGCTCTTACTAAAGTTTTTATTACCCACGAAGATAAATCTTCATCACGATCGTTGCTATTCTCATTTTTCTGTTTTGGTCGTATTATTTTAGGAACTCCTTTTTGTCCAAATTCTATAATGTTAATAATAAATGCCTCTTCTGCGGACGCAAGTTCACCTGCTTTTATTATTTGATTCTGATTTATAATTCCTGATAGTTGAAATCGTTGTTCTTTAAGAATGGAATCTATTAGACGTCGGTCGATTACCTTAAATCTGCCTATTTCTATTGCTTTTTGAGCTACTATTCCTGTGATAATATTTCCTATTGAAGTGGGATCATTAATTTCTTGATTTGGTAAAATAATTATTGGCTTTTTTTTAATAGTAAGTTGCTGATCAATTAATTGGCACAAAATTAATTTAGGGCAAAGAAAAATAATAAAGATATATCTCAAAGGGACCATTCTAATTTTTTCTTCCAATTAATAGTGAAATAGAATATAGTATTTTTGTTATTAAAATTTTGTTTTCTTGGAAATTCTTGATATCCACCGACTAATAAATTAAAATTATTAATTGTTTTTATATAAACTTCTATCATGGTTTGAAAACGGGAAAGGTTATATGTGTTCACATCAGTTATTTGTTGAAAATAATTAATTTCCACTTTTGAACTTAATTTTTTGAAACTTTGATCATTTGTCAAAGATAATTTGGCATATGATGTTTTTCTAGTATCATTTAAATAATCAGACATGTCGTAAGCTATTCCAAGTTCAATTGTTGTGTTATGCTGTTCCTTTTTTTGTAAAAAAAATCCAATTCCTTGGTTATAATGATACCTCAATGAAATGTCAACCAATGTATTTCTTTGGTATGATATTGTGGTAAAATTATATATCCAGGGTATATTTATAAAAATTCTACTTGATTTTTGTCGCAGCCGAATATCTTGCTCTTTCTCAAAAATATTTGCATAAAGCCTAAGATCACGGAAACTATGGTTAGTAGTTCTCTTGATTCTAGCATATGTTGCTAGGCCAGAATTATCAGTTACATTGACATACCCGACTCTGGAGTATGATGTCCAATCAGGAGAATCTAATTTGGGGTCATGCGCAAAGAGGGTCTTAATGAGTAATAATAAATAACATCTTCGAATCATTGTTTAATTCTCTTGCCACTTTCCATTAGTAATATAGCAATTATTGTGAATAATATGGTTAAAACTATTGCCATTAAAAAACTTAATGAAACAGAAGAGTCATTAATTCCGAGTATAGTAAAACGGATACCATTTATCATATAATATATGGGATTTAGAAAACTTAAGTTTTGCGCCCAATTAGGCAACATGCTTATTGAATAAAAAACACCTCCGAGAAAACTCAAAGGAGTAAGAAAAAAATTTTGCATCATTGCCAGCTGATCCCAGCTTTCAGCCATTTGCCCAAGCACTAAACCCATACTTGAGAAAGCCCAAGAAACCAAAAAAATAAATATTATAGTACCTGCTAGATTGTTAATAGGGAGATCAATAAGTACAACGCCTAAAACTAAAACTAATATTCCATTAACAAGACCACGAATAGTTCCTCCTATAATGTAGGATAAGGCAATTTCAAAACCAGATAAAGGAGCGGTAAGCAAATCGGGTAGTTGTTGCAATAACTTCATTTGTAACATTGAAGATGCAGTATTGGATGTAGCATTTGTCAGGGTATTCATCATTATAAGCCCTGGTAAAATAAACCAAGTGTATGAGACTCCTTGAATTTCAGAAATTCTTTGTTCTAGTGTAAATCCAAAAATTAATATATATAAGGCTGATGAAATAAGACCAGGTAAAACTGTTTGCCGATAAACGGAAAAAAAACGTCCAACTTCACGTTGGGTGAGAGTCCATAGTCCAATCCAATTCATTTTCTCAGAGATAATTATTGATTTAAGTTTTTACCGGTTAGACTTAAAAAAACATCCTCGAGAGAAGATTTACTCGTCTTTATGCTTTCAATTGGAATGTTCGCTTTTGCTAGCTTCTCAATAATTTTCGGAAGGGAGGAATCTATATTCTTAACATTAAAATTTAATTGATTATCAGAAGCTGAATATTCAAAACCTAACAGATATTTTTCTAAGTTTTTAATATTGTTCGCTAAACTGATAGTCACAATAGATTTCCCCATTTCTTGGATAAGTTTCTTAGGAGCTCCTAATTTCAATATTTCGCCACCATCAATAATTGCTACATTCCCGCAGAGTAGTTCAGCTTCTTCAATATAATGAGTAGTTAGTAAAATAGTTTTCCCTAATCGATGTAAGTCCTTTAGATAATCCCAAAGGTCTCTTCTGAGTTCTACGTCAACGCCTGCGGTTGGTTCATCTAAAATGATAATCTCAGGATCATGGACAAGTGCCTTTGCAAGCTGAAACCGTCTTTTCATACCTCCAGAGAGTTGTCTCAAGCGGGAGTTTCGTTTTTTCTCCAGTCCGAGTCTGATTAAAAGTTCCTCTATCTTTGGTTTTGCCTTTTTTGGGGGTATTCCATAATAGCCAGCTTGAAAAAAAAGTAATCGCTCTACAGGGAAAAACCAATCAATAGAAATTTCTTGTGCAGAAACTCCAATTTTTGAACGGGTGAAGCGATAATCTGATATTGTATCTCTACCAAAAACTAAAGCAGAGCCTTTATCAGGAAAAACTAAACCAGTCAGGATATTAATTGTGGTGGTTTTACCCGCACCGTTAGGGCCAAGTAATCCAAAAAACTCACCTTGATTGATTGTAATATCTACCCCTTTGAGCGCGGTTATGGAACCATAGGATTTAGTTAACCCTGAAATTTCAATAGCCGGTGCAGGCATTCTTATTTATTTAAAACCGATTTCCAAATCGAAGGGGCTTGGAAGGTCAAAACCTTCTGCTCCAGGAAAATGAACAAGGGAAACAATAAAAGTCCATGGGATCAATATGGAAGCATCCACTTTATTAGTTTTTTCTTTTCCTTTTTTAGAAAGTTTTGGCACATTAAAACCTTGGTGGTGTATCCAAATTCCATTTTCATCATAGCCTTTAACTTGAACAAAAATTCTGTCTTGGGTAATCCCAATTTTCTGAAGTGGGTTATGGTTATTTAAAACGATTAGAATAATATCACCAACTATTTCTTCAATTTTCATCATATTCATACACAAAATTACTTATCAGCTTCCTAATTTAATGAACTCAAGAACTCTTTATTATCTTTCATTTTAGCATATATAAAAATTCTTCTTCGGATAATATTTTCACACCAATTTTAATAGCTTTCTTTAATTTAGTCCCGGGTTCAAAGCCTTTAACTAAATAATTCGTTTTATTACTCACCGAGTTCGTTACATGGCCACCAAGAACTTCAATATTTTCTTTTGCCTCCGAGCGGCTTAAAGTTTTTAACTTTCCAGTAATGACAAAAGTGTTACCACTTAAACTAGTGCCTTTTTTAATGTCGCTTTCAAATAAAACTAATCCTTTTTCAAAACATTTAGTAATCATTTCTTGATTATTTTTTGATTTAAAGAATTGGAATATTGCTTTTGCCATAATTGGTCCAATGTCATCGATGTTTTCCAAAACTTCAATGCTCGTTGTGCGCAACCGATTAATATCATTCCCAAATTTTTCATAAAGTGCTCTTGCTGCATTTTCCCCAACATTCCTTATTCCTAAAGCATATATAAATCGAGGAAAATTTGATGTTTTTGATTTTTGGATTGAAGATATAATATTTTTTGCTGATTTTGGGCCCAATCGATCCAAGACAGCAAGCGATGATTCTTTTAAACTATATAAGTCCGATATATTTTTAATTAATTTTTTTTCTACTAATTGGCTGATTATCTTTTCTCCAAGTCCATCAATATTCATGGCAGATTTTGATGCAAAATGTTTTACACGGCCTTTAATCTGCGCGGGGCAACTGACATTAATACATCGTATCATAGTTTCCTCATTTATTTTGAGAATTATATTATTGCATGATGGGCATAATGATGGCATTATAAATTTTTTTGATATATTTGGCCTTTTTTCTTTAATTACTTTGACAACTTTTGGGATGACATCTCCAGCGCGCTCTATAAAAACCGTATCTCCAACACGAATGTTTTTTCTAACAATTTCATCTTGATTATGAAGAGTTGCATTTGTTACTGTCACACCACCTACATGTACAGGTTTTAATTTTGCAACAGGAGTTAACACCCCTGTTCGACCTACTTGTACTAAAATATCCAAAATTTTAGTTGTTGCTTGTTGTGCTTTAAATTTCCCTGCGAGGGCCCACCTCGGAGATCGACTCCGCGCTCCCAAAACTTCCCTAAGTTTAATTTTATTAACCTTGAAAACTGTCCCATCAATTTCATACGGTAGTTTGTTTCTATCCAATTCCATTTTAGAATGATAGTCAATAAGATTATCGACACCTGAGATCTTTTTAATTAAGGGGTTAACTGGGAGCCCGAAATCAATAAGTTTATTTATGAATTCTTTATGGGTTTGAAAATCATATCCATCTACCTTTCCTGAATCATATAAAAAAATTGAAAGAGGTCTGCTGTGAGTAATTTTTGAGTCAAGTTGTCTCAAACTGCCAGCTGCAGCATTTCTGGGATTTGCAAAAATTGATTCGTCTTGACCTAATCTAGTTTTATTTAATGTCTTAAAATCATCTGTTTTAATAAAGACTTCTCCTCTTACCTCTAATAGTTTGGGGAAGTTATTCCCGTAAATTTTTAAAGGTAGATTGCGAATTGTCTTTATGTTTTCTGTTATATCTTCGCCAATAATTCCATCACCACGGGTTGAACCACTTACTAGTATGCCATTTTTGTATGTGACCTCTATACCAATTCCATCTAGTTTTGGTTCAGCGACATACTCAATATTATCCTTTGTATTTAACCATTTTTTTATTCTTTCATCAAAAGCTATAATGTCATTTTTCCCCATCGCATTATCTAATGAAAGCATTGGAATACTATGTTTGATTGATTTGAATTCTTTTAATGGTTTAGAACCAATTTTTTGCGTTGGAGAGTCTGACGTTATGATTTCAGGATTTTTTTGCTCCAAAGATTGCAGTTCTTTGAATAACTTATCAAACTCCCCATCAGAGATACGAGGTGAATCTAATGTGTAGTAGTAGTAATTATGTTTTTCAATAATTTTACGAAGTTCAGATACTCTATTTATCAATAAGTTCATTGTTTTTTTAGAGAATTTCGCTTGTAATATTCTGTAGCATCAATAAATATATGTTTTGCTGTAGTTAGTTCACCTTTTGAGTTCAAAGGAAAAGCATGTATCTCCCCAAGTTTCATTTTTACGACAAAGAAATATTCAATTTTAATTCCAGGGAACTGATGTGGGTCATATTCAAATCTGTATAAACCATTTGAGTTTGCTAATGAGATTTCGCGAAAATTTTTCATTGAGTCTGTCCGGAAAAATATTGAGGCGTTTGAAATAGAGTCTTTTGGTATATCTGTTAAGAAATCAAATTTATACTTTCTAAGCTTGAACATTGGGGTTTTTTGGAAATGTTCTAATCGCTGTCTTTCTATGTTGACATAATTTTGAAATGGGTAAGGGAGCCCTCCAGTTTGACCTAATAATAAATCTATACAAATTAGAATGAAAATTTTCAGGTATAAAAATAAGTGCATCAAATAATTTTTTAGAGAAACTTTATTATTAGACAATTGCTTCTCCATTCTTTTTCAGAAATATATTTATCAACAAAAAATTTTATATTACATTGGAATTTACTATTTGCAATTACTGGCAAATCATAATCTTTGACGTGCATAATTATTACAATCTCATCAATAGATCTATTTGCATGGTGACCTATTTTTGTCATTATTTTGAAACAATATTTCAAGTTTCTTTGGATATTTTTTTCCAAAGATTCGATTTCTAACTGTAGGATGCGGCTACTATCTTTTTTATAAATACTATTTCCAAAATAAATTAAATTTTCCGAATCAGAGAATTGTTGGCCTAATAAATTAATAATTTGATTATCTTCATATTTTTGACTTTTTCCAAATGTAAAAGCTAGGATTGTAGTCGTGATGAAAAAGCACTTTTTAGTATTGAATAACATATTAATTTTGAGAAAGATGTATTATTTAAATTAATGATCTGCGATTTATATTACTAGAGTAAGCACTTTTGGAGATGTCTGCCTGAATCCAAAGGTTTCTTAATAAAATTAGAAAGATTATTTTTAGGGGAGAGTTGCATGTGATATTTTTTTTTTGGTATTTTCGGCTAACAAAAATCAAATAAAAATGATTAAACAATTAATCTTTTCTTTTCTTTTTTTATCCCAAATTTCTGGATCAGATATTATCAGGTCCTCTGTGGTTCGCTCTGCAAATGGTTTTATTGATTATGCTAACAGGGTAATTGTTTGTAGAGGTACTGCTGATATTGAGCAGAAACAATCAGGTGATGGAACTTTAGATGTCGTTGGTACTAATTTAAAACTTTCAAAAGCTGAGGCAAGGGCACGCGCAAGAGAAAATTTAGTTGATTTAATTAAAATTGTTAATTTTGATGGAAGAGCAGTATCTGAGCTAATGTTAGATGATCGAGTTATAGAAAGTCGTATAGAATCACTGATTAGTAGTGCGTTTCAGCAGGGAGAAATAGAATACTTAGAAGACAATCAGGTTGCTATCGCTCTTGCTGTAAAAATGTCGGGTTTAGCTGAAATTCTTGTTGATGCTGAGGGATATCTTAAGGAGGGCTTATCAAAACCGGCCTACCTGATGACTAGATCTACTGTGCCTAAGAGTGAAAGGATTTCCGGAGTTGTCATAGATGCTAGAAATGTATACCATATACCCGCAATGGTACCTAAAATTTTCAATGAAGACTACAATTTAGTGTACGGTCCGAGGCACTACACTCGTTCTAGATCCGTTAATCGAGGACCAATTGGATACGCTCATTCAATGGATGATAACAATGTCTTGCGTAGAGTTGGTAATAATCCAATAATGATCGAGGTAAAATCAGGATCAGATGATATCAATTTAGTTGTGTCAAATTCAGATGCTATCCGTATCAGAGATGCTGATAAAAAATTTGGTGTTTTGAGTGATTGCCGAGTTCTTGTACTTTTACAATAAATCAAAATTTATTAACTATGAAAAGTTAATAGTTAGTAGCTGTGCTAATTATTAAAAAAAAATTATTTTTTAGGCCATCTGTTTATTGGGTGGCCTTTTTTGTATAAATTTTAATGAGTATCCAAAATTCAGCAATCCTTGTTTTGGAGGATGGAAAATTTTTTAATGGTTTTTCTTTAGGGACAGAGGGAGAAACAATAGGTGAAGTTTGCTTTAATACTGGCATGTCCGGTTATCAAGAGATTCTTACAGACCCTTCCTATTGCCGTCAAATAGTTACAATGACAGCACCTCACATTGGCAATTATGGTATAAATAGGGAAGATATTGAGTCAAAAAAAATTTTTTTATCAGGCTTTGTTATAAAAGAAGAGACTACGACACCGTCTAACTGGAGATCCGAGAACTCTCTAGGTAATTACTTAAAAGAAAATAGTATAATAGGAATCAAGGGTGTTGATACACGAGCTTTAACGTGCCATATTAGAGACAATGGTGCTATGAATGGAATTATTTCAACTTTAGATAAGGACTTGGACTCTCTAATAAGTAAATGTAATAGTTCACCAAAAATGAGTGGTTTAGATTTAACGAAAGAAGTTACTTGTAAAAACGCATTGCAATGGTTAGATAATACCAAAGGTAAATATAAAGTAGCAGCAATCGATTTTGGTATTAAAAATAACATATTACGAATTCTATCTGAACATGACTGTAGTATTAGAATTTTCCCTGCAAATGTATCCGCGAAAACGATTATTGATTTTGCACCAGATGGTATTTTTTTAAGTAATGGACCAGGAGATCCCTCCGCAGTTACTTATGCTATAAGAACTGTAAAAAATTTGTTGGGATTTAGACCGATCTTCGGCATTTGTTTAGGGCATCAAATCCTTACGCTGGCTTTGGGAGGAAAAACATACAAGTTAAAATTTGGTCACAGAGGTCTCAACCATCCGGTTAAAAATCTTATAACAAATAGAGTTGAAATTACCAGTCAAAATCATGGATTCGCAGTTGATTTAGAGACTCTTCCAAGTAATGTTGAGCCGACACATGTAAATCTGAACGATAATACTTCTGCAGGTATCATTTGTAAAGATGTACCTGCGTTTTCAGTTCAATTTCACCCAGAATCTAGTCCGGGTCCACATGATAGCCGTTACTTATTCGAACAATTTATTAAAATGATGCAAAGTGCCAAAAAGAGCTGATATAAAATCTATTTTAATAATTGGGGCAGGTCCTATTGTAATTGGGCAGGCTTGTGAATTTGACTATTCTGGGACACAAGCTACTCAAGCTTTAAAAGAAGAAGGATATAGGGTTATCCTTATTAATTCTAATCCTGCCACGATAATGACTGACCCTGGAATTGCTGATGCAACTTATATTGAGCCAATAACGGTTGATTTTATTGAAGCAATCATCATAAAAGAAAAACCTGATGCCATATTACCTACTGTTGGCGGACAAACTGCCTTAAATATTTCAATTGAACTATACAATAATGGGATATTAGACAAGTATAATGTGAAACTTATTGGGGCTCAGGTATCAGCTATTGAAAGAGCAGAAGATAGAGAGAAATTTAAAAAAGCTATGGATGATGTTGGGATTGATACTGCAAAAGGCGGATTTGTTCATACTTGGGAAGAGGCTAAAGACCTCATAGGTTCAATGGCCTTTCCAGTAATAATTAGACCTTCATTTACACTTGGTGGTACAGGTGGCTCCGCTGCTTATAATTTTGAAGAATTCAAGGACCTTGTCGAAAATGGATTAAATGCCAGTCCTACAACAGAAGTATTGATTGAGGAGTCCTTGATAGGATGGAAGGAGTTTGAATTAGAAGTTATCAGAGATAAAGTAGATAATGTGATAATTATTTGCTCCATTGAAAATATTGATCCAATGGGTATTCATACGGGTGATTCAATAACTGTTGCCCCAGCGATGACTCTAACAGATAAAGAATTTCAGAAGATGAGAAATTGGGCAATCAAATGTCTAAGAGTAATTGGAGTAGAAACTGGAGGCTCAAATGTACAATTTGCTGTCAATCAGCATAATGGGCGTATTATTATTATTGAAATGAATCCAAGAGTCAGTCGTTCATCTGCTCTTGCCAGTAAAGCTACCGGTTATCCAATTGCAAAAGTTGCTACAAAATTAGCAATCGGATATACTCTGGATGAAATACCAAATGATATTACAGGAAAAACAATGGCTGCCTTTGAACCGACTATAGATTATGTTGTGACTAAAGTTCCCAGGTTTGATTTTGAAAAATTTCCCTCTGCTTCTGGTCATCTGGGGGTTCAGATGCAGAGTGTCGGTGAGGTGATGTCTATTGGTAGAACTTTCCGAGAAAGTGTGCAAAAAGCATTTAGATCATTAGAGGTGGGCCTTGATGGGTTGGAACCAAAACCACTAGCAAAGGGGGATCCAGATTTAAAACGAGCACGACCATTAAATATGTCTACTCTGAGACATGGGACTGCATTTCGGTTATTGAAAGTTTATAAAGCACTGCTTGATGGAGAGTCAATAGATGCGGTTCACAGAACCACTGGTATAGATCCTTGGTTTTTAGACCAGATCAAAACTATCATTAAAATTAGCAAATCTGATCAAGAAATAGATAGTTATATTAAAAACTTAAAATTCAATGGTTTTTCTGATAAACAAATATCCCGATTAATAAACAGTACCGAAATTGAAGTACGTAAAAAGAGATTAGAAAAAAATATTCTACCATCATATAAAGTTGTAGATACTTGCTCAGCAGAATTTATTGCAAAAACACCATATTGTTATTCAACTTATAATGAGGAAAATGAAATATTGCCTATCCAGGGTAAAAAAGTGATAATTATCGGAGGGGGTCCTAACCGAATTGGACAAGGTATTGAATTTGATTATTGCTGTGTTCAAGCGGTATTTGGTTTACAGAGTATGGGCTATAAAACAATTATGGTAAATTGCAACCCTGAAACTGTGAGTACTGATTTTGATTTAGTGGACCGATTATATTTTGAACCAGTCACTTTTGAAGATATCATGAACATAGTAGATTTTGAGAAGCCGATTGGCCTGTTAGTTCAGTTTGGAGGCCAAACACCATTGAAAATATCAAGAGCCCTAGAAAAATCTGGCGCAAAAATTCTGGGCACATTACCATTTTCGATTGATTTAGCAGAAGATCGAGAGAAATTTGGTAAAATATTGGATGAATTAAAAATAAGTTGTCCCCAATATGGAACTGGTAAAACCCTTGAAGAAGTATTGAATGTTGCTAACCGAATTGGGTATCCCGTTTTAGTAAGGCCAAGCTATGTCCTTGGTGGGCGCGCGATGGAAATTGTATACACAAAAGAACAACTCGTTGAGTACGTAGCTCGTTCTGCAGATGTTACAGCAGGTCATCCGATTTTAATTGATGAATTTTTAGAAGATGCTTTTGAATTTGATGTAGATGCTCTTTGTGATGGAAAAATGGTTCATATAGGTGGAATTATGCAGCATATTGAGGAAGCTGGAATTCATTCAGGTGATTCTGCGTGTGTTCTACCACCTTATAAAATCACAACCGAAGCACTTGAGGAAATAATTAGGATAACCAAATCTCTTGCATTAAAACTTAACGTCATAGGACTTATCAATTTGCAATTTGCTTTTAAAGATGACCAAGTGTACGTTTTAGAGGTAAATCCAAGAGCAAGTAGAACAGTCCCTTTTGTTAGTAAAGCAACAGATATACCATTAGCGAAAATTGCAGCTCAACTTACAGTAGGTGCATCTCTTGAAGAATTTAATTTAAAAAAGTGGGATAGAAAACCGTACGTTTCTGTTAAAGAAGCTGTTTTACCATTTAATAAATTTCCAAAAGAGTCAATATTTTTGAGCCCTGAGATGAAGTCAACAGGTGAAGTAATGGGAATTTCTGATACATTGGGCCAATCCTTTTTTAAGGCTTCAATTAGTGCAGGGAACGTTATTCCAGATCGAGGAACTGTATTTATATCTGTTAATGATGCTGACAAATTAAATGCTATTTCTATTGCTAGAGATTTTCAAGAGATTGGGTTTAGTATTCTTGCAACAGCAGGTACTTTAAAAGAATTAGAGCAAAATGGAATAGTTTCAAATTTTGTTTATAAAGTAGGTGAAGGGCGGCCTAACGTTGTTGATGAAATTAAAAATAACAAAATAAATCTTGTTATTAACACTCCCTTAGGTCCTCAGGCTCGTTTCGATGAGGAGGCAATTGGACGAGCCTCCATACAGAAAGGGATAATGGCAGTTACTACTCTTTCGGGAGCAGAGGCAGTTTTAAGAGCCATACGTTTAAAAAGTAAAAATATAACTGTAAAATCAATACAAGAATATCACAATTAAAATCCTGCTTTACTTAGTCAATAATAATTCTATAGTATATTAAAAGAATCTGTTAAGTTACAATAAATGCAGCTAAGCAAATAATTATGAGCCAGCCAAAAAAAAAGCGAAAATCATGAAGGAAGAACTTTCAATTGATAATCTAGATGCTGAAATAAAAACTAATAGAGAGCTCTATGAACAGCTAAATAAAATTACTGAAATTGAAGCCGTAAATCCCTACGACTCCCAAGAGAATGAAATTTCAAATGTTGTTCAAGAACAAAAATTCTTTTCAGAGTATATAACAAGACTGAAAAGAATTTACAACGATAATGATCTTTTTCGTTATGCGTTATGGTCAATTGTTTTAATGCTTTTTTCAACAACAATACTTACTATCGTTGAATATGAAATGTTCAAAAGTGATGTTTCTGGAGATATTGATGGTAGTTTTAAATTTGGAAAATCAGAGCCAAACTGGTTGGATACTTTTTTCCATACATTTTGGTGGTCTGTGGTTACGTTTACAACTGTTGGATATGGTGATGTTAGTCCCATTACTCATTTAGGTAAACTATTAACAATTATAATAATGTTACTTAACTTTGGGATTGTTACTCTGTTAGGAGGAGCTGTAGCATCTGTATTAGTTGCACAAAGATTAAAAGGAGATGACAAATTGGATGAAAATAAATTTAATGGACATTTAATTATCGCAGGCTGGAACCCGTCAGTACCATCTGTACTTAAAATTTTGGATTCTAATCAAAAAATCACATCCGTAGTGATATTGGTCAACGAAACAGATAATGAGTTAATAGACAGAGCTATCTCTAATTTTGAAGATCTTGATGTAACTCATATATGTGAAAATTTTACAAATGAAGCTGTATTGAGAAAAGCATTTCTTGATAGAGCTGGAATGTTTATGATACTTCCTGATAATTCTGGGTTATTGCCTCATGAAGATCCAGATGAAGATAAAACGGTCCTTACTTGCCTAACTGCTAAGGCAATTTCTCCCGATTGTAATGTTGTTGCACATGTTTTAAACTCGGAAAATGTTTCTCACTTGCAACGCGCGAATGTAAATGAAATTGTAATGCCAGATGAACATGTGCCTCATCTACTTGCAAAACATGTAACTGATCCAGGTGTACCTCAATTGTTTGATGAATTAATAAACCAAGAGGATGGGGAGGACGGTATCCAGCAAGTAGGAATACCAAGACCATTAATAGGCCAGACTCATAATAAAATTTCTGCATATTTTAAATTTAAACATCAATGGCTTCTTGTTGGTTACGCAATTAAAAAATCAGGGTTTAGTTTAGAAGACCAGATGGGGGAAAGTGGGAGCCCACTTATACGCAATATGATAACCGAGCAGTTAGAGGGTGCTGGGATAAAATTATCCAGCGATGAGCATGTTGTTGTAGAAATAAATCCACCCGATGATTATAAGATCGATGACAAACATAGAGCATTAGTATTGAGGTAATATATGAATCCCACCCCAGAGCAAATAAAGAAAATCAATCACTTTAGTAAACTCCCCTCAAAAATGTGTGCCAAAATCGCAGCAGTGGTTAACATTGCTGAATGTAATGCAAAGGAGAAATTACTTTCTGAGGGAGAGAGAGGAGATACAATGGTTCTTGTATTTCAAGGGCAAATTGAAGTTTCAAAGAGTATGATGGTCAAGGCGGCAAGTGGTTTTACCACCTCTCAAAAATCAATTATACGTTTGGAAACAACTGACCCACCACCATCAGAAGATCCCGTTACAGAATCAACAGTTGCTGTAGTAAAGCTTCCGGCATTTGGTGTGGGGGAATTTTCTTTAGTTTTAGATGATGCAATTAGAACAGCTCATGTAACTGCAATGACTCCTATGAAATACGGAATATTAAGATTAGATGACTTCTCTAAAATCGTTGAAGAAAATCCATCGATTGGTGGTCCAGTTTACTTAGAAGTTGCTAAAGCTGCTGTAAATAATTTAGCAACTGCAAGTCAGGATATATCTAATTTAACTCAAGCCTTCTTTTTTTCACTTACTAGATAGTTTTATTAAGGACTGAAAAATTTAAAATCACTTGACAATTATTAGTTTTTCTCCTGATTTAGGCTTATTAATAGTGGATTGTAATTCCCATAAATCAATTGCATTTTGAATTAATATCAATTCATTTTCATGAATAAAATCGTCAGCGTTGGCGATGTCAATATATGCAAACAATAAACGTTGAAGTTTATCGCTATCCATTTCCATGTTTTTTATATTTAATAAAGACTTTTCATATTGTTTTTGTCTCGATTCTTCTTTTTCTAGTTCGATAAACTTTTTTGCAGCTAATCCAAAGTCTGAATTAAAACTATCTTCAGTAACATTTTTTACTAATGTACCATAATTTTCATAGATAACATTTTTTTCAGTTTCATCAATTTCTTGGTCTGCAAAAAAAGCAATACTTAGAAGGGTGTACAAAATATCATGGTCAATTGTCCAATTTATTTTTTCCTCATCTTCAGATTTCTCACGTGCAGATATTTTTCTTTGTAAATCTTCTAAGCGTTCTTTATCAGTTGGATTTAAGTATCCATCCTGCTTTTGTTTCTTTTGAACTAGTTTATCAACTTCTAAAGAAAGGAATTGGGCATCGCGCTCTAGAGCTTCTAATCTTTTATCCATAAGATTAAAAATGAGTTCTTTGAACGGTTCAATTTGATCTTTTTCTGGTGCAAAATAGATATTTAAGTTTCCTCTATCTGTATCCTCCCAAAAAGTGGGTCCAAAAATTGACAGTAGGAAGCACTGTGTATTTATATTTTGTTTAAATGTTTTTTCATCAAAATATGTCAGATCATCTAAATAGTCTTCGGCAATTGCCGAAGCGAATTCTAATTTATCAACAGAGAGATAAAAAAGTGCTAGCCCGACTTGAATCCTTCTAGTTCCATTATTTCCACCAAGTATACCTCTATCAACACCATCTTTTGAATAACCAGGTGGTTTGTCTAATTGAAGGATTAGTTTAAGCAGGTTCATTTGGTCTTCATCGCTCCAATCCAGTTCGTTAATGAGAACTTGACATTTTCTCAATTCAAATGTTAAGGCATCTACAATAAAATAAAGAGATGGGTTATTTGCGGCATTTTTATAAATGTCATTCGCATAAAATTTGAATTTATCGTAACAATAATTAGCCATATCAACACGATTTTCTTTTATATACGCTTGGATCATATTCGAGTAGTGGAATGCTAGATTATATAAATTTCTGGGTTCATTATTCTTATAGGCGTGCTTTACTGCGAACCTAAAAAGAGTGTTGAATCGGATATTTACATTGCCCAATATCATGTCATCCTTCATTTTTAAGCAGGTTTTTCCAATATCAACCAGTTCTGCCGGTATTAGAGAAGCGATATCAAAACGATCATTTTCAATCATTTTAATGTATGCATTACCTAACAAACGAAAAGTTTTGGTCTCATAAAAAGTACATGTTTCAGCCATCTCTTTGTATTGTATTTCAGTATATGTTCTAAAAGTAGCATTATCCCTTATTGTAGGAGTAAGTCTAAAAAATTTCTTGTTAAAATCTGGTTTTTGAGTAATGTAAGTTTGAATTATGGTGCTGATTTCCCTGATGATTTCTGTTTGTGTCTCTTTAAATTCTATAAAGGACAATAAATCATCTAACTGATCTAAAGACCCCATTATTTCTTTTTGATATTCTTCTACAATCGCAATGTCATTGTTCATTGCAGATTTTATGCTAGGTCGTCTCATTTTATTTATAAAATCTTTAATAATTCCTGAAATTGTAGATACTACATTGCTCGTTTTTGAATAAAGCAATATGTAAAATATGTACGGAAGAGCAAAAACAGAGGCAACAAATAAATAGACATATGTATTTAATATGACACTAGATATACGATTTAATGGTTCAAAATAATACATAATAACTACGGCATGTAAAGAAGCAATAATTAAAAACCAAACATAGCAAAGACTTAACCAATCTTTTACAAATAAATCCATTAGTTTAGGCGAGGATTCGGCCGCTATTGCAATCACAATAATTAAGGTGCCAAGTACCATAGCAAGCACGCCGCCCCAAATCTCGGGAGCGAACGTTAAATCAACATTATTGTGATCATCAATTACAATATTAAATTTTTTATCTAAATACTCAACAATTAAAAAATAATAGTTGTTAAACAAAACATCTGTGATTATCAGACCGATCAGAACTAGTGCGAAAGAAAGAAAAGTTCGATATTTAAATTGAAAACTGTTAAACTTAATTGATAAAGAATATATCTTTTCCATAGTGTCTCAAATAGATATGAATCATACTGATGAATATATAAAAATTATAACGATATAAAAATTTTTTGTAAAAATAAACCATTTTAAAACTTATAATCGTTTTATAATTAAATATTTGGAAGATAAATTATTATCCAACTATTAATAATAATTCACAATTTTCAAGAAATTAATTAATTTCAAGGCTATATTGACCTTATTTACTCTTCATTATAATTTTTCGTATATTTTCAAGAGTAACTACGGGTAGTATTTAGTCATTTATTAAATGAAATACTAATTATTAACAAAAATAGCTAAAGAGAAGGGGAAATTATGGCTAACTGGACTCAAAATCACGACCTAGTCTACGCTTTTGTTTGTGTATCATTTCTCGCAGACGGTGAAGTGGATGAAGCTGAGAAAGAAGCAATGCGAGGTAACTGTAAAGTAATGGTACCAGACATGTCCGAAGACGATTATAACACTGTAGAAGCAGAAGTAATAGATAAGTTTATTGAACTTGGAGATGATGACGCTAGAGGGGCTCAATATTCAAGCTCATTAGGTGCGCTGAAAGGCATGTTTTCATCAGATGAAGACCGTTTTAAGCTCATCAAAAATCTTGCATATATTGCACGAGCTGATAAATTCATCCATGAAAACGAAAAAGCAATGATAGAAGAATCCGTAAGTGTTCTTGATATGACAGATAAAGTCAATCTTGTTATCACAGAATCTTCATTGTTTGTCGATTTCAAGAGTTAAGCTCTATACGACATTCATTTTATAACCGCAGGCCCGGAAAACCCGGGTTGTGCGGTTCCAGTCTTATATTCACCTGAGGAAAAGTCCTTATGAGACAAAAAGAACGCGAAGCCGAGAGACGTAATAATGATCGAAGGTTAAAGCACAATAGAAAACAACATAGAAGAACTCAAATTCTTGACGTTGAAAAAGATCGACGTGAAATTTTTGATAGAAGATTAGAATATCAACGAAAAGGAAGTAGAAGAAATAATAGCGAACGACGTAATTGATTTAAAAAGGTAAATATTACCTTTTTATTTTTTTTCTATTTGCAGAATTTATTTTCCACTAAAACAGATTGTTTTAATTTTTCAGAAAGGTGAATTTTATTTTGGGCCTGCCAAGGAAACGTGTTGCATTTCATACTTTAGGTTGTAAATTAAATTTTTCTGAATCATCAACAATCGCAAGGGGTTTTGTTGCTTCTGGTTTTGAGACAGTAGATTATAAAGAAAAAGCGGATATCTACGTTTTAAACACTTGCTCTGTTACAGAGAATGCAGATAAAGAGGCAAAAAAACTTATACGTCAAGCAAAACGGAAGAACCCTTCTTCCATTGTTGCTGTCATAGGTTGTTATGCCCAATTAAAACCTAAAGAAATTGAATTGTTTGAAGAGGTTGATCTGATTTTAGGTTCAAATGAGAAATTTAGGTTAGTAGAGATCCTTAATGATTTAGACATTAAAAATAATTCAAGAGTCTTTCATTCACATATAAATAACAACTATAAATTCACTCCATCCTACTCATCTAAGGAAAGAACACGTTCTTTCCTAAAAATTCAAGATGGCTGTGACTATAATTGTTCATTTTGCACTATTCCTCTAGCCAGAGGGAAAAGTCGAAGTGATTCCATTGAAAATACTATTAGTTTGGCTCAAGATATCTCAGAGACTGGTGCCAAAGAGATTGTACTTACTGGCGTGAATATTGGCGATTTTGGGAAAAAAAACGGAGAAACTTTTTTCGACCTAATTAAACAATTGGATAAAATAAATAATATTAATCGAATCAGAATATCATCCATCGAGCCAAATCTATTAAATGACCAGATCATCGAATTTTGTAATAAGTCAGAAAAATTTGTACCCCACTTTCATATACCACTACAATCTGGTTCTGATAAGATATTAAAAAAAATGTACAGAAGATACAATAAGAGCTTATACAGGAACAGGATAGAGATGATAAAAAGCATTGATAAGAACGTTTGTATTGGAGCTGATGTGATTGTTGGTTTTCCTGGAGAAACAGACGAAGATTTCATTGAGACATATGATTTTTTAGATGAGTTAAATCTATCTTATTTACATGTTTTTACATATTCAGAGCGTGCAAATACTGCTGCTGCTGACTATGATAAAAAAGTACCAAAGGAAATAAAAATGAAACGTAGCAGAAAACTACGTGCTTTATCAAATGAAAAACGAAATTATTTTTTTGAAAAATTAGTTGGAAGCAACCGACCAGTCCTCTTTGAAAAAAGAAAAAATCATCAATTAGTTGGGTTTACTGATAATTATGTACCAGTTCATATTAATGGATCGCTTGACTTATTAAATACAATCCAAGATGTTTATTTGAATAAAAATAAAGGAGATTTTATGGAAGGATATTTAAAACATTATCAATTTTCCTAGCGGAATAAATTAACTAATCATATAATTAATGATTCATATTGAAAATATATCAAAATCATTTCATGGTGAAAATCTATTTTTCGATGCCAAAATAGTTATTAAAAAGGGGATGCGTATTGGATTGGTTGGTGCCAATGGCTCTGGAAAGACAACCTTACTCAGAATGATTTTGGATGAAGAAAAGCCAGATTCTGGATCTATAAATATTGATAAATCGATAACCCTTGGATATTTACCACAGGAAATAATTCCTGGATCAAACAAATCAATTTTACAAGAAGTTTTACAAGGTTACCCTGAAGTTATAATTCTACAAGAAAAAATGGTTCGTTTATCTGCAGCAATAGCCAAGGAGCCAGAAGATGAGGAACTAATACGCAAATTCGGTGATGCTCAAAATCAATTTGAGTCCTTAGGTGGTTGGAAATTGGAAGACAAGGCAAAAAAAATATTAAGTGGTCTAGGCTTTAGCGATAAAAAATTCAATAATCCAATGAATTTTTTTTCTGGGGGCTGGAGAATGCGTGTGGCTCTTGCAAGAATCCTTCTTCGCGAGCCTAATATTTTACTTTTAGATGAACCAACTAATCATTTAGATCTTGAATCAATTATTTGGTTAGAATCATTTTTGACAGGTTGGAAAGGGAGTATCTTAACTATAAGCCACGATAGAGAATTCCTAGATCGGTCGGTAAATCATATTATTGAAATTAATTTTAGAAAAATAATTCTATACCAAGGAAATTATTCCAAGTTCAAAAACCAAAAAAATCTAAGACTGGAGCAACAGATTAGCGCATATAAAAATCAACAAAAGGAAATTAAAGAAACCCAAAAATTCATCGAAAGATTTAGGTATAAAAACACAAAAGCAAAACAAGTACAGAGTCGTGTAAAGATGCTTGATAAAATGGAAAGGATTGACGAACCAATAGAAGGTAAAAAGGTAATGAATCTTTTATTATCGCACCCCGGGAGGGTTCCCTTAAGAATTGTAGATATAAAAAATGTAGATAAGTTTTATAAAAGCGTCTCAGTTCTCAAGAATATCAATCTAGTAATAAATGGAGGGGAAAAAATAGGACTCGTTGGAAAAAATGGAGCTGGGAAATCAACCCTTATGAAAATGATTGCAAATATTGAACAACCAACTAATGGTCTAGTTTCTTTCAAGGAAAACTTAAGCTCCTCTTACTATTCCCAGCATCAGCTAGATATTTTAAATCCAAATGATAGAGTTTTTGAAACTGCAAATAACGTAATGCCTCAGAAAAGTGACCAAGAAATCAGGACTTATCTAGGGAGCTTTCTTTTCAGTGGAAGCGATATAGAAAAAAAGGTTAATGTCTTATCAGGGGGAGAAAAGGCAAGACTTGCGCTGGCATGCGTTTTGGCTAAACCATCTCATCTACTATTACTTGATGAGCCAACCAATCATTTGGATTTATTTTCCAGAAATATCTTAGAAAAAGGATTAATCAGTTTCCCTGGATCAATTGTTTGTATATCACATGATCGACATTTTTTAAACCAGGTTACAAATTTTATTGTTGAAGTAAATAATGGGGGTTTACAATTATTCGAAGGTAACTACGATTACTATAAATGGAAAAAAAAGGAAAAATCTAAAGACAACAAAAAAAAGCACATGGATGAGATAGTAAAAAATTCAAGAAAAGATTATAACCAAAATAAAAAGAAGAATAATCGTTTGTCATGGATTAAAAAACGCATAAAAAAAATTGAGATTAATATTGATGAGAGAAAGAGGCTATTATTAAATCCAATTGAACCAGATAATTATAAGTCACTTCAAGAGACTCAGAATAGAATTGATACTCTTGAAGGCGAGTATTTAGAACTTATAGAGGAAGAGTATAATTTATCTGAAAAAGTAGAAAATTAATTTTCATATTCATTTATACTTGGGCAACTACAAATTAAATTTCTATCGCCATAAGCATTATCAATTCTACTAACAGTTGGCCAATACTTATGATCTTTTAAGTATGGCAAAGGGTAAACTGCTTTTTCTCTTGGGTAAATATGATTCCAGTTATCACTTGAAACTATTTCTGCAGTATGGGGAGCATTTTTTAAAGGATTATCTTTTTGATCTAATTTCCCATTTACTACATCAATAATCTCATTTTTTATTGATATCATAGCATCACAGAACCTATCCATTTCTTCTTTTGATTCACTTTCTGTCGGCTCAATCATAAGAGTACCTGGTACCGGCCATGACATCGTAGGAGCATGAAAACCGTAGTCCATTAGTCGTTTTGCAACATCTTCATCTGATATACCAGATTTACTTCTTAACGGTCGTAAATCTATAATGAATTCGTGGGCATTATAACCAGTTGCTCCCTTATACAGAACAGGGAAATGAGATTCTAATCTTTTTGCCATGTAATTAGCATTTAAAATAGCTATTTGGGTTGATCTTTTTAATCCTTGACCTCCCATCATTGATATGTAAGCCCATGAAATTGTGAGAATACTACTGCTTCCGAAAGGAGTAGAAGAAACAGGTGAGATGGCATTAATTCCTCCAGTTTTCAATTGAGAATGATTAGGTAGGAAATCAGATAAATGCGATTTACAGACAATAGGTCCCATGCCCGGACCTCCTCCTCCATGTGGAATACAAAATGTTTTATGCAGGTTAATATGCATTACGTCACATCCAAATTCTCCTGGTTTACAAAGACCTACCATTGCATTGAGGTTTGCACCATCAAAATATACTTGAGCACCGTGCTCATGGATAGAATTACAGATTTCATTTATTTTTGGCTCAAAGACACCATGAGTGGATGGATAGGTTAGCATAACCGCTGATAGTTCTTCAGAATGCTTATTCATTTTTTGCATTAAATCTTTCAGAGAAATATTTCCTTTTTCATCACAAAGAATAGGAACCACTCTCATTCCTGCCATCACTGCGGAAGCCGGGTTTGTCCCGTGAGCAGAGGTTGGGATTAAACATATGTTTCTTTTACTATTGCCATTAAATAAATGGTAAGCACGTATTAAGAGCAAGCCTGCATATTCTCCCTGTGATCCTGAATTGGGTTGCATTGAAATACTATCAAATCCAGTAATTTCGATGAGAAAAGCGTTCAATTCTTTAATTAGGTTTTCATAACCCTTAGTTTGTTCAATTGGAGCAAAGGGATGAATATTAACAAAACTTGGCCAACTTAATGCCTCCATTTCAGTAGCAGAGTTTAATTTCATAGTGCAAGATCCAAGAGGTATCATACTAGTGTTTAATGACAAATCTTTCATCTCTAATTGATGTAAATAGCGCATCATTTTGGTTTCCGTTCTGTGGCATCTAAAAACTGGATTTTCAAGGAATTTAGATTTTCGCAAAAGGTTTACGGGGATGGAGCTAGTTGTGCGATCAATTTCTTTTGCATTAAAAATAAATAAAATATCTTTTAAACCTAAATCAGTAGTTGTTTCATCAATCGAAATACCTATTGTCCCATCACCATAATCTCTAAAATTAATTTTTTTTTCTATTGCTAAGTTTCGCCATTCATAACTACCTACCTCCATTCTTATTGTATCAAAAAATGAATCGTGAAAAATTTTATAACCTGAGCTTTTCAATGATATAGCTAACCTATTTGTTAGATTATTTATTCTTTTAGCAATTTCAATTAAGCCTTCTGAACCGTGGTAAACTGCATACATTCCTGAAACGATTGCTAGCAAAACTTGAGCAGTACAAATATTTGATGTGGCTTTTTCTCTTCGTATATGTTGTTCTCTGGTTTGTAGTGCCATTCTAAGCGCTTGTTTACCAAAAATATCCTTTGATAAGCCAATAATGCGACCGGGGATCTTTCGTTTGAACTTATCTTTAGTTGCAAAAAAGGCAGCATGAGGCCCACCGTATCCCATTGGGGTTCCAAATCTCTGCGCACTTCCAATTGCAACATCTGCACCCATTTCACAGGGAGTTTTTAGTAAAGTCAAAGCTAAAAGGTCAGTTGCAACACAGATCAATGAATTATTTTTCTTTGCCTTGTCAAAAACAGAAGAAAAATTAGTTATATAACCTTCTGTATCAGGATATTGTACTAATATTCCTAAAACACTTTCATCAAAAATAAAATTGCTATGGTTAGTAATGTGTAATTCTATTCCAAGAGGTTCTGATCGAGTTATTAAAACATCTATTGTTTGTGGGTGGCAACGATCGCAGACTAAAAACTTATTTTTAGTTTTATTAGTATTAATATTAAAAAACATCATCATTGCTTCGGCAGCAGCAGTTGCCTCATCTAACAAAGATGCATTAGATAATTCAAAGCCCGTGAGATCAGAGACCATAGTTTGATAGTTAAGTAATGCCTCTAGACGACCTTGACTTATTTCAGCTTGATATGGCGTGTATTGGGTGTACCATCCAGGGTTTTCTAAAACATTTCGTTTAATTACGCTTGGTAAAATCGTTTCATAATATCCCATTCCTATGTGTGATTTAAATATTTTATTTTTTTTCGCAAAAGATTTTAGCTTTTCAAGAGTATCTGTCTCTGATATTTCTTTGCCAATATTTACAGATTTCTTTATTTTAATATTTTTTGGAACGATTAAATCTGTCAATTCATCTAAGGAACTAAAGCCAAGCTCTGCCAACATAGCTTTTATCTCACCCTGTTCAGGCCCAATATGCCGTCGGGAAAACGGGAAAGATTTTTTTTTCATAGAAAGTAAAAGTAAAATTAATTTAATTTAAAAATAAGCTGGTTCAAGATTAATGCTTTTTAGCGTTTACTTCTAACTGAATTTTCATTCGATTTCTTAAATAATTATGGTAAGCTTAATAAACAAAAATGGATAATTTGATGATATTTAAAATAATCTTGGGATATTGTTCCCCAAAAGTCCTAATTATAATGCACCATGTTGGTGCATTTTTTTTATAAGGAGTCCGTCTTGATTGGGAAATTAAAAGAACTACAAACAATAGATACGAAGTTAAAAGATTTAAATGATTTACTTGGAGATTTACCCTCTAAAGTTCAAGAATTAGATCAAAATGAAGAAGCAATAAAGTCAAAACTAAAAAATAATCAAGAACGTTTAAAAGAAACTGAACTAGCAATACAGAAATTGCAGTTAGACATTACTGGGATCAATTCAAAAATAAATACACATAAAGATCAGTTATTTTTAGTTACGAATAATAAACAATATGATGCACTCATGTCTGAGATCGATCATCTTAAACAAAAAAAAGATAACGCTGAGACAGAATCAATTTCTCACCTTGAAGAAAAGGAAAATTTAACTTCATCTATTGAAAAGATGACGGGAGAACTTGAAACATTAGAGACAGATCTTTCATTGAGACGAAAAAAACTAGAGAATGCAATTTCTGAATCAGCAGAGGAAAAATTATCACTTGAAAAAAATCGTAAAGAACAAATAGAAAAAATAGACCCAAAATATTTAAATGAATACAATCGAGTACTTATAGCGCGCGATGGTTTAGCTGTTGTAAGTATTTCTGGGAATGCATGTGGAGGATGCGGTGCATATTTACCCCCACAGTTAGTTTCAGAAATTCGAGCAGAAACACATCTACATCGCTGTGATGTCTGTTACAGATTTCTATATTCGGATAAAACATCAGTAAATTAAACAATAAATTGAGCCGACTGGATGGTTACTCTTCGAGAATATAATTTTTGAAGAGAGGAAAGTCCGAGCACCGCAGAAAAAGATGCCTCATAACTAGAGGAATTTCCTTGAAAGGAAATATGGAAAGTGCAACAGAAAACAAACCGCCATGAATTTATTTCAAGGTAAGGGTGAAAAAGTAGTGTAAGAGACTACTAGTTTTTAGTGAAAGCTAAATAACTTGTAAACCCCATCTGGTGCAAGACTGAATAGGCTCTGAGATGTTTTTCGCATCGCTTGAGGAGCGGGTAGGTTGCTTGACTCAAATAGTAATATTTGAGCTAGATGAATGACCATCTCTTTAGTCTAAAGGTTAAAGAACAAAACTCGGCTTATTGGTCGGCTCACTTTCCCTAAGTAGTAAATCATCTTTTAATTATTATTTTTTATTATTTTAGATGTTTACAATGTCTATAATAATGTTTAGTCATAACTAAATTTTAAATAGTTTAAACATCAATTAATAAAAAATGGCGACAAAAAACAAAAATATATTTTTCTTTAATCGGATGTTCCCATTCAGAAAATATTGGATTCAGTATTCAATCATATGTAGTTTGATATTATTTATTGTCTTCCTCTTTCCTCAAGGGAAGGTTCTAAAGTATTCATATCAAGTAAACGATATTGCAGATGAACCAATAATTGCTCCTTTTACATTTTCTGTCCTTAAAACAAAGAAACAATTAAATATAGATTTAGAAGAGCAATTAAAATCAGTTGCTTTTGTTTTTAATAGAAACGATCAAATTGTTAATGAACAAGCTAAGAAAATCTCTGATTTTTTCTCGATGGTATCTGAGATTAGAATTTCCAGATGGCGATTCAAAGAATCAAAACGCCTAGTTTACGAACGCAGATACCACAAGCAATACGATAAGGCGAAATCTGAATTTATATCAGATAGTATAAGTTTATCTGTTCTCACTAATCAGTTTAATGCAACTTACCCCTTTATAGAAAAAAAAGAAGATTGGATAACATACACTGAGACTGAGCAAAATCCTGAAAAATTTAAAGATCTTATAAGTGATCAAGAAAATATAATTAGAATTTGTAGGAATAGATGGTCAGAGGGTATTTATGATATCCCATATACAGAAATAATTAGTAATGATGTACTAATTAATCAGGGAGAAATTCCTCAAATCGCTTTGCCCAAAGATTTTAATAGTCTAGAAGTAGCTTGGACATCAGCAAGAAAAGAATTATTGGGACTATATTCTGAAAAAGATCTCTTTAAAAACCTTGGTTATGAATTGATAATAAAGTTCATGAAGCCAAACCTGATTTACAACTTAGATCTAACAGAAAAAAGACAAAAAGAGACCCTAGATAAAGTACCTAGGAGCCAAGGTGTAGTATTACAAAACGAAATGATTGTCGACGCGAATACAAGAATTACGGAAGATGTTTTACAGAAATTGAATTCTCTTTCAAGCGCTTTAGCAAGGCAAGAGGTTGATCCGGGTTGGAGCAAAGCTATTTTAACTTTTATTGGAGAGTTTATATTACTTTCGATTGTTGTATCGCTATTTTTCACGTTTTTAATAATCTACCGGATAAAAATATTTAAAGATTGGAAAATGGTTCTATTAATTGCAATTGTTTATGTATTACAAATTCTGATAGCACATATTTTTGTGGTTCGTTTTGATTGGTCTGAATATTTAATACCAGTAACCGTTGGCGCGATGGTATTAACAATTTTATTTGATGCACGAATTGGTATTATGGCAACCACATCTATTGTAATTATCATGGGCCTAATGATGGGCCAAAATATAGATTTCATTATTGTTTCGTTGTTCACATCTACAATCGCTGTCTATAACATACGTGAGCTTAGAAAACGGAGTCAACTTTTCATTACAATTTTTTCGCTCATGGGTTCAAGCATATTGGTCATTTTAGGCATAGGCTTGTTTAAAGAAAATAGTTGGTTTTTAATGCTAACAGATATTCAATTGTTGATGATCAATAGTTTATTAGCTCCAATCGTGACATACGGATTGATAGGACTTTTTGAAATGGGATTTGATGTAACTACAGATTTAACTTTAATGGAATTACTAGATTATGATCATCCATTATTGAAAAGAGCACAACAAGATACAAATGGTACATTTAATCATAGTATAGTTGTTGGAAATCTTGCAGAATCATGTGCTGCAGCCATAGGAGCGCACTCATTGCTATGCAGGGTGGGGGCTTACTATCATGATATTGGGAAAATGGTAAAACCAGAATACTTTATTGAAAATCAGTATACAGGAGAGAATTTACATGACAAATTAACTCCTACAATGAGTGCAAAAATCATTCAAAACCATGTAAAAGAAGGTCTTGCACTTGCAAAAAAATATGGCCTCCCTAAAATTGTTTCGGATTTTATTCCGATGCATCATGGGACAACTCGTGTAGAATATTTTTATAGAAAAGCCCTTGAAGAAGCTGAAAAGAATGGAAACAAAATAAATGAATCCCAATTTCAATACCCAGGACCTAAGCCAAACACTAAAGAAACAGGAATTTTAATGATATGCGAAGCTGTTGAAGCAGCAGTAAGGTCAATAAAAAACCCCGATATAATTAAGATTAAAAATATGATTGAGAAAATAGTTAAGAAGCGCATCGATGAAGGACAATTAAATGATTGTCCATTAACGCTTGACGAGCTAGATAAAATCATTGGTACGGTCGATGGCAATACTGGTATGCTTGCAGTTTTAAGAGGTATATATCATATCCGAATTGAGTATCCAGATGATGTAAATCCTTCACCTTCGAAATGATAAAATATCATCAAAGCTGTGACCCAAACCTTAGGTCTCCAAATAAAAAAATTGTAAAAAAAATAACTTTATCAGTAATGAAGAAAAATAGAATAAAACAGGGTTATATTTCACTTATTTTCGGTACAGACAACTTACTATTTAACATTAAAAAAAATTTTTTTAATAAAGAAGAGCTAACTGATGTCATTGCATTCAGGCTAAATAATTACGAAGACCCATGCGTGGAAGGTGAGATTTATATAAGTTTGCCTAGAGCAAAAGAAAACTCAGAAATTTATAATGAACCATTTCCAAAAGAGGTTTGTAGATTAATAATTCATGGTTCTCTTCATTTATTAGGTTTTGAGGATAATACAAAAAAGGGAAAAGAAATTATGAGATCAAAAGAAGATTTCTTTTTAAAGGGCCTTCAATGGGAATTGTTATTTTCAAACTAGATGGATAAAAAAAGATCTGCAGATAAATTTATTGAGCTCTTAGAAATCGTCGAAAAATTGAGAAGCCCAGAGGGTTGTAAATGGGATAGAGAGCAAACAAATAAATCCCTACTTCCATATTTCTTAGAGGAAGCATATGAATTAATTGAGAGTATAGAAAATAATGATTGGGAAGGATTTAAAGAAGAATTAGGAGATGTTCTGCTTCATGTAATTATGCAGGCTCAATTATCAAAAGAACAATTAAAGTTTAATATCGTAGACACTCTTGATGGTATTAATAATAAACTTATTTATCGTCACCCCCAAGTGTTCGGGAATCAAAATTTTGAGTTGATTTCAAAAATTGAAAAAAATTGGGAAGCAATTAAACAGAAAGAGAAAAATAGAAAATCCATTCTTGAAGGGGTACCTCTAGAATTACCAAGCCTTTCCCGTGCTCAACGATTTCAAGAAAAAGCTGCCTTTTCAGGTTTTGATTGGAACCATATCGATCAAGTATGGGAAAAACTTTACGAAGAAATTCAAGAATTAAAACTTGCTTGTCAAAGTGAAAAAAGAGAAAATATTGAGGAAGAGCTAGGAGATTTGCTTTTTACCATTGTTAATTTGGCTAGATTTTTAAAAATTTCTGCTGAAAGTGCACTCAGAAAGGCTAATCAAAAATTTATATTTCGATTTAAAAAAATGGAACAAAGATTAAAAGAGCAATCCAAGAACTTTAGTGATACGTCCTTGAAAGAATTGAATGAAATTTGGGATGAGATAAAAAAAGAAAATAAAAATTAATTTCCACCATTAATTGTAAGCACAAGTATCCGTCTGCTTGCAATATTTCGATGCTCGCATAAATAAATTCCTTGCCAATTTCCAAGAACCATTGAACCATTATTTATAGGTATTGTCAATGATGATCCTAGGATAGATGTTTTTAAATGTGCAGGCATGTCATCAGAGCCTTCGTATGTATGTGTGTATTTTTGGTTATCATCAGGAACGGTACCACTAAAAAAAGTTTCAAAGTCATATCTGACAGTAGGGTCAGCATCTTCATTTATTGTTAAAGATGCTGAAGTATGTTTCATATATATATGTAACAATCCAACAGAGACTTCCTCCAATTTAGGAAGTGCACTGATAATATTATTAGTAATTAAATGAAATCCTCTGGGAAATTTTTCTAATAATATTTCTTTTTGATACCACATTGATATTTATAATATTTCTTTCTGTTTGAAAAAGTAGTTGAATTCTATGTTTTTCTATCTTTTTTTCTTGCTGCTGGGAAAAGGATATTATTTAAAATTAGACGATATCCAGGTGAATTACGATGAAGTTTTAAGTCTGTGGGTGGATCTCCAACAAAATGTTGATAGTCTTCTGGGTCATGCCCGCCGTAAAAAGTAAATGTGCCTTTCCCAAAGTTCCCATGCAGGTATTTTACTTGATCCGAAGCAGGATCTTCACCCATAATTACTATATGTGATTTAATCTTTTTTTTGTGAAATCCTGTTGTTTGTCCCATAAATCCTTTAATGATCGAAACATGATTTTGTGTTAACATTGTAGGTACAGGATCATATTTTGCTGAAAATTCAAATAATGAAAAATAATCCGCTTCAGCCCCTCTAGTTACAGGATTATGGCTGGGCGGATAGTCAATATCTGAAAATTCATAAACCATGGGATCACTAAATAATTTGAATTCTTTAAAAGCAAAAGTATGATTATAATTTAATTTTGACTGTATTTTTGGATCGATAGGTGTTCCATCAAAAACAGCATGAGCTCCATCATTTTCTTCCATAGATAATGCGATATCGTATGAATCAGTTGCTGAGCACATGGCAAATAAAAATCCGCCATTACCGACATAACTCTTTATTGTATTTGCAACAGCCTTTTTTTCTTCATGAACACTTTTAAAACCAAGCCTTCTTGCCATATTTTCAGAATTTCTTTTTTGGTCTTTATACCATTTTGAATTATGATAGCTCCGGTAAAATTTCCCATATTGGCCCGTAAAATCTTCGTGGTGTAAATGTAACCAGTCATATTTTGAAAGCTGCCCCTGCAGTACATCATCATCCCAGAGGGTTTCGTAGTTGACCTCCGCATAAGTTAATGCTAAGGTTACGGCATCATCCCAAGGCTGTTTATTTGGAGGTGTATAAATTGCAATTTTAGGTGATTTCTCAAGCAAAATAATTTCCATATTATTATTGCTTATTTCTGAATAAATGCTTAACAATTGTTCAGGAGGTATAATATTAAAATCAACACCACGTATTCTACACTCTGAACGAATGTCCGCATGTGAGTCCATTAAAAAAGAACCTCCTCGATAATTTAAGAGCCATTCAATATTAATGTTTTTTGTAAGCGCATAAAATGCGACTCCATATGATTTGAGATGGTCATTTTGTGATTGATCCATCGGAATGAGCATTTTTTGTGAAAAAACTAAAGATGAAATTAGAATGAAAGGTAAAATTTTCATGAATTTTTAATTTGCTGAATCTTTCTAATATGGTATCGGATTGGCTCCGAAAAAATCGAGGATCTATACTGATTTATTATTTTCAAATATGTTTCTAGCGCCTCCTCTTTTCGATTAAGATCTTCTTCGAGAATTTGTCCTGATAAAATAATACCTTTGTCAGATAAAAATGTACCCTCAAGCGATAGGGCAAGATTTAGGGCTTCATCATACATCTTTAAATGTCTACATAGTAATGCTTGGCGTAAAGTAGCAATTGCGGAAATTTTATAATTATGTCTAGCAATAAGTTTGAATTTTTCAATAGCTTGTCCTAACTTTCTCTGTTGGGTCAATAGTTCAGCATTTAAATAATCCATGAAAACATTTTTCTTATCATTATCGCTTTTATCATAATGTTGATTTATCAAGTTTTTCAATGCGATTAAATCATTGAAATAAGATTCTGAAGGTAATAAATAGTCTAATTCTTTTTCGATCATTTTAAGCGTACTATCCGGTTCACCCGTTAAAAATTGGATTTGAATTTTCTTTTGTCTAATTGTTTGATTGTTGTTTATAAGTAGCATTTTATCGATTAATTTATTAGCATCTTCTATTTTACCTTGGGCAAGAAAAACATCGGCTTGCCTAACAATTATCTTTTTCCAAAGGCTATTTTTGGGGCTTTTTTCTAAAGCCGTTTGGAAAAACTTTTCTGCGCGATCATAATCTTGTAAGATTCTATATTGGATTTCTCCCATTCTAAAATATGCTTCATTAAGGATATTTGATGATGGGAGGCTGTGTAACAAAGAGTCATAGATTTCTAGACTTGTTTCTAAGTGGGTTGGCGAAATTGAAGTGTTTAGTTCATATGTATAATTGAAAAAGTGGTTTTTATCAAAAAAATATGGTATAAGGTTTGCCCTATTTTTTGGGATCACTTGATCTTCAAATGTTTTTGCAAGTCCCAGAAGAGCTTCACCCATGATCTCAGATTTATTGCTTTGCTTTAAGATGTAATTATAAGAGTCGATTGCAATTAGGTATGCTTTCTCTTTTCTTAGATCATCACTGAAATTTAACCATCTTTTTGGGTCCCATGTCCCATTAGAAGCCCAAATTTTATAAGAATTTAATGCCTTGTTATAGTTCTGTAACTTGAAGTAAACATCCGCTAAAATCGGGAGGAATTGGTTTGGTTTATCAAGACAAGCTTTTTCTAATTTATTCAGAATTATATTTCTTGAATCTGAATTATCAGTCATTTTAATTATATTTCTTTGTATAATATTAGATCTAGAGGAATTGAATTTTAAGTTTAATATATATTCATCCATTGCTTTATTATACATTTCTTTCGATTGATAAAATAGTCCAGCCTCATAAGAAAGGAATGAATATCCAAAGTTTTTTCTACCAAATAAAACTAGTTCCCTTAAATCGTCTTCGAGATTATACTTAGTATATAATGACAACATAATTCTGAAATACGAACGATTATTTTTGAACTGGTCAAAAACACCACTTTTCCAGTGGTTTTTTGCTTTTTCAATATCGCCATTTAAAAAATAGAATTCACCGAGCTCAGTATAAGCTTGTATATCATTAGGCACCTTTTGTAAGTGAGAATATAAAAATTTTATACCTTTATCGTATTTTTCATATTTCATAAAAATTGTTCGAAGACGGCTGATTACTGTATAATTATTGGGATTCTTTTTATATAGTTCTGATAACATAAAAATTGCGTTCTCAACTTCTCCTTTTTTTTCGTGTAATTCAGCTCTTTTTAATATGCTTCTTAAATTATAATTATTTTGGTTTGCAATAATTCTACAGCTGGAGGATATAATAAAAAAAATATAGAAATAGATTTTAATTGCTAACATCATTATTCATTTGATTTTTTTTTACGTCAATTTGACTTAGAGAGTTGAAATATCTTTTGATCATGTTTTGATGGTTACGAGAATACCCTGCTTTAATAGCCCTGTTCAACGCTTCAAGTGCAAGACTTTGTCTTTGACCAAGATCCTCCGGTAAACCGCCGGGGCCAGTAAACAGTATTGTTGGGTCAGATGAAATTGATTTTCTCTCTTCTTTGTAACCCCTCTTTGTCATTGATGTTTGACTATTTAACATCCTAGAGAGAATTCGTTTTTGTCTTTCCTTTGTTTTAGAGTCAAATCGGTTATTTTTTAGATCTTTAATTACGTTGTCCATTTCTAATTTTACACCTGATAGATCTCCAATATTGTTTGAGCCTGATTGTTTCATCTCATTGGCTAATTCTTCGATTGATTTACGAATCGCTTGTTGCTGCTTGAGCATTTGTTGGATAATTTGTTGTTGAGCTGACGCTGCCATTTGGCCTAATGCTAATTGCATACCCTGCTGGTTAAGATTCTGTTGCTGACCAGCCATTTTTTGCATCATTTGTAAAAATTGTTCTATTCCGCTTGATGAGCCAGATTGTTGCATTTCTTTCATGTTGTTATAAATTCCTAGAGCAGCCTCATTTAGGCCCTCAACAGCTAAATTTTGGTTTTGGATAGCTAGAGATATTTGTCTATCTGTTAAACCTTGTTTTGATCCCTCCATACCAGAATTTGCTTTGCCCATAGCTCGACCAATATTGGGTGTTATTGAAAATGTTTCTTTTGACAATTCCATCATTTGGTCCATAATTAATTTCATTTGATCTTGCAGTATTTGTTGTTGAACTGCGAAATAGCGAAGACGTGGAGAATTTCTTGAAGTATTTGTTAATTCGTCTCTTAATTGCTCTTCTTCAGCCGATAGGTATAGTAGATCTTGAATAATATTTTGAAATTTTTCTACCATCTCAGACATTGTCTGTTGTTGAAAATTATTTTTTATATTTGCCAGTTTATTTATGATATGCTCCAAACTATCTAGGGATTGTTCACTAGTTTGACTGGCTTCAGATAGGCTTTGTTTTTCTAAATTTTGTATGGTCTGATTAAATAAATCTCTAGTGTCATCAATGATAGGTTCTTGCATGAAATTTTCTAATTCAACTGAAGTTTCTTCGCTAAATGGTTCTACGGCGTCTTGCGCTTTTTCAATTAATTCAATTATGGAATCCAAATCATCTAAATTTCTCTTCTCCTCTTGCTTTAACTTAGTAAGATCAGAATAATCTTCCCGATTCTTTTGATTTATTTCTTTATGAAGCATATTTTGTTGTTCAGTAACCTGTTCTGACCTTGTTAAGAGTTCATCTAATTTTTGTTCAGCTTGTAACCTTTTAAAGATATCAATGAAGCGATCCAAATCTTCTTCAACCTTGGCGATATTATCTTGTAGCTTACTCAAACTCTCTTGGATTGTTTCAAGGTCTAGTTTTTCGAGTGCTTCATTTAGTTCTGCCATTGAGTTCATTAGTTCTTCAGGCAAAACGTTGTCAATTAATTCTGCAAGCTCTTTGAATTTTTTTAGAAGAGATGGTGAAAAAAGATTATGTTTTTCACTGTCTTCGATTACCGAATTAAGCATTTCTTTCATCTTTTCCATAGATTCGAATTCTTCACTTAATTGGCTAAGAGTATTTTCCATTTTCTTTTTTTGATCCCAATCTAAATCTGTTGCTTTTAGAGCTTCTAAGTTTAATTCATCAATTTTTTGGTTGAGTTTTTCCAAATCATCTAAATTTTCATTCAAGTTCTCAAAAAATTCAGCCTCGTCTTCCTCAACTGATACATACAAATCAGATAAAGAGGGAACCCTTGCTTTGAATATTGATGAGATTGCTTTTTGAGGTCCTGTAATAAAATTATTATCAGATAGCTCAAAATGGAAGTGCACCTCGTCATCAGGCATTAACGAAAGATCTAATAGGGACCAGGTGAATTTAATTGTTTGTCTATTAGTGTCTGTGTTAAGCTCAGTGAGTCTGAATATTTCAGTAAAAGGATCTACGCCAAGAAAGTTAGGTCTATGAATTTCATAAACTACCTGCAAATTTGAAAACCCATAATCGTCCTCAATATCTAATTGTAGCGGAATAGACATATTACTACCAAGTTCTGTAAATATTTCGGGTTTAATCACATTTAATACGGGTTCATGGTCAGGGATGATCTGAAGGCTATAGGGCACTGGATCTCGATTAGTAATTCCTCTTTCGTCTACAATATTTACAGTAAGTTTGCCTTCATTATCTAATAAAAAGTTTCCTTGAGCTTTATTTTGAATTGTTTTCATATCAATCTTTTCTTCGTTAATATAAAAATAAGCAAGTTCAAGCATTCTGTTTGATGACAAGCGCACGTCTACACTTGAACCTTTTAAACCTTGAATTACTGCGATATTCCCTTTTTGAGTCTCAGTGGATAATTTTGTATATGCTGGTGGAGTAAGCGTAATTTCAAAAAATTCAAAAACTGGCCTATCAGTCACAAATATTGTGTCAGGCTTTGATGCAACTTCTTTCCATGGTTCCCAAAAACGATAGGATGGTACAAATGCCTCATATACGTAATCTTGGAAAAGTTCAGGGAGCTCAAAATTATAAAAACCAGAGGAACTACGCTTTGATGAAAACTCTAAAGTAAGTGAATCACGCCGATGGCTAGCTTTTTGCGATGGTAGTAATCTTAAAAGTATGGAATCTGGTTTTGCGCCCGAACAATGAATTTTAATTTTCGCTGACTCCCCTCCTAAAATATGAATATCTCCACTTAAACTTATTAAAGAAAATGGTTTTGGCGGTTCATATTGTATAGTTGGGTTATACCATCTTGAGAATGCATCTGCGGTTTTCTGATAATTAAGGGAGCAAAATATTATAATAAGAACCCAAACAGTAATAATTGTGTATTTTAGAGTAATAATTTTTTTGTCTAAGAAAAAATCGTCAAAATTGGTTTTGCCTAACTTTTCCCTGATAGATGAAACATAAGACTTTACTAATTCTTCCGAAAGATTTTTATCAAGTGTGCTATCTAATTGAGAAGCATTAAAGATTGAATCTGGACTGTTTGGGGAAACGTAATTTCCAATTTCATTTGCAATTGTTTTTGTTTTAAACCTTGTAATTTTATTTTTTTGCATTTGAATCCAATATAGAAATATGCAAAAAGCAATAACTGATGATGTGGAAAAGAAAACAAATATAATAAGTAGTTTTGTTGAAGGAATAAAATAAAATATTCTCTCCAATTGAATTATTATAAAAAGAAATAAAGATACAAATATTAGTAATGAAAAAGCAAAGATACTTAAATCTTGCATAAATTTGAATTTTCTGACTTGGGTAATGTAGTCTTTAATATTCATCTATTGTGTCAGTACATAATGTATAATATTAGTACCCATCTTTAGTGCTTTTTCCCGTATTTCCCAGGGGTCCTTATGAACGCTTTCATCTTCCCATCCATCGCCCAGGTCAGATTCGTAAGTGTAAAGTAAAATGAGCCGGTTCTTCTCGAATAAACCAAGAGCTTGAGGTGGCATATTATCATGTTCATGTATTTTGGGAAGACCACTTTCAATCATGTAATATGACGAAAAAATAGGATGGTCGTTAGGTAAACTAACTAAATCTTTATTAGGGAATAGCCTCTTTAACTCCCTTCTGAAGGACTTGTCCATACCATAATTATCATCGGCATGTAAAAAAGCTCCATTAATTAACATTGATCTAAGGATAATTATTTCTTCATTTGTAAAACGAATGTTGCCATGTCCTGTGAGATATAGGTATGGATAGAATGAAGCGTCTGAATCTGTCAATTTTATTCTTATTTCTTCAGAGTCTACAGAGATAGAGGTATTTTTGTCCAAAAAATCAAGAAGATTTGGGATGCTACTAGGATCGCTATACCAATCTCCTCCACCGCCATAATGTATTCTTGCAATTGAAAACTTCTGAGCAAAAACTATGTTAAATACAAATATTAAGATTGAAAAATATGGTTTCATTTTTTTTAATATTAACAATACAAAAAAAATCAGATTTTTTAGTATATGTAAATTAACCTGAAATTTATTAGTGTCTTCTTTTAAAAATACCTAGAAAAAGACAAATTATTAGATAAATGAATAATTACATCATAAAAATCTATGTATCATTTTTTATTATTATCGCACCTTTATTTGGCCAGATAAGTAAAAAAACAGAGTCTAAAACTTTTTTGTTTGGTTTGATTAAATTTGATAGAGAATCAACTTACGAATCCGGTTATTGGTTCGATAAATGGTTCCGTTCTCGAGAATTCGCTGCTCCAGTTAATTTCATACCTATTGAATTGAGATATGGCATAGGGTTTAATGGTGATTTTGCAGGAAGCTTTTCAAATCCATCTGCAAAAGATGAAAAAAACAATATAAAATATGAAAATGATTCTATTGAACAACTTGAACAAGGTATTTCTAATATTTGGGGGCCATCTGTTGAATTAGATCTTGGATTAATTAACCTACCGCATTATCTATTAAACACTAGTTGGATGAATATGATGACAGGTTTTACGTTTAGGAGGAGTAGACTTTTCTCTCCAGCTCTTTTACCATATGAAGCATGGGGAAATACCAATGCTAACTGGAAGGGGGAAAAGAAATTTTCGCCCTTTATGAATGAAATTCTTCTTACTAATGTCCTCCAGTGGCAACCTTTTAATTTTTGGTATTTGAATTTTAGATATTCATATGGGTTAGCGGCGACCAGATTTTATTCGTCCGATAATGAAAATTGGGATAAGTCCCCATCTGGCTTAGGAACATCATCTGCTTTTGGTTTAGGCATTAGATTTATTATTGATTCAGGAAAATCAAATAGGTACACAATCGGCATAGATTTACGACATTCATATACAAAAATAAATACAATTAATGACCCAGGAGATCTTACACCTATTAAAAATTTTGACTTAGTCAATTATGGTTTGTACTTTACAATTTCAGCATTTTATGGTGGTAAAAAAACAATTGGAGATAAAGCAAAAAGAAAATATTTCCATAGGGATTATATTGCAGCTAGAACCGATTTTAAAAATTTTCTTAGCAAATATCCCTCTCATTCAAATTATAATCGAGCAATTAGCTACCTTGAAATTTGCGAGCGTAAAATACCTTATGTCATTATGGGCGAGGGAATCAAGCTTGATGATTTAGGTAGGACACAACAAGCACTTTCTAAATATTTTGAGGCTAAATCACTGGTGAAAAATGATTTTGTTATCCTTACCGCTTTAGAAAGTAGGATTGACCAAATTGCATTAGATTTAATGAATAAAGCAGAATTACTTTTACCTGAAGAACGGTATGACCAAGCCATGGATATTGTGCGAGATGTAGCGAAATTTTCGGAGCATGGTAAAAAAGCTCTATGGAGATTTAAATCGTATACAATTTTGGGTGAAGGTAAAAATTTACAACAAGCAGGATTTATAGGAAAAGCGATGGGGAAGTATGCTGAGGCTTTAAAAATGAATGGAGAACTTTTATACATGGTTAAAGCGCTCCAGTATAACGCCGGAATTCAAATGGTAAAGCTGGCTAACGAAGCAGATGAATTTGATGAAATTTTTCTTGCGATCGAATCTTTAAAATATGCTAAACAGTTGAGTGGAGAAATTGGGACCAAGAATGAACATTTATTGAGTCAACTTGAAAAAAAATTGGATGATTATGATGAATTCAGAGTAGAATTAAGAGTTGAAGAAAGAATGAACGCTGCAAGAAAAAAACAAGTATTGGCACGCTCTGAGCATTTAGAATTAGGAATGACAACACCTCAAATCGAACATCTTTTAGGAGCGCCACATGAAAAATTGATTGATACTAATGATGGGAAAACAAATAATCAATTGTGGATATATTTCCTAGATAAGAGAACCTTACAATTATCTTTTCAAGATTTTTTATTGTTTAAAATTGAAGAGATTTAATATTATAGTAAATGGGAATTTTTTGAAACAAAAATTAATTCATTAATTATTACTTTAAAAATACCTGCCGTAGGGACTGCAAATAACATTCCTACTGGACCCAATAAAAATCCGCCAATCAACAAAGAAATCATCACCAACATAGGGTGCAAGCCAGTGCTTTCACCTATAACTATTGGGGTAATAAAGTTATTATCAATTTGTTGAATTAAAAAAAACATTAGGATGATATCCAAAATAAAAAAAGGAGAAGGGATTGTGCCAAAAAGATGGTGGCTCATTGCAAGAGGGCTACCCATGTTATTCATAATTGAGATCAATATAGCAGGGACCATACCAACAAAAGGTCCAATCATTGGTATTAAATTTGCAAATCCAGCAATTATGCCTATAAAAATAATCAATGTTAGGTTAGCACCAATTTTATTTAAAATAAAAAGACCGATGATAGACATAATTGCGACTGTGGATGCAGCAAGCAATTGGCCCATTAAAAATTTTGATACCTGTTGCTCAATATTATAGATCAAACGCAATCCTAGCTCAAAATATTTGTTTGGTATAAACTGTACAAGAGATCTCTTAAAATTATAATATTCTATCAGAACAATTATTGTAAATATTACACTCATGGCTAAAATCAATAAAATATTTCCAGTTGTACTGAGAATACTTAAGATATTTTGAAAAATAGTATCTAATTTCCCCTGAAGCGCTAAAACAATGTCTGAATTCTCTGGGATTAAATTTAAAATTGGGTTTGGGATCACAAATTGAATTTTATCCCAAAGAGTGGTTAAACTTTTTATGAATATTTCATCCTTGAGCTTTTCGGAAAAGATTTTGATTTGGTAACCCAAGTTTGATAAAAAGCTACCTAAAAACCAAAAAAAGGATACAATAGAAGTTACCATCACAAAAAATACACTAATGCTGCGGTTGCCAATACTTCTCTCAATTTTATCAACGATTGGCAAGAAAACAGAAGTTAAAATGAATGCAATTATAAGCATTATAAAAACAGGTGAGATAAATGGTAGTACAAGCCAAAAAATTGTTAAAATAATAACCCACACAAACAATCTATAAATTTTAAGTGCAGGATCCATTCAGGTTACTTATCTTTTATGATTTCGTTAGCTTCTCTCAATCTCTCAGCTAATACTTTTGCAAGGTTCAGAAGGATTTTATTACCCATTTGGGGAAAGCGAGAGATAAGAGACATTAAGTCTGTTCTAAAAAATCCTATTAAATTTGTTGGGCTATTTGCCTCTGCTTGAGCAGAGCGCGGCTCTTTATCTAAAAGCGCCATTTCTCCAAAAAAATTATTTTTAGTTAATGAAGCAAAATTTGTCTTAGAATCAGGGTCTTTAATTTTAACAGATCCAGATAACACTATATACATTCCTTCCCCTGGAGAATCCTTTTTAAAAATTATTTCTCCTTTTTTATAGATTCGTTTATGAACTAAACGCGATATTTCATGAAATTCTTTTGATGTTAAGTTATCAAAAACAGGTATTGACTCAAGACTTTGAATGACTGGATCATCATTGCTCTTTTTATTAAAATAATTTTCCCAAAGAGGTTTCATTTGTTTTTTCTTCCAATTTCTTTTATAGTTTATATCATTAAGATTTTGAAAACAAGTTTTGGATTTATATTATAAAATCATCATTGTAGTTCGGAGATGATTTTGCCTATTTTTGAATCTATGAAGTTTATCATTAACGCTTTGGTAATTACCTTTTTTATTTCTGTTGTTGCTGGGCAAACAAGGAATCGAGACTACAATGAGGAGTTGAGATATCAAAATGAGGCAATAAATTCCTTAAAAGATGAGATTAATTCATTAAGACAAAAAATTAAAAAGACTGAATCAAAAGAGCGCTCTACAGTTAGGCGTATTTCGACCTTAGATGAAGAAGTTGCGTTGGTTTCAAAGTTAATTCAATCCTTGAAAAGTGAAGAAAAGAAAACGAGGAATAGAATTGTAATATTAAAAAAAGATTTACAACTAAACGAGCAAGAGTTAGAGTATTTGCGGTTGAGATATGAACAGCGTGTTGTAAACACATTTATGAAGGGTAAGCTAACAGACCTAGAAAAAGTAATGTCTTCTACATCTTGGAGACAAGCAATGTATCGCGCCCATTATTTGAAAATTATCTCAGATATTGAACAAAATATGAAGAAAAAAATAGAACGCCTGTTAATCGAAATTAGCAAACAGAAATTAGATCTTGAAGCCGCATTAAGAGATAATATTAATTTAAAGCGAGAAAAAGAAAAACAAATGCAATCGCTAAGAAATATGAAAATTAATCGTCAAAAAGAATTGACACGAATAAGGACAGATAAAAAAGCACTTGGCAGTTACATCGCAGAGAAATCTGCTGGTATTAAACAATTAGAAAGTATTATTAAAAAAATCTTGGAAGATAAATCTAGGTTTGAAAGGGAAGATCGAATCCGAAGGCAAAGAGAGGCTATGCGAACAAAAAGCTTCCAAAATTTAAAAGGTCAACTTCCTTGGCCTGCAGATGGTAGAATTACATCGAAGTTTGGTCGCCAGTGGAATTCACAATTGAAAACAACTACTGAAAATCCAGGGATTGATATCAAAGGTCAGCCGGGGTCTCCCATTCGTGTTGTTCTTAGCGGTGTCATCACTACGATTACCTATATTCGTGGTTATGGGACTACTATAATTGTTGATCATGGTAGCGGTTTTTATTCCGTTTACAGTCATGTGACAAACATCCAAACAAGCGTTGATAATGAAGTAAGATCTGGAGATACCATTGCATATATGGGAGAGTCAGGCTCTATAAATGGATCAAAACTTCATTTTGAGATCTGGGGTAAAGGTCAAAAGTTAGATCCGGAAAAATGGCTAACAAAAAGGCAATGATGGAATTTGATATTTTAGAAAATCAGGAAAAATGTTGGGCTCGATTGATTAAACTTGCATCGAGTGGGAAAACAGGAAATGCTTATCTTTTTACTGGGCCCCCTGGCAGTGGTAAAGAAGGGCTCTCTATTTTATTTGCACAGTATTTAAATTGCAGTAATCCTAAAAAAAAGTCCTGTGGAAATTGTTCATCCTGTTACAGATTTAAAAACTTACAGCATGAGAGATTGCATCTTTTATTCCCACTTCCAAAGGCAACAAAAAGAACAACGGACACGGACTCAATTAGCAAAATTCATAGCGAAATAATCAACGAGCAAATTAGAAAAAAGTCTTTTGATTTTTTTCATAAAATTAAAATAAAAAAAGCTAATAGAATATTAATTGATTCTGTAAGGGAAATAAGAAAGAAACTTTTTCTTAAAAGTAATCTTTCCGGAAGAAAAGTTGTAATAATTTTTGATTCTCATTTGATGTGTGTAGGTCAGGCTGAGACAGCAAATTCGTTACTAAAAATTTTAGAAGAGCCACCAAATAATACTACATTCATCTTGGTAACGGATTTTAAAGATTTATTAAACTCTACCATAATCTCTAGGTGCCAAGAGATTAGAATTCCAAGATTAACAAATGAGTCAATTCAAAACTGGACAAAATTAAGTTCTTTTAAGAAAGACCAAAAAGCATTAGTAGTTGGCCTCAGTTTTGGAAATTTACACGAGGCAAAAAAACTCATTAAGCGACCATTAAAAGAATGGTTAGATCTAATTGATAATATAGTTAATACCTATACCACACCAAATGCGGAAAAATGGAATTCGTTCATACAAGGATATGGGAAACTAGCAATACGAGATCCAGAATTATTCGAATTCCATATGAAGTTATCAATGATTTGGTTTCTAAGTGTATATCGTTTAAAAAGTGACACATCCCATATTCTACATGACACTGATTTAAAGTCTGGACTAAAAATATTTTTATCAAAATATCCAAATACTGACTTGCTCAAAATATCTCTAATACTAGGAGAATCTAAAAATGCTTTAAAAAATAATTTGTATATGCCACTTTTCTTAACCAATCTTTTAATAGATGTTCAAAGTAACATAAAGAAATGAAAGAAACATTTTTTATTACCACACCGATTTATTACGTAAACGATAAACCTCACATTGGACATGCCTATACAACAATTTTAGCAGATGTGATAGCTAGATTTTATCGAAGTATTGGTAGAAATACTTTCTTTTTGACAGGACTAGATGAGCATGGACAAAAAGTTCAGCTAGCGGCAGAAAAGAATGGCACAAACCCTATTCAACATTGTAATGATATTGCTCCTAGATTTACCCAATTATGGGAAAAATTGCACATTTCAAATGATGATTTTATTCGAACGACTGAGAAAAGACATACGGAAGCAGTCAAACATATTTTGCTAAAGGTGTTTGATGCAGGTGATATTTATGAAGATGTATATGAAGGTTTATATTCAGTATCAGAGGAAAGATTTATTACAGAAAAAGAAGCTCTAAGTGGAGAATTCAGAGATATTAAAAAGCTTAAAGAGAAGAATTATTTTTTCAGGATGAGTAAGTATCAAAATAAGCTTATAAATTATATTAACAATAATAAAAATTTTATTCAGCCTGTTCACCGAAAGAATGAAATATTAAGTTTTCTAAGAAAACCATTAAGTGATCTCTGTATATCAAGGCCAAAGAAACGTTTAAGTTGGGGAATTGAATTACCGTTTGACAAAGATTACGTTACTTATGTATGGTTTGATGCTCTCATAAATTATATTACCGCTCCAGGGTTTTTAAGCGATAAAAAGAAATTCGAAAAACTATGGCCTGCATCATGTCATTTGATTGGTAAAGATATACTTACCACGCATACTGTGTATTGGCCAACTATGTTAATGTCTGCAGGAATTGAATTACCAAAGTCGATTTTTGCACATGGTTGGTGGTTAATGGAAAACTCAAAAATGAGTAAATCTATTGGTAATATAATTAACCCAATGGATTTAATTGATTGTTATGGTGTAGATCCTGTCAGATATTATTTGATGAGAGAAATGGTTTTAGGTCAAGATGCAAATTTTACCATGGATTCATTTGTTAAACGTTACAATAGCGATTTAGCTAATGATTTTGGTAACCTATTAAGCAGATTATCGAGCCTTATAAAAAATTATTTTGATGGTAAAATTCCTGAACCAGGAATTTTTAAAAAAGAAGAAAACGAATTAAAAGAAAATGGACAAAGGTTAGTAAAAAAAATTAATAAAAAGATTGTTGAAATGAGAATAGACCAAGCAATCGAAGAGATTATGCAATTTATAAGGACTGTCAATAAATACATGGAAAATAATGCTCCTTGGAAATTGGTAAAAGAAGACAAGACATCAGCATCAAGAATTCTTTATACAGCAGCTGAAGCATTGAGAATTAGTGCCTTTCTTCTATCGCCAGTTATGCCTAATAGAACAGCACTAATTATGGATATATTTAATGCATCGGGCTCATCGGGGAATTGGGGAGGTTTAAAACCTGGTAAATTGATCAAAGAGCACAAACCTCTTTTCCCAAGACTTTAAATTTGAACTATGATTTCCTTATCTGAAAACTCTGCAGGTTTAGATTTCTTATGGATTGTATTATTATTTTTGGCTTGGTGGTTTGGGATACGACTATTTTTATCAAGAATAACTCATCGTCCAAATTGGTTAAACTTATTATTTTTTCTAAAAAAATAAACTTAAATCGATATCAAATTATCTAATATTAATTTTTTATACTATGTTAATTGATACACATTGCCATTTATACTTTAAAGAGTTGAAAAAAGATATCCCAGGCATTATAGGAAGAGCTAAGCAAATGGATGTGACAAAATTTATTTGTGTGGGTACTAACTTGAAAGACTCTACTGAATGTCTAAAATTATCCGAAGAATATGACAACATTTATTCGACTGTTGGTATTCATCCTCATGACGCAAAAAATGCGCCAAAAGATTTTGTAGAGAAGATAATTAAATTAAAAAACCATCATGGTGTGGTTGCCATTGGAGAAATGGGTTTAGATTATTATAGAAATATCTCGTCTCCAGAAATACAAAAACATATTTTCAGATCACAATTGAGAATAGCTAAAGAATCGGGAAAGCCAATTATTTTACATAATAGAGACGCAGATAAAGATGTAATTAATATTTTATCTGATTTTCCAGATGTGATTGGAGTTGCTCATTGCTTTTCTTCAAATATAGAAACAGCGAAATCATTATTAAACTTAGGTTATTACATCTCCTTCTCAGGGAATTTAACATTTAAAAACAGTTCATTACCATTTGTTGCCAAAGAGTTACCCCTAGAACGTATTTTGGTCGAAACAGATTCTCCGTTTCTAAGTCCAGTTCCTTTTAGAGGTAAAGTTAATGAACCGGGAAGGACTCGACTGGTTGCAGAAAAATTAGGTAGTATCTTCAACATTCCTTTTGAAGAGATTGCAAAAATAACAACAGAAAATGCTATGAGATTATTTAATTTATTGAATTAGCTCAAAAAGAAAAAGAATGATAAAAAATTCTTTAATTTTAATTTAATATGAACCAATCTAGTAAATCTTTTAAAAAAGCTGAGTTTAAAAGTCATCCCTATAAAAAACGGTGGGGGCAGAACTTTTTGAAAGATAAAAATATTCTTAATAAAATCGTAAGAACCATATATTTAACAACAAAAGACTCAATATTGGAGATAGGTCCAGGGGAAGGAGCTTTATCAGAAAAAGTACTGCCAAAAGTAAAAGAGATGATTGCAATTGAAATAGATCCATTGCTTATTAGTCATTTGAAGTCATTATCCATATTAGATGACCTAAGCCTTGTCTGTGGAGATATCCTTGATCAGAGAATTTCCGATTTACCTATTTCCAAGCCTGTAAGGGTCATAGGAAACATACCATATAATATTACTTCACCAATAATTTTCTGGCTTCTTCAGCAATTGGAATGTTGGACAGATGCCCACATTATGATGCAGAAAGAAGTGGCAGAGCGTATAACTGCATCTGTGGGGACAAAATCTTATGGAAGGCTTACTGTGGTGACTGCAGCATATTTGAATGCGAAGTATTGTTTTTCAATTTCTCCAAATGTCTTCTCTCCAAAACCAAAAGTAAAATCTGCTGTAATTCGCTTCACACAAAAAAAATATCCCTTAGTAAAAAACAAAAACTTCAAAAGGTTCAATAGTATTGTTTCAGCAGCATTTAATCAAAGGCGAAAAATGTTAAGCAATTCTTTATCTGAATTTGATATTTCAGATGACATTAAAATGAAAGTTGACTTTTCAAGAAGGCCAGAAACACTTGATGTTAAAGAATTTGTTTCTTTAGTTTAAAACTTGTTTGTATTTGATACTTCGATTAAAATCGCCGTCATATTTTAAATGAAATTTTATCTTTAAAAAAACCACATAAATTCCCTAAGGAGGTGATAATAGTGGTTGAAGTACAGTTAAAAGAAAAAGAATCTCTAGAAAGAGCTCTACGTCGCTTTAAAAAGCAATGGGAAAGAGCGGGAATTTTGAAGGAGGTTAGGAATAGATCTTTTTACGTAAAACCAAGCGATGCTAAACGTGAAGCAAGAAAAAAAGCAGTACGGAGGATGGCCAGAAATGCAAGAATTGAAGCCCTTAGAAACGATCCCCGTGCAAATAAGCGAAGAAGGCGAAAGCCAAAGTTTATTAGAAGATAATCTTCAATTTTTTTATATGTAATACTCTGTTTTAAGCCAATCATCACCTTAACATCATATCTAAAAATTGATCTAATAAGGAATTGCCTTAAATGTTAATCCGAAGCATCTCGGGTGTCAGAGGACTAACCTCATCACACCTAACTCCAGAGTTATCTGTTAAATACGCAAGAGCCCTTCATTTGTGTCTTCCTGAAGGTGCGATTGTCGCAGGAAGAGACAGTCGACCATCTGGAGATATTATTCTTTCAGATATGATAAATGAATTAGTTCGTTTGGGCAGGACTATTATAGTATGTGATATTGTACCTACACCAACGGTTCAATTTATTGTTCATAGTACCGAAGCAATAGGAGGATTTATTGTCACAGCAAGCCACAACCCAACCGAGTGGAATGGATTAAAGTTTTTAAGAGCAGATAGCACCTTTTTTTATCCTAATCAATGTGAAAGACTTTTTCAATTAGTCGATGAGAACCATTATCTTAAGGATTCAGAAAAAGAAGGGTTTATTTGGCATGAAAAAAATGCAATTCAAAAACATATTATTTCTTGTGCAAGTTTAGGTTGTATTGATTTAAATAGAATTCAAAGAAAAAAATTCCGAGTAGTGATTGACGCAGTAAATGGTGGTGGTGCTGATGCTCTACCAGCGTTGCTGGAGTCTTTAGGTTGTGAAGTAATCAAACATAATTGTGAACCCAATGGAGAATTCACTAGAGGTACTGAGCCATTGCCTGAAAATATTTTTGATCTTTGTGAACTTGTCCAAAAGCACAATGCTGATGTTGGATTTGCGGTAGATCCTGATGCGGATCGATTAGCATTAGTGAATGAGTTAGGAGAACCTCTAGGAGAGGAGTATACTCTCGTTCTAGCAACTAATGGATATCTTTATGAAATAAAAGAAGCACAAACTTTTGTAACTAACTTATCAACAACTATGGCTCTTGATAAATTAGCCGAATCAAAAGGAAGTATGGTTATCAGGTCTGCCGTTGGAGAAATAAACGTTGTGAGAAAAATGAATGAAACAAATTCAGATTTAGGCGGTGAAGGTAATGGAGGAGTGATTTTAAGGGAGGCACATTTGGGACGAGACTCATTAGTTGCTGCCACAATGATATTAAATTGTATGTCTCAAACAGATAAGTCACTTGGTGAAATTTATAAGACTTTACCAAAATTTAAATTCATTAAAGACAAGGTTGATGTTAAAGGTATGAATCTAGATTTACTTAATAAAAAGGTAACTAACTTATTCAAGGATGCAGAAAAAAATACTTTGGATGGAATTAAATTTACGTGGGAGGATAGATGGATACATCTACGCAAATCAAATACTGAACCCATAATGAGAATATATGCAGAAGCAAAAAACTACAAAGATGCATTGAATTTAATAACCCAAATTAAAAAGATACTTTAAATGGATAGAATCGCCTCCTTGATTGATCACACAAATCTTAAACCTGATGCATCGGAGATAGATATTAAAAATTTATGTCTTCAAGCTATAAAATACGATTTTTTTTCTGTTTGTGTTAATCCTATATATGTTCCGCAAGCTGTTGCGATATTGAAATCAGAGAAGCCAACAGTATGCACAGTTATTGGATTTCCTTTGGGAGCAGATTTCCCAGAAATTAAATCTGCAGAAACTCAAACTTTAAGAAATATTGGTGCCCAAGAATTTGATATGGTAGTCAATATTGGAGCGATCAAAAATGGTAATTATGATATCACAAAAACAGAGATATCCAATGTAGTCAATGCAGCTAAAGGCGCTTGCGTAAAAGTTATTATTGAAACCTGCTTACTTACAAAAAATGAAATAATAAAGGTTTGTAATATTGCTAAAAATTCAGGAGCAACCTTTGTTAAAACATCAACGGGGTATTCTCACGCTGGTGCTACTGCTGAAAATGTTACAATTATGAAAGAAGTAGTTGGTGAAAAAATTGGTATAAAAGCAAGCGGGGGAATAAAAACAATGTTTCAAATCCAATCAATGTTGGATGCCGGAGCAAGTAGAATTGGCACCAGTGCTGGCGTATCAATTATGAATAATTATCGAATCTGATGCACGCATACTCTCCTACCTAACAGATAATCATATATGGATGTTTCTAAAGAAATAAAGCTAATTAAATCATTAAGTGATGGTAAAGCAGAACCTCGAGTTGGAATAATTCTTGGCACTGGATTGAGTTCAATAAGTAATTCTTTGAAAAATAAATTATCAATTTCATATGAAGAATTGCCGGCATTTCCCCAAATAGGTGTGGATGGGCACGATGGATGTTTAATTATTGGAGAACTTAGCAATTTAGAAATAGTGATTCTTCAAGGGCGTACTCATTATTACGAAACTGGAAAAGTTGATTTAATGAGAAAACCAATTCAAGTTTTATCGGAACTGGGTTGTGAGATCTTAATAATTACTAATTCAGCTGGTAGTCTAATCGATGATGTTGACCCTGGGAAATTAGTTTTAATTGATGATCATATTAATTTTACTGGCGTTTCCCCTTTATTTGGCATTGAAGGAAATGAGCGTTTTGTTGATATGGTCAACGCTTATGATCCTAAGATAAGAAAAATTTTCAAAAATGTAGCAATTGAAAATAATATACCATTGAAAGAGGGAGTCTACACATGGTTTAGCGGCCCAAATTTTGAAACCCCTTCAGAAATAAGGGCTGCTAAACTATTAGGAGGACATGTAGTCGGGATGTCTACAGTACCTGAAGTGATTTTATCAAGATTTTTTGGATTAAAAGTAGCGGCTATATCAATAATTACAAATATGGGTGCGGGTATGGGAGAAGACAAACTGTCCCATGAAAAAACTATCAAAAATGCCAATGCTGCATCTGAATCTCTTAATGTATTATTGACCCAATTTTTAAAAAAAATAAATGATAAATAAATGACCACTTCAGGAATAATTAAGCGAGGCCAGATTGTTGAATTAAACATAGAATCCTTAGCTTATGGAGGAATGGGTTTAGCAAAAATAGATAATTTTGTTATATTTGTTAAAGGTGCAATTCCTGGGCAAAAAGTATTAGCTAAAATATATAAGAAAAAGAGCGGTTATGCAGAGGCTAAGCCAACACAATTGATAAATGAATCTCCTCATGCCATCAAACCAAAATGCGATCATTATTGGATCTGTAGTAAAATACAAAATTTATCTTATGAAGAACAGTTAAATGAAAAAGCTTGTCAGGTAAAGTCAGTTTTCTCAAAAATTGGTGGCTTTACTGACTTCAAGTTAGACTACATTATAGGCGCCAATAACATCTACAATTATCGTAATAAGATGGAATTCACTTTTTCTCCAAATCGCTGGGTGCTCTCAGATGAGCCAGAGGGAGTAGATCGTACTTTTGCACTAGGTCTACATATCCCTGGAAGGTATGACAAAATACTAGACGTGGATAATTGTTTTTTACAACCAGAAATAGGAAATCGCGTGCTTACTATTGCAAGAGATATGTGTTTAAAACATGAACAGCTTAAGCCTTATAATCCTAAAAACCATATTGGGTTCTTGCGCTTTTTAATGCTTCGTTTTGGTTTTAATACTGGTGACCTCATGGTAAATATAGTGACATCTTATAATGACATAAATAAATTATCACCCTTGACAGATATGCTATTAAAAAAAGTTCCCGAAATCACATCAATGGTTAATAATGTAAACACTCGCAAAGCAGACGTCTCCTTTGGTGAATACGAAACACAATTATATGGGGAACCCTATATTAGAGAAAAATTAGGGGACTTAATTTTTAAAATTTCAGCTAATTCCTTTTTTCAGACAAATACATTTCAGGGAGAGGTGCTGTATAAAGAAGTAGAAAAATTAATTAATTTTAAGGGCGATGAAATAGTCTATGATTTATACTGTGGGACCGGGACCATTGGACTTTTTTTATCAGAAAGTGCAAAAGAAATCTATGGCTTTGAAGTGATTAGATCCGCACTGGATGATGCCGAAAGGAATGCTGATTACAATAATGTTTCGAACATTAATTTTTTAAAAGCTAATCTTGACACTTTTTTTAAATCAGGTCAACTGCCTAAAAATACACCTAAACCAAATGTAGTAATTGTTGACCCACCTCGTGCAGGAATGCATCCAGACATGGCACAATATTTACCAAAATTAAAAGCTGAAAAAATCATATATGTTTCTTGTAATCCGACAACCCAAGCCAGAGATGCAAAAATATTATATCAAAATGGTTATGAAATTAGAAAAGCTGTCATGGTAGATATGTTTCCTCACACCCCACATATTGAAACAGTAGTTTTATTTTCTAAGTAGAGCTTTTGAAAAACGTGATTCAGGTATTTTAGTATCAAATTCAACCTCATCAATAAACCATTCAGTACCTTTACTATTTCTTTTTAGTTCATCTTTGTATATGAATTTCGATGGAAACCAACGGTCTTCTATTTGTCTAAAATTACTTAAAATAGATGTCTTAAGTAATTTTCCGCTTTTAGCGTAGAGCTCTTCTTTTGTAGGTAGAAAATACTCTTTGTCTACCCATGCTTTTCTTTTTGGGTATGGAAGGCCCTTCACCTTTGCCTCTAAAATTATAACCCAATGGTCTCTGTTATTTAATTTTTCCGAGCTAAAAATATTAGCTACATAAATTTCTTTTAGGGGGCGGTCTTCCATCATATCATTGTAAGACATATCAGAACCCATCACCGACTGACGAAGCATATGTCCCGATATCTGTATTACGCGATCTGTCTGAGGGGAATAAGTCCATAGTTTATCTTTTAGTTTCAACATTTTTGTCCCTGCTTCTCGCGCAGGTGAAGTGTATTCAGTGAAGGATTTTTCAGTACCAATAACCCAATTTCTAGATTCAATAGTTCGACTTGACCGTCTACCGTGTACCATCATTTTACTTTTTATAATTCTACTTTTTGCATTTAGATTTTTATCCATTTTTACGATGATTTCATCAACCGTTATATTCTCACCTTGACCAGTTAGAAATGATATATATATAATGTATATAAGTATTTTTATCATGATTCAAGTTCCTTAAATAATTGGGACATTTCACGTCTGTATATGGCGATCCCAGCTAACATAGTCCCAAGCACCGTGGCGATTACTCCCGGAATAAATCCGATATAGTACAGATCTGGGGTAACCTGTGAATAGAATATATTTGGCATTACCATAGATGTTGTTGACAAAGTTGACACTACCTCAGAATAATCGATACCATATTCTTGGAAATAATATGTTAGGCTTAAACCTATACTTGTACCAATAATTGTACCAATAAATCCAATGAGAATAGCTTCAAAAATCATTGAGCGATAGACATCTCCTTTTGATTCTCCCATTGCGAGACGTAACCCGAATTCACCATGTCGTCTAAGCCCATTCATAAGCCCCATATTCCAAAGAACTATGGTAACAATAACTAAAAAGACGCCTCCAATAATCATTAAAAATGCATCAACGAAATCAACCATGGTACCCATTTGTTGGCTAGAGTCACGTAATGCCATCATAATTGGACTGAAGATATCAGATGTGTCAGAATAGCTATCATTATAATTTGATCGGAGACTAACTGCCTTCTTATCATCATAGAAAAGAGAATGTGTAAAACCAAATATTTCGGATGCTGCATTTTCCATGTCTAAAGCTTTTCTGGCACCTGAGATATCAAGAAGCATCATTTGTTTATCTGCTTGCCCTTTATGTAAATCAAATGTTCCCACTACTAAAAAATTATATGTGGTGAATGCGTTATGCATTGTAGTTCCGATGTAGGTTGCTGTGTCCCCAAGGGCAATATTTAGTTTGGTCGCTAATTTTTGACTTATCAATACTTCATCAGAATTTTTTGGGAGTTTTCCTTTAACCATATTTTTATCGAGCCCCCAGATCTCAATCATGCGTGAACTCTTATTGAGCAAATCAATTCCCATGGCAATAATTGGCCCTTGTTCTTTTGTCTCGCCATTATTATCAGGTATATCGATTAATCCACCAAACGTTATTCTGGGGCTCCAAAAATGGTCTGGATATTCTTTTTTTAGGTTAATTATTATTTGATCAACATCCAATAGAGCAAGATCATTTGGAAGCATTTGACTGTCTTCCTTATAAGCGCGAGTCACTATTTTTTCATGCCCTGAAATAATAACAGCGGTATCTAAAAACACATTATTCATCGACCCTCTCATGAAACCAATGGCAAAGATGACAATGGTTACAGTTATTGTAATAATGATAACAGGGAATAGGCTACGAGAACGATCTCGTAAAAGACCTTTTGTAAGGAAGTGTATCATGTAATTGTTTTTCCTCTTAAAGCATCTGTGGGTTTCATTTTAGCAATACGCCTTGAAGGTAAATAACTGACAATAATTACAATAAAAAAAACCAAAATTGTGGTGGTGGTGATTAGGCCTATAGAGTAGACAGGCATAAGTTTTTCCGCTATCATAAAGCCCATTTCCTTATAGTCCATTGGCATGGGAATACCATGTTTTGCTGTCCACCAAAGAATTACCCCAAAAGGGAATACTGTTAATGCTGAAGCTAAAATAGCATTGATTCCACCTTCCATTGTGAAAAGGCCAACAACCTTTGTTCGTGTCATTCCAAGAGCCATCAATGTACCAATCTCTTTTCCACGTCTAAAAATTGATAAGACCTGAGCATTAAATATACCCATCGCAGCTAATGATAAGAGGATTCCAAACATAATTTGATTACCCGGCTTATCTGCTTCAATAGCTGCTTCAATGTCTTGAATTAAATAATCAACATCTCTATGAACCCATGTCCCAGAATTATTTACCTTTGTTTCTTCTTTAGAATAAGAAACATAGGTAACCTTATTTTTCAATTCTAACATTTCTTGGGCTTTTATGATTGGTATCCAGATATTCCCAATATCAAGTTTAAAGTTTTCGGTATCCATTATATGTACAATTGTTCCTTCATCAGCATCATATGTACCATCAGAGTCAATCCATCGGATAGTAAAAGAATCACCAATGTTTAAATTTGTATTATTTGCCATTCCTTTTCCAATTAATACAGGTATGTTTACATCGTTATTTTTTGATAGACTTTTAGTTGGCATGTTTAAAATATTTTGATTAGGCTCAATTCCTTTCATAACAACTGGCATGATTCGGCCATTTGGATAGATTGCTGCTTGGCTTACTAGTATGGGAACAGCTTTTTTCTCTTTGACCAAGGATTCAATCTCCGGTGGTAAAACAGAATGAGAATCTTCAAATAACATTGGTTCCGTTGGATCATATAACGGATGCCAATAAGCACCACCAGCAATTTCTGTATCAATTGTGACTTGCTTTGCATGTTGGCGCATACCATCATACAGTCCTGTAATGAAAATGATCATAAAAAATGATATTGATGTGACAAACACATTTAAAAAAGTTCTGAGTTTAGCTCCTAATAAATTTTTTAATGCTATTTTGAATAACATTAAAGATCTACCGTTTTTGTTTTTTCATCACGAATTATATTGCCATCCTCTAAACGAATAATTCGCTTTAAATACCCCATTATTTTCTCGTCATGAGTAGCAAACACAAAAGATGTATCGAGTTCATCATTAAGTTTTGTGAGGATTTGCATAATGTTATGAGAATTTTCGGCATCCAGATTAGCGGTAGGTTCATCTGCCATGACAAGTACCGGCTGGTGAACAAGGGCTCTGGCAATTGCCGTTCTCTGGCACTCGCCCCCACTAAGCATGTTTGGTTTTGAATCACGTTTACCCGTTAGCCCTACCCACTCGATGGCCTGATTAACTTTCTTTGTCCTCTCAATTGGGTCTACCCTATTTAATATGAGCGGAAGTTCTATATTTTCAAAAACCGTGTATACTGGTAGTAGGTTATAACTTTGAAAAATAAAACCCATATATTTACGTCGCAGTTTGGCACGCTCATTATGGGAAGTGTTATCCAATGACTGATCCAAAACACGTACCTTTCCTTGACTCGCAGAGTCCAGACCACCAATAATATTTAACAAGGTTGTTTTCCCTGAGCCCGATGGGCCTACAAGGCCAATAAACTCACCCTGATTAAGGTTGAGGTTCACACTTTTCAAGGCAGTGAAAAAACCGCCACCCACGGGGAAGCGCTTTACTAGATTTTGTATTGATATTACAGTATTGTTCTCCATGCTATTCCCTTAGTAATTATAGATGAAAATAAATTGTATACCTGCACCAAACCCAGAGAGTGATTTTGGGAGTAAATTTTCTGGTATATTGTACGTATTTCTTCTTGGATTTAGTGAAATTATCATATTTAAGCTATAATTATCAAAAGTACTATTCCATCGAAAATAATGATAGTCTTTTTTTTCTGACCAACTAAATTGAGATATATACATAGCCGTGTGTAGGATACCAATAGGAAAACTTGCCATAATTGCAGTATAGCTTTGAATCATATTTTGAGTTTGATATTTATTTGAGATATACATCGTTTCAGTCATTACTAAAATCCCATTAGCTACTGGTAATGTATAGTCGGCCCCTATTGACGATAACAGAATTTCTGATTTTTTTGATCTAATAAGCACACTTTCATTCCAAAATCCAACAAAACCATCATACCTGTAATCGATAGCTAGCCTTGAATGAGAATCATTAATAAGAGTCTGGGTTTGTCCAATAGATTGCTTTGAACTTGAAGGATCGATATGAAAAGTAAAACCAAATTCGCCAATCGTTAAGGAGAGTTCAGTTCTTCCACCAATGGAAAGGGTATCTAACTTATTTTTTATTAACCAGGACCATACTGAAAAATTATTTGAAGGGAACAGCCTAAGCCTAAATGCATTGACTCCATTGGTTGTCCTAGTTGGGTCTTTTACATCAAAGGTGTCGAACCAAGAAAGAGGACGAAGAATTTGTGTTGGACCAAATATAATTTTCTGAAGACCGAAACGAGCCTCTAATTTTTCATTTGAATATCTTGCCCACAGACGATGTTGTTTTTCAAAACTATTATAGAGTGAGTCTTCTTTGTAATCTCTTTTTAGATAGTAAGACCATTCAATGTCAAACATGGTTTGGTTTGATAGATCTTTTGTAATAGAAATAGTAGGGATATAAGATATGCTTGATTCGTAGGGTGCCCAATTATTTGGAACGTTATTACTAGTGAGTCCACTTAAAGTCACCATCCCCTTGTTTGAAAAAGAGCCACATAAGATAATGGAATGAAGAATAATTCCAAATCCTATATTTTTGATGTACAACATATCGTGATGCTATAAGTATTTATAAATGAATATTATTTTTTGTTTGGGTTTGGTAAAATGAGACATAGGGCAGGTAATAGTGTAAGATCACATAGTAAAGCCGTTCCAATCATACCTGCGGATAAGAGTCCAAATTGATAGGTTGGCAGAAATGCGGACAATAATAGTACAGAAAAACCTGAAACTAATACTGAGGTAGTTACAAGCAGAGCAGATCCGGTATTGATAATAGTTGACTTAATGGCATTAATTCGATTAAAACCACTATTTAGCTCTTTTCTGTAGCGAAGTAAAAAATGCAAACTGTCATCAACGGCAATACCCAGAGCAACTGCAAAGGTCATTGCCGTTGGTGGTCTTATTGAGACTCCGATCCAAGATAAAAATCCCAGCATTGTAAATATTGGGATTAAATTTGTTATTAAACTAGCAAAAAGCATGGAGTTGGACTTAAACATTATCGCCATTATGATACTTATCATTAACAGCGCCAGGCCTAAACTACTTATTAACGATTCAACTAGGTAATCGTTTGTTCTCAATGCCACAACTGTAGTCCCAGTATAATCAATACTTAGATCTTCTGGGAAAGTTGATTCAAGAGAGTCTAACTTGGCATATATTTGCTCCATTTCTGATGAGGTTTTATTTTCAATTAGTCCTGTAATTCTTAAAGTCTTTTTATCCTCACTGACTAATTTTATTTGGTTCTTTGTTCTGTTTTGAAAAATACTCTCTATGCTCTCTGCGTAGTTGATTTTTTCATTATTTCTAACCTTTTCAATCGATTGTAATAGCGTAGAAAATGAAAAAAATCTGCTCTCTTTAAGTTCATCTTTAAGTAGTGATTCTATTTCATCTAAATAAGCTAGGTGTTCAACACTTAATAATTTGATTTTTTCATTGATGCTGTCGCTTTTAAAGCTCAATAAGACTTCAAACGGTAAGACTCCCCCAAAATATTTTTCCGTTAACTTTAGATCTTGATATAATTTATTTTTTGGTCTCAAGTCATCCATTAATGATGCATCTGTGGATATATCCTTTATCTTATAAATTAATCCTAGAGACACAAGCAAAGGGAAAATAATGAAAAACTTTGTGTATCTAGGGATTATGTTTGAAAGCCAAAATAGGAAGGGGAAAAAAACATCGCTTTGTTTTACTTTATATGATTTGAAAAAAATGATTCCAGAGGGCACCACTAATAAAGAAACAAGCCAGGCAATCAGTACACCTAAAGATATTTCAACACCAAACTCTTGAACTATCCTTATGGATGAGGTTGTCAATGCAAAAAATCCTATTGCAGTCGTCATACTTGTTAAAAGTATTACCTTTGACATTTGCATCATCGTAAGTAGCATAGCTTTTTTAGGATTAGTAAGGTTACTTGATAAATTTTCTCTGAATCTTGCTTGAATATGGATTGCATCGCTAATGCCAATTATAAAAAGTAAAGTAGGAACAATATACGTCATTATGTTGATTTCTAATCCTAAAAAACCCATAATTCCAAGTAACCATATCACTGTAATTGCAACAGTTAATAAGGGTAAAAGTATAAAAACCCAATTTCTAAAAATATAACCTAAAATTGTAATAAGTATTAGTGATATTGGTGGCAGGAATAAGAAATTATCTCTAACCATATACCTTACATATTCTGTACGTAGCACCGATAAGCCAGAAAAGATCCAATCTGCAGAACTATTTGAAGTTATCTCCTTTATTTTCTCTAGAATATTTGTACGGTCAGTATGATTATTTTCACTGTCCCGCAAGCTGATTATAACTGAACCATAATTAAGATCTTTTGATAATATGCGTGATCCGATTGATGGATCTGATTGCATATATTTTAATTTTTTATAAACAGTGTCTTTTTCCCACAAAGCATTATCGTTATGAATGTCCCCCAGCCATGCTCTTGAGTCTATATCGCTTAAGCTAAAAATAGATATTATGCTTAAAACCCCAGGGATACTCTCTATATCATAAATTATATTTTCAAGGTCTTGGAAAAATGTTTTATCAAAATGGTCATGGGGTTTATAAATCAATGATATAACATTATCTTCTCTGCCGAATAAATCTCTAAAATTAAAATATTCTTTAACTGCAGGGTCATTTTTTGAAAATAAATGTTCTATTGAAAAATCAATTTTTAGGCTAGGGATAAAAGATGATAATAGAATCGTTACAAAAACAACTATCCCTAAGCTTTTCTTTGGATTATTGATTAATTTGGAAAAAATTGTTTCTAACATTAAAAAATTTTATTTTTAAAAAGGTTTATCTTTAATAATTAACATACTTTAAAAATAGCTTTTGACTAAAATGGATTTCAAATAGAAACTACTCATTAATAATTTTTGAAGTATAATTTTATTGCATATGAAGCCACTTGTTGTATTCTTTTAATAGTTTAATTGTAGTTGTCCCAGGTTTTCCAGAGCCAATATTCACTTTATCAATTTTTGTAACGGGTATTATCCCAGAGCTACTATTTGTTATAAAAAATTCATCAATATCATGGATATTCTTTTTGTCAAGATTACCAAATAAAATTTTAATTGGAGATCTCGTCATTAATATTTGGCGGGTTATACCAGGCAATACTTCATTTTTTTGTGTATAGATAACATTGTTTTTCACCCAGAAAATATTGCTTCGGCTCCCCTCGAGCAAATAATTATTGCCATCTACCAGTAGCGCTTCAAAGCAATTAACCTTTTTTGCTTTTTTCCAAGCCTCTAAACAGACTCTGTAATTTGTTGCTTTTATCTCGGGGTTATTCCGATCTGCTCGGCAAGTAATAGTTTTAACACCATTGTATATATCTTGATTTAATTTTAAAGCAGTGGTATAGATTATTAATTTCTCTTTTACCAATATGATCCGTGCTAGTTGGTCAGGCTTTTTAAAATCTTTTATTACTCTGACAGTCATATCGTAAATTTGATTTTTTGAATAAAATCTCTTCAATCCAATTATCTTTGCTGAACTGACTAATCTATCAATATGTTCATCTAAAAAAATAGGTTTAAAAGATAAAGTTCTAAAGGTCTCATACAGGCCATTATTAAATCCAAATGTATCTTCGCCTATCTTAAGGCTTTGATCTGGTAAATATTCCCAAATTCCATTTACTAATGATTTTATCATGGTTGAAATGAAGCTACTTTTGCAAATAATTCTTGATATTCCTCATCCATCTGCGAATCAACTGTAATTCCACTTCCAACCCCAAAGAATAAATCTCTACCATGATTTACTATAGTTCTTATTGCAATATTAAACTGTAGTGCTCCGCTGGGTAATATATATCCAATAGTTCCAGTATATATCCCTCTTGGCTTTTGCTCTAACTCAAAAATAATTTCACAAGCTCGTTTTTTCGGGCAACCTGATATCGATCCTCCGGGAATCATGGAAAGTAATGCTTCAATTGGTGCTAAATTATTTTTTAATTCTCCCTTGATCAAACCATATGTATGGAAAACGCTTTCTAATTTCTGGAGTGATCTTTTTTTGATAACTTTAACTGATCCTGTTTTACATATTTTCCCGAGATCATTTCTCATTAAATCAATTATCATATACAACTCTGCTTTTTCTTTTTCACTGGTCAATAGATGTCGAATTTCACTATTACTATTTTTGGATTTGAGTGGTCTTTTTATTGTTCCCTTGATGGGACGTGTTGTTATGATACCTTCCTCAATTTTGATAAATTGCTCAGGCGATAAACTAATTATTGACCAATCATCATCTTCAATAAATGCGCTATAACCAACATTATTTTCAAGTCTATAGAACCAGAACATTTCTTCTGGTTTTGCAAATTGCACTGATTTGAAATAATTGGTGTAATTAATCTGATAGAATTCCCCTTTTTGGATGTAATTCTTTATTTTTCTAAAGTTTCTACAATATTCACCTTTATCTATATTTAAAATAAAAGGGTTACTTTTAATTTTTTTTGAAAGGATTTTTTTATTTTTACATAAATCAAAATCATCATATGCCCTGAAGCAAACTGCAGGAATTCTTTTCCCAGTTTCGCAAACTGGTGGTATAAATTTTTTTGCCCCATACTCATAGGAGATGAAACCTGCAATAAACTTACCTTTATATTTATCTAAAAATTCCAATATTAAACTTGATGGGTCAGACAAATCTAAGGAGATAGAATCTATTGGGTTCCTTGCGATAATATTCTTCCACTCAGAATGTCTGTTTCCACGGAAAATAGCAGTTTTTTTATTTAAAGTCATAATTAATATAGATTTAAGAAATTGCTGATAATCTTATTACCCCTTGGAGTTAAAAAAGACTCGGGGTGGAACTGAATTCCAAAAACTGGTTTATGCACGTGTGAAATTCCCATAATTTCTTCTTCTTCTGTCCAGGCAATACTATCAAAATTGTCAGGCACTGACTTTATGCAAAGCGAGTGATATCTCGCTGCTTGGAATGGAGACTGTATGCCTGAAAACAGATCTGATCCATTATGATAAATTAATGAGGTTTTCCCGTGTATTATTCTTTTTGACTCTATGATAGTAGAACCAAAAATACTACCAATGCATTGATGTCCCAAACAAACACCTAGAATTGGTTTAATTTTCCAAAAGTTCTTTATAATATTTAATGTTTGCCCAGAATCATTCGGATTTCCTGGACCAGGGGAAAGAATTATTTTTTTTGGATTTATTTCTAACACTTTTTTAGAATTAATTTTGTCGTTTGATAAAACACAAACAGAATGTCCCAATATCTGTATTGATTGAACGAGGTTCCAAGTAAATGAGTCGTAATTATCAATTATTAAAATCATATGTAAAATTATTGAACTAATGTCTGCAAAAAAGTTACTATTTGACTAATTTTACCTATAACTATTCAATATCCAATTCACCGGAAAACAAGGGCTATAACTTATTAAAATCTGAAACGATCTGTATTAGTACAAATGGAAAAATCAATATTAGATAAGGCCTACAACCCCAAAAAAGTTGAAGATTATTGGTACAATCATTGGCTAAAGAAAAATTACTTTAGATCTGATTCCAAATCTAAAAAAGAACCTTATACAATCCTTATTCCGCCTCCCAATGTAACTGGTAAACTAACAATGGGCCATGTCCTAAATAATACTATACAAGATATATTAATCAGAAAAGCCAGAATGGAAGGGAAAGAAGCTTGCTGGGTCCCCGGGACTGATCATGCATCAATAGCTACAGAGGCGAAAGTGATGAAGATGTTAGATAAAAAGGGAGTAAACACCTCACAACTTGATCGAGAAGAGTTTTTAACTCATGCTTGGAAGTGGAAAGAAAAGTATGGTGGAATAATAATTAAGCAATTAAAAAAGTTAGGATGTTCTTGTGATTGGGACCGAGAAACGTTTACGATGGATAGCGATTATAGCAAAAGTGTTTTAAGTGCATTTGTAATGCTTTATAAAAAAGGGCTCATCTACAAGGGACATCGTTTAGTTAATTGGTGTCCAGTTTCAAAATCTGCCATAAGTGATGAAGAAGTAGTTCACCAAGAAAAGAATGGTCATTTATGGCACATTCGATATCCAATAGAATCAACTAGTGATTATTTAGTAGTAGCAACAACAAGACCTGAAACCATGCTTGGAGATACGGCAGTAGCGGTTCATCCTCAAGATGAGAGATATAAAGACATTGTTGGAAAAACTATTGTGCTTCCAATTATTGGAAGATCTATACCAATTATTACTGATGATTACGTTGATCCAGATTTTGGGAGCGGGTGTATAAAGGTAACTCCTGGGCATGATCAAAATGATTTTGATATCGGTTTACGACATGATTTAGAGATAATAAATATTATGAATGATGATGCTTCTTTGAATACAAAAGTTCCGGATCAATATATTGGTCTTTCAAGGGAAAAGGCGCGCATTAAAATAGTTTCTGACCTTGAGTCTTTGGGTTTAATTGATAAAATTGAAGATTATGTTCATAAAGTTGGTTATTCTGAAAGAGGTAATGTTCCGATTGAATTTTTTATGTCTGAACAATGGTTCATGAAGATGGATAAACTTGTAAAACCGGCATTAAAAGCAGTAGAGAGTGGCGAAATTAAATTCTATCCTGATCACTGGGTAAAGACATATAAGCACTGGATGAAAAATATTAAAGATTGGTGTATAAGTCGCCAGTTGTGGTGGGGGCACCGTATACCTGTTTGGTACAATAAAAAAGATCCATCAGTACTTCATGTCTCAGTTGAAGGGCCCTCTGACTTAGAAAATTGGGTCCAAGATAAAGATGTTTTAGATACTTGGGCAAGTTCCTGGCTTTGGCCTTTAGCTGTCCATGATTGGCCAAATAAGAAAAATGGGGATATATCGAAGTTTTTTCCATCGAATACTTTAGTCACTGGTCCTGATATTATTTTCTTTTGGGTTGCAAGAATGGTAATTGCTGGTTACGAATTCATGGGGCAAAAGCCATTCAAAGATGTTTATTTCACCTCGCTTTTAAGGGATAAAGAAGGAAGAAAATTGAGTAAGTCGTTGGGAAACTCTCCTGATCCCATTGATCTTTTCCAAGAGTATGGAACGGACGCAGTGAGATTTGGGATAATGCTTATGTCGCCTCAAGGTGTCGATGTTTTTTTCTCAAAAAGTCGGTTAGATATTGGAAGAAATTTTATGAATAAACTGTGGAATGCTTGTCGTTTTATCCAACTTAACACAAATTCAGATTTTGAACTAGATCTTCAGATTAATAAAGAAAATTTAGCATTGCCAGAAAAATGGATTCTCAGTCGAATGGAAAATGCAACTGAAACAATGATTCATCAATTAGAGCGATTCAATTTTAATGAAGCCGCGAAAGTTATTTATGAATTCACATGGAGTGATTTTTGTGATTGGTATATAGAAATTTGTAAGGTTCGTTTCCAAAATCAGGACCTTGATCTGTCAAATATTTCCAGAGCTATTTGTTTTCGCTGTGTTCAGGTCATATTGCGTCTGCTTCATCCGTACGCTCCTTTTATAACCGAACAACTTTGGTTACAATTCAAGCCATCAGGCTCAAAAGATCTTATTATCTCTTCATTTCCAAAGTGCCAAAATAAATATAAAAACAAAACTGCTGACCAAAAAATGGAAGCACTGAAAAATATAGTGATTTCAATACGCAGCACACGAAGTAGAATGAACGTACCACCCTCAAAACTATCTGAATTATTTGTTAGGTGTAAAGAAGAAGAAAAAATGTTTTTGCTTAAAAATGCATCTCTAATTAAAACCTTGTCAAAAACAAAACATATTGAATGTGGGCCATTAATAAATAAGCCAAAACAATCATCATCATCAATAGTAGATGGGATGGAATTATTTATACCGCTTGGATCACTTGTAGATTTAGATAAAGAAACCAAACGAATGAATAAGCGTATTCATGATATAAACAAACTAATTTCAAATATAAATAATAAATTAAATAATGAAAATTTTATTGAACGAGCTCCTGAGTCTGTTGTTTTGCATGAAAAATCTAATCTATCTAAGCTTAACGATGAACTCCATAAAATTAAATCAAATTTGGAGAACATAATATGAAGGTGGGAGTATTTATACTTTTATTCTGCTGGCTAAAAGCGGAATCAAAAGATGCAACAGTAACCATTTACCGAGATGGGACTGCGCTAATCAAACAACCGGTATCATGGTCTGTAAAAAAAGGAATTAACTCAATTAATTGGGATAATTTGCCTAAAAACATTCAACAAGACACTCCATTTTTAAGTTTGGAGAATGCTTCTGTGCTATCACAACGTTTTAATAACAAAGTTTTTACAAGCAATGATTACTATCAGAGCCTAAAAGGTCAAAAAATAAATGTGAAACCTCAAGATGGTAAAATGGTTTCGGGGGAGCTTTTAGAAATAAATCCGGTCAACCTAACTGTAAAAAACCGAAGCGGAATATTTACATTTAATAGATCAAATATATCCTATCTAGGAGCGATAAATCAAATTTTAAGCCCAGTTTACGAACCGTATTTATCGTGGAGGGTACAATCAAATATATCAGGAAATTTAAAAGGACAGTTAGTATACAAATCTAAAAACTTTTCCTGGTCTACAGTATACCGGATAAAAATGGAAGATGAAATAAACGGTGAATTAATTGCTGAGGCTGTGATAAATAATAATTCCAACTTAGATTTCAGAAAAACAAGTATTCAACTTGTTGAGGGTCAACTACATAATTTTAAGAATAATAAAATTTCACCCCAAAAAAATAAATATGTTATGGCGCCTAGATTGGCACCTGATCCAGGTATGACTAAAGATGACTTAGGAGATTATCATATTTATCAATTAAATGATTTACACGATCTAAGCGCAAAAGAGAGTGTGACAGTTCGAATGTATGGGCCTTTAAATGTCAAGTATAAAAAGACTTATGTTTTCGAAAACTCCGAGAGAAGGCAGAAAGAAGAACCGTTAGAGGTTAAGATCACATTGAAAAATGTTGAATCTAATGGATTAGGGATACCACTTCCAGATGGCAAAATAGAATTATATACATTTTCTAGCTCGGGTGGCTTAGAATACATTGGGGCTGATAAAATGGGTCAAGTGCCCAAAGGTCAGTCAACAGATATAACATCTGGCCGTGCTTTTGATGTAATCGGAAACCGTAAAGTATTAAACTATGACCGACAGAGAAAAAGCGAAGAGGCTGTGATTGAGATAAAAGTAACTAATGCCCGAAATGAAAACATAAATGTATTATTAGTAGAACACATAAATGGTGATTGGATTATAAAAGACGAATCTTTAGATTATCAAAAAAAGGATGCTTCAACAATCCATTTCCCGATGACTTTAAATTCAGGCGAAACAAAAAACGTATACTACACATATCGGAAAGAGTGGAAATGATATTGCTGCCTGAATGTTATAAATAATAATTTATGGCAAATAGGAAATTTTTAACATCGATATCTGAATTAGATGGAGTAGGAGAAAAAAAAGCGGAAGCCTTAAATGGTCACGGTATTCATACCTTTAAAGATCTAATGTATTATTTTCCAAGAAGGCATCTAGACAGAACTTCAATTATCCCAATTAGTAAATTGAGAAAAGGAATGACTGTGACTACGGTTGCAACTGTACAGGCATTTAATGAACGATCAATTAGGAGGAGGAAAATTTTTCAGGTAATTACTTATGATGGGACTGGTATTTTGACATTGACTTGGTTTAATGGCATTAGATTTTTAAAAAGATTATTTAATATTGGTGACAAAATTGCAATACACGGTAAAGTTGAATGGTATGGTGGGGCCACAATTTCTCATCCAGAATTTGATAAACTTAGTCCAGATGATGATCCTGTCTCAACTGGAGCAATAATACCTTTATATTCCCTGACAAATGAATTAAAAACTGTTGGTGTTGATCAAAGAGTATTAAGAAAAATGGTTCGACAAGTTTTTCAACAAAATCTTATTTTTGAGGAAATCTATCCACAGTTGATTCTTAAGAATAATAACTTAATTCCTCTTTATTCCGCTTTAGAAAACATACATTTTGCTGACAATAAATTTGTTCTACAGGATGCGATAAAACGGCTAAAGTTTGATGAACACTTCTTTTTACAATTATTGATGGCCAAACGGAGAAAATATCTGAAGAATAATCGTTCTGTTCCACTTACCGATGTTGGTCCTTATTTTAATAAAGTTGTTGAGTTACTTTCGTTTGAATTAACTGATGCACAAAAACGGGTTATTGAAGAGGTCCATCGCGACTTGAAGAAGAAAGAATCAATGAACAGGCTGCTTCAAGGCGATGTAGGATCTGGGAAAACAATAGTGGCTATTTTAATTAGCGTAATGGCAATAGGCAATAATGTTCAGGTTGCAGTTATGGCCCCAACGGAAATCCTTGCTCGTCAACATTATCAATCGTTCAAGAAACTCTTAGATAAAGTAAAAATCCCGATCGCAATTCTCTTAGGCAATATGAAAAAGGTTAGTAGAAATTCCGTTTTAAATGGTTTAGAGAAAGGGAAAATATCTATAGTAGTTGGAACGCACGCTTTGATACAAGAGGATGTGGTAATAAAAAGATTAGGTTTGGTAATTATTGACGAGCAACACCGTTTTGGTGTAAATCAAAGATTAAGTCTAATTAAAAAAGGTTGGAATCCCCATTTCTTAGCTATGACTGCAACACCTATACCAAGGACGTTGTCTATTACTTACCATGGCGATATGGATCTTTCAATTATCGATGAAATGCCAAAAGATCGCATCCCAGTAACCACAAAAATTATTTACCCAAAAAGGTTACCAAGTGTATATAATTTTATAAAAGATGAAGTACAATTGGGACATCAGTGCATGATCATTTATCCAATGGTTGAGGAGTCTAAAAAAACTGATTTGCAAGCAGCTGTAGATTCCTATGACTTATTAAAAAAATCGATTTTCGCCGGTCTTAATATTGGCCTAGTACATGGTAAAATGAAATCAGCAGATAAAGACAAGATAATGCAGAAATTCGGAGAAAATAAAATTCAAATCTTGGTATCGACAACGGTCGTAGAAGTAGGAGTTGATATTCCCAACGCGACCGTAATGTTGGTTGAGCATGCTGAAAGATTTGGTCTTACTCAATTACATCAGCTTAGGGGAAGAGTAGGGAGAGGGTCAAATAGGAGTTTTTGTATACTTGTTTGTCGCAAGGAAAACAAAAATGCTAAAACCCGATTAGATATTATGGAAAAATCAACTGATGGATTTTTAATTGCGGATGAGGATTTAAAACTAAGAGGTCCTGGAGAATTTTTAGGAAAAAGGCAGTCAGGATTTTTTAAATTTAAAATTGCAAACATGATTACTGATGGAACTATAATTAAACAAGCAAGAGATGCAGCAATTAAAATAATCGATGATGACCCAAGTCTGGAGGGCGAGGAATACGAGAATATGAAAGATGTTTTTTTAACCAATTATGCAGAACAAATTAATTCAATTTTTCTTTCATAAAATTTTCATAATTTTAATATAGATCAAAACACATTAAGTTATTTACCTAAGTGCTTTTCACATCCAAGTTTATTGACTAATAGTGGCTTCTGTAGAACTTTTATAAGAACATGAATCAAGATTTAAACAAAAAAAACATAGATTTATTTAATTACCTAATTAAAACATTTCAAACAAGCGGATTAATTTCACTAGGAAAAATTACTAATCCCATTACGAGTAAGAGAGATAAAAATCTCGATCAGGCCTCCTTCTATATAGAATTACTAAAAATGATAAGTGTCAAGATGAAAGAGAATTTGACAGATTATGAGGAGCAATTACTAATCAACACTATAAGTGAACTAAAATTAATTTATTTAAAAGAGGTTGAAAATAAAACAAGAATGGAGAGAGATAAAAACTGATGATTTCCAATTATATAAAAATAAACCGAATAATTGGTGGTATAATATTTATTTTCTCATTCATAATCTATTTTAGTACTATGGCTCCCACAGTATCCTATTGGGACTGTGGGGAATTCATTGCAGTTTCAAACCGTTTGGCGGTTCCGCATCCCCCTGGGAGCCCTCTTTTTCTACTATTGGGCCGAATTGTATCAATGTTACCATTTAGTCCTGATATTGCGTTTCGTGTTAATCTATTATCACCACTTTCAAGCGCATTATCAGTTATGTTTCTTTATCTAATTATTGTAAAAGTTGTCATTAATTGGCGAGGTGAGATGCTTCAAAAAATAGATGCTTTAATAGCGTTTGGTGGAGCCGCAATAGGTTCTCTAGTTTTTGCTTTCACAGATAGCCACTGGTTTAATGCTGTTGAAGCAGAAGTTTACTCGATGAGTACTTTTTTCACCGCAATCGTAGTGTGGCTGATCCTGCATTGGAATGAACGAGCTGATGAAGATGGACATGAGAGATATGTATTAATTATAGCCTACATGATAGGATTAGCAACTGGTCTTCATTTGCTAAATCTACTAACCCTTCCTTTTGTATCATTGATTATATACTTTAGAAAATATCAATTCAAATGGCAATCTTTTTTGCTAACAGTGGTTATCACCGGGGTTATTTTTTTTGTTATCCATAACGTAATTATAAAAGGGTTACCTAAAATCGCAGCTGCATTTGGGGTTGGTTTTGTTGTTTTCTCCCTCTTCACCATATTTGTTGCAATGGTTTGGGCGATTATAAATCAGAAAAAACTCATGTCTGTTGCACTAACATCCACGGTCTTAGTTTTAATCGGATATTCCACCTATGCTATGATTTTTATTCGCTCTAATCAGGATCCTGGTATTGATGAAAATGATCCGGAAACAGTAGAGGCTTTCATTTCTTATCTTGAAAGAGAACAATATGGTGATGTAGGTGTTTTGCCAAGAAGATTTAGAGGAATTCCTCCTATCCATGAGGTTGTAGGCAGGCCTGAGGGTGCTAATCGCGACTACTCATCAAGACAAAAGAAAGAATACAGTAACTACGAGAGAGGGAAACAATGGAATTTCTTCTGGGATTATCAAATAAGGAAGATGTATAATCGTTATTTTTTATGGCAATTTGCAGGTAGAGGTCCCTCAACTGATGAATTAGTGACAGCCATGGGTGCAAATTCAAGAGAAGATGGAGTGGATTGGACTCAGTTTGGTTTACCATTAGCACTTGTAATTGGCATTCTGGGAATGATTATGCATGGTTATAGAGACCAGAGGATGGCATTTTCTGTAATGACTCTCTTTGTTATGACCGGATATGCCATTATTATATATTTGAACCAGGATAATCCACAGCCGCGAGAGCGAGATTATTCATATGTTGGGAGTTTTTTCGCTTTTTCTGTGTGGATAGGGGTAGGGGCATCTATTATAGGTGAAAAAATCAATCATTGGATCGAGCACCAAAAAACCTCCAAGCAAATAATTGTGGCTTCAATAATACTCCAACTCATATTTGTACCAGGCATGATGTTGAATGCCAACTATCACTCTCACGATCGATCCGGTAATTTTGTTGCTTGGGATTATAGCTACAACTTACTCCAGTCTTGCGGACCAAATGGTATTATATTTACAAATGGCGACAATGATACCTTCCCTTTATGGTATCTTCAAGAAGTGGAAAAGTTGAGAACCGATGTTGCTGTTGTTAACCTAAGCTTGTTAAATACACCATGGTATATAAAACAAATGAGGGATCTTAGACCAAAAAAATATAGGTTCATTAGCCTTTCAGATAGTCAAATTGAAAAGTGGACAACAAGTCTAACTCGTTGGGAAACTCAAAAAGTTAAGGTTCCAGTTTCTGGTGATCCAAAGAATGAGGATGGATACATTGAATGGACTGTAAAGCCAACTTTTGCTGGGCAAGCGCTGAGAGTTCAAGATATAATGATTTTACGAATTATTAATGATGCGGCTTGGAGAATTCCAATTTATTTTGCTGTTACGGTGTCCCAACAAAATAGGATTGGTTTGGATCAATATTTAGATATGCAGGGTTTAACTTTTCAACTCAAAAGTCATAAGACAAAACCAGTTGATGAAGATAAAATGTATGAAAATTTAATGACCCAAATTGGACCTTCCAGTTGGTCTGATAATTTCTCACATCCTGAATTTTTTCACAATGGTGATTTAAATTACTTAAACTGGTCAAAAGATTTTCAGCCAGGATATATGTTTAGAAACCTTGGCAACCAGGATGTTTATTTTAATCCACAGATCATTCGATTATTGCAAAATTACCGAAGTGCTTATATGCAGTTGGCTGTCACCTATTATTTAGACCACCAAAAGGAGTTAAGAAAATCAAACAAAAATACAGAAAAAATATCTCAGCTTAAGAAAAAGACTTTAGATGTTTTAAATAGAATGCGTATAAATATTCCCGAGAGAACCATTCCAATTACAACTGAGGAGCTCCACTATCAGGTTGCGAGAATGTATGGTGATCTTGGCCAAAAAGACCAAATGAAAAATATTCTAGATGAGCTAATGGAATTAAAACCCGACTCTCCTTCAAGTAGAGTTGAGTATGCAAATATTTATTTTAAAGAATTATCAGATACAACTAAATCTTTATTTATTTTAGAAAAATTGCACGCTGAATTTTTACAAATAGAAGAGATGATTAGCATTGGAGGTTTTGGAACGAAATCTATTTCTGAACAAAACTGGCGCAAATGGCAACAGGCTTATCCTAGTATTGTTTCCTCGTTAGTCTTTATTTATAGAGATACTGGAAGAGGAGAAAATGCAGAGGAAATACTTGATGATTGGTTAAAGCGAAATCCTAATGATAAAAGTGCTGAGAAACTTCTTAAAGAAATCCGTTCTCCGGGATAAAAAAGTAAAATCATATTGTGGGTCAGGAAAAAGCTAGTATCAGTATAATTATCCCGCATTGGAACGGAATAGAAATCCTATCTGACTGCCTTGAATCATTAAAAAAATCTAATTTTAAAAATTTTGAAACCATAGTAGTTGACAACGCATCAACTGATGGTAGTCAAGACTGGGTAAAAGAGAATTACCCTAATATTATCTTGGTTGAGTTAAAAGAAAATAAAGGATATGCAGGTGGTTGCAACAAAGGGACTGAGCATGCGAATGGGGAATATTTTTTATTTTTAAATAATGATACCGTTCAAAGCCCAGATTGGTTAAATCACTTAATAAAGAAAATGGAAAATAATTCATCAATTGCAGCAATACAACCTAAAATCAAAAACTATTTTAAAAGAGATCTTTTTGATTATGCAGGTGGAAGTGGAGGCCATATGGATTTATTCTGCTATCCTTTTTCAAGAGGTCGTCTCTTTGATCATCAAGAGAAAGATACAGGTCAATATGATTCAGCTGTTCCTTGTTTCTGGGCGAGCGGGACTGCAATCTTGGTTAGAAAGCATCTTTTCGACAGAGTTGGTGGGTTTGATGAATCGTTTTTTGCTCATATGGAGGAGATTGATTTATGTTGGCGTTTTAATGCAATGGGTTACGAAGTGTGGGTTGAACCAAAAGCTGTTGTATATCATAAAAATGCGGTTTCTCTTCCTATGTATACTCATCGTAAATATTATTTAAATCATAGAAATTCTTTGATAATGTTATTATCTAATTATTCTTTTCCTCTTGCGTTTTATTTAGGCACAATTAGAATAATTCTAGATTTCATTGCTCTATTCTATTCAATTATTAAAGTAGACCTGAATCATTTTACTGGAGTTATAAGAGCTCTATTTTGGGTCTTTTTACATCCTCAAATTATTTTTCGTAGAAGAAAACATTTTAAAAGTTTTAGAAAATCCACTGATAAAGTAATATTAAATAAGCTATATCGAGGTAGCGTTGTAATTGCTTATTATCTCTTGAGGAAAAAGACTTATTTAGATATTAAATCAAGAGCCTCTTGGTAATACTCATGCCTGTCGGGGTCTAACGCTCTCATATCTTTTAACATCTCAGTTTGTCCAAGCTGAGATAACAAAGAAATTATATCTTTATATTTAGATTTGAGAAAATACTGAGTGTTGTGATCACGACCCACATCTTTGTAAGATTGTTCAAAACCATCCAACAATAATTTTAATTCAACTAGACACCCATCTGTATCGCCGTTTCTTATTAAATCTATAGCAATATACCAAGAAAGACGTGCTTTCCTGAGGCCAATATTTCTGGTCAAATCATCAACAAGGGAGATTCGGCTACTCCAACCTTTTTTGTATTCGCTTGCCGCTCCTCGGAGAGCAATCTCTCTTGCAAATTCATAAGATCCATTTCCACCATTAAATTCATATGTATCAATTTCTCCGGCCAGAATTACATAAGCGTAATATGCAAGGAACCCAGGAAGTGGTTCGAATAATACTGGATCAAAAAATAGACTTGAGCCTGTATTATAAAAAAATTGAACACCTTTATCAAAATATCGAAGATCGTTCCCATTTGAAAAGAGAGCCTGACAGTTGAAAGTCTTAACATTTCCTTTTGCTTGCGCACTTTCAAAAATAAGTTGGATATGAAGTTCAATTTCAAGGTCATTAAATGTTTCGTCCCACTCATTTGAAATAAAAAATCTTTTTATTTCCTCTTTAATGGAAGATATTTCCTGTTTTTCATCAGTTCGAAGTAAGCGATCATCAATGGATACTTTAATGCTTGAAAATTGAGCTTTTAATGCGGTAATACTAAAAATGATGAATAAAGTATGAAGAATCTTTTTTCTCATACTTCAAAATTGGTTGCTAGAATTTTACTGAACAAGATCTTTGTCAATCCATTTTTTTAACAATAAATCAAGTTAATTTAAGGTATGTCAAATGTTAAGGAATTATTGAAAAATGGTTTAAGCGAAGAAGTGAGGGCCATCCTGAAATTAGCTGGAGAAATTGGAGATTTATCAGAAGTTAAAGTTTATGCGGTTGGCGGGATCGTTCGGGATCTGTTTTTAGGTAATTTCATTAATGACGTTGATATTATGGTCGTTGGAGATGGTATTGAATTTGCAAAGCGTTTATCAAAAAAACTAAGAGTTCCCAAAATTGTACCCTTTGAAAAATTTGGTACAGCAATTATTCCCTACCAATCCATAGGCATTGAAATAGCTTCAGCTAGAAAAGAAGTATATAACGATGTCTCGAGGAAGCCTAAGGATGTTTTTTTCACAGACATAAATGGGGATCTAAAAAGAAGAGACTTCACAATAAATTCTATGGCAATTGATGTGACCTCACAAAATTTTGGAGAATTTCATGATCCATTTGGTGGGCTAATAGATCTAAAAAAGAAACTAATAAGAACACCTCTTAATCCTAATATGACATTCTCAGATGATCCTTTAAGGATGATGCGTGCTGCATATTTTTCCTCGAAGCTTAAATTTTATATAGAGGAAAACTCTATGAGATCTATGAAAGAACATTTTCATCGAATTGAGATTGTTTCATGGGAAAGAATAAGGGACGAATTTTTTAAAATTCTTTCAACTAGTATACCTTCGAGGGGCCTTACAATACTGGAGGAGACAGGGATATTAAAAATTATATTCCCTGAAATTCATGTAATGTATGGCATGGATCAAACATCTGAATGGCACCACAAAGATATCTTTGACCATACTATGCAAGTTGTTGATAATGTGGCTCAACTATCAGATAAAATGGAACTAAGGTTTGCTGCTCTAGTGCATGATATAGCAAAGCCAATCACTCGCCGTATTGATAAAAAGAAGGGGTATACATTTCATGGACATGATGCTGTTGGAGAACGCATGATCTCTAAAGTAGCGGATAGAATGAAACTTTCAAAAAAATTATCGAATTACTTAAAAAAACTAACTCTTTTACATTTACGCCCTATTGCATTAGTTAAATCTCATGTTACCGACTCTGCCGTTAGAAGATTAATGGTTGCAGCTGGAGATGATCTAGATGATTTAATGACTTTATGCAGGGGAGACATAACAACAAAAAACCCCAAAAAAGTTAGTAGATATATGAGTAATTTTTCTGCTGTTGAAAAAAAGATGTCAGATGTTTCAGAGAGAGATGCGATGAAATCATTTCAATCACCTATTCGGGGCCACGAAATAATGAAAATCTGTGATTTAGACGAGGGTCCTAAAATAGGTGAAATAAAAAAAGAGATTGAAAGGGCAATTCTAGATTATAAAATTGGGAACAATTATGATGACGCTAAGGCATATTTAATTAAAATAAAAAATAAAATTAATGGCAATATTTAATCCGTAATAATTTTTTAAATATTTAATAATTTACAATATAAGATTTCTCTATAAAAATTAATACATTGAATTCAATTTTATATATCCTACTTCAATTACTTTTCATTTCTACAGCTTTGCCTCAATCAGATTATGATCTTAAGGAGTGTATAGCCATTGCATTAGATAATAAAAAAACTATTAGATCAGCTGAATTAGAGGTTACTTCTGCAAAAAGAGAAGTAATTGGGTCGTACAGTGAAATATTGCCTAATCTTAGTTTCAATACCAATTTTGGGAAAACCTACTACCCTGAGCGAAAAATGGTTGAAATAGATTTTGACAATGCTGAACTTGATACTATTTCATCTAGCTCATCAGGTTCTAGATCAACAGGTCTTTCGATGAGCCAAACTATATACAACGGTGGTCGATCATTAAATAGTATAAAGCAAGCGAAGATAAATTTAGACATTACCAAACTCAATCAACGACAGATAAAAATTCAAGTAATTCAGAATGTTGCACGGTCATATTTTGGGCTTTTGCAAAATCAAGAGCTTTATGAAGTTTCTGAAAAAAACCTAAACCTTTCTCAACAGCAAGTTGATCTTGTGCAAAGACAATTTGATGTTGGTGCAGTAAGAAAAACAGATCTTTTAAAAGCGAAGGTTGCAGAGGGACAGGCAAAAGTGCAATTACTAAACCAAAAAACAGTTCTAGAGAACGCCAGAAGACAACTTTTCAATGATATGGGTTTACAAGATTTTGGACAATCTATTTCAGCGGAAGCAAAAGAATGGGATGGGGTGTTGGTCCCATCAAGTTCTACAGCATTGGGCTTTTTAAAAACAAAAAGTCCGAGTATTTTGATTCAAAAATCTTTGGTTGAAGTAGATAGATTACGTTATAGTTTTGCAAAAGGAATGCGATTACCTACTTTAGGAGCGAGTATGAATTACTCAGCTAATGCTGGTACAGGTGAGGCCTTAATTGAATCCGCGAGAAGTGACTGGGTAATGGGAATGAACTTCACATTAAGCATTCCTTTGTTTTCTGGGAATCGTTTATCGATAAACCAACAAAAAGCTAGATTGTCTCAAGAAAAATCAGAGAATGATTACATAACATTTTTAAATGACTTAAGGGTTCAAGTCGAATTATTAAGAGAATCTCTTGAGAATTATAGCCAAATAATCCCTATCAATCAAAGTGTTGTGGAATCAGCCGAAGAAGACTTAAAGCTTGTTCAAGAAAGATATAGCCTAGGTTCTGCAACTATCTTAGAAGTTTTAGATGCACAAGTATCATTAATTCGATCAAATTCGACATTAATAAACTCAATCCATGATGCTCGTATACAAGAAATGAATTTAGATGCCATACTTGGCATTCTAGATCTAAAATATGAAAAGGCAGAAGATTAATTATGCTAAATATGTTTAAAAAAAAATCAGTATTTATACCATTTATTTTTATAGTTTTATTTATAATTGCCTTCTTTATTTCCAAACAACAAGACAAGGATCAATTTTTTGTTGAAACAGCGAAAGTTACTCGCCAAACAATTATACAAAAAGTTAATGCTAGTGGCAAAATACAGCCGGAGGAGGAAGTCCAGATTACATCTACAATAACTGGATGGATAACAAAAATAACAGTATCTGAAGGAGATACTGTTCAACCACGGCAGCACTTAATCAGTATCGATGAAAAACAATATAGACCTTTGTATAACCAAGCTTTGTCACGAGTCAAGTCTGCGGAAGCAAATATGAATAGAGTGCAATCAGAGCTTGAAAGAACAAAAACTTTGTTTGCTCAAAATCTTGTATCCAAACAGGATTTAGAAAGGTTAGAGGCCTCTTTTCAAATAGCTTTAAGTGAGGCAGAGCAAGCAAGAGCAAACCTATTATCAGCAGAGGATGAACTTTCTAAAACTAAATTAACCGCACCAAAGTATGGAATTGTAACTAGTATAACAAAAGAAGAAGGCGAAATGGCTGTGGGTGGCATGTTTAATCCTGGAGTTTTAATGTCTATAGCTGATTTAAGCAAAATGGAAGTTGAAGTCGATGTGAATGAAAATGATGTGATTAATATTGAGATTGGCGATACTTCAGAAATTGAAATCGATGCATATCCAGATACTTTATTTTTTGGTGTTGTAAGCGAGATAGCGCATACCGCGGAATCTTTGAATATGGGTTCACAGCAACAGGTTACAAACTTTAAAGTAAAAATTAGAATAATCGATGTTCCTGAAAAAATAAGACCTGGTATGAGTAGCACCGTTAATATCGTAACAAAAACGCTCGAAAATGTTTTGTCGATACCTATCCAAGCACTCACCTCAAGGTTTGAAGATTACGCTGAACAATCGATTAAAAATCTAAAAAAGAAAAAAAAATGGGAAAGGGATAATGAGAAGAACCAAGATCAAGACTTTCAAAAAGCAAAAACTTCGTTGGATATTGTTTTTATTTTAAAAGATGCCTTTAATGGTAATCTAGCTCCAAAAGGGAAAAAATATGCATTAGTTAAACCCGTCAAGGTGGGTATATCAGGAGAAAACAACTATGCAGTTTTGTCTGGTTTGAAAGATGGTGATCGAATAGTTACTGGGGGATATCGTGTTCTAAGCAAAGAACTTTATCACGGATCTCTTGTGGTATTGCGAGATTTTAATGAAAATGAGGTCTCTAATCCTAATTAATCTAGAGCTCGAATTTAGTTTGGAAAATCTAATATAGAATTACAGTGTCTTTAATTTCGCTAAAAAGTATATACAAAATTTATAGTGTTGGAGGTGAAGAAGTACGTGCTTTAGATGGTATAGACCTTAATATAATTGAAAATGAATATTTAGCGATTATGGGTCCATCTGGGTCTGGAAAATCAACACTTATGAATATGGTTGGATGTTTGGACACTCCAACCTCAGGAGTTTATGAATTCGAGGGTGAAATGGTTCAAGATATGGACGACTCTCAATTAGCTTCAATTAGAAATCGTAAAATCGGTTTTGTTTTTCAGACATTTAATTTGCTTCCAAAATCAACTGCACAGCATAATGTTGAAATTCCACTTGTTTATGCAAATATTCCAAAAAATGATAGGAAAAATATGGCATCCATGGCCTTAGAAAGTGTGGGTTTATCAGATAGAAGGCACCATAGGCCCAACGAATTATCAGGCGGTCAAAGACAGAGAGTCGCCATTGCTAGAGCTCTTGTAAATAATCCTTCAATTATTTTAGCTGATGAGCCAACAGGAAACCTAGATTCAAAAAGTGGAAACGAAATTATGGAGATTTTGGATACCTTACATAAAAAAGGCAACACAGTAATCTTAGTAACACATGAGGATGAAATTGCAAACCACGCCCACCGCGTTATACGGTTATTTGATGGAAAAATAATTGAAGATATAAAACAAAATCATTAATGCTAGCACCTTTTTTCGAAAATTTTAAGATATCTCTATCTGCAGTATATGCGAATAAAACACGATCTATTCTTACTGCTCTAGGCATAATCATTGGTGTCTTTTCAGTAACCTTAATGGGCACTTTAATATCAGGACTTGATAGATCTTTTGAGCAAAGTATGTCAATGCTGGGAAAAGATATGTTGTATGTGGGTCGTTTTGAATGGTTTAGCGATATGGACTGGTGGGAGGTTAGAAGTAGACCTCGAATGCGATATGAGTATGTTGATAAAATTAGACAAAGGTCTAATCTTGCACTTGCGGTATCTCCAGTAATGCAGCGCGGTGCATCGTTGTCTTACAATGATCAAGAAACATGGACAGAAATTTTTGGAACTAATGAAGAATATATGGAAACAATAAGCTCTGATTTATTTGAGGGACGTTTTTTTTCACAGGGAGAAGATCGATCCGGCAGTAGAGTGACCATAATTGGATATGGAATAAAAGAAGCCTTTTTTGGGGATGAGAGCGCTCTTAACAAATCCATTAAAATAGACAATGTAAAATTCAGGGTAATTGGTGTTTTAGAAAAGCAAGGAAAGTTTTTAGGTATATTTAGCGCAGATAACCAAGCAATTCTTCCTTTCGGTGCCTTTAAAAGGATATTTTCTAAACGTGGATGGATGAGGCTGAGTATAAAAGTACCAAAAGAAAAAATAAATGAAGGCTATGATGAGATAACTGCTGTGATGAGGCACATTAGGCGATTGAAACCTAGTGAAAAAAATGACTTTGCTATCAATCAGACCAAAATTTTTGAGAAACAGTATAAAACTTTAAAATTTGGAATAGCTGGTACTGGATATTTTATTACCCTTTTGTCACTAGTTGTTGGTGGTATTGGGATCATGAATATCATGTTTGTTTCAGTTAAAGAGAGAACCAGAGAAATAGGTGTTAGGAAAGCTATTGGCGCTACCAGAGGAATGATTATGGTCCAATTTTTAATGGAGGCTGTTACAATTTGTTTGGTTGCAGGATTGATTGGATTATTGTTTGCCTACATGAGTAGTTTTCTAATAAATAAAATATTTCCATCCACTCTTCCTATTGGCTTAGCGATATTTAGCATTATAATTAGTATGATAGTTGGTATCCTTGCAGGATTTATACCCTCCTATAAAGCTTCCAAATTAGATCCAATCGATTCCCTCAGGTATGAATAAACTATGGTTTCCAGAAGTTTCAAAAGTATAATAAAAGAGAGTTTTTGGATGGCTATTGATGCGATCAAGAAGAATAAGTTGCGTTCGTTACTTACTTTGTTGGGTATTACCATTGGGGTATTTTCGGTGATTGGCGTGATGACAGCTATACGAACTCTTGAATCCTCAGTGGAGTCAGGATTAAATATTTTTGCTTCCAATACATTCGTTATCCAGAAATACCCAGAAATTGATTTTGGGAAACCCGATAAAAAATATAGGAATAGAAAGAATATTACAATTGCTCAATTCAAAAAACTTAAGGACAGAGCAAAGTTGCCCATTCTTTTGAGCCCCGCAGATGGAACCTCCACTCGCGATGTAAAGTATAGAGATAAAGAAATCAAAAACTCAGTCGAATTATTTGGTGGTGATGAAGGTACTATTCGGTTTTACAATACATATCTTTCAGATGGTAGAAATTTTATTCCAGATGACGTACTATTCTCCAGAAAAGTTTGTGTATTGGGAATGGATGTCGTGGATAGATTATTTCCTTTTGAGAATCCACTTTCAAAAAGAATTAAAATAAATGGAATTTATTATACAGTTATTGGGATAACTGAAAGACAAGGTGACGCTTTTGGGCAGAGTAAAGATAACTTTATAGCAATCCCAATTTCCAGCTATATAGAAAGATTTTCTAGCGATTGGAGTAGTCTTAGAATACATGTGGAGTCTGCATCTGTTGAAGATTATGATAAGACCATGGATGAAGTTATTGGTTTGTTAAGATCAATCCGCAAAGTAAATCCTGAAGAGAAAAATGATTTTGAAATTGTAACCAGCACAGAAATGATCGAACAATTTTCTGGCTTTACTGGTGGAATTAAATTGTTCGCATTGCTTGTTAGCATAATCGCACTACTGGTGGCAGGGATTGGAATTATGAATATAATGCTGGTTTCTGTGACTGAAAGAATTAAAGAAATAGGTATTCGGAAAGCTATAGGGGCAACCAAAAAAGATATTTTAACTCAGTTTCTCATGGAAGCAGTTTTCCTAAGCGAGTTTGGTGGTATAGTAGGGATTATATTAGGCGTGGCAGGAGGAAATGTTGTTGCAATACTATTGAATATACCCGCAGTGATCCCATTAGATTGGGCATTTATAGGCCTGTTGGTATGCTCTGTAATTGGTATAGGGTTTGGAATTTACCCAGCATGGAGAGCTGCTCAGTTAGATCCAATAGAATCTTTACGTTTCGAATAAATTTTCTTTAACTACTTTGATTGGTAAATTATAAGTCATGGAACTAGATTATTTGTTGTTATTTATAATTTAAGAATCAAACACAAATTCCTATGAGACTCTATTTCTACAAATTGATTTTGAATAAATATCTATATTTATGGTAGTTGGTATTATCCCAGCAAGGTTAGCTTCTACTCGTTTCCCAAAGAAGATACTGGCAAACCTTAATGGGAAGCCTATGGTTGTTCATGTTGTAGAACAAGCAATGAGAGTAAAAAGTATTGATAAAGTTATTTTAGCAATAGATCATGAAGAAACTAAAAATGTTTTGTCAAAATACAACATTGATATAGAAATGACATCTAAAAATCATAATTCTGGGACAGATAGAGTTGCGGAGGTTGCAAAAAGGTGGTTGGATGCAGATGTGATTATTAATATTCAGGGAGATGAACCATTATTGGATCCAATTATGGTTGACGAGTTTGTAAAAATTTTTGAAGATATAACTGTTAATATGGCAACTGTTGTAAGCCGAAAAATAAATAGGGATGATTTTCTTAATCCAAATGTTGTAAAAGCTTTCCTTGATCAAGATCAGAACGCAGAGGATTTCAAAAGAAGTATAGATGGTGCTGAAATTAATTCCGTATTTCGCCATATTGGGATTTATGGTTTTCGAAGAGAGACACTCTTTCAATTCACATCTCTTCCACAATCTAAAAGGGAGAAAGAACAATCCCTCGAACAATTGCGAGCCTTAGACAATAATATTTATATAAAAGCTTTAATAACTGATTATGATAAAATAGCCGTGGATACTTTTAGTGATTTAGAAAAAGTTTCCTCTGAAATGAAACTTTCTTCAACTGAGATAGTTTAAATGAGTCAAATTAAACAAACAAAATATATATTTGTTTTGGGCGGAGTAATGTCTGGACTTGGTAAAGGAATTGCAGCTTCATCAATTGGTTATCTATTAAAAAATACTGGAGTAAAAGTAAATATTTTAAAATTAGATCCTTATTTAAATGTTGATCCAGGCACAATGAATCCTTACCAACATGGAGAAGTTTTTGTCCTTGATGATGGTTCTGAAACAGATCTGGACTTAGGGCATTACGAGCGATTTATTGATATAGATATGACAAAAAAAAATAATGCAACGGCTGGGCAAGTTTACAGTACTGTTTTAGAGAGGGAGAGAAAAGGAGAATATTTAGGACAAACTGTACAAGTTATACCCCATGTTACTGATGAAATAATAGAACGCATAAAATCCCTAAATGATCCTAAAAAATATGATGTGATTATTTGTGAAGTAGGTGGTACTGTAGGCGATATTGAGAGTTTGCCGTTCATGGAAGCAATACGCCAATTATCAGTGGAAGTTGGATATCATAATCATTTAATCGTTCATGTCACGCTTCTTCCATTCGTGAAAGCAAGTGGAGAATTAAAAACTAAACCCACACAGCATTCAGTTATGAAATTGAGAGAGATTGGTTTATCTCCTGATATTATATTTTGCCGTTCTGAATTTGATATTGAACATTCAGTTCGAGAGAAAATTTCTTTGTTTTGCAATGTAAAAACAGATCATGTAATTATCGGAAAAGATGTTCCCAGTATATACGAAGTTCCCCTTATGTTGCATGAGCAGGATACTGGAAGACTTATAAATGAAAGACTAAAGATTAAAAAACAACCGAATCTGAAAACATTAAAAACGTTTATAAAAAGATATAAAAACCCATCACACCAAGTTAAAATTGCTATGTGCGGTAAATATACTGAGTTGATAGATTCATACAAAAGTGTCATGGAATCATTTATACATGCAGGAGTAGAAAATAATGCTAGTGTAAAAATCGAATGGGTTCAGACAGAAAAAATACGTAATGATAAATCAGCTTTAAAAATGTTTTTTGGCGTTGATGGTATTTTGCTTCTTCCAGGTTTTGGTTCAAGAGGAGGGGAGGGAAAAATTTTTTCCGCTAAATATGCGCGTGAATCTAGAACTCCTTTTCTAGGAATTTGTTTGGGTTTACAGTGTGCGGTTATTGATTTTGCACGCAATGTGTGTGAACTTGAGGGAGCAAATTCTACAGAGTTTAACAAGAAAACAAAATATCCCGTTATTGACTTAATGGAGTCTCAACGCGCAATCAAAATTAAAGGTGGGACAATGAGGCTTGGAGCATATAGCAGTAAAATTAAGTCGGGAACTAAAACCTATTTTGCCTACAAAAAAAACATTATATCTGAAAGACATAGACATAGGTATGAAGTGAATAATAGATATAGAAATAGACTAGAAAAAAACGGAATGATTGTTTCGGGTGTCAATAGTGATTTAGGAGTAGTAGAGTCAATTGAACTTAAAGATCATCCATGGTTTATTGCCAGTCAATATCACCCAGAACTTAAAAGCCGCGTTAATAAGGCGCATCCACTTTTTAGAGAGTTCATCAGAGCAGCAGTAAAGTTTTCACGAGAAAGGGATTAATTTGTGAAAGATGTGAATATAGGTGGTACTATTTTTGGAAAAGGGCAACTTAATTTTATCGCAGGTCCCTGTGTTATCGAAAGTCTTGATCATTGCTTGAACTTGGCTGAACAAATAAAAATAATAGCAGAAAAAACAGATGTTTCCATTGTATTCAAAAGCTCTTTTGATAAAGCAAATCGTACTTCAATTGAGTCTTTTCGTGGACCCGGGGTTGATGATGGCCTGAGAATTCTTCAGAAAATCAAAGATGAAACAGAATTAGCCCTCATTACGGATATTCATGAAGTGTCCCAAGCTAAAGTTGTGGCAGAAGTAATAGATATAATACAAATCCCAGCGTTTTTGTGCAGGCAAACAGATTTATTATTAGCTGCAGCGGAAACAGGGAAACCTGTCAATATTAAAAAAGGTCAATTCTTAGCTCCATGGGATATGAAAAATATTATTGAAAAATTAGAGGCTGTTGATTGTGATGATATTTTACTTACAGATAGAGGAACTCAGTTTGGATACAACAACTTAGTTGCGGACATGCGTTCAATCCCTCTCATGCAGGATTTTGGATATCCTGTAATTTTTGATGCTACTCATAGTGCGCAATTACCGGGAGGCAGAGGTAATAAATCCTCTGGAATGAGAGAAATGATCCCAACATTAGCAAAGGCTGCTGTAGCATCGGGTTCAAATGGAATATTTATGGAAGTTCATGATGACGTCATTAACGCAAAATCTGACGCAGATACACAGTGGCCGTTAGATCAACTCGAATCTCTTGTGAGTGATTGTAAACTAATTTTTGAAGTCTTGAATTAAAAATGAATTACAATGATATAAAAATGTTGATATCAGACGTAGATGGTGTCTGGACAGATGGCGCAGTTTATAAAGGAACAAATGATTTAGAATTAAAAAAATTTAGCGTTCTTGATGGTGTTGGAGTGGCAATGGCTAAGGCAGCGAAATTAAAAGTCGCTCTAATTTCTGGGAGATATTCATCATCAACCGATCACAGAGCAAAAGAACTTAATATTCAAGAGGTATATAATGGTTATTTAAATAAAATTCCCGCTTACAAAGAATTAAAAAAGAAATATAAATTGTCAAATCATGAAATAGCTTATATTGGCGATGACCTTATTGATATACCAATAATGGAACAAGTAGGTTTCCCCATTTCTGTAAATGATGCCAATGTAAAAGTAAAAAAAATATCTGTTTTTGTCACAAAGGTCGATGGTGGGAAAGGCGCATTTAGAGAAGCAGTAGAATGGATAATTGAAAAGCAAGGAAGGACCGATGAGGTTTTTCAGATTATGAAGGAAAGGATACTAACCAGCTGAACAATGAAGAAGTTGATATTTTTTTTAGTTTTAAATCTTTTTGGTTGTGGTAGTAGCTATGAGGAAGCTATAATAAATGAAAAATCAAATAATCCCGATCAAGAAAGCTGGGGAGTTACAATAATTCTTACAGATGGCGGAATTATGCGAGCAAAGGTAAAATCTGGGCACTTGGAAAAATACAATGAAAAAGAATTTATTTTACTGGACAGTATGGTAATTGTTGATTTTTATGATGACCAAGAATTACACACTTCAACACTAACATCAAATCAAGCTGAAGTTGATCAAAGCTCTAATGATATGAGGGCAATAGGTAATGTGCTGGCTCAATCAGACAGCGGTATTTCACTTTATACAGATACCTTAATTTGGGACTCAAATAATGAAAAAATGAGTACGATTAACCCTGTAATGATAACCACCGAAGAAAATGACACGCTATATGGAGTTGGGTTTGAATCAGACTCAGATCTTAAAAATTGGAAAATATTAAAACCCTCCGGGGTGATCAATAAAGCGGAACTATGAGGAATAGGCACAACATTTTAAACACCATTGAACTTTGTAAAAAATATGGTAAAAAATCAGTGGTAAAAAATGTAGATATAAGTGTGAAAAGAGGCGAGATAGTAGGCTTATTAGGACCAAATGGTGCTGGGAAAACAACATCTTTCTATATGATTACTGGTATGATAAAACCCACAAAGGGAAGAGTTTTTTTAGATGACGATGAAATTACAAACGATGCTATGTACAAGCGAGCAAGAAGAGGGATTGGATATTTGTCACAAGAACCCTCCATTTTTGGAAAGCTATCTGTAATGAATAACTTGCAGCTGGTTTTAGAATTAAGAAAAGAACTTTCTAAAAAACAGCAGGATGAAAAAATGGAAATTCTTCTAAATGATCTATCCATTTCTCATTTAAAAAATAGTATTGGGGATACTTTATCTGGAGGTGAAAGAAGAAGAGTTGAAATAGCAAGAAGTTTGTGCATGGACCCTGATTTTATTTTATTGGACGAACCTTTTGCGGGTGTTGACCCTATTGCTGTTGAGGAAATTCAAAGTATAATTTATTCATTAAGAAGCAAGGAAATTGGGGTTCTTATTACTGATCATAATGTAAGAGAAACATTATCAATTACCGATCGCTCATATTTACTTCATGATGGAGAAATTTTGAAATCAGGAACCTCCGATTTCCTTGCAAATGATGAAGATGCTAAAAGATTTTACCTTGGAGAAAAATTTAAACTAGACTGATGGCAACAACATTAAAACAAATTCAAACTCAAAAGCAGAAACTAGCGCCTAGACAATTATTACAAGCTAAGTTGCTACAACTTAATACAGTAAATCTTGAGCAAGCAATTATTAGTGAGCTAGAACAAAATCCTGTTCTCGAACAAATAGAACCTGAGGCTAATGAAGAGCTTACCAACGATGAGGAAACGTTGGTCAAGGATAAAGAAATTGACGTATCACAAGAAGATATGTACAGTGATGAATCCACTTATTACTTTCAACAGGAAAAAAAAGAAATGCCTCTTCCTGATAGACACACACTCATCGAAGATGTGATTGAACAACTAAGAGACACAGACCTTTCAGAGGCAGAGAAAGAAATAGCTGAAGAAATTATTTGGAATACTAATGAAAGAGGTTATCTAGATACAGAATTAATTCTTATTGCAGATAGGATGGATATGGATGAAGAAGAATTAGAGCCAATACTCCATGTTGTACAACGTTTAAATCCAATAGGCTTTGCATCAAGGAACTTGAAAGAGTGTTTAATGATTCAAATTGAGGACGAACCAGAATCCATGGCATATAGAATTATCCAATCTTATTTTGATGATTTCATGCACAAAAGATATGATAAAATCAAAACAAAATTAAAATGTACGAAACAAGAGTTGCATGATGTAATTGAAAAAATTGGACAATTAAATCCAAGGCCAGGGGAGGGCTATTTAGATAGATTCCAAATCGTTATTCCTGATTTAATCGTTAAGGAGGATGGGGAAGATTGGATCATAACAACAAATGATGGTGGCTTCCCAGAACTTAGAATAAGTAAAGAATATGAAATTGCGGTTGAGAATAATAATTATGATAAAAAAGCAAAAAAATTTATAAAAGAAAAACTCGATTCAGCAAATTGGTTTATCGAAGCTGTAAAACAGCGAAGGGTAACAATGATTAACGTAATGAGGTCAATAATTGGGTTTCAACCTGAGTGGTTCGGAGGCAATATGGATTTTTTAAGACCATTAAAACTGCAAAACATAGCTGAACAAATAAAGATGGATATATCAACCATTAGTAGATCTACTCGTGGTAAGTTTGTTGATACTCCATATGGTATATTTGAATTAAAGCATTTTTTTACAGACTCTATCGAACTTGACAATGGCGAAATAGCGGGAACTTTTGTTATCAAGCGCGCTCTTGAAAAAATTATATCAGATGAGAACAAGCAGAGGCCCTTCAGTGACGATATTTTGGTTAAAAAGCTAGTTGAAAAAGGATACAATCTAGCCCGTAGGACAGTGGCAAAATATCGAGATCAACTAGGCTATCCAGTTGCAAGACTTAGGAAAGAAATTTAAATATTTACATAAGGAGAAAAAATGGCAAAAAGAATAATAATCGGCGACAATGAACTAGTAATACCCAATATTACTATGGGAATATTACCTTTATTTGGTATAGCGATTCTATTGTGGCTTTTTACTGGAATATACATTGTAGGTCCAGATGAAGTTGGGGTCATAAGAACGTTTGGGGCGTACACAAATCAAACTCAACCTGGTTTAAACTGGCATTACCCATATCCAATTCAAACTGTTAAGACACCTAAAGTTACAGAGGTAAAAAGGATTGAAATTGGTTTTAGAACGCTAAGAAATGGCCAATACAGGACTGTTGAAAAAGAGAGTTTAATGCTCACGGGCGATGAAAATATTGTTGATGCTGAATTAATTGTTCAATATAGAATTAAAGAGCCGGAGAAATATTTATTTAAAATAGTTGAGCCGGAATTGACAGTTCGAGAAGCCTCAGAGGCAAGTCTTCGCACTATTGTAGGAATGAACAAGATTGACGAGACTCTTACTACGGGAAAATTTCGTATACAAGAAGAGGCGAAGAAGCAGATTCAGGCAATTCTAGATAAATATCAATCTGGAATTCAGGTTGTTGCCGCTCAATTACAAGATGTGTCTCCTCCCAAACAGGTCATAGCGGCTTTTAAAGATGTAGCTTCTGCGAAAGAAGATAAAAATAGGTTAATTAATCAAGCAGAAGGATATAGAAATGATGTTATCCCAAAAGCGCGCGGTGAAGCAGAAGCAATGATTAGAAATGCGGAGGGTTTTAAGGAGTCGCGAATAAAACGAGCGGAGGGAGATGTTGCTAAATTCAATGCTGTGCTTATCGAATACAGAAAAGCTAAGAACATTACACAAAAGAGGTTATATCTTGAAACAATGGAAGAAATTCTTCCTGGGATTGAAAAGATAATTATTCCAGATAAGGATAATGGTAACATTCTGAACTTGTTAAATCTTTCACCGGCAAAAGGAGAAAAATAATTATGAAAAAAATATTAATACTTTTAGCAGCTATTGCTACTCTCGTTTTCTTCACAACGGTTTTTATTGTAGATGAGACTGAACAGGTAGTGGTGCTTGCTTTTGGAAAGCCTGTAAGGACTATTACAAAGCCAGGGTTAAATTTCAAATTACCTGCACCCCTCCAAACTGCAGTAACATTTGATAAACGACTACTAGAATATGATGTCCCACCAGAGGAGGTGTTGAGCATGGATAAAAAGACATTAATTATGGATAATTATGTTCGTTGGAAAATTGTAAATCCATTGCTTTTTTTACAAACAGTTCAGGCAATACCAACTGCGAAAACACGATTAGATGATATTGTTTACTCGGAGCTTCGTCAAGAATTAGGAACTCATGATATGGTTGAGATTATTACTGAGACTAGAGACCTAATAATGGATAAAGTGACTGCAGCAAGTAATGAAGAAGCAGAAAAATATGGTATCGAGGTTATTGATGTCCGAATACGCCGAGTGGATCTTCCATCAGAAAATGAATCCTCAATCTATGCTAGAATGGAAGCAGAGAGGAATAGGAAAGCGAATATGTTTAGGTCAGAAGGAGAAGAAGAAGCCCAGAAGATTCGAGCAAAAACAGAAAGAGACAAAACAGTTATTTTAGCTGATGCCTATAAGACCTCTCAAGAGATAAGAGGGGAGGGCGAAGCAAGGGCACTAGAGATTTACGCAACATCTTTTTCCGCGGACCCAAAGTTTTATGAATTTGTTAGGACTCTAGAGGCCTATGAAAAAGTTATAGATAAAAAAACAACATTAGTTTTACCAAGTGATTCAAAACTATTCAAAGAATTAGTAAAATAAATTTTTTTGAATAACTAGATATGGATATGATTTGATTTGATATAAAGTAAATTTTAAGATTTAAGGTAATTAAATGAACCTAAAAATAAAATCGACAACCATTATTGGTGTCCGCCATGGTCGACAAGTCGCAATAGCAGGAGATGGTCAGGTGACATTCGGCGAAATGTCTTTTAAGCAAAAAGCAGTGAAAGTTCGAAAATTTGAAATCGAAAAAGGAACCGTGCTAGGTGGCTTTGCTGGTGCTGCAGCTGATGCATTAACACTATTCGAAAAGTTTGAACAAAAAATTGAGCAATATAATGGTGATCTTAAAAGAGCAGTTGTAGAACTTGCAAAGGATTGGCGTACAGATAAAATGCTACGGCAATTAGAAGCGATGTTAGTAGTAATGGATAGGGTTAACAGTTTTATTATTTCCGGGGATGGGAACGTTATTGAGCCAGATGGGAATGTGGTTGCTATCGGATCAGGAGGCGGTTTTGCTCAAGCAGCGGCTCTAGCTTTTCTGGAATCAAAAAAATATACTGCAAAACAGATCGCACAAAAATCACTAAAAATTGCTGCTGATTTATGTATTTACACAAATGATACAATCACCGTGATGGAAATAAAATGAAAGAATTAACACCGAAGCAAATTGTAAAAGAGCTAGATCGATATATAGTAGGACAAAGCAGAGCAAAAAAAGCTGTTGCAATCGCTATGCGAAATAGATGGCGCCGACAGCAGATCGATGGAATGATGCGTAACGAGATTATGCCTAATAATATTATTATGATTGGCTCAACTGGAGTTGGGAAAACTGAAATAGCTAGAAGGATCGCTAGACTTGCTAATGCTCCGTTTGTAAAGGTAGAGGCTAGTAAGTTTACTGAAGTCGGTTATGTAGGTAGAGATGTTGAATCAATAATAAGGGATCTGATGGAAACTGGTGTTACTTTAGTAGAAAAAGAGAAAGAGGTGGAAGTGGTTGACTTAGCAATACACCTAGCAAATGAGCATATTCTAGATATTTTATTTCCAGATGAACACAAAAATGATCCAAAACAATCAAAAGAAGTAAAAGAAAGACACAAAAGGACTAGGTCTCGTTTGCGCAAAAAGCTCTTGGACGGTAACTTTGAAAATAAAATGATTGAAATTGAAATATCAGATCAGCCTGCCTTGGGAATGCAGGTTTTTGGACCAATGGGTATGGAAGATATTGGGATGAATATTAAAGATATGCTCTCTAATGCTTTGCCAAAAAATAAAAAGACAAAGAAAATGCTAGTCTCGGAGGCAAGAGAAGTGTTAATCGAAGACGAAACACAAAAGCTTATTGATCATGATGAGGTAATTCGTATAGCAAAAAATAAAGTCGAAAATAATGGAATTGTTTTTTTAGATGAGATAGATAAGGTTGTGGGGGGAGATAGAGGAACAGGTCCAGATGTAAGTAGAGAGGGAGTTCAAAGAGACCTCCTGCCAATCGTTGAGGGAGGAAATGTGAGTACTAAATATGGAATTATATCAACGGATCACATTCTTTTCATTGCGGCTGGGGCGTTTCATGTGAGTGCTCCTGCTGATATGATTCCTGAATTACAAGGCCGTTTCCCAATTCGTGTAGAACTAGATAAGCTAAATACCTCTGATTTTATAAAAATTTTGACTCATCCGAAATCAGCACTTATCAAGCAATATACTGCCCTACTTGAAGCTGAGGGGGTGGCTCTTTCATTTAATGCGGCAGCTATAAAAGCCATAGCTGAGATTGCATCAGAGGTAAATAAAAAAATGGAAAATATTGGTGCTCGCCGCTTACACACAATATTAACTACTCTTTTGGAAGATCCATTATTTGAACATCCAAAAAGAGGTAGTAAACGTATAAGTATTACAGCAAAATTTGTTAATGAATCTCTTAAAGGTATAATAGAAGATCAGGATTTAAGTAGATATATACTTTAATTGATTAATGGTTAAACACTTTTTACAGATCTCAGACTACACCCATGATGATCTATGGAGTATTCTACAACTTGCAAAAGAATTGAAAACAAAGTTTTGCAATAAAGAACAATATACTCCTTTTAAAATGCAATCTCTTGCTATGATTTTCGCAAAACCATCAGCAAGGACTAGAGTCTCTTTTGAAACAGGTTTCAATTGGATGGGAGGAAACGCAATTTATCTAGGGCCAAAGGACATTGGAATTGGAAAGCGTGAATCCAATAAAGATTTAGCCCGCCTTTTTAGTCGATATAATAACATGATTTTAGCCCGTCTTTTTGATCACGACCATATCACCCAAATAGCAAGATATTCTTCAATACCTGTTATAAATGGTTTAACAGACTATAATCATCCATGTCAAATTATGGCGGACATCTTTACATTATGGGAGCATAGAGGTAAAATAGATGAATTAAAAATAACATACTTAGGTGATGGAAATAATATTGTTCATTCCTGGCTACAACTTGCGAGTCTGTTTCCAATGCAATTTGTATGTTGCTCTCCATTGGGATTTGAGCCCGATGATAAAACTATCAGAATGGTTACTGACTCTGGGGTTTCAACTTTTGAGATTTCTCATCATCCTAAATCAGCTGTTAAGGATGCAGATGTGGTATACACTGATGTCTGGGCGTCAATGGGTCAAAAGGATGAGGAGGATTCAAGAGCAAGTATTTTTTCAAATTATCAAGTTAACTCATCATTACTTACAGAAGCAAAGAAAGATTTCTTATTTATGCACTGTCTTCCAGCGGAGAGAGGGAAAGAAGTCACCGATGAAGTTATAGAATCATCAAATTCTATCGTTTTTGATCAGGCTGAAAATCGGATGCATGTTCAAAATGCTATTATGGTATTTTTGAGTAAAAATTCATAGTTACGTTCTGTCATTTAAAAAAACCATAAGAAAAGAGACCCAAACTGATTTGAAAATCTATCTAATTTGGGTCATAGCGGTAATTATATGGAATTTTGGCTTTCCTCAAGCCAATCCGATTCTAGATGTAATAGTTGCTATAGTTCTTTCTTTTCTAAGCTATGGCCTAAAAAAGGTCATCTATTAACCATATTTGGGAAATTGATTATACTCTAATTATATTTGTAAATAATAAAATGATAAAAAGTCATTGAATAAATTCACACAGTCTTTTCTTATTTTAATGATAAGAGCTTATCAATTTTTACTTTCTCCAATTCTAGGAGAAAATTGCCGCCATGTTCCTACATGCTCACAATATTCAGTTCAGGCAATTAAAGAGTGGGGTTCTTTGAAAGGTCTATGGATATCTTTAAAAAGAATCTTTCGATGTAATCCTTGGGGAACAAAAGGTTATGATCCAATACCAAACAAAGATCATTAATTGATTTTTTTGCGAGGTTATTAATTAAGATCAAAAATTATTTTACTGAGTTTCTTCCCAATGTATGTCCATGGTGTGATACTGTGGTTTAATGCCCCTTTTTACTGGGACGACTAGTTTGTAAGTTGTTACTTGTCCAGGCTCAAGAGCAGTGTCAGCGATAACCTCGCTATCATAAATCACTTTTGTACCCTTAATAAATATGGAATCTGTCCCTGCGGGAGATGTAGTCTGATCCCAGAGGTTTCCAATAACCCGCACAAAATCTGCTCTTTTTTCACCAATATTTTTTATGCTCCCGGAAAACACCTGCCTGTCCGGATAATAATCTATAAAAGGATCTCCCAGGAACTCAACTCTTGGTGCCGGGAGTTTTTGCTTATCCATCCTTATAACCATATCCTTTTTTAAAACTAACCTTCCAATTTGGGTTGAAAGAGTTAGGCTCGAGTCAGTTTCTTCCAAGATGTCACCTAAAACCACAGTGCCATTTTGTAATTCAATCCGATGTTGAAATTTTGGAAGAGAGATGAGATCTAATAATTCGGGACTAATATTTGGCATTTTTTGTTTTTGGTCATACGATTGTACAACAGTTTTTAATGAGTCGATTTCTGATTGAAGCTTTTTCAGATTTGATTCATACTCAAAAAACATTTCTCCAAATTGTAATTGAGGTATCGGTGTTGCATCTCGTTGTTGAGGCAGTGAATCTATTTCAGTTTGAGATTGATCAGTGAAAATCCTTTTTGAGTCACTAGTTTTATCAGTAACTATTTCACCATCATCCTCAGGACTAATTTCAGATGGAATTATAATTTTCAAATCTTCATCTTGTCCCCATAATTTAATTCTTGCAAAACCTTCTCCATGTTTTTTGTGAGTGGCTTCGATAATATATTTGTCTGAGTTAATTTTTTTTAAGATAAAATTGCCATTCTTTTTGGACTTAGTCGACTTGAATTTTTTACCGTCATTTTTCTTTAATACAATCTCTGCTTTGCTAATTGGGTCCCCATTCTTATCAATCACAATTCCTTTTATTTCAAATTTTCCTTTTGGTGGGGTTACATCGCTTTCAATTGGTTTATCTGGATCAATTTTTGAATCTGCGACAATATTTGAAGGGATGACAACGTCGATTTCTAGATCGGAATTTGTTAAGTTTATTTGAATCAATCCAACGCCCAAATCTTTTTCCTCTGCTCTAAGAGTATAAGAGCCAGGATTGATTTTCTTTATTTCAAATTTACCATTCCTTTTTGATTTTGTGTCCTTAACATTTTCTCCATTCTGATTGAGAAGGGTTACCGAAGCTTTCCTTAGACCATTGTTTTCAAGGTCAAGAATCGTTCCAGATATTTTATATGTATCTTCACAGTAGATAAACGAGAAAGCACATATGAATGAAAATTTTGAAAAAAACTTAATCATGTTCACGTTTTGAAAAATGGGCTTTGAATGCCATCCTGCGTACGGTTTCTGCGTAGGTTTGTTCTTTTCCTAACTCATAAATCATATCTAAGATGTTATCATAATAAATGTAGTTATCTTTATTTTCTAAAATTGGAATAATTTTTTTTATTACTGAGGGGTCTTTAAATGATCCAAGATTATCAATAGCTTTTTTTCGAATTTCTACTGGATAGTCTGCGCTTTCTGCGATTTGAATTACAGCCTTTTTTACTTCGGGATCATCGAATTCACCCAATGCATTCAACATTGTATTAAGGAGACTGTAATATTGAGATTTGCCCGTATTATAGGTGTTCAATAAAGCTAAAACTAAATTCTCTTCTTGAACACCTTTCATTGTATTAAGGGCAAATTCCCTCACTTCCATGTTTGTATTTGCATCTCCCAAAAGTTCTGCAAAAGCAATAGCTACCTCTTCAGGATCTTTTTTCCCAAGTATTTCAACAGCCATATTTCTTACACCTACATTTGCTCTTTTATCCTTTGCTATCGATGTTAATACGGGGATTACTTTATCATCATCTAATGCTCCAAGTATTTCGGCCAAAAGCTTTTCAGTTTTTGACAGATTTGATTTAGCCACTTCGTAAAGATCTAAGAGCGCTATGATCTGGTCTTTTGTTCTTACCTTATTGAGATTTTTTGCCAACGTAACATGAATTTCATTCGTGCGATCTTCTAAAAGGTGCATTGCTCTCACCATGGCTATTGCCGCTTTAGGATTTTGCTCAAATGAACCGAGCATTTGAATGGATTCTTTTAATAAGGTGTAATCAACAGCGGTTGTATTCTCAACCATTTTAGAAATAGATCTTAGAGCAGTTGGATGTTGAGACTCAGCCAGAGCCTTTCCTGCAATTATTCGGGCTTTAACATTTTGATCGTTGTCTTCATACAAATCTACCAGCTCGTTCAGAGATTGCAGATTTCCGTCTTTGTAGGAGCTTTTTAATTTTTGGATATTATTCATAAAATTAGGATCATCAGGGTCCATGATCCCTTTCTTTCCAAATATACCTCTCACAAGAGAGCAGCCTTGTAAGAGAAATATTAATAGTACAATTACAGAGAAAGTTCTATACATCATAATTACAGGGATGCATTGTTAGTTGATTTCCATCAAAATATGCGTAAGTGGGTTTGTTAAACCAATCTCCCATTACAGCGAGTGATCCATTACCGATGTTTATAATTTCACCTAGATGATAGTGTCCACATATTACATAATCAAAATCAGAATTTAAGCGGGGACCAAAAAATTTTATTAATTCATTTCTTATTTTTTTCTCCAAAGATTTATCGTGTGTTTCATGATATCCTGATCGGGAGATAAGTTTTGCTAATTTGTAAGTAATAGTTGGATGTATCCATTTCAAGAAAATAATGAAAAATTTATTTCTTATTATTTTTTTTAATAATCGGTAACCATGGTCCCAACTAAGAATGCCATCCCCATGAGTTAGATAAAATTTTTTTTTGTTTAGAGTAAATTTCACATTCCCAAAATACACCTTATCCATAATATCTTTCATCATGTAATCTTCGACCCAATAGTCATGGTTTCCTACTAAAAAAATCAACTCCACATTATGTTTTTTTAAGTCTAGAGCTTTTGAATAAAAATCAGCATATGCTTTTGGGATTAGGTCAGGATACTCAAAATAGAAATCGAAAAGATCTCCAACAAAAACTAACGTTCCGCCGGTATCTTTTATCTTGTCCATAAAATTGAATAATTTTTTCTGGCGATCTTTCTCGGAATCAGTCCGATTCAGCATTAAATGAATATCCGAAATAAAATAGAGTGGCAATTCCATTACTATTAGAACTTACTTGAGCAATGGGACTTGAACAAGTATGTTGAGCTCCTTTAAATAATTGTGCCAGAGTTAACTTTTTTGCCTTAACAATTTGACAATTGTTGTGGAAATTCAGACTAATAGAGATGTAGATTTGTGATACTATGATAAGATTTATAATTATATCATTGCTCTCGCTATGTTGTATTAATGGGCAATCTTTTGGTCAAAATAAAATTCAATATCGTGATTTTGATTGGTCATTCATTCAAACCCCACACTTCGATATTTATTTTTACGGAGGTGAACAAGACTTAGCAGAATTCACAGCCGATATTTCTGAAGAAGCCTACGAACAAATTTCTATTCACTTGCGTTGGGATCTAAAACGAAGGGTCTCAATCATGGTCTATAACTCGCACAATGAGTTTCAGCAGACAAATGTTGTTGCTCCGTATATGTCTGAAGGCATAGGCGGTGTCACCGAGCTATTTAAGAATCGAGTTGTTTTCCCATTTGAAGGGAACTATGAGCAGTTTAGGCATGTAATTCATCATGAACTAGTTCATGCATTTATCAATGATATGGTATATGGTGGGACCATGCAAAATAGAGTCACAAGTCGGACAAGGATTCAGGTCCCCCTCTGGGCTAATGAGGGCTTAGCTGAATTTTTGAGTTCAAACTGGGATACAAAAGCAGACATGGTACTCAGAGATATCGCTGTACATGAGAGAATGCCAACTGTTAACGAATTGAATTATTTTATGGCTTACAAAGGTGGACAGTCTTTATGGCGTTTCATTGCATCTAAATATGGAAGAGAAAAAATAGGAGATGTTTTTCGCTCAATGAAAAGAACTCAAAACGCTGAGCGAGGTTTTGAGCAAGCGCTTGGAATGAAATATAATGAACTTACTGCACAGTGGCATAAGTATCTAAAAAAAGAGTACTGGCCAGATATAGCAAACAGAGACCCTATAGAAGACATTTCCGAAAAACTGACAGATCATAAAAAACAGATGAACTTTTATAATATTAGTCCTGCCATTTCTCCAGACGGAAGTATGGTGGCTGCTCTTAGTGATCAGTCCGGCTTTTTTGACATTGTTCTTTTTGATGCTATGACCGGGAAAAAAATTAAAAGTCTTGTTAAAGGAAGTAGATCAGTAAACTTTGAAGAATTAAAATGGTTACAGCCCGGCATATCATGGTCATCAGATAATAAATCTATTGTTTTCGCTGCAAAGTCTGGTAAGGGAGATGCCTTGCATATCGTTAACGTTGAAACAAAAAAATCCCAAAAAATTGAAATTGATTTAGATGGTGTATTCTCCGCCTCTTGGAGCCCAAAGGGAAATGAAATAGCTTTTGTTGGGAACAAAGGTGGGTCAAGCGATATTTTTGTTTACGATATTTCCAAGAAAAAGTATTTTCAAATTACAAAAGATAAATTTTCAGATTCATTTCCCTGCTGGAACCCAGAGGGTACCGAAATTGTTTTTGTGTCAGATAGGGGAAGTCAAGTATCAGGTGAGTTAAATGTAAAAATGAGTGATCATGATTACAGTCAGACAGATATTTATACAGTTGATCGAGCCTCCGGTTCCATCACCAGGATTACAAAAACAGACTACAACGAATCTTATCCAGTATGGGGAAGTACAAAGAATAATCTTTTTTACACTGCTGATTTTGAGGGCGTATGGAACCTTTACAAACTTGATGTACACGAAGGGAAAAACGGAGAAATCTATCCTGAAAATCCCTACCCAATTACAAATATTCTAACGGGTCTGCAACAACCTACAATTTCGAGAGATGATGGGCGAATAATTTTTGCAGGCTATTCTGGTATAGGTTGGGATCTTTATAGTATAGTAAACCCTCAAAAACTACAAAAAAAAGATGTTTCCCCAACGCAATATATAATGTCTAAAGGCGAGGATACGGAACAGATTACTGATCTAAGAAAGCAGAAAAAATCTACTGAGCCAACAGAACTGATTAGTGGGCAGTACTCTAACTGGATTTTCGCACCTGGTTTTGATCACATGAATACGAACCAACCAGCATCTAATGAAGAAGATCCTATCGCTTTTAGTGATAGTACGTTTGAGGATGGTGAATATATTCCAAAAATTTACAAAACTAGATTTACCTTAGATCTTGTGAGCGGTAATCTTCAAATTAGTAACGTTTTTGGAACCCAAGGGATGACATATTTTGCATTCAGTGATATTCTAGGTGACCACCAGATTGCGTTTGGTACCGAAATGGTACTGACTCTTGAGAATAGTGATTATTATTTTTATTATGCTTATCTAAAAAACCGTCAAGATTATCATTTTATGGCTTTCCAGAATGCTGATTTTTTTAATATAAACAGGTACAACTATTTTTCTGGATATAATCCTCTAGCAAGATTGAGGCACTATGGACTTCAGTTTTTTGTATCAAATCCTTTTAGCCGTTATAATAGAATAGATCTAGGTTTTACTTGGCATAATATTCATTATTCAATTTTAGAACCCCAACAATCCGGTTATGAAATAAAATATGTAGAGACTTCATCAACGGACTATTCTGCAGTGTTACCTACGGTAAGTTACATATACGATAATTCAGTATTTGGTTATACTGGACCAGTTGAAGGGTTTCGGCAAAATACATCTATTACAATTAACCCAGGTTATGGGAAAGAAAATATAAAATTCCAAACACTAAAATTAGATGGTAGAAAATATTGGCGTTTTGGAAGAAATTACACGGTTGCGGTTAGAGGTTATTTAGGCAAAAGTTTTGGACCAAATAAACAACAGTTTTTTCTAGGTGGCATTCCATATTGGCTTGGAGGCAGAGGCGAGACAAATGGAGTTGAGGACATCGGTCCATATAGAGATGTAATACTTGATACTAGCAGAGCTTCGCTGATCCATGATATATATTTTACAGAGTACGCGACACCAGTTAGAGGTGCAAGATTTGCGGAGCGCTTTGGATCTAACGTTGCACTAGCCAATTTTGAAATAAGGTTTCCATTTATCAATTATTTAGCACTTGGTTTTCCTCTTAAACTAATTTTAGGTAACATTCGTGGTCATGCGTTTATGGATGTAGGAGCTTCTTGGAATGATTTCAATGAATTTTCAAATGACTCATGGCCTGACCGATATGGGGAATACGGAAGCGTTAATTCAGGTAGGTTCTCCCCAATAATAACCACATTTGGCTTAGGCACTAAAGTTAATTTTTTTGGACTTGGTTTACTTCGAATTGAAGCTGCTTGGGATAAAAATTATAATGGTTATTCCAAACCTCAATGGTATTTTTCATTGGGTCCAGATTGGTAAACTCTGCACTTACACTCTGCCTCTCGTAAAATTTCTTAATTCTATCTTTCATGGCTAAGAAAAGCACTAAAACTGCATTTTTATGTTCGTCATGTGGTGATGATTTCCCAAAGTGGAATGGTCAATGTCCATCATGTAAAGAGTGGGGAACCTTGTCTGAGTTCAAAGTAACAAAAAAAAGGAAAGCAGTAGGTATAAATCATAGAGAAACAAAATCCCTTAATGATATTTTAAAAGCAAAACCAGGAAAAAGAATTTCGACAGGCCTGGCAGAAGTAGATAGAGTTTTAGGCGGTGGGTTACTAACTGGTTCTTTTCTATTGTTAGGTGGAAATCCAGGTATTGGAAAATCAACGTTGGCACTCCACATTTGTTCTGGTCTTGGGAAGAAAATTTTATACATTTCGGCTGAAGAGAGTGAAGAGCAAGTAGCTCTTCGTTCTCAAAGATTAGGTACTGATCATGAGGAATTATTCTTATCAGGTGAAAATGATTTGGAAGGTATTCTAAACCATATTGAACGGATTTATCCAGAATTGGTAGTGATAGATTCTATCCAAACAATTTCAAACTCGGAGCTAGACTCTTTACCAGGTTCGCCAAGCCAAATTCGAGATTGTGGACAACAATTATTAGAAATATCAAAACAAAAAAATATTTCTGTCTTAGTTGTCGGGCATGTTACAAAAGAAGGAACCATTGCAGGACCAAAAATGCTGGAACATATGGTCGACACTGTACTCTATATGGAAGGAGATGATAGATACGATCATCGTATCCTCCGCACTGAAAAAAATAGGTTTGGTGCTACTCATGAAGTTGGAATTTTTCAAATGAATGAAAAAGGTTTGAATGAAGTTAGAAATCCCTCAGAAATGTTTTTAGCTGAAAGAAGTATTAACATTGCAGGGACAAGTATATTCCCGTCTCTTGAAGGGACACGACCTATTCTAGTTGAGGTGCAGGCCCTTGTCACTGATTCCAGCTATGGAACACCACAAAGGAATGCAAATGGATTTGACTACAAGAGGCTGAATATGCTCATTGCAGTTTTGGAGAAAAGGGTTGGCCTGGCAATGGGCGCAAAGGATGTATTTATAAATCTTGTAGGAGGATTAAGGATTGAAGACCCTGCTGTAGACTTGGCAATTATATGCTCTATTGCATCAGGAGTAGTGGATAAACCGATTAATGAGTCTATAATTTTATGTGGAGAAGTCGGTCTTGCAGGAGAAATCAGGTCTATAAATCGCTTAGAGCATCGATTGAATGAAGCAGCTGCCTTGGGTTTTCAAAAAGCAATAATACCTTCTTCAGGTATTAAAGAAAATAAAAATGAAACTAATCTAGAAATCCATCGTGCCAAATCGGTAAAAGATGCTTTCAGAGCTCTTTTTAATTAATTATTGAAGTTTTCAATCGGTTTTAACGACTCCTCCTGTTCCGCAAGAAGCGGCGTCATACATACTGAACACGGAGAAATAGAAACTCCTATTTTTATGCCTGTAGGAACCCTCGGCGCAGTAAAGACAATGTCCCCAGAGGAGTTAAAAAGTATCGGAGCGCAAATTATTTTAGGCAACACCTACCATCTCTATTTGAGGCCTGGTACAGAAATCGTATCTGGAGCAGGTGGTTTGCACGCCTTTTCAAATTGGGAAAAACCATTACTGACTGATAGCGGTGGGTTCCAAGTTTTTTCGCTGGCAAAGTTGAACAAGGTAACAGATGAAGGTGTAGAATTTCAATCTCACTTGGATGGGAGTAAGCATCTCCTTACCCCTGAGTTTTCCATGAAAATCCAGCGAGAACTTGGTGCTGATATAATAATGGCTTTCGATGAGTGCCCTGCAAGTGATGCTGATAAACAAACAATAGTTGATGCCGTAAATAGAACCACTGCATGGATAAAAAGATGTAAAGTTTGGTTAAATAATAATTCTGAAATGTATGGCCATATTCAGACTTTATTTCCGATAGTCCAAGGGGGAATTGATAGATCTCTAAGAAAAAAAAGTATAGAGGAATTAGTATCTTATTCAGAATGCGGGATGGCCATTGGGGGGCTTGCGGTGGGTGAGGAAAAAAATGCTATGCTAGATACAATAGAATATTGTGATGAAGAATTACCAAAAAACCAACCTAGGTATCTTATGGGCGTGGGAAAACCCTCAGACCTTTTACACGGAATCAGAAGAGGTGTTGATATGTTTGACTGTGTCATCCCCTCACGGAACGGAAGAAACGGACAAGTTTTTACATCTGAAGGGGTTTTAAATATTAGAAATGAAAGATATAAAAATGATTATTCACCGATAAGTCCAACTAGTTCTCATCCTTGGGGAAAATCTTTTTCGAAATCATATTTAAGACATCTCTTTAAAATAAATGAGGTTCTTTCATTACGAATTGCAACTACTTTAAATCTTTCTTATTATTTGGATCTTATGTCTGAATCAAGAAAGCAGATAGAGAATAATAATTTTTACAAATGGTCTCAATCATTACTCAGTGAAATGAAAAATATGAAAGGAATGTAATGGCAAATATCCTTGTAAGAGTGGTTGACGCGTACATTTTCCGTAACACTGATAAAGGAATAAAATTTTTGATATTGAAAAGAGCGAAGACAAAAATTTATGAGCACCTCTGGCAGGGTGTTGCAGGTAAAATAGAGAAAAATGAAGAAGCTTGGCAGGCGGCAATCCGTGAGCTAAAAGAAGAAACTGGTTTTACACCTAAACGAATCTTTGTTGCTGATCATGTAAGCAAATTTTATGAAGCCCATGGCGATAGAATGAACCTGATTCCTGTTTTTGGTATTGAAGTAGATAGGGATAATGTAATATTATCAGATGAGCATTGTGACTTTCAGTGGGTTGATTTTACTAAAGCTCATAACAAACTGACCTGGAACGGACAAAAAGATGGAATACGCGCTGTTTATGATATGCTGATGTCTGATGATGATAGAATTAAATGGTCTGAAATTAATTTTTTAAAAAAGGATAACTAATATGTTAAAAGAAGGATCAAAAGCACCTGAATTTGAGCTACAAGATCAGAAAGGAAATATAGTAAAACTAAGTGACTTTTTAGGGAAAAAAGTTTTACTGTGGTTTTTCCCAAAAGCAAGCACCCCAGGCTGTACAATTGAGGGACAGCAGTTTCGGGATGAGTATGAAAACTTTAAAAAAAGAAACACTGTTATTTTAGGTATGAGCGCAGACTCAGTTAAACGACAGGATAATTTTTGCAATAAACAAGGGTTCCCTTTTTCTCTGATATCAGACCCAGATAAGATAACGATAAGGGCTTACGAGGCCATCGGGATGAAAAAGATGTATGGTAGAGAATACGAAGGAATTTTTAGAGTGTCTTATTTAATTGATGAAAAAGGAATTATTGAGAAAGCTTATGAAAAAGTTAAGCCAAAAGAACATGCAAAAGAAATTGTCCGCGATTTGAGCTAAATGGAAACTTCTAAATAATTTTCATTAAAAGATTTTTCATTAATTCTCTCATCCAAATAGCCCATCATTACTGAATGACCCTGGATTTTGATTAAATTACTTTCCACACTAAAATTACTGAGATGTATAGGCTTACCACCAATTGATAATACAGCAGTATTTTCGGGACAAATAGCAACCTCGTTTTTCCTGTAATTTCTAATATTTTCAATATCCTCTCGGATAAAATAGGTGCTGTTTTTAGATTTATCTGAGATGGTTATATCTGGATTTTTCTCTGTGTAAATACATCCAGCATAAATTGGTAGGATAGCCCTAAAGATTATCCAAGAAACAGAATCAGATTTAATATCGCAAAAAATTCGTGACCTGGACTCTATTTTCATTTCTTTTTTTGTGGATCCCGTGTTCACTAATAGGTTATAATGAGACAATCGCAGTCCCTTTCCTTTATAAAAAAAGATCAGCGCTTCATCTCCAAGCAGTGGTTTAT